>ERZ1106981.1581-NODE-1581-length-9308-cov-8.468605_pt1 | contig 9308 bp, 10 predicted proteins | sample MGYA00403692_ERZ1106981 | MGnify/ENA primary metagenome ERZ1106981 (study PRJEB35170, sample SAMEA104062431) | human gut metagenome | biome: human gut; feature: human-associated habitat; material: faeces | place: Denmark | collected 2012-06-22 ... | reverse complement strand
GCATGATCGCGCTGAACGTTAAGTTCCCTCTGGCTACTCTGAAAATGAGCTTAGGTGTTGACCCGGAAACTGGCGAAGAAATGTTCAATGAATTCAACCTGCAGAAATATGCTGACAGCATCATGCCTGCGTTGTTCCCTGCATTATTCGCAGCTCTGTGCTACTGGATGCTGGGTAAGAAGTGGATGAACTCCAACAAGCTGATTCTCGTTGTTGTTCTGTTCGCTATCGTTCTGGCTTTCTTCGGAGTTTTGGCTTAATTCAAAACGCTTACAAGCAATGTCTTCGGACATTGCTTTTTTTGTTGTGAAAGGGAAGAAAGAGAATCTTCTGTTAACGAAAACTTAACAAATTCGTTACGCAGAAACTCTTTTTTTCATTTATAATGGGCATGCTAAAGCAGAGGAAAGGGTTGTTAAACGTTATGGATATCAGTTTTATCATTGCTTTAATGGGCGGATTGGCCTTATTTCTATATGGAATGAAAATGATGAGTGATGGATTGGAGTTATGCGCAGGGGATCGGCTGCAGTCAATCCTTGAACGACTGACTTCTAATCGGCTGATGGGGGTGATTGTCGGCGCCCTGATTACCGCTTTGATTCAAAGCTCCAGCGCAACCACAGTCATGACGGTAGGGTTTGTCAATGCCGGCTTAATGACATTGCCGCAGGCTGTCGGTGTGATTATGGGTGCGAATATCGGCACCACGATTACCGGCCAGCTGATCGCGTTGGATATTGGCGCTGCGGCACCGGCTATCGCTTTGATCGGCGTCGTCATGGTTGTGTTCCTGAAAAAAGAAAGAACCAACGCAGTCGGGATGATTGTCGGCGGGCTTGGTATTCTCTTCATCGGTATGGGCATGATGAGTGATGCGATGGCGCCGCTGCGGGATAACGCAGCCTTTCTGTCCTTGATTACCGCCTTTAACAATCCCCTGATCGCGGTGCTTACCGGGGCACTTTTTACTGCTGTCATACAAAGCTCCAGCGCTTCCATCGGAATTTTACAAACATTGGCGAACAATGGATTGATCACGCTGCAGCATTCCGTCTTCATTTTATTTGGTATGAACATCGGAACATGCATTACGGCAGTGCTTTCTTCACTCAGCTCCAACCGAAATGCAAAACGAGTCGCTTTGGTTCACTTGCTGTTTAATGTCGGCGGCGCTTTGTTGTTTAGCGGAGCTGTGCTGCTGCTGCCGCTGACCGATTGGATTGCTCAGTTTACGCCGGCCAATCCAGCGGCGCAGATCGCCAACTTCCATACGCTCTTCAACGTGGTGACGACGTTGGTTCTGCTTCCGTTAGGCAGCGGATTAGCGGCTCTGGCAGTAAAGCTGCTGCCGCAGGAAAAGGAAGCAGTCAAACCGGTTATTGAAATCACACGCATTCCGGAACAGCGTTTAGGCAATGTCACGATTTCACTGCATGAGATCAGCGAACTGTTAAACCGTATGTATCACCTGGTTCAGTCCAGTCTTGACGAAGCGTTTTGCGGCTTGACAACCTTGGAATGGGATAAAGAAAAAATTCTGGCGCAAGAAAGCGAGATTGATACGATCCACCGCACGATTATCGACGCGATTCCGGTCGTGGCCACGGCGCGGATGAATGTTGAGGATTCCCGCCGGCTGAATGTCTTATTTAAAATTAATAATGATTTGGAACGGATGGGCGATCATGTCGTTAATTTATCGGAACATGCTTCCCAGATTCTGAAGGAAAAGCAGAAGATCACACCGCAGGCAAGCCGGGAACTGGCAGAGTTGCAGACAATTCTGAATCAGACTGCCGCGCTGCTTCCGACCATTGAAGAATATCATCGTGCAGATACATTGCAGCACATCGATCAGCTGGAGGAACAAATGGATCAATGCTGCGAAAAGAGCCGTCAGGATCAAATCCAGCGTCTGCGGAATCAACAGATTGACGGTTCGCTGTGTGTGGTATTCAGTGAGGTGCTGACAGATTTGGAACGGATCCATGACCATTATCATAATCTTGCCCAGCAGCTCTATCATGAAGAATTAGCCGCATCCTGAAGCGGCAGATCAAAAATACGGCGTTGTGCGGTATATTCAGGCAAAAGAAAAGACGGGGAGTTTCCCGCCTTTTTGTTTTATGAACGCTGAATAAATTAGTCTTCGTCCGAACTCATGCTTGCCATGAAAGCTTTGACATCAACGATGCCTTCGCGTCCCTGAGCGATCAGATTTTCAACCGATTCACCCTCGGACAGAATCGCTGTCAGAACCATTGGGAAGTTCATGCCGGCAACGAAGTGGAACTTCGGATTCGTAGCGAATTCAACAAACGTTGTGTTGCATGGGGAACTGCCGAACAGATCCGCGAAAACCAAGACTTCGTCATACTTGTCCAACTCCGGCTTCAGTTCGTTCAGCTTTTCCTTAAACTGATCTGGGCCATCTGTCGGCAGCAGGCAGCAGGAATACAAATTTGTAACTTCGCCCGCGATCATTTTCAGAGAACCTTTGAAAGCTTCTGCATACTGACCATGGCTAATTAATAAAATACCTCTCATGAATGATTTCCTCCTTAAGTTACAGTCTTATTTTAGCATAATCCTCGTCAATTTAATAGAATTTTAAATATAGAAAAGAGTCAAGTGTGTTAAAATAACAATAAGGGAGATTGCATAATGAAATTTAAAATCAAAGAACAAACCAAAGAGAACATTTTAGCCCTGACCTGTTCGGGGATTTTACTATTAGGTTTCTATTTTCTGGTCACTCAGTTTCCGCTGCTTAAGCAGTTTTTGGGGAATGTGATCGGAATTCTGCTTCCATTTATTCTAGGCTTTTCCTTAGCTTTTCTCTTAGCACCGGTTACAACGAGAGTCGAAAAGAAATGGCTGGCCAAGTCAAAAATGAAGGCTTCCACAAAACGCAAGATCGGCGTTGCGGCGGCGATCGTCTTCCTATTCCTCATCCTGATCAGCTTTATGGCGGTTTTAATCCCGCAGCTGCTGGAAAGCATCATGACGCTGTCAACCCAGCTCAGCGATTATCTGGGGAAGGCGAACACGCTGTTAAACGAAATTACGGAAGGGCTGGGGTTCAAGACAGGCTGGCTGGAAATTCTGTTCAGCTCCAGTGAGGCATTGCTGGAGTCCATGCTGGGGATGGCCAAGGATTATGTGCCGAAGATTTTAAGCTATTCCTGGCTGTTTGTCCGTCAGACTTTCAACTTTTTTATCGCGGTCATCATCGCCGTCTATATTCTGTTGGAAAAAGAACGCTTCACCGGCCAATTTAAAAAGCTGGCTTATGCGGTACTGCCCAAAGCCAAGGTAGAATCGCTGATTCAATTAAGTAGGCTGACGTCGCGGATGTTCAACAGCTTTATCATCGGCAAATTGATTGATTCTCTGATTATCGGCGTGATCTGTTTTGTCGGCATGCTGATCATGCGGCTGCCGTTCGCGGTGCTGATCAGCTTTATCGTCGGGCTGACCAATATGATTCCGGTTTTTGGTCCGTTTATCGGCGCGGTGCCGGGAATTTTCATCCTTTTTATCGTCGATCCGATTTATTCCCTGATCTTTGCGGTCTTTGTCCTGCTTTTGCAGCAGTTTGACGGCAATATCCTGGGTCCGATGATCCTGGGCGATCAGTTAGGACTGCCGAGTCTGTGGGTCATGTTTTCAATCATTGTCGGCGGCGGCATGTTTGGGATTCTCGGCATGTTTCTGGGGGTACCGATCTTCGCCGTTCTCTATGTCGTTGTCCGCGGTTTTGTCAGCGGGAGGCTGAAAGAGAAGAATATTCAATCTGAAGATATGCTGTAAAACGGGCTGGATGCTCGTTTTTTCTTCTGTTAAAAAATGGCCTCGAAATAGACCGCAAACGCAAATGAACAGCATAATTCAAATGAAGATTTAGAGGGAGAAAACCCCAGAAGATCTCAGAAGGCTACATCAACAATCACAGAATAGAAAAAAGCTGCAGCCTTTATCGGAAAAGTCGATGCTGCTGCAGCTTTCTATTGTTAATTGCTGTGAAACAACATATCCTCATAGGTCGGCAGGATATACTGTTTTTTATCAAAGACTGTTTCATGCTCGTCAATGGCGCTGCGCAGCTGCTGCATCAACGGAGCGGCTTCATAGTAGAACCGAATGCCGCGCTCATGATAATCGCTGACCACTCCAATCTCTTTCAGCTTCCCTTCCAGCCGCTCAGCTCCTTTATCCATGCGGTCCATCAGTTCGTTTAAATGAATGAGCTGTTTTCTGAAGTAAGAAGCAGGCTGATCCAAGGAACGTAGTACGGCTGCCAACGGCTGAATTTCACGGGTAAGCAGCGGTAGGAGTTCTGTACGGGTCATGTCGATCAGAACTTTGGCTTCAATCTCGGAGATCTTGACATACTGTTCATTCATGATCTCACTGCGGGCAATCAGCTCTTTCTCTGTATAAACGTGATTGCGGGTAAACAACTCAATCGTTTTCGGGGAAGTCAGCGCGCTGACTGATTCGATGAAAGACGGAATGTTCGGTAAACCGCGGCGTTTGGCCTCAGCCACCCATTCTTGGGAATAACCATCGCCGGAAAACAGGATCCGTTCATGATCTTTCAGAATCTGCGTGCAGATTTCCAACGCCCGGGCCCGAATATCCTGCTTGTATTTCAGGTCCGCAAGCTGTTGCGCGATGTTATTGAGTACATCAGCGGTAATCGTGTTGAGAACGACATTAGCGAAGGAAGCTGACAGGGATGAACCAAGCATGCGGAACTCAAATTTATTGCCGGTGAAGGCTAATGGGGATGTCCGGTTGCGGTCGGTATTGTCCTTGGGAATGTAGGAAAGACCGCTGATGGGCGTAAAGGAGCTGTCCTGCTGATCCTCGACCGCCGCGGCCGCGCCTTTTAACGAGTTTAAGACATTTTCGATGTAACTGCCCAGATAGATCGAAATGATTGCCGGCGGAGCTTCATTGGCGCCTAAGCGATGGTCATTGCCGGCCCCGGAGGATGACATCCGAAGCAGTTCCGCATGCTGATCTACGGCTTTGATAAAGGCGCAGACAAACACGAGGAAACGAATGTTCTCGGCTGGTTTATCTCCCGGCTCAAATAAGTTCTGCCGATCATCGGTAACCAATGACCAGTTGTTATGCTTGCCTGAACCGTTGATGCCGGCAAACGGCTTTTCATGAAGCAGACAGGCAAAACCATGCTTATCTGCGGTTTTGCGCAGGACATCCATCGTCAGCTGATTCTGATCCACGGCAATGTTGACGCTGCTGAAGATCGGCGCAATCTCAAACTGACAGGGCGCGACTTCATTGTGTTCAGTTTTGGCGTAAATGCCTAGTTTCCACAGCTCCTGGTTGACTTCTTTCATAAAGGCCGCCACCCGGCTTGGAATGCTGCCGAAATAATGATCTTCCAGCTCCTGACCCTTGGCCGGCATCGCGCCGAACAAGGTGCGTCCGGTCAGCACAAGATCCTCGCGCTGTTCAAAGTAACGCTTGTCAATCAGGAAATATTCCTGTTCCAGACCCACCATCGGAATGACGCGTTTGACATCTTTATCCCCGAAGATGTTGACGATTCTGGTAGCTGCCGCGCTGATCGCTTCAATCGACTTCAGGAGCGGTGCTTTTTTATCCAGCGATTCGCCATTGTAGGAAACGAAGACTGTGGGAATACACAGAATGTTATCACGAATGAAGGCCGGCGAGGTACAGTCCCAGTATGTATAACCACGGGCTTCAAAGGTAGCACGCAGGCCTCCGCTGGGAAAACTCGAAGCGTCGGGTTCCCCTTTGATCAGCGACTTTCCGGAGAAGCGGACTAACGGTTGGCCGTTTTCGTCCGGTTCGATAAACGAATCGTGCTTTTCCGCGGTCGAACCGGTCATCGGCTGAAACCAATGCGTGAAGTGCGTTGCACCGTTTTCCTGCGCCCAGCGCTTCATCGCATGCGCGATCGCATCTGCGGTATTGCGGTCCAATGAATCTTCCTTGGCCACGGTTTCTTTCCAGCGTTTATAAATTGGATACGGAAGCCGCTCCTGCATGAGCGTTTCATCAAAAAGCAGACAGCCAAATTCATCAAACGGATCTGTGATTTTCATAACTCTTCCTCCTAAAAAACATGGTTTAATTTTATTCCAAAATGATACGGAGTCAACAAAAAGTTAAAAAAAATAGAGAAAAACGAGAAAAAAATCGAATTCAGCGTAAAAATGTTGGTGAAAATGATGATAATTGCCGAAAAAAATCGGCCTTAAACAGAAAATAATGAATTTGTAAAAACAGAGGGATTGACCGAAACAGACAAGGGCATACTGACCAGTAGAAAAAGGATAAGGAGGAAGTACATGCTGAAAAAATGTGAAGTCTGCGGTTTAATTCTGGACAGTGAGCTGATCCAGGAGCGCTGTCCGAAATGTCAGGCAGACGCATCTAATTTCCGATCACTCAGTGAAGAGGAAGCAGAGAAGATTACCCGCAGTCATCTGACCAACAGTCTGCTTACTGAATTGGCAGCGGTGGCCGAACATCAGATTCATCTAGCGGAAAAAGGCATCGCCGATCAGCTCGATCCCGGCTGTATTCAGACCTTTGATCTGGCATTGCGGCAGGCAGTGCTGCTGCGGCAGATGATCCGGGCTGAAATTGCAATCCATACCGGAAAGGAGAAATGGTAAAATGGAATTGAAAGGCTCAAAAACAGAACAGAATTTATGGACGGCGTTTGCCGGAGAAAGTCAGGCGCGAATCAAATACGCTTATTATGCGGATCAGGCGCGCAAGGACGGCTATGGTCAGATCGCCGGGATTTTTGAAGAAACTTCGGCGAATGAAAACGCTCATGCCAAACTTTGGTATAAGTTTCTGCACGGCGGTAAGATTCAGGAAACGCCCGTCAACCTGAAAGACGCGGCCAATGGTGAAAACTATGAATGGACAGAGATGTATAAAGAATTTGCGGAAACCGCCAAGCAGGAAGGGTTTACTGAAATTGCCCGGCTGATGAGCGAAGTCGCGAAGATTGAAAAGGGACATGAAGAACGATATCTGGCGCTGCTGAATAACGTTGAAAACAATACGGTATTTGCGAAAGCGGAACAGATCGTCTGGAAGTGCCGCAACTGCGGATATACCGTAACCGCCAAACAGGCTCCTAAGGTCTGTCCGGTCTGCTTCCATCCGCAGGCTTACTTTGAACAGGAAGTTAAAAACTATTAAGTCATAACGCTTAGATAAGTCCGAACCCAAGACGGTTTCGGGCTTTTTTTATGTCTGCGGTGAACAGCAGGGCCTGAGCGTTTGACATTGAACGGCATATTCCATGGTTCAGGCTTGAATTTCCATTTGAAAGTGGGAAAAAGAGGCACCCTTTTTCTGTCTTTCTCTATACTGATAGAGGAGGAGGCTGGGCTATGATCGAATTAAAAACCTTGGAAATCGAAGCGTTTCGATTCATTGATATTTCATTATTTCTGCCTCGCTGGACATGTCGGATGATCGTCAGTACAAAAGCTGTCTTAGTCGATGAAAGCTGGGATCTAGATGCTCTGGAGGAAAAAAGATTCCGGTCTTTCAGGTTTATAAACCGGGGAAAACCGGACTGTTGGATGGAAAAATCACAGCGATGACGTCAACCGCGGCCCGTGCAGGAATATATATAGGAATGAGCGGGAAGGAAGCGCTGCTGAAGGTGATGTATGAAAAAACGGAAAAGGGATAGAAACCGCCGCTGGCTGGCGGCGGCGCTGATTCTGGCCGCTGTCCTGTGGCTGGGCAATCGGACGCTGAATCAGCTTAACGCCCTGTTAAAACCTCATGTCGAAAAGGTGGCGGCCAGTGAGGTCCGCAACGCGGCTTCGGCGGTGATTAAGCGGGCGGTGGATTCTCTGGATTTGAAGACGGAAGATCTGATCCGCATCCAGCGGGATAGTCAGGGCAATATTACGGACATTATTTATGATACGCAGCGGATGAATGAACTGATGAGCCGCTCATTGGACGCCGCACAGGAATCGCTCAACGCTGCAGAAGAAGGGGAAACGGACCCGCATACCCATCTTGTCTATTACGATAAAGGAATTATCTATTCTCTGCCGGTCGGAATGTTGACGGGATCCGTGCTGCTGGCGAATGTCGGACCTTCGATTGACATACGAATGCGCGCGGTCAACAGCCTGGTCGGTCAGATTGACGCCGTATCCTCAGCCTACGGCATTAACAGCACGCTGTTGGAAATCGATTTAAAGATCAGCGTGGAAATGTTGGTGATCAGTCCCTTTCTGCTTGATCCGCAGCAGATCGAAGTGAAGATTCCGCTGGTCATGCAAATCGTTCAGGGACAGATTCCGCAGCTGATGGTCGGGCAGGTTGCTTAGGGGTGGATAAACCGAAACCGGGAAAGCAAAAAAACGCATGCTGCTGATCTTTGAAAGCTGATTTCACTTTCAGAGGACCGCATCCGCATGCGTTTCTTTCACGGCATTGCTGAATCTAGAAGAATAATGGTTCGGAAGGAGCCAGCCGTACTTCTGTTACGCCTGGTACTTCATCGAGAAGAATGGCTTCGATCCCGTCCTTCAGCGTTGCATCCAACGACAGACATTCAGAACAGGCGCCCAACATTTTAACAGTGACAACACCGTCTTCCAGACTGACGAATTCCACGTCGCCGCCGTCGCGCTGAATATACGGACGGATCTTTTCAATTACATTTTTAACTTGCGTTTCCATCGTTTCCATAATTTTCACCTTATCTTATAAAATACATCAGCCCGGCGATGATCAGGCCAAGAAGAATGCCGCCGAACACTTCAATCCATTTATGACCCAGTACTTCTTTTACCTTGGTCAGATAGATTGGATCGTCCAGACGGGTCTGCGTTAAAATTTGAATATCTTTGATCAGCTGCTGCGTAATCCGAATGTTCTGGCCGGCATAATAACGAACGTTGGCGGCGTCATAAGCCACGATCAGCGAAAACATCAAGGTCACGGCAAACAATGTCGACGAGAAATTATCCGTGATTCCGACAGCCAGCGTCAAAGCCGCGACTGTCGAGGTATGCGAGCTGGGAAAACCGCCGCTCTCCAATGCCATATGCCAATCCCATTCCCGGGTTCGTATGTAGCGGATAACGGGCTTAAGCAGCTGCGCTGTCAAATTGGCCACAATCGCAGCCCAGAAAGGATACATCTGTTGAAGCATGGTGCTCACCTCGAGAATTAGTATATCACAAAAACCCTGGGAGGTGATATAATAAAAAAAGATTGGAGGCGTCTATGCAGTATCGAATCGGACA
>ERZ1106981.1577-NODE-1577-length-9337-cov-2.630037_pt1 | contig 9337 bp, 8 predicted proteins | sample MGYA00403692_ERZ1106981 | MGnify/ENA primary metagenome ERZ1106981 (study PRJEB35170, sample SAMEA104062431) | human gut metagenome | biome: human gut; feature: human-associated habitat; material: faeces | place: Denmark | collected 2012-06-22 ... | reverse complement strand
CGGCGGGCCTGCTGGCGTTGACGGGCGCATGCCGGTCCAGACTTCGGCCTCGTCCAGCCCCTCCAGTTCAGGAAAGCTGCGGGCGACGATGTTCTTCAGCGCCTGAATGCGGCATTCGCGCAGTTCGTCGCCGTCGTAGCCGATGTCCACCATCGCCGCGATGCGCAGCTGTTGGCCAAGGCGGGCATAAACGATTTTGTGCCCGTAGTCGGTGACGCTGATGTCAGGGGCAATACCTGCTTTTTCAGGATAGGGCAGGGTCAGGCTGTACCCCTTCAGGGAGCACAGCGGCACGCGAACCCCCAGATGCCCAAGCAGAGAACCACTGCCGTTACCGGCGGCGACGACATACTCATCGCCGGTGAGGGTCCCCTGACTGGTCTCAAGGCTGCTGATGCGTCCCCCGCGCTTACCTCACACTGGGTCAGCAGGCTAAAGTCGCTGCTGGCATTGAGCTTGTCGAGCAGGGCAAGGCAGAACTGATGACAATCTGCCGTTTCATCGCCTGGCGAATAGATTCCGCCCTGCAGAGAAGGACTAATATGTTTGAGCGCCGGCTCCAGCTGCAGGCAGGCTTCAGCATTCAGCGCCTGCTGATACTGAGGATCAATCCCTTTTGCTGCTTTATTAAAATCATATTCGCGACGATGGATAATTAATTTTCCGCTGCGCCGCCAGTGGAAATCGGCAAGATTATCCTCATCCCGCCACGCCTGCATGACCTGACGGCTGAGCAGCGACAGGCGTAAGATATGGTCGCCATTCATTTTATTGGTCTGGTTATTACAGGCGCGCAGAAACTGCAGCAGCCAGCGCCACTGCTGGAGAGACATCCTGAGACGCATATTCAGCGGCGAATCGGCTTTGCCCATCCATTTCATTCCCTGCAGGGGAACGCCGCTGTCGGCAAGGGGGGCGACGTAGCGGTAACTTAATTGTCCGCCGTTGGCAAAACTGGTGGCGCTGCCCGGTTCGGCATTGCGCTCCAGTAATTGCACCTGATGGCCGCGCTTGATCAGTTCCCAGGCCGTGGCCAGACCGACCACGCCGCCGCCGATAATGACAATGCGTTTGTTCATAACCCGATATATCCACCGCTGATAAATTTATCGGGTTATGTCAAAGCATTTACCCCAGCGGCGCAATTGACTTTTTATGGTCAGGGTATAACCGCAGGTTAATCTCCTTGAGCTGCTGGCGCAGACGCTGGCAGAGAAAATCGACGAACTTTTGCGCCATCGGGCTCAGGGAAACGTCGGCCCGACGCAGCAGGCAGAGGTTAATGGCCATCGGCGGCGTAATGGGATGGATCATCTCCGGGGCCAGGTTGTGCTGGGCGGAAAAGATATCAGTGATGCTGCAGCCCATGCCGCGCTTCACGAACTCGGTGGCCATATAGTAGGTCTGGACGTTTAGCCGGGTGGTGGAAAAGTCGCGACGGGTGGCGATGGCGGCAGAGAGCGAGTGCGGTCCCGGCGAGATCCAGCGCTGCTGGTCGATCTGGTCGATCTCCACCGCCCCCTGACGATAATGACGGTCGATGTACACCAGCGGTACTTCGGCAATCAGGGTGGTCAGGATCTCCCCCTGCTGCACCGGCTGTAGCGTCAGCGCCAAATCTATCTCGCGCAAATCCAGTTTTTTGACCAGCGTCTCGGTGTGCTCGGTAGTGAGCGTCATCACCAGGTTGCTGTTTTGCTGATAAAAGTCGGTCACCAGCTCCGGCACCAGGCTTAACCCCAGGCTTGGCAGACAGCCTAAAGTGATCTTGGCGCGCGGATCGCGAGCCAGGTTGTCGGCCAGTAGGCGCAGGTTGTCCAGGTCCTGATAAATGCTCTGCGCTTTTTCGAAAAGTGTGATCGCCTCGCTGGTCGGCAGCAGCTTGCCGCGCACCCGCTGAAACAGGGTAAAACCCAGCTTCATTTCGGCGCTTTTTAACGCTTTGCTGGCCGCGGGCTGGGAGATATTGAGCGCTTCCGCCGCTCGCGATAAAGAGCCGCAGGTCATGACGGCATAGAAGATTTCCAGATGACGCAGTTTCATGAACAGTTAACTCAGGGTTATAGCCTACCGATAAAAAGTCATTTTCTACTAACACTAAGTTAACATAGATTTAATCACCAATCAGCGCATTGGTTACATCTTGTGCTGTAGACCCCGCCCAATGGCGGCATATTACGCTCTCAGAATCGTTTCCTTTGTACCCAAACAAACCCTCAGGCCGCGGCCAATCAATAATGAAAAAGAGGGAGGATATTTTCTGAGCAGGCCCCCATACACCACCTGACCATCATGGTCGGATTGATTGGCATTAAGGAGTGTTATGAGTGACTCAACGCTCACAGGCAATGCGCCTGTCAGACAAAATATCACGCGGAAAAACGTTATTATTGGTCTGTTATTGCTGCTGTTCGTGTTGATCGCGCTGTGGTGCCACGGTCGACCAGGCAGCGAGCTTGGTCTGCTGGGATTTACGCCGCTGGTGGCGCTAGCGATATTATCGCTGATCGGCGTTGATATTGTGCTGGCGGTCATCTCCTCGATTATTATCGCCATGATAATGACCTCGACCGGCCTGCCGGAAATGGGCACGATGCTGGCGAAATCCACCGGGTCATTTATTGCCACCGTTGGGCTTATCATTATGCTCGGCGCCGGCGTGGGGGAAGTGGCCACCCGCACCGGCGCAGCGGTTGAGCTGGTAAAATTTGTCGTCCATCGCATCGGGTTGTCGAGTCAGACGCGGGTGAAATTCGGCATTGTGGCGTCATCGATTTTAATTTGCGGTTCGCTGGGCACTATGGCCGGTGGCAATGCCATTATCGTGGCAGTAATCATTCCGGTGGCGGCAGCGGTACGCTTGACGCCGCCAACGGTCGCCGCGCTGATGATGACCGCCGGTTCCGTTGGGCTGTTTACCGGGCCTTTCACCCCCAGTACCGTGACGATCCTCAGCCTCGGTGGGTTGAGCTACCCGGATTATCTGCTGTACGTTGGTCTGCCGATGAGCGCGGTCACGCTGCTGGCCGGCTGGGTAATGGCGGGACGGATCCAGAAGATGACCGAAGGCAAACTGCGCTATGACGTCGATCTCGCGGAAAAGCCGCAAGAGGATCTCAGCGCCGCGCAGCAGCGTCGGCGTAAATTAAGCGCGCTGGCCTTCGCGGCGACCATCATCGTGATGGCGATCGTTGGCGTGGTGATTAAAGCCGGCTTCAGCTTCGCGATAATCGTGATGTTGCTGGTGGCCCTGATGACCGGCCTGGTAGGCGGCCTGCGACCGACGCAGATCCTTCAGGCCCTGTATCACGGCTGCGGCCGTCTGGTGTGGATGTTTATTCTCTACTGGCTGTACAACCCGATCCTTGAGCTGATGGATGGCCTGCACGCCTATCAGGGGCTGCTGGAGTATACCCAACCGCTGCTGGAGGGGATCTCCCCGGCCTGGCTGTGCTTTAGCATCTTCGCGTTCAATATTATCGGCCATGTGCCCGGTGCGGCGGTGGCCCAGATGACCTTTACTCATAAAATCTTTGGCCCGATGCTGATGGCCGCCGGCGTGCCGCCCCAGGGGACCACCGCCGTGCTGCTGGCCTCATCCCAGGTGGACTGGTTCGGGCCGTTTCCCTCATCAGATATGTTCGGCCAGATGGGGCTGGCGCAGTCTACTCATCTGAAATATATGCTCTATAACGGCTGGGCAATCGTGGTGGCGAACATCATTCTCTTTGCGCTGCTGTTTCAGATTCTGGTGTGACGAACGACCGCAGACGCGGAGGAGATTTTCCTTCGCGTCGACGTTTGGTCGTGAGGTTTTCCTTTTCTCACCGCGACAGCCACCGTAAAATCAGCCTCTTGTTCCCCCTGCGTAATGGAATCTATGCTGACTCTCGCCCATCTTCAACAGCGCCGCAGCCGGCGTTGGCTCTTCGGATTAACGCTGTTGCTGCTGGTCACCCTGCTGATCAGCCTGTGCGCGGGGGAGCAATGGATCCCGCCCGGCGAGTGGCTCAGCGCCAAAGGTCAGCTGTTTATCTGGCAGATCCGCCTGCCGCGAACCCTGGCGGTGCTGCTGGTGGGGGCGGCGCTGGCGCTCTCCGGGGCGATTATGCAGGCGTTGTTTGAAAATCCTCTGGCGGAGCCGGGGCTGCTGGGGGTCTCCAACGGCGCGGGCGTCGGGCTGATTGCCGCCGTCCTGCTGGGCAAAGGAGTCTTGCCCGGCTGGGCGCTCGGCCTGTGTGCCATCTTTGGCGCGCTGCTGATCACTTTTATTCTGCTGCGTTTTGCCCGCCGCCATCTGTCTACCAGCCGTCTGCTGCTGGCGGGACCTGGGCAGTCTACTTCTCCACCTCTTTTGACCTGCGTCAGCTAATGTACTGGATGATGGGCGGGTTTGGCGGCGTCGACTGGCAACAGCTGTGGCTGATGATAGCCCTCCTGCCGGTGCTCTGCTGGGTCTGTCTGCAGTCGCAACCCCTGAATTTACTGGCGCTGGGCGAAGTCTCCGCTCGTCAGCTTGGGCTGCCGCTGTGGCTGTGGCGCAAATTACTGGTGGTGGCGACCGGCTGGATGGTCGGCGTTAGCGTGGCGCTGGCGGGGGCGATTGGCTTTATCGGTCTGGTGATCCCGCATATTCTGCGGCTATGCGGCTTGAGCGATCACCGGGTGTTGCTCCCGGCCTGTATGCTGGCCGGGGCAAGCGCCTTGCTGGGGGCGGATATCATTGCCCGGCTGGCGCTTTCCGCCGCAGAGCTGCCGATTGGCGTGGTGACGGCGACCCTGGGCGCGCCGGTCTTTATCTGGTTGCTGCTGCGTTCGCGGGGGCGGGGATAGCGCGGCGCCGTCGGCAGGGACGGCGCCGGTTCAGGCTTACCAGCCTTTGATCGCGTCGCCTTTGTAGACTTCCTTCGCTTTTTCCGCGACTTCGCTGGTCTGGAAGGCGGCTTTTAATTCCTGAATTTTCTTGCTGTCCTTATTATCCTCGCGGGCGACTATCGCATTCACATATGGGGAATCCGGCCCCTCCATAAACAGACCGTCGCGGGCGGCCGACAGGCCCGCCTGGGCGGAGAAGTTGGTGTTAATGATTGACAGGCTGACGTTCGGATCGTCAAGGGTACGGGTCAGCTGCGGGGTATCCACTTCAACAATTTTCAGCTGTTTCGGATTGTCGATGATATCCAGCGTGGTGGGTAAATAGCCGACGCCCGGTTTCAGCTTGAGCAGCCCCTGCGCCTGAAGCAGCAGCAGGCTGCGGCCCAGGGTGGTGGTTTCATTAGAGATGGTCACCGTCGCCCCTTCGGGCAGTTCGCTGATATTTTTGATCCGGTGAGAATAGGCGGCGATAGGGAAGACAAAGGTTTTACCGACCACCGCAAATTTATAGCCGCGCTCTTTCGACTGCGCCTCAAGGTACGGCAGGGTCTGGAAGGCGTTGGCATCGACATCTTTGTTGTTCAGCGCTTCGTTGGGCAGCACATAATCATTGAAGGAGACCACTTCGACGTCGAGGTGGTATTTATCCTTCGCCACCTGCTCCACCACTTTCCAGATGGCTTCGTCCGGCCCGGTATTGATAGCGACTTTTACTTTATTATCTTCATCCGGGGAGCAGGCGCTCAGCAGGGCGACAGAGGTGGCGATTAACGCCAGGCTAAACAACTTCTTCATCACTAAAACTCTCTTAAATTAACAAGTAACGAAACCATATTACATTCATGGAACACTGTACACGGAAATGGTCGACGGCCCAATTGAGAGGATTTCATGTTGCCGGCGGCCAGCGAAGCGCTGTTACATCATGCGACAACTCGGGGGGAATGGCAGTAGAATGGCGGGCGCTGAATCCGCTACAGTAGAAAGGGATCACCTTCACCGGAAACCGGTTTATCCATTGAGGACAGGCTATGCAACATGACATTCTGAATACCGAAGTGACGACCATTGATGGCGAGAAAACTACCCTGGCATCCTTTGCCGGCAAGGTGCTGCTGATCGTCAATGTGGCCTCGAAATGCGGCCTGACGCCGCAGTATGAGCAACTCGAGGATCTGCAAAAGCAGTTTGCCGCCGAGGGCTTCAGCGTGCTGGGGTTCCCCTGCAACCAGTTCCTCGGCCAGGAGCCGGGCAGTGAAGAGGAGATTAAGACCTTCTGCAGCACTACCTACGGCGTCACCTTCCCGCTGTTTAGCAAAATTGACGTCAACGGCGAACATCGCGCGCCGCTCTATCAAAAACTGATTGCCGCCGCGCCGAAAGCGGTGGCCCCGGAAGGCAGCGGTTTTTATGAGCGGATGGCCAGCAAAGGCCGGGCGCCGCTGTATGTGGACGACATTCTGTGGAACTTCGAAAAATTCCTCATCGATCGCCAGGGCAACGTCATTCAGCGCTTCTCTCCGGATATGACGCCGGACGATCCGCAGCTGGTGGCGGCGATTAAAGGAGCGCTGGCGCAATAATGTCGTTTCTGATGCAGCTACAGGATGTAGAAGCGGCGGGGCGCCTGGCCCCGTTTTCTGCGGCCTTTCGCGCCGGGGAGATTGTCCATCTGGTGGGGCCGAACGGCGCAGGGAAGAGCACGCTGCTGACCCGCATGGCGGGGCTGTCCGACGGCCCCGGCACGGTTCATTTTAACGGCCGGCTGCTTGACGAGTGGCCGGCGAGGGAGCTGGCGCGCCGTCGCGGATATCTGAGTCAACACCAGACCCCGCCGTTCGCCATGCCGGTATGGCACTACCTGGCGCTGCATATGCAGCAGCAGGGTGATAGCGCCCGTCTGAGCGATATCGCGGCCAGGCTTGGTCTGGACAATAAGCTGGGCCGTCCGGTCAATCAGCTGTCGGGCGGCGAGTGGCAGCGCGTGCGGCTGGCGGCAGTGATCCTGCAGATCGATCCCTTGAGTAATTCCGCGGGTCAGCTGCTGCTGCTGGATGAGCCGATGAACAGTCTGGATGTGGCCCAGCAGGCGGCGCTGGATCGGCTGTTACACGAGCTGAGCGCGGCGGGGATTGCGGTGGTGATGAGCAGCCACGATCTCAACCATACCCTGCGCCACGCCGGTCAGAGCTGGCTGCTCTGCCAGGGGGAAGCCATCGCCTGCGGGGAGACCGCCGAGGTGCTGAATGAGGAAAATTTAACCGCCGCCTATGCGATCCCGTTCCAGCGCGTTGAGGTGGCCGGTCATATTATGCTCATCGCGTCACAGTAGCACGCAGTTATCTTGTCACTATATTGATAAACAAGCTAAATTATTGCGATAAAGAGACTAGGGACAGAGGGATCATCTGAAATGCGCTTCTGGTTCATGTTGGCGGCGGCGTTAATTTTAGCCGGCTGCAGCAGCCATCGGGCACCGCCGCCGAATCCTCGGCTGGCTGACTCCATCACGGTGGTGGCGAATCTGAACGAGCAGCTGCGCAGCTGGCGCGGCGCGCCGTATCGCTACGGCGGCATGACGCCGCGCGGCGTTGACTGCTCCGGCTTCGTGGTGCGCACGTTTCGCGATAAATTTGCCCTCCAGCTGCCGCGTGAAACCCGCGAGCAGGCGGAAATCGGCACCCGCATCGATAAGCGCGATCTGCTGCCCGGCGATCTGGTGTTCTTCAAAACCGGCTCAGGGGAGAGCGGCCTGCACGTTGGCATCTACGATACCGACAACCAGTTTATTCACGCCTCCACCAGCCAGGGCGTCACCCGTTCCTCGCTGGATAACGTCTACTGGAACAAAAAGTTCTGGCAGGCGCGGCGAATCTGACGTCATTCAGAAGCAAGAGGGAAGCGAACGCTTCCCTTTTTTATGCCGATAACCCTGCACTCCGCCCGTGTTAATCCGCTGTTCCAGGCACTACACTGGAGAGAGGAGGAACCATGACCCTTTCTTTTACCACCCACTGGCGGGATGAACTGCCGGACTTTTACACTTCCCTGTCACCAACGCCGTTGGATAACGCCCGACTCATCTGGCGCAACGCCTCGCTGGCGCAACAGCTGGGGGTGCCCGACGCCCTGTTTGCGCCTGAAAGCGGGGCCGGTGTCTGGGGCGGCGAAGCGCTGCTTCCGGGCATGTCGCCGCTGGCGCAGGTATATAGCGGCCATCAGTTTGGCGCCTGGGCCGGCCAGCTGGGCGACGGACGCGGGATCCTGCTCGGCGAGCAGCAGCTGGCGGATGGCCGCCGTTACGACTGGCATCTGAAAGGCGCCGGCCTGACTCCTTATTCGCGGATGGGGGACGGCCGCGCCGTGCTGCGCTCGACGATCCGGGAAAGTCTGGCGTCGGAGGCGATGCACGCTCTGGGGATCCCGACGACGCGCGCCCTGGCGATGGTGACCAGCGATACCCCGGTCTACCGCGAGCGCGTGGAGCCCGGCGCGATGCTGATGCGGGTGGCCGAGAGCCATGTCCGCTTCGGCCATTTCGAACATTTTTACTATCGCCGTGAGCCGCAGAAGGTCCAGCAACTGGCCGACTATGTTATTCGCCACCACTGGCCGCAGCTGCAGGATGAGGCGGATAAGTACCTGTTATGGTTCCGTGACATTGTCATGCGTACCGCGCAGACTATCGCCAGCTGGCAAACCGTGGGCTTTGCCCATGGGGTGATGAATACCGACAACATGTCGATTCTCGGTCTGACCATCGACTACGGCCCGTATGGCTTCCTTGACGATTTCCAACCGGACTTCATCTGCAACCACTCCGATTATCAGGGGCGCTACAGTTTTGAAAACCAGCCGGCGGTGGGGCTGTGGAATCTGCAGCGTCTCGCCCAATCGCTGTCGCCGTTTATCAGCGCTGAAGCGTTAAACGCGGCGCTGGATGAGTATCAGCACGCCTTGCTGACCGCTTATGGCCAGCGGATGCGCGATAAACTCGGCCTGTTCAGCCAGCAGAAAGGGGATAACGACCTGCTGGACGGGCTGTTTGCCCTGATGATCCGCGAGAAGAGCGACTATACCCGGACGTTCCGCCTGCTGAGCCACAGCGAACAGCTCAGCGCCGCATCGCCGCTGCGCGATGAGTTTATCGACCGCGCGGCCTTTGACAGCTGGTTTGCCGGGTATCGTGCGCGGCTGCGTGATGAACAGGTGGACGACGCGCAGCGCCAGCAGAGGATGCAGGGCGTGAATCCGGCGCTGGTGTTACGTAACTGGCTGGCGCAGCGGGCGATCGAGCAGGCTGAGGCGGGCGATATGGGCGAGCTGGAGCGCCTGCATGCCGCGCTGGCAGACCCCTTTACCGATCGCGAGGACGACTACGTCCGCCGCCCGCCGGACTGGGGGAAACGTCTGGAAGTGAGCTGCTCGAGCTAACTTGCCTCGCCCCGCGTTCAGCGGGGCG
>ERZ1106981.1554-NODE-1554-length-9489-cov-53.828175_pt1 | contig 9489 bp, 9 predicted proteins | sample MGYA00403692_ERZ1106981 | MGnify/ENA primary metagenome ERZ1106981 (study PRJEB35170, sample SAMEA104062431) | human gut metagenome | biome: human gut; feature: human-associated habitat; material: faeces | place: Denmark | collected 2012-06-22 ... | reverse complement strand
AGACGGTGTATAAAAAAGGCATAGAAAAAGGGATGCGGAAAGGTGTAAAGAAAGGCATGAAACAAGGGATAGTTCAAGGAATGGTTCAAGGAATCGTAAAAGGAAAAGTATCCTTGTTGAAGGAGTTATTGCGGCAGAAATGGGAGCTGACGGAGAACGATGAGAAAGTTTTAGATGATTTAAATGAAGAAGAAGTGAATGAGATCGTCCAAGTTTTAAATAGAATAAATACCCCGAAAGATCTTCATGATCAACTGAAAAAGCTATCTGATTCAAAGCATCAAGCGGAGAATCATGCTCAGTTCGCTTTCTCTCAGGATTGATTGGTACAAGACATTGAACAATCAAAGAATGATGGTGTGAGGACTGAAAAAGCTAATCAGGTAAGCGATGGCTAGGAATACGCCAAGATCGAGGAAATTAAATTGTCCCGGCCGCAGAAAGCTGCTCATTTCCAGTGTAATTTCCTGTAAAATCGGCATTCATAAGTCAAAATTACAAAAACCCCCGGTTAAAAGAGTCGGGGGTTTCGTCGTTTAAATGGTTTTGTCTTTGACATTCGAGCCCTAAAGATTGAGTTAAGAATTAAATCACATCGTATAACTGAAGATGACGCTGGTGAACTCCTCAAAGGTTTTGCATTGGCGCAGGACTTCCAGAATCGACGGATCGGAGAAAAGCAGGATCAACGCTTCGTATAATTCCTTAAATAAATGCGAGTTTTTCTCATTGATCGCGATCAATAAAACAATATGCACGCGCTGTGTTCCCCATTGGATGCCGCCGGGAGAAATGGCGATGGCCAGTCCGGTTTTTTCGCAGTCCATTTTCATTGAATGGGGAATCGCGATCTGTCCGAAAGCAGTGGAGGCTGCCTGCTCCCGCTTCAGCACTTCATCCAGAAAGTGAGAGGAAACGAAATGTTCGTTACGCAGCTTCCGGCATAAGATTTTCAGGATGTCTTCGCGCCGGCTGTCCGCTTGTTTGTCAAGATAAAATAAGGCAGGCGAGAAAAACTGCGGATAATATTCCGTCAGGATCTGCATTTTTTTGCGGTCCAGAACAGTCTGAATTTGACTGTAAATCTCTTTGAGATTCATCGCGCTGATCATCGGCGGAAGCAGGATCGTAAAGCCCCGGTTCGCATGGACTGGCACGGTGGTAAACAGAAGCTCATAGCTTTTATCCTCCAGCTCCTCCTCGAACGAAACTACCGTCGGAATGATAATATCCGAATCAAAATGGATTAACAAACAGTTGTAAATCTGTTGCTGATTCTGCTGATAATCCGGGCAGAGCAGCGCGCATTTCAACTTCTTGATGTCCTTCTGCTGCCGTTCCAGATCCGCGCCGATGTGCATTGCCAGATAGGCCGTTTCATCGGGACTGATCTGAATATTGAAATGTTCGTCGAGATAATCTGTAATGCAGATCGCGCAGTCGTAAAGCAGCGGACAGGAGGATTGAATCGTTTCCAATAATGGATTTTTGAGGCTGGTCTGCTGCTGGGAGCGATAGAACAGATTCTTGAAATGCAGAGATAACGGCACTAATAGCGTTTCTTTGTTCAGCTGCAGGTGATAACGGCGGTTGACCTCGTCGATAATTTCATGCGTTAGCTTAAAGATCTGCGGCCCGACGATCGTTTTTAATGTTTCGTCATCTTTGCGCTGCATAAAATTGATGTTTGCGGTGATCAGCTCGTTCATATTCTGCCGCTCCAGCGGATTAAATTGTACGCCGAAGTGGGTGGAAAACGTGGCGATCAATTCCTCACAGATCGGATGGACTGTTTCCTGCCGGCCGTCGGTTTCGCTGAAGGCGTTGCCGTTGAGGATCCGGTCAAGAATAACCGTGATATGTAAAAGCAGGTTGGTATACCCGAAGTCGTTGATATAACAATTATATTTCATGAAAATATCGTGCATTGTCGTCTGCAGATACGCGAAATCGATTTCCGGGAAATGTGTTTTCAACATCGCGGCGTCGACAAAGTGGCCGGCTGCCTCCTTATATAAGGTCTGCGTCAGAAAGCGTCGCTTGTTACGCTCGGTACCGACGAGAAAAATCGTGTCATTCTTGCATTTTAAAGATAAATCGTAAGCGGCGTATTGTTGATTCACCTTGGAAATCAACTGTTTCATCGAAGAATAGCTCAAATACAGCTCATCGCATAAATCGTAAAGATTCAGTGAGGATGCGTGATCGACAAAAAAAAGATGCGTGATGAAGGAAAATCGCTCCTCATAGGACTGAGCCGGCGTTTCTTCCGGAACCGGCAGCGGCATTTGCTTATTTAAGATGTACCCTTTCGTTGTCGCCTGGATTAAATTGGGCTGTTCCTGATTGATCTCCTTAATGTGATTCTTGATCGTCCGGCTGCTGACATGAAGTTGTTCCGCCAGACGCGTGGAGCTTATCGGCTCCGGCTGTTTCTGCAGCTGCAGGATGATTTTCTCTTTGATCGGATCCATTCGGTTTCCCTCCTTCCGATTGGATGAAACGAGAATTGTGGTATTTTTGATGGACGTTGTTAACAACCCCCTTGTTCGACAGACTGAAATGTCGGAGCTTTCATCCGGCAACCGCCTGTTTTGAGAACAAATCTAGGTTGAACACGGGCGCTTTGTTGATCTTATTATACGCATGAGTTCCCGCCGGGTTCAATCAATGAAATTCACCGCGGGTATGAAATTGTTGGAGTTTTCACTCAGGCAGTGAAAAAAGAGAGTGGAAAGGAATCCCCTTATCCGCAATAATGATAGCGTAAGAACCGGTTCTCATACGAAAAGGAAGGGAAAATCAAGATGGATAAAATCAGAATTCTGCTGTGCTGCGGCGCGGGTATGTCGAGCGGATTCCTCGCTCAGCAAATGCGGATTGCCGCTAAGAAAATGAATGTCGTCGCCAAGATTGAAGCTAAAAATAAGAACAGCGTTCAGGATGACGTGAACGCGATCGATTTGCTTCTGTTAGGTCCGCATCTGGAATATGTGAAAGCGGAGATGACGCAGCTGTGCGAGCCGTATCATGTGCCGGTGATCGTCATTCCCAAAGAAATGTACGCCGGACTGGATGGCAAAGGGTTGATGGAATTAAGCATGGAAGCAATTAAGAAGAATAAGGGAGAATTCAATCATGGATAAGTTGATTCAATGGCTGGGCAGCGATTTTGCCCCGAAAGTTGCCAAGTTTATGGATAAAAAAATCATCAAGGCACTCTCCAGCGCACTGATGGCGAACGTTCCGATCCTGTTGCTGGGATCGTTGATCTCGATCTACAATCTGATCGCCGGTTATCTGCCGTTCTTGCCGGATTTATCGCCGGTATACACGTTCAGCTTCGGCATTATGTCGCTGACGCTGGTCTTCTTAGTCGGCTATCACGGCGCAAAGGAATACGGTTTCGGCGAATATGGCGTTTCAACAGGCTTGATCTCATTGATGATGTTCATGATGATCATTCGTCCGTCAATCGAAAATTTCCAGTTCCAGGTAGCTTTCGGCCGCTTCGGCGGGACCGGTATGATTCCGGCATTCTTCGCGGGGATCGTGACGATTGTGATCAGTAATCTTTACTTCAAGCTGCATTGGTTTGAGGATTCGGAAGCGATTCCTGATTTCTTAGTCCGCTGGCTGAACCAGGTCATTCCGGGCATCGTCGTACTCGTGCTGACTACGACCTTGATCTATGGTCTGAATCTGGATTTGTTCGCGCTGATCACGCAGCTGTTCAGTCCGCTGATCGCGATTGGACAGACGTTCCCGGGCTTCTTGTTATGTATCTTTATTCCGGCGTTCTTCTATTCCTTCGGTGTCAACAGCTGGTTTATGAATCCGATCACGACGCCGATTGCGCTGGCCGGCATCACTGCCAATGCGGAAGCCTTTGCCAACGGTCTGGCACCGACCAATATCTATACTTCCAATATCACCTTCAGCGTTATCTTTATCGGTGGCATGGGCGTGACGCTGGCGCTGAATGTCATGATGTGCCGTTCTAAAAGCAAGCGCCTGAAGCGCTTCGGCCAGGTAGCGCTGGTTCCGTCACTGTTCAATATCAATGAGCCGCTGGTCTACGGCGCGCCAATCGCGCTGAATCCGATTCTGATGCTGCCGATGTGGATCAACTCGCTGGTTATCCCGACAATCGTCTGGTTTGTCTTAAAGGCCGGGCTGGTCACCATCCCGCATGCCGTGATGAACGTCAATCAGCTGCCGATGCCGATCTGTTCCTTCTTGGCGACGCATGGTGATTTCCGGGTCATTCTGCTGGAAGTTGTCTTGTTTGCGGTATCCTGGGTTATTTGGTATCCTTTCTTTAAGGCCCACGAAATGAAAGTGTTGAAGGAAGAGGAAGAAGCATGAGCGAACAAAACACACAGCCAGCCCTGGTCAGCGCCGCGATGGGAATCATCCTGCACGCCGGCGACGCCCGCAACTATGCCAAGCAGGCCCGCGAAGCGATGCGGGAAATGAATTTCACTGAAGCGCGTTCGCTGTTGGAAACGGCGAAAAAGGAAATTGCGGAAGCGCATCGGGCACAGACGGAAATCATCCAGAATGAAGCCCGCGGTATCCGCTATGAATACAGCATGTTATTTAATCACGCCCAGGATACGCTGATGACGATCAACAGCGAGATCGAACTGACTGCCGATCTGATTCTGACTTTTGAAGTCGTCATGCGCAAGCTGGCGGAAAAGGAGGGTTAACGATGGCGAAGTTTCCGGAAACCTTTCTGTGGGGCGGCGCCAGCGCGGCAGTCCAGATGGAGGGCGGCTGGCAGGAAGGCGGCAAAGGCGTTAATGTCGCTGATATCCAGATTTGCCGGGCACACGACGCGCACGGCGGCAACGTCAATTATACACGGCAATCCTTAACGGAACGGGTGGCGGATGTTTTCTCCGATCACCCGGTTCATCATTATCCCAAGCATGAGGCGGTTGATTTCTATCATCGCTATCCGGAATACATCGAGCTGATGAAGCAGGCTGGTTTTAAGGCCTTCCGCATGAGCATCAGCTGGGCGCGCATTTTCCCTAATGGCGATGATGCACAGCCTAACGCGGCGGGCATAGCCTATTATCGTCAGGTTTTTGAAGCCTTGCATGAGGCCGGGATCACGCCGATTGTCACGCTGTCGCACTACGATATGCCGCTGACGGTCGTCCAGCATCATCAGGGCTGGTATGGCCGTGAGACGATCGAAATGTATGTGAATTATGCCCGGACCTGCTTTGAACAGTTCCACGATTTAGTTCCGTACTGGATCGCTGTCAACCAGATCAACCTGATCTTCGGCGAATCATTCAGCTCGTTAGGCATGATTATGGACGAATACGAGGATTTCACGGCGGCGAAGTACCAGGCGGTTCATCACGAATTTGTGGCGAATGCGCTGTTAGTCCGGGCAGCAAAGGTAATTGATCCGCAGATTCAGGTCGGCGTCATGCTTGCAGATCAGATGACTTACCCGCTGAACAGCGATCCGCAAGCCTGCGAGCAGGCGTTGGAGGCAAACCGGATGAAAGATTATTTCTATTCCGATGTGCAGCTGCGCGGAGAATATCCGGGATATGCCAAGCGTTATTTTAAGGAACATCACATTACGATTCGGATGGAGCCGGGTGACGCGGAGCTGATCAAGGAAAACACGATGGATTTCCTGGCGGTGGCGTATTATTATTCGCACTGTGTTGACGCTTCCGGAAAAAAGGTGGCCAATCCGTTTACGAAAGCAACGCAATGGGGCTGGACGATTGATCCGACTGGGTTGTATATCGCGATGAGCTCTTATTGGGATCGTTATCATGTACCGATGATGATCGCGGAGAACGGCATCGGCGTGGAAGAAACTTTGGACAGCGAAGGGCAGATTCATGATGATTACCGCATCGCCTATCATCGCGAGCATATCGCGCAGATGCGGAAACTGATAGAGGATGAAGTGGAATTGTTTGCTTATACGCTGTGGTCGCCGTTCGATATCGTCAGCGGCAACAGCTGCGAGATGGAAAAACGCTACGGCCTGATTTATGTCGATGTAGACAATAAGGGTCAGGGTACGCGCAAGCTGGTGAAAAAAGACAGCTATGCCTGGTATCAGCATGTCATCGAAACGGAGGGTGAAGAATTATGAAGTCCTGGAGTCATGGCTTATTAGCGGCAGGTCTGTGCCTGAGCTTAGCCGGATGCGCTTCTACTCCTGCACCAACGCCAACCCCAACACCCGATCCTGAGAACCTCCCGGAAACGGTGAAAATACCGACCAGCGAGAAGGTTGAGATTGATTCCGTCCGCGGCACTAAAATCCAGGCTGTCCTGGACTTACCGGCGGACATGCCGGAGGCGGGTTATCCGTTAGTCGTTTTCGCTCATGGCTTCCAGGGAAGCAAGGAAGAGAGCGGGGCGTTTACTGATGTCGCAAAAGGCCTGGCTGAACAGGGCATCGCCAGTCTTCGGCTGGATTTTCCAGGCTGCGGCGAGAGTCAGGAAGACTTTATGGCCTACACGCTGGAAAATATGCACGACGACGTTGCCAGCGTGTTCGCGTTTGCCCGCGCGAACTACAAGCTTGACGAAGACCGCATTGGGATGCTGGGGTACAGTATGGGCGGCCGCGTGACTTCGCTGTATTTAAGCGAGGAAAAGATCGGAACGACCGTCTTGTGGGCACCGGCTGCGGCCGACGGGCTGAAGTCGCTGACAAGCATGGGCGATGAGGAAACGATTAGAAAACTAATCGAAGAATCCGCGGACAGCGGTGTCGCTGCCATCCGGATCTGGAATCAGGAGGTTCCGGTTGCGCACGACTTCTTAGAACAATCCGCGCAAGCCAAGCCGATGGTCAATCTCAGCGCCTATACCGGCAGTCTGATGGTGGTCACCGGCGGGCAGGATAATACCGTAACCAAGGCGATCACCGACCCAATCTTTGAGGCGGCGGTCAACACTAAAATCACAACTCATCTGGATGTGCCGCGCGGCACGCACTCGCTTGGAGCCGGGGAATTTGGCAATGATCCGGGCGTCCAGAATGCCGTCGCTGAGGCAACCGTCCACTTCTTTGCGGATCAGATGAAATAATGGAGGATTCTTTCTGTGAAGAGCTAAAGCATCACGAACAAGAATGAAAATGAGAAATTCACTCCTTTCAAAAACCTCCCAGGCAAAAAGGCATGATCGTATGCCTTTTTGTTTGCGTTAAACACAAACAAAACCGACAATTGTCTGTCTTAACGAAGGATGTCATCCGCCGCGGACTTTTCACAAGTGCGATTCTGCGGATTGAAAGCAAGATTAGCGAAAAGACAGGCCATTGTTTTAAAAGAAGGAAGAGCGCAGGAAGAAAATGAATCGGAGAAGCGGGAATAAAAAAACTCCCGGAACGTATGACGTCCAGAAGAAACCTTTAAAAATAAAAGGATTAAAGTTAGATTAAAAAGGTATTAAGAAAGGAAAAAGAAGGATCCCAGCGTTCAATCTGTTCATATAACTTGTCACTTTCCGGACTTGGTTTTTGCCGATAAGCGTCGGTGAATGAATGCAGGAAACGGAAGAAGATCTGCGTGTAGTGAATCGGGGCCTGGGAATCTGAGCGATGGCGCAGGATTTGTAAGAGAATGCCGCCGAACAGAATATCGGCTGCCGCGATCAGGTTCTCCACATCAATTGACAGGAAATAACCCTCTGTGACGCAGGGAAACAGAATATTCTGATTCTTTCGCGAGAAGTCTGTTTCTTCAGTCTGCGCTAAGAGTCCGGGGCTGAGCTGTTCGCGAATCTCGGGGAAGACCGCGAAATAGTCTGGAATCCACTGATAAATCTGCGCTTTCTCTTCCAGTTGAAAAAAATACAAAAAGAGTTGAGGATGCTGGAAAGATTCGCGGCATTGGGCGAGCCATTGCCCCAGATAGTGATTCAGCGAACCGTCCAGTTGCCCCTGTAATCTTGAAGCGTCGATCCAGATCCGGCTCATCCGGTCGATCAGTGTGAAGGCGATCAGCTGATTCATATTTTGAAAATAGTTGTAAAGCGTCGCACTGTTGTAGCCGGCGGCGGCTGCGACTTGACGCAGCGTGATCGCATCGACCGGAATATCATCCGACAGTGTGATCACAGCGTCAATAAAGTAACGGGTCATCCGGGATTTCTTTAATAGAGCGTTATGTTCGTTCATAGGCGTGTCCTCTTTGCTTGTCATTATAGCATAATTCTCGTTTGGTTAAATAAAATAATCTAATGATTGTAAAAATAATCAATTGATTGTTGAAAATTGAACAAACCCTGATACAATGGAAGAGACGAGGAGGAAATAGAAATGAAGAAGGAAATATCACGTCGAAATTTTATTAAAGGAACCGCTGCGTTAACCGCCGGAGCTGCACTGATGGGACTGGCCGGCTGCGCAGAGGAAAAAACGCCGGCGCCGCAGGAAGCGCCGAAATCCAAGCATGTGAAGGTCGCGGTTTTCTCGCCGACAGAAGGAACAAAAAATGCTGCGGCAATGTTAGCGGCGAAGTTCTCTGATGATGTAGAGTTTGCGGATCTGACCAACGCGACATCCCGGACAGAAGAAGTGACGTTTGCGGCTGAGGATCTGGCAATCGTCGCCGCGCCGTCGTATGGCGGACAGATCCCGATGATTGAAGGCTTGTTTACTAACTTAAAGGGCGATAACACCCCGTGCGTTGTTGTCTGCGCTTTTGGAAACCGTGCAGCTGAGAATGTTTATGCCAACATTGCGAGCATCGTTTCCAAGCAGGGATTTGTCGTCGTCGGCGCGATCGGTTTGGTAACGCCGCACGTTTTTGCCAGCGTCGCCAAGGCAGGACACAGCCGTCCAAATGTTGATGATAATAAGATCATGGCTGAATTCGCGGGCAAGATCATGGATAAGCTGAACAGCGGAACGGTTGAAGCGATTACAATTGAAGGAACACCGGAAGTTGATTTCGCGAAGGAAATCTCAGCAGCACCGAAAGAATTCAAAGCGGAAAATTGTATTCAGTGCGGAGCCTGTGCGGCGAATTGTTCAACCGGTGCGATCGATCCGCAGACATTGGAAATCGATGAGACTAAGTGCATCAACTGTATGCGCTGTTCATTTGTCTGTGAGTACAATGCTCGTTCCTACGATACTGCCGTCAAGCGCGATTTTATCGAAGGCAAGCTGTCAACGAAGAAACAGGTCGAGTATTTCATCTAAGTTACAGGTTTCTGGTTTTCTCAAGTCAGAAATCAGGAAAGAAGGCAACCGCAGCGAAATCCGCTGCGGTTTTTTCGTGGAATGGCTGGCAACGGAAGAAATTGATGGAGAGGCAGACTTCCACATTAGCAGCAGGAAGAATTTCGCGGTACTGAAATTCCATTTATAAGATATGGATTTAACGAATCCGGGCTGTGATAAAGAGGATGCTTGGGTTGCGGTATTGGTCGATGACATTCATCATCTCCAGGATACGATGGAAGAGGCAGAGGCGAAGC
>ERZ1106981.1550-NODE-1550-length-9521-cov-55.482886_pt1 | contig 9521 bp, 9 predicted proteins | sample MGYA00403692_ERZ1106981 | MGnify/ENA primary metagenome ERZ1106981 (study PRJEB35170, sample SAMEA104062431) | human gut metagenome | biome: human gut; feature: human-associated habitat; material: faeces | place: Denmark | collected 2012-06-22 ... | reverse complement strand
TCGGCGGCACCAAAGAAGGTAGCGAAGATCCGTGGTACGTGGTCGATAAAGACGTGGAAAACAACGTGCTGATCGTCGCCCAGGGTCACGATCACCCGCGTCTGATGTCCGTCGGCCTGATTGCCCAGCAGTTACACTGGGTCGATCGTCAGCCGCTGCAGGGCACCCTTCGCTGCACGGTGAAAACCCGCTACCGCCAGACCGACATCCCCTGCACCGTGAAGGCGCTGGATGACGACCGCATCGAGGTTATCTTTGATGAACCCGTCGCCGCCGTGACGCCGGGACAGTCGGCTGTTTTCTATAGCGGCGAAGTGTGTCTCGGCGGCGGAATTATCGAACAGCGTCTGCCGCTGGCGTCTTGATCGACCATTTTCCGCCGGATGCCTGATTAACGCCCGGCGGGTTACAAGGAGTAAGCGTGGCGAAGAATTATTATGACATCACTCTGGCGTTGGCGGGCGTTTGCCAGGCAGCGCGGCTGGTTCAGCAACTGGCGCATCAGGGGCATTGCGACAGCGACGCCCTGCACGTTTCGCTGAACAGCATCATCGATCTCGACCCGGATTCAACGCTGGCGGTATTCGGTGGGAGTGAAGCCAATCTTCGTCTCGGGCTTGAGACTCTGCTCGGCGTGCTGAATACCAGCAGCCGTCAGGGCCTCAACGCGGAGCTCACCCGCTACACATTAAGCCTGATGGTGCTGGAACGTAAACTCGCCGCCAGCAAAGGGGCGATGGATACCCTCGGCAACCGCATCGGCGGCCTGCGCCGTCAGTTAGAACATTTTGATCTACAATCTGAAACGCTGCTCAGCGCGATGGCCGGCATTTACGTTGACGTCATCAGTCCGCTGGGGCCGCGCATTCAGGTCACAGGTTCCCCTGCCGTGCTGCAAAGCCCGCAGGTTCAGGCGAAAGTCCGTTCTACCCTGCTCGCCGGCATTCGTTCCGCCGTGCTCTGGCATCAGGTTGGCGGCGGACGTCTGCAGCTCATGTTTTCTCGCAATCGTCTGGTTAACCAGGCAAAACAAATTCTTGCTCATTTAACCCCGGAGTTATGATTTATGGAATTATCCTCACTGACCGCCGTTTCCCCCGTAGACGGCCGCTACGGCGATAAAGTCAGCGCGCTGCGCGGTATCTTCAGCGAATTCGGTTTGCTGAAATTCCGTGTACAGGTAGAAGTCCGCTGGCTGCAAAAACTGGCCGCGCACGCAGCGATCAAGGAAGTTCCTGCTTTTGCTGCCGACGCAAACGGTTTCCTTGATAAAATCGTTGCCGACTTCAGCGTAGAGGACGCGGAGCGTATCAAAACCATCGAACGCACCACCAACCACGACGTGAAAGCGGTAGAATATTTCCTCAAGGAAAAAGTCGCCGATATCGCCGAGCTGCACGCGGTGTCAGAATTCATTCACTTCGCCTGTACTTCTGAAGACATCAACAACCTGTCGCACGCGCTGATGCTGAAAACCGCACGTGACGAAGTGGTGCTGCCGTACTGGCGCAAGCTGATTGACGCGATTAAAGATCTGGCGACCCAATACCGTGACGTACCGCTGCTTTCTCGTACCCACGGTCAACCGGCTACCCCGTCCACCATGGGCAAAGAGATGGCCAACGTCGCCTACCGTATGGAGCGCCAGTACCGTCAGCTGAATCAGGTGGAAATCCTCGGTAAAATCAACGGCGCGGTCGGTAACTACAACGCCCACATCGCTGCCTATCCGGAAGTTGACTGGCATCAGTTCAGCAAAGAGTTCGTTACTTCGCTTGGCATTCAATGGAACCCGTACACCACCCAGATCGAGCCGCACGACTACATTGCCGAACTGTTCGATTGCATGGCGCGCTTCAACACCATCCTGATCGATTTCGATCGCGATGTGTGGGGCTACATTGCGCTCAACCACTTCAAACAGAAAACCATCGCCGGCGAAATCGGCTCTTCGACCATGCCGCATAAAGTGAACCCGATTGACTTCGAAAACTCCGAAGGCAACCTCGGCCTGGCGAACGCCGTGATGCAGCATCTGGCCAGCAAACTGCCGGTTTCCCGCTGGCAGCGCGACCTGACCGACTCCACCGTGCTGCGTAACCTCGGCGTAGGTATCGGTTATGCGCTGATCGCGTACCAATCCACGCTGAAAGGCGTGAGCAAACTGGAGCTGAACCAGGATCGTCTGCTGGACGAACTGGATCACAACTGGGAAGTGCTGGCTGAGCCAATCCAGACCGTCATGCGCCGCTACGGTATCGAAAAACCGTACGAGAAGCTGAAAGAGCTGACCCGCGGTAAGCGCGTTGATGCCGAAGGCATGCAGCAGTTCATCGACGGCCTGCCGCTGCCGGAAGCAGAAAAAATCCGCCTGAAGGCGATGACCCCGGCTAACTACATCGGCCGCGCGACCACCATGGTCGACGAGCTGAAGTAACCGGCCTGACTCAGGTAGCATGGGCAATCTCTTCGCGCATGCTACCTGGCAACCCCCCGCTTTCCACGCAGAAAAACGCGCTCTCCCGCCTGGTTTAAATAATGTTTACCCCCAGCGCCACATAATGGCGTTAAACTATTAAAATCGAAAATGAAATGGAGAATGGGCATGCGCGTACTCGTCGTTGAGGATAATGCTCTGCTGCGCCATCACCTCAAGGTCCAGCTACAGGAATTGGGGCATCAGGTGGATGCTGCGGAAGATGCAAAGGAAGCAGACTACTACCTGGGCGAGCATATTCCGGATGTCGCCATCGTTGACCTCGGCCTACCGGATGAAGACGGTCTGTCGCTAATCCGCCGCTGGCGCAGTCACGACGTATCGGTACCGGTACTGGTGCTGACCGCCCGTGAAGGCTGGCAGGATAAAGTTGAGGTGCTGAGCGCTGGCGCCGATGATTACGTCACCAAACCCTTCCATATCGAAGAGGTCGCCGCCCGCATGCAGGCGTTGCTGCGTCGCAATAGCGGTCTGGCCTCGCAGGTTATCTCGATCCCGCCGTTCCAGGTGGATTTATCGCGCCGCGAGTTATCGGTCAATGAACAGCCGATCAAGCTCACCGCCTTTGAGTACACCATCATGGAAACGCTGATCCGTAACCGCGGCAAAGTGGTGAGCAAAGATTCGCTAATGCTGCAGCTCTACCCGGATGCCGAACTCCGCGAAAGCCACACTATCGATGTGCTGATGGGGCGGCTGCGTAAGAAAATCCAGACGCAATATCCGCATGACGTGATCACCACCGTGCGCGGCCAGGGCTACTTATTCGAACTGCGCGGATGAAAAGCGTGTTACGACATATTCTTCCGCTTTCTCTGCGCGTCCGCTTTCTGCTGGCGACCGCCGCCGTGGTACTGATCCTGTCGTTGGCGTACGGCATGGTTGCGCTGGTAGGCTACAGCGTGAGCTTTGATAAAACCACCTTCCGCCTGCTGCGCGGCGAGAGCAACCTGTTCTACATGCTGGCGAAGTGGGAAAATAACCACATCGATGTCGATATCCCCGAACACCTGAACATGCAGAGCCCGACGGTGACGCTGATTTACGACGCCAAAGGTAAACTGCTGTGGGCGCAGCATGACGTCCCGTGGCTGGTGAAGCGGATCCAACCTGAATGGCTGAAAAGCAACGGCTTTCATGAAATAGAGGCCGATGTTGGCAGCAGTAGTCTGCTGCTGCGCAATAATGATGAAATGCGCGAACAGCTTGACGCCATCCGCGAGGAAGACGACTCCTCGGAGATGACGCATTCGGTGGCGATTAATCTCTATCCAGCCACCGCGACGATGCCGCAATTGAGTATTGTGGTGGTCGACACCATTCCGGTGGAGCTAAAACGCTCTTACATGGTGTGGAGCTGGTTTATTTACGTGCTGGCGGCCAACCTGTTGCTGGTCATTCCGCTGCTGTGGCTTGCCGCCTGGTGGAGTTTACGCCCTATCGAATCACTGGCGAAAGAGGTCCGCGAGCTGGAGGAACATCATCGTGAGAGGCTCGATTCTCACACCACTCGTGAACTTACCGGCCTGGTCAGTAACCTCAACCGGCTGCTGAAAAGCGAGCGTGACCGCTATGACAAATACCGAACCACCCTCACTGACTTAACCCACAGCCTGAAAACGCCGCTGGCGGTGCTGCAAAGCACCCTACGCTCGCTGCGCGGCGAGAAAATCAGCGTCAGCGAAGCTGAGCCGGTAATGCTGGAGCAGATTAGCCGCATCTCGCAGCAAATCGGCTACTATCTGCACCGCGCCAGCATGCGCAGCGGCAATGCGCTTCTCAGCCGGGAACTGCACCCGATCGCCCCGCTGCTGGATAGCCTGACCTCTGCTTTAAATAAGGTCTACCAGCGTAAAGGGGTCAACATCACGCTGGATATTTCGCCGGAGATAAGCTTTGTCGGCGAGCAGAACGACTTTATGGAAGTGATGGGCAACGTTCTCGATAACGCCTGCAAGTACTGTCTGGAGTTTGTCGAAGTCTCGGTACGCCAGACCAACGACAACCAGTTGCATATTCTGGTGGAGGACGACGGCCCCGGTATCCCCCGCAACCAACGCACGGCGGTGTTCGATCGCGGCCAGCGCGCCGATACGTTGCGTCCGGGTCAGGGGGTAGGCCTGTCTGTCGCCCGCGATATCGTCGAACAGTACGACGGCGATATCCTGACCGGCGACAGCCTGCTCGGCGGCGCCTGCATGGAAGTTATCTTTGGCCGCCAGCTTCCTGATGATAAAGAGAGCTAACGCAACAGTTTTTTAACGGCGCCTGCATCGCCGCGGCGCCGCATCCGTTATAATCCCAGACAGACACCTGCTGTGGAATATAAATATGGACTATCAATTAACGCTTAACTGGCCCGACTTCATCGAACGCTACTGGCAAAAACGCCCGGTAGTGTTAAAGCGCGGCTTCGCCAATTTCATCGACCCAATCAGCCCGGATGAACTGGCCGGCCTGGCCATGGAGAGTGAGGTCGACAGCCGCCTGGTGAGCCATCAGGACGGAAAATGGCAGGTCAGCCATGGTCCATTTGAAAGCTACGATCATCTTAGCGAGAACAACTGGTCGCTGCTGGTGCAAGCAGTAAACAACTGGCACGAGCCGACGGCGGCATTGATGCATCCCTTCCGCGCCCTGCCGGACTGGCGTATCGATGACCTGATGATCTCTTTCTCCGTTCCCGGCGGCGGTGTGGGTCCACACCTTGATCAATACGACGTGTTTATTATTCAGGGCACCGGCCGCCGACGCTGGCGCGTGGGCGAAAAGGTGCCGATGAAGCAGCACTGTCCGCATCCCGATCTGCTACAGGTTGATCCATTCGAGGCCATCATCGATGAAGAGATGGAACCTGGCGATATTCTCTACATTCCGCCAGGATTCCCACATGAAGGCTATTCTCTGGAAAATTCGCTTAACTATTCGGTCGGCTATCGTGCGCCGAATGCCCGCGAGCTGTTCAGCGGTTTTGCTGACTATATTTTGCAACGAGAGTTGGGCAGCCAGCGCTATGCCGATCCGGACGTGCCATCCCGCGACCATCCGGCCGATATTCTGCCGGTTGAACTGGATCGCCTGCGGGAGATGATGCTGGGGCTGATTAACCAACCTGAACACTTTAAGCAGTGGTTTGGTGAGTTCATTACCCAATCCCGCCACGAGCTTGACGTAGCGCCGCCGGAGCCGCCATACCAGCCGGATGAAATTTACGATGCGCTGCAGCAGGGCGATAAGCTCGCCCGCCTTGGCGGCCTTCGCGTGCTGCGGATCGATGGCGAAGTGTTCGTCAACGGCGAGAAAATCGACTCTCCGCACCGCCCGGCGCTTGACGCCCTGGCAACGCATCTGTCGCTACGCGCCGAACATTTCGGCGATGCGCTGGAAGACCCATCTTTCCTCGCCATGCTGGCGGCGCTGGTCAACAGCGGATACTGGTTCTTCGAGGACTGAGTCGACACCCTGCCCGGTGGCGCTACGCTTACCGGGCCTACAAACGGCATCAACCCACATCCTGCCCGGTGGCGCTACGCTTACCGGGCCTACAAACCACATCAACCCACACCCTGCCCGGTGCGCTGCGCTTACCGGGCCTACAACGGCATCAACAACACCCTGCCCGGTGGCGCTACGCTTACCGGGCCTACAAACGGGCATCAACCCACATCCTGCCCGGTGGCACTGCGCTTACCGGGCCGACAAACGGCATCAACCCATACCCCGCCCGGTGGCGCTACGCTTACTGGGCCGACAAATGGCATCGGTACCGTAGGCCGGATAAGGCGTAGCCGCCATCCGGCATATTACCGCCGCTCTCCGGCACCTATTTCGACCGTATCCCCAGCCCAATCCTCAGGATATAACCCCTGCCTCACATCACGATGGAACGTTGAATATGGCCAATCACTCACGCGTCCGACAAGCCGGTGTTTCACTGGATTGATATAAACGTAATCCATATGACGCCGATAATCTTCATCATTACGGATGGTATGTTCCCAAAAACGCGGCTGCCAAATCTGGCTTTGCGCTAACGCACGCGTAAAAGACTTTTTAATCTCCCGCCAACGACCGGAATAATCGGAATCGCGTTCCGGCAACGTCCAGATACAGTGCATATGTTCAGGTAACACAACCCAACTGTTAATCTGGAAAGGTCTTTTACGTTTAGTACAGGCTATTGCGGCACGAAGATGATCAATATGTCGTGTCAGCAGATCGCTGTGGCGATTTTGCAGGTTTACGGTGAAGAACCAGCAGCCGCCGGGGATATAGCTACGGCGATAATTTGACATCAGAGGTTCCCTCCTCTTCAGCTTATATGGACTCTTTTTGCCCGGTGGCGCTGCGCTCACCGGGCCCACAGGACCGGGCTCTGGGTTTAACGTTTTGCCGTCAGCTCCGCAATCCGCACAATCACCTGCACGGCTTTTTCCATGCCCTCCAGAGTGACAAACTCGTGCTTACCGTGATAGTTGTAGCCGCCGGTAAATAGGTTCGGGCACGGTAAGCCCATGAAAGAGAGCTGGGCGCCGTCCGTACCGCCGCGGATTGGCTTTATCTGCGGCTCGATATCGCAGTCCACCATCGCCTGACGCGCGATGTCCACTACATGCGGATGGGCAATCACCTTCTCATGCATGTTGTAATAACTATCTTCGATCACCAGTTCGATGTAGCAATCCGGATGTAGCCCTTTACCGACCTTTTTGGCGATCTCCATCATTTTGCGTTTGCGCGCTTCAAACTGCTTGCGATCGAAATCGCGCAAAATGTAGTGCATCTCCGCCCGGTCGACGCTGCCCTTGATGCTGGTCAGGTGATAAAAGCCTTCATAACCGTCGGTGGTTTCCGGCGCTTCATTGGCGGGCACTTCGGCGTGAATACGCGCCGCCAGCGATAAAGCGTTAACCATCACCCCTTTCGCGGTGCCGGGATGCACATTATTGCCAACGATTTTGATAGTGACCGAAGCGGCATTGAAATTTTCAAACTCCAGTTCACCGACCCCACCGCCATCCACGGTGTACGCCCAGCGGGCATCAAATGCGGCGACGTCAAAGTGCTTCGCGCCTTTGCCGACTTCTTCATCCGGCGTAAAGGCGACGCGAATATCGCCGTGAGGGATCTTTTTCGCCTGCAGCGTCGCCAGCGCCGTCATGATCTCTGCGATGCCCGCTTTATCGTCGGCGCCGAGCAGCGTTTTACCATCGGTGGTAATCAGGGTCTGGCCTAACAGCTGATGCAGGACCGGGAACATCACCGGCGACAACACTTCATCGCCGATGCCGAGGGCGATATCGCCGCCGCGGTAGTTTTCGACAATTTGCGGATTCACGTTCTTGCCGCTGAAATCCGGCGAGGTATCAACGTGGGAAATAAAACCGATGGCCGGGATTTCGCCTGCGACGTTGGCCGGCAGCGTCCCCATCACCGTGCCCTTTTCACTTAGCGTCACGTTGACCAGCCCCATCTCTTCCAACTGGCTCTGCAGCAAACGCAGCAGCTTCCACTGCCCTTCGGTACTGGGAACCTGACGCACGCCAGGCTTCGATTGCGTATCTAAAGAAACATACTGCAGAAAACGCTCAAGCAATTTATCCATGTGGCCACCCTCTTTTTTTGTGACAACATTATCAATAAGGGCGAAAAGACAAATATTGCGTCAGGTCATTTTTAGCCCGTAAACCAAAATTTAATACATTTACATGCATTATGTGTAAAGGTGGTACACCGCGGTATAACAATGATTGGCGATTACAATCGTTTGCCGTAAAATGCTGGCCCTTATTAATTATGTGCAACCCCAAAGGTGGTTAATCACAAACCCCGCAGCGATCCCTTTTCCGTTGCGTCTACATGGGACAGAGTCAAAAATTGAATATACAACCGCGTTCGCTTTCTCCGCTGGTACAACTGGCGGGAATTCGCAAAAGCTTTGATGGTAAGACCGTTATCTCCGATCTCAACTTAACCATCAATAATGGTGAATTTCTCACCCTGCTTGGCCCCTCTGGCTGCGGTAAAACAACCGTTCTTCGTCTAATCGCTGGTCTGGAAAGCGTCGATGTCGGACGTATCCACCTTGAAGACCAGGATATCACCCATGTTCCGGCGGAAAACCGCCACGTCAATACCGTATTCCAAAGCTATGCGCTTTTCCCGCACATGACCGTGTTTGAAAACGTCGCCTTCGGCCTGCGGATGCAGAAAACCCCGGCGGCAGAAATCACCCCGCGGGTGGTGGACGCTTTGAAAATGGTACAGCTGGAGACGTTTGCCCAGCGCAAGCCCCACCAGCTCTCCGGCGGCCAGCAGCAGCGTGTCGCCATCGCCCGGGCGGTGGTCAACAAACCGCGTCTGCTGCTGCTTGATGAATCCCTCTCGGCGCTCGACTACAAGCTGCGTAAGCAGATGCAGAACGAACTCAAAGCGCTACAGCGCAAGCTCGGCATCACTTTTGTTTTCGTCACCCATGACCAGGAAGAAGCCCTGACCATGTCCGACCGCATTGTGGTGATGCGCGATGGCAAAATCGAGCAGGACGGCACTCCGCGTGAAATCTACGAAGAGCCGAAGAATCTGTTCGTCGCCAGTTTTATTGGCGAAATCAACATCTTCAACGCGACCGTCATTGAACGTCTGGATGAACAGCGCGTACGCGCCTGCGTCGAAGGCCGCGAGTGCAATATCTACGTCAACTTCGCCGTTGAAAAAGGACAACAGCTGAACGTACTGCTCCGTCCGGAAGATCTCCGCGTGGATGAAATTCATCACGGCAGCGAAGCTGACGGCCTTATCGGCTACGTGCGCGAGCGCAACTACAAGGGGATGACCCTTGAGTCAGTTGTTGAGCTGGAAAACGGCAAGATGGTTATGGTCAGCGAATTCTTCAATGAAGACGATCCGGACTTTGACCACTCGCTCGACCAGAAAATGGCGATTAACTGGGTAGAAAGCTGGGAGGTTGTGCTGGCCGATGAAGAACACCAGTAAATTCCAGAATGTGGTGATCGCCACTATC
>ERZ1106981.1549-NODE-1549-length-9526-cov-65.526766_pt1 | contig 9526 bp, 7 predicted proteins | sample MGYA00403692_ERZ1106981 | MGnify/ENA primary metagenome ERZ1106981 (study PRJEB35170, sample SAMEA104062431) | human gut metagenome | biome: human gut; feature: human-associated habitat; material: faeces | place: Denmark | collected 2012-06-22 ... | reverse complement strand
CCTTCCGCCAGTTTGTCTACCGCCATCGGATCCTGGTTGTGCTGCCACAGGAACTGGGATTCAGTAATGCGTTCCGGACGCGCTTTCACTTCGCCGCTGAACGCCAGTTTACGTTCGACAGCGCCTTCGCTTTCCGCCAGCTCTTTCAGCAGCGCAGGGGCGATGGTCAGACGGTCGCAACCGGCCAGCTCAAGGATTTCGCCAACGTTACGGAAGCTTGCGCCCATCACGACGGTTTCATAGCCGTGCTGCTTGTAGTACTCGTAGATTTCGCTAACGGAAACCACGCCCGGATCTTCTGCCGGCGCGTACTCTTTCTTATCCGTGTTCGCTTTGTACCAGTCGAGGATACGGCCAACGAACGGAGAAATCAGGAAGACGCCCGCTTCGGCGCAAGCGCGAGCCTGAGCGAAGGAGAACAGCAGGGTCAGGTTACAGTTGATGCCTTCTTTTTCCAGCTGCTCAGCGGCGCGAATGCCCTGCCAGGTGGAAGCCAGTTTGATCAGGATACGATCGTTGCCGATACCGGCATCGTTATACAGTTTGATCAGGCGTTTCGCTTTCGCGATAGAGGCGTCGGTGTCGTAGGACAGACGGGCATCAACTTCGGTAGAAATACGGCCCGGGATCAGTTTAAGGATTTCGAGACCGATGTTCACCGCCAGTTTGTCGGAAGCATCGATAATCTGCTGCGCGCGATCGCTGCTCTGGCCGCGAGCCCAGGCAACAGCGTCGTCAATCAGCTTACGGTACTCAGGGATCTGAGCCGCGCCGAGGATCAAAGAAGGGTTGGTGGTGGCATCCTGAGGCTGATACAGCTTCATTGCCGCGATATCTCCGGTGTCAGCTACGACAGTGGTGTACTGACGCAGAGAAGTCAATTTATCCGTCATGATAGTGTTTCTCTTAAACAGCAGTTAAGGGGATGTAACCGGTCTGCCAAGATGATAACACGCCATAGGGTCAGCGCAACCGCCGACAATGCAAGAGCGCAGAGTGTGATAAACTCGACATATTAATTATCTGAATGCTAAAGGATTGTCACCGGAGTGGTAGCGCTTACACCGCGCGCCGGCATGGACAAGAGGACGTTTAATGCCTGATTTTCTCTCGTTTATCAATGAAATACTCTGGGGCTCGGTAATGATTTACCTGTTACTGGGCGCCGGTATTTGGTTCACCTGGCGAACGGAGTTTATTCAGTTCCGTTATATTCGCCAATTTGGCAAAAGTCTTAAAAAAAGTCTTCGCCCGCAGCCCGGCGGATTAACGTCTTTTCAGGCGCTGTGCACCAGCCTGGCGGCGCGCGTCGGCAGCGGTAATCTGGCGGGGGTGGCATTAGCGATTGCCGCCGGCGGCCCCGGCGCCGTGTTCTGGATGTGGGTCTCCGCGCTACTCGGCATGGCCAGCAGCTTCGCCGAATGTTCTCTTGCCCAACTGTACAAAGAGCGCGATGGCGAAGGCCAGTTTCGCGGCGGCCCGGCGTGGTATATGGCCCGCGGCCTCGAGATGCGCTGGATGGGCGTGGTCTTCTCAATTCTGCTTCTGCTGGCCTACGGGGTGATTTTTAATACCGTGCAGGCCAACTCGGTGGCGCACGCCATGGCCTATGCCTTCGATTTGCCGATGGTCGCCGTCGGCGCCGCGCTGGCTGCCGCAACGCTGTTGATTATCGTCCGCGGATTACGCGGCGTGGCGCGATTGATGCAGTGGTTTGTGCCGCTTATGGCTCTGATATGGGTCGGTGCCAGCCTGTTGATTGGCCTCTGGCACTTCGCCGCCCTGCCGGCGGTTTTTGAAACCATCTTCCGCTGCGCTTTTGGCTGGCAGGAAGCGGCGGCGGGCGCGGTGGGTTATACCATCAGCCAGGCGCTTACCGGCGGTTTCCAGCGCGGGATGTTTTCCAACGAAGCAGGCATGGGTTCAACGCCAAATGCTGCCGCTGCCGCTGCATCATGGCCTCCGCATCCCGCGGCGCAGGGCATCGTACAGATGATTGGCGTCTTTATTGATACCATTGTTATCTGTACCGCCAGCGCGGTCATTATCATGCTGGCGCCGCGCGAAAACCGCGACAGTGCGGTCAGCGGTATTCAAACCATGCAGCACGCGATGGGCGATCTTATTGGCAGTTGGGGACCGGGATTGGTGGCTGCTGTGCTACTGTTCTTCGCTTTTAGTTCGATTGTCGCCAATTATATTTATTGCCGAAAACAATCTGATCTTCCTGCGTCTCAATAAGCCGCTACATATCTGGACGCTCCGGGTTATCACCGTGTTGATGGTACTGACAGGCACCCTGGTGAGTCTTCCGGTGGTCTGGCAACTGGCGGATATTATTATGGCGCTAATGGCGATCACCAACTTAACGGCGATTTTGCTGCTGTCGCCAACGGTTCGGATCCTCGCCAGCGATTATCTGCGCCAGCGCAAACTCGGCGTGCAACCGGTCTTCGACCCCGCTCGCTATCCGGAAATTCAGCAACATCTGGCGCCCGGCGCCTGGGATGAGATACCGCGTGAATAGCGCGGTAATCGCAGCAATCGATCCCATCGTACTCTTTTTTTGTTAAAATTCGTCGAAATTCCCTGCAAGGACTGGATATGCTGATTCTGATTTCACCTGCTAAAACGCTCGATTATCAAAGCCCGCTGGCAACGACGCGCTATACCCAGCCCGAACTCCTGGAGCATTCTCAACAGCTTATCGGTATCGCCCGTAAGCTGACAGCGCCGCAAATCGGTAAGCTGATGAGCATCAGCGATAAGCTGGCCGATCTCAACGCCACCCGTTTTCACGACTGGCATCCGGACTTTACCCCGCAGAATGCCCGTCAGGCGATACTGGCGTTCAAAGGCGACGTTTATACCGGTCTGCAGGCCGAAACCTTTAGCGAAGCGGATTTCGATTTTGCCCAGCAGCATCTGCGCATGCTTTCCGGCCTTTACGGCGTATTACGCCCGTTGGATCTGATGCAGCCCTACCGTCTGGAGATGGGTATTAAGCTTGAAAATCCGCAGGGCAAAGATTTGTATCATTTCTGGGGCGATATCATCACCGATAAGCTCAATCAGGCGCTGCAGGCCCAGGGCGACGATATCGTCATCAACCTGGCATCCGATGAGTATTTTAAATCGGTCAAACCGAAAAAATTGCAGGGACAGTTGATTAAGCCAGTATTCCTCGATGAGAAAAACGGTAAATTCAAGGTGATCAGCTTCTATGCCAAAAAAGCGCGCGGTCTGATGAGCCGCTACATCATTGAAAACCGTTTAACCCGTCCGGAACAGCTGCAGGCGTTTAATAGCGAAGGCTATTTCTTTGATGGGGAAGCTTCGGAGAAAGGCGAACTGGTGTTTAAGCGCCACGAGCAGTAAAAACGACGACACCCCTGTCCGGTAAGCGACAGGGGTGTTTTCAGTCTTAATTAGCCCATCATCAGCTTACGCAGCGCGGCGAAATCAGCCGGCAGATTATGCGACAGCAGCGGCAGGTCGGCGCGGTCAGCCAGTTCTTTCGGCAGCGGCAGCGTCTCCTGCAGAATCTCTTCTACGCTCTCTTTGAATTTCGCCGGATGCGCGGTACCGAGGAATAACCCGTACTCGCCCGGTTGCAATTGGTCGCGCAGCGCGCGATAAGCAATCGCCGCATGCGGTTCAGAGGTGTAGCCGATGGACTTCAGTTCACGCATGGTTGCTTTGGTGGTTTCATCATCAACCGCGGCGTATCCCAGCTCATTAAGACGCCAGATTTTGCGGCGGAACAGCTCTTCCACGCGCGGCCAGTTGTTCGGTTGGCTGACGTCCATGGCGTTAGACAGGGTCGCCTGCGTCGCCTTCGGCGCCCAGTTGCCATCCTGCAGGAAGCGCGGCACGGTATCGTTGGCGTTGGTAGCGGCAATAAAACGCTTAATCGGCAGCCCCAGCGATTTCGCCAGCAGGCCGGCGGTGAGATCGCCGAAGTTGCCGCTTGGCACCGACACCACCAGCTGGTTACGGGCCTCCTGCGGCAGCTGCGCGACCGCCTCGAAGTAGTAGCAGATCTGCGCCAGCAGACGACTGATATTAATAGAGTTGGCGGAGTTGAGGCCAAGCGCGACCTTCAGCTCTTCATCGTCAAACGCCTGCTTAACCAGCGCCTGACAGGCGTCGAAATCACCGTCAATCGCCACGGTTTCGATGTTGCCGCCCAGGGTGCAGAACAGCTTCTCCTGCAGCGGGCTAATCTTACCGCGCGGATAGAGGATAACTACTTTGACGTTCGGCAGGCCGTAGAAGGCATGCGCCACGGCCGCGCCGGTGTCGCCGGAGGTCGCGGTCAGGATCGTCACCGGCTTATCGCCTGCGATATGCGTCAGCATCTGGGCCATAAAACGGCCGCCAAAATCTTTAAACGCCAGGGTCGGGCCGTGGAACAGCTCCAGGCAGCCGACATCATCCTGTACTTGAGTGACCGGCGCCGGGAAGGCGAACGCCGAAGCTACGCGGGCCTGCAGTTCATTCTGCGGGATCTCATCGCCAATAAAGGCCGACAGGATTTTCGCGCTGCGGGTCACGAAATCCTGCTCGAGCATTTCGTCGATTTCGGTCAGGTTGAATTCCGGCAAATCGTGCGGAAAGAACAGCCCCTGTTGTTTGCCAAGCCCTTGCGTCACGGCCTGCGCAAAGCTGACCTGTTCGTTATGATCTTTTAAGTTATACAGTTTCATCACTTATCCCACTACTCGAGCGCCCGCCGTGTCCAGCCGGCAAATATGAACGAAGCCTTCCTGATTTTGCAGATAATGCGCGGCCAGCCAGTCGGCGACGCGCTGCGCGGTGTCCGGTTTATCGCACAACGCGAACAGCGTCGGGCCGGAGCCGGAAATACCACAAGCCTGCGCGCCGATTTCCATCGCCGCCTGACGCGCTTCGCTGAAGCCCGGCAGCAGTTTGGTGCGGTACGGTTCGGCAATAACATCTTTCATTAACTTTGCCGCCAACTGCGGCTGACGGCTATAGCAGGCGTGAATAAAACCTGCCAGATGGCGACCATGGGCGATGCAATCCTGACGGCGATACTGTGCCGGAAGAATCGCGCGCGCTTCGGCGGTAGAGACCTTAATGCCCGGATAGGCCAGCACCCACAACCATTCATCAAAACCCGGGATCTGCTGGCTGATGATGCCTTGCTCTTCAATCATCAACTGCATACCGCCAAGATAGCACGGCGCCACGTTATCATAGTGAACGCTGCCGGAGATGCGCCCTTCCATCTCGCCCATCAACGCCAGCATCCGGTTTTCATTCAGCGGCTTGCCGCAGTGTTCGTTCATCGCCACCAGCGCGGCGACCACCGAACAGGCGCTGGAGCCAAGGCCCGAGCCAATCGGCATATTCTTTTCCAGGGTCATCGCCACCGGAACCGTTTTACCGATCTCGCGGCAAAAGGCTTCCCAGCATTGATAGACGATATTTTCCTGCGGCGCCGACGGTAATTTGCCGGCGAAGCGGCCTACGTTACGCAGGCTAAACTCCGCCGCCGCCTCTACCGAGACGTTATCCCCCAGCAACGTGCCGTCGACCGGCGTCACCGCGGCTCCCAGCACATCAAACCCGACGCTCATATTGGCACTGGAAGCCGGGGCGTATACTTTGACCATCTTAAACTCCTAACTTCCATGACAGGGTACGTAGCAGGTCGGCGAACACACCAGCCGCGGTTACGTCGTTACCCGCGCCATAGCCGCGCAGCACCAGCGGCAGCGGCTGATAATAGTGGCTGTAAAACGCCAGCGCGTTCTCGCCGTTCTTCACCTTATACAGCGGATCGTTACCGTCCACTTCGGCGATTTTCACCCGGCAGACGCCATCTTCTTCAATATTGCCGACGTAACGTAAGACTTTACCCTCGTCGCGCGCTTTAGCAACCCGCGCGGCGAATTGATCGTCAAGCGTCGGCAGGCGCGCCATAAAGCTTTCGACATCGCCACTGGCATCAAAATCGGCAGGCAGCGCAGGCTCAACGATAATATCCGAGAGCTCCAGCTCGCGCCCGGTTTCGCGGGCAAGGATCAGCAGCTTGCGCGCCACATCCACGCCGGAAAGATCATCGCGCGGATCCGGTTCGGTATAGCCCATCTCACGCGCCAGTTTAGTGGCTTCGGAGAGGCTCATACCCTCATCCAGCTTACCAAAAATGAATGAAAGCGAACCAGACAGGATCCCGGAGAAGTGCAGCAGTTCATCGCCGGCATTCAGCAGGTTCTGCAGGTTTTCAATGACCGGAAGACCCGCGCCGACGTTGGTGTCGTAGAGGAATTTGCGCCGCGAGCTGCTGGCGGCGTGGCGTAACTGGTGATAGTAATCCAGTGAAGAGGTGTTGGCCTTTTTATTCGGCGTCACCACGTGGAAACCTTCACGCAGGAAGTCAGCGTACTGGTCGGCTACCGCCTGGCTGGAGGTACAGTCAACGATAACCGGGTTCAGCAGGTGATACTCCTTCACCAGGCGGATTAAACGGCCCAGATTAAAGGGTTCTTTCGCTTCCGCGAGTTCGCCACGCCAGTTTTCCAGATTCAAACCATGGACGTTGGTCAGCAGCGCCTGCGAATTGGCGACGCCGCATACGCGCAGATCGATATGCTTGCCCTTCAACCAGCTCTGCTGGCGTTTAATCTGTTCGATTAACGCGCCGCCGACGCCGCCGACGCCAATCACGAAGACTTCAATAACCTGGTCGGTGTTAAACAGCATCTGATGCGTCACGCGCACGCCAGTGGTCGCATCGTCATTGCTGACGACCACCGAAATTGAGCGCTCGGAAGAGCCCTGGGCAATCGCCACGATATTAATATTGGCGCGCGCCAGCGCGGCGAAGAATTTCGCCGAGATACCGCGCAGCGTACGCATCCCATCACCCACGACGGAGATGATCGCCAGCCGCTCCATGATTGACAACGGCTCCAGCAGACCTTCTTTCAATTCGAGATAAAATTCATCTTCCATCACCCGCTTCGCGCGAGCGCAGTCGCTTTGCGGCACGCAGAAGCTGATGCTGTATTCCGAAGAGGATTGGGTAATCAGCACCACAGAGATACCGGCGCGGGACATGGTGGCAAAGACGCGCGCCGCCATGCCAACCATGCCCTTCATTCCTGGCCCGGAAACGTTGAACATCGCCATATTGTTGAGATTCGAGATCCCTTTTACCGGCAGGCCGTCTTCATCAAGGCTGGCGCCGATAAGCGTTCCCGGCGCCTGCGGATTACCGGTATTTTTAATCAGGCATGGGATCTGGAACTGGGCGATGGGCGCGATGGTGCGCGGGTGCAGCACCTTAGCGCCAAAATAGGAAAGCTCCATCGCTTCCTGATAAGACATGGATTTCAACAGGCGCGCATCCGGTACCTGACGCGGATCGCAGGTATAAACGCCATCGACGTCGGTCCAGATTTCGCAGCAGTCAGCGCGCATACAGGCGGCCAGCACGGCTGCGGAATAGTCAGAGCCATTACGCCCCAGCACCACCAGTTCACCCTTTTCATTGCCGGCGGTAAAACCGGCCATCAGCACCATGTGGTCTGCCGGGATTTGGCTGGCGGCGATACGGCGAGTGGATTCAGTAATATCGACAGTGGATTCAAGGTAGTGGCCGACGGCCAGCAGTTTTTCGACCGGGTTAATCACGCTGACCTTATGACCGCGCGCTTCCAGTAGCGCCGCCATAATAGCGATAGAGAGCTTTTCACCGCGACAGATCAACGAGGCGTTAACGCCGTCCGGGCACTGCCCCAGCAGGCTGATACCGTGCAGGACGTGTTTAATCTGCGCAAACTCTTGATCAACGAAGGTTTTCATCTGTGCGAGCGGGAAGCCCGGCTGCATGTCGGCCAGCCCCTGCAGCAGGTCGGCAAAGATACGTTCGGCGTCGGCGATATTGGTCAGAGCGTCCTGGCCGCTGATAGTTTTTTCAATCATCGCGACCAGATGGTTAGTAATTTTCGCCGGGGCAGACAGCACGGTCGCAACCTGCCCCTGCCTGGCATTGCTCTCCAGAATATCGGCAACTCGCAGAAAGCGTTCTGCATTTGCCACTGATGTACCGCCGAACTTCAACACTCGCATGGTTCTTACCCCTTGATCTCTTGTCAAAAAAAAAGCCCGCACTGTTCAGGTGCGGGCTTTTTTCTGTTGTTTCCTGTACGCGTCAGCCCGCACCGTTACCTGTGGTAATGGTGGTGGTGATAATGGTGGTAATCATGCCGATGCGATTCATGGATGTTGTGTACTCTGTATTTTTATCTGTCTTGTGTCCTGCCTATATTGGTTAAAGTATCTGCCTGCTTAAGTCAACGAATTTCTAAATTGGCGACTTTTCAACCAACACCATCATTCCGCCACAGCGCCCCGATATTTCCGCCGCATTACCAGCCTGTTGCTATTGCAATCAGTACACAAAACCATAAAAAAAACTTATTACGGTATTTTATTCCGGGAGACTTTTTTCAATATCATGCAACAAACGATGCAGCATGGCGGTGTCGCGCTGCTGTAACAGCCCGATTCGCTGTTGTAGCCAGTCGGCCAGTTTCATGTCGTCATCGACCCCCAACCGTCCAAGTAGTGAAAGCGCCCGCTGACGAAGCGCCTGCAATTGTTTTTCGTCGGTTTCAGGCTGCTGAACCGCAGTCTGCTGCTGCAGTGAGCTCAGCTGATAGCAATACACCATCACCGATTGCCCAAGATTCAAGGAGGGATAATCGGCGACCATCGGCACGCCGGTAAGCACATCGGCCAGCGCCAGTTCATCGTTAGTTAATCCGGAATCTTCACGGCCAAAGACCAGCGCCGTATGTTTCATCCATTGTGCTTTTTCTTCCAGCAGCGGTAGCAACTGCTGCGGCGTGGCGTAGTAGTGAAAACGCGCGCGACTGCGGGCGGTAGTGGCGACGGTAAAGTCGACATCGTGCAGGGCCTGCTCAAGCGTCGGGTAGGTTTTTATATTATCTAAAATATCTCCCGAACCATGCGCCACCCAGCGCGCGGCGGGCTGCTGATGCGCTTCGCTATCGACAATCCGCAATTCGCTGAATCCCATGGTTTTCATCGCTCGCGCCGCCGCGCCCACGTTCTCCGCCCTGGCGGGCGCCACCAAAATAATTGATAAACGCATTGTGCTTCTCTTTATCCTCTTACGCAGCGCGACTCTGCGGTCTCCCCCATTTTACGCGGCGAAAATTTACAAATTTGCAACAAAAATCACTAAAAATGGGCTTTCTTACTCTTAAAAAAAACTAAACTGTTCACATTGGACACCAATACGGAGTATGTTAACAGAACGCATTTATCCATATGTTTGGCAATGATATTTCAGTTTTCATTTGCCCACAGGCTTAGGATTCACTGCATTTATTAATTCATAGTTGCAACTAATTGAGCTGTGTAAGAAATGTGACGATAAGTCGCAAATCGATGCAATGATTTCACAAGACTGTTAACGTGCTACAATTGAACTTGATATATGTCAACGAAGCGTAGTTTTATT
>ERZ1106981.1543-NODE-1543-length-9547-cov-7.011589_pt1 | contig 9547 bp, 10 predicted proteins | sample MGYA00403692_ERZ1106981 | MGnify/ENA primary metagenome ERZ1106981 (study PRJEB35170, sample SAMEA104062431) | human gut metagenome | biome: human gut; feature: human-associated habitat; material: faeces | place: Denmark | collected 2012-06-22 ... | reverse complement strand
AGAGTGGGGCTCTGAAGGTTTAGACTTTCAGAGTGATGCTTGCATCACTTTCTTGGTGAAATCGTTAGATACAAAAATGAGAGAATTGATATCGAAAAAGGAAAGCATACGGAGCTGTCAGAGGTAGCCTATTTACATTTGAACCGCATATCGGTCAGCGTCATTCTCAATCTGACTATCAATAAGAAGATATCGATTATTTTGACAAAAGGAAATTAATGAGACTGTAAAATTTTTGGCTTGCTGAAGCAGTAAATCTGTTCAACATTAAGTTTGTTCAATAAGGTGTAGGAAGCAAATTTGAATCCTAACTGAAAAGCCGTATAAAATAGAAATAACACAGCTATTTCAAACGACTGAGAATTTCCCGGGTAATTGTTTCCGGAGATTGTCCATTGATTTTGATTTTTTCTGATTCAATTTGATCATAATGGGTCAAGCGTGACAGACTTTGCGGGATACAGTCAGCTGTCCGCAGACCTCGGTCGATATCCTGCTGCAGCTGTCTGCGAAGCTGGGTTGATGAAGGCAGCAAGGTGAAGTGATAAAACGTGAAATTTCCCTGCAGCCGATTGTAAATTTGTTGGACAGTTTCCGGCTGATCCATGACCCAGCTGAACAGAACATGATCAAAGCAAGCCTGCGCCAAGAACTGATTCAACAGATAAACAATGTTATCCATCACCATGGCTTTGGTCTGATCCTGAACCTGAAAGGGACTCATCATCCAGCACCAGTCCCCATCCAGCCAAACACTCCGGCTGAGCTTTTCATTGCAGAGTCGGCTGATTGTTGTTTTTCCGCTTCCCATGGTTCCGCTGATAAAGATTACTTTCTGCATAAGAATACCTGCCTTTAGACTTGATTATAGCATGTGTTAGAAAGAATTAAGAATTTCCTTCGTTGTTCAGTCAGGGAACATGATAAAATAAACATAAGTTATTGACAGATTGGGGATGCTTATGAGTAATCAGCGGGAGAAATCCACCGTGCAGAAGCGGACGATTTCGGCACGTTCATCCAACGGAAAGAAGAAACGGGCACATAAGCGGTATCGGCTGAAAGCGTCGATTCGCCGAAAACTGGCAATATTGGGCGTGCTGGCAGGATTAGTGATGATCGCGCTGCTTTTGTTATGGCTGTGGCCGGTTCGGGAAAAACGGATTTATCACACGGAAGGCGTACAGCTGCAGCAGGTCAATGGGATTGACGTGGTTCATGATTATATTCCGCAGGGACATCAAAATCGTCCGCAGATTCAGCGTGAAATTCGCTGGATCGTGATTCATGAAACAGATAACGAAGCAGCCAGCGCGGATGCCTGGCATCACAACGAATACTTAAAGACCAATGAGACGGATATCAATTCCTGGCATTATACCGTGGATGATCACTCAATTTATCACGCGCTGCCGGATGAGGAAGTCGGCTGGCATGCCGGAGATAAAATGACCGAGGGTGGCGGCAATATGACCGGGATTGGGATTGAACTGTGCGTCAATGAAGGCAACGATTTTGAAAAGACGCTGGAAAATGCCGCGGCGCTGTGTGCGGAGTTAATGAAGGCGTATGATCTGCGGATTGAGGATATTAAGCAGCATCATGACTTTTCAGGAAAGGATTGTCCGCATCGGATTTTAGCTGCCGGGCGAAGCGAAGAATTTGTAAAAATGGTTCAGGAAGCGACGAAACAATAATTTTGTAGTGGTAAATTCAGTTTTTTTTGTTACAATAAGTGATTGTATGATTGAGGTGAATTTATGGGAAAAACCGGACTGGTTTTAGAAGGCGGCGGAATGCGCGGCGCTTATACGGCTGGGGTTTTAACATGGCTGATCGATCACGAGGTCGAGTTTGATTACGGCGTGGGAATTTCAGCTGGGGCCATGAACCTGTGCAGCTTTGCGATGAGAAACAAGCAGTATTTGTACGATGTCGGCGTCATCTATATGCCGGATAAGCGAAACGTAGGACTGAATCCGCTGCTGAAAGAACGCCACTATGTCGGCTATGACTTTATGTTTGACCGTCTGCTGAAAGAAACGATTCATTATGAGCTGGATACTTTGCGGCAGTCTTCGATGGAAATTGAGATCGGCCTGTTCAATCTGAACACATCCAAGGTGGAATGGGTGAAGAAACAGGAACTGGATGATGATCTGCGCTTATTAAAAGGTGCGTGTACGCTGCCGCTGGCGGGCTCGCCTGTGCCGTATCGCGATGGGCTGTATATGGACGGTGGTGTGACGACGATGGTGCCGATCAAGCGTTCGCTGGGCTATGGCTGTGATAAACATTTGGTCATTGTAACAAAGGACGAAGGCTATGTCCGTAAGCCCAGCAGCAAGCTACTGCTGAATACGTCAAAAATGGCTTATCATAACCAGGCGCTGATCGATGCGCTGAAAATCCGCAGCGACGTTTACTATGAAGAAATGAATATCGTCGATGAGCTGCAGAAGGAAGGCAAAGCGCTGCTGCTTAGACCTTCAAAGAATCTGGGCGTGAAACGATTCTCCGGCGATGCCGAAGCTTTGAAACAATTATTTGAACTGGGGAAAGCCGATTGCGAAGCACGCAAGGCGGAATTGCTCGGCTTCTTGGGCAAGGCCTGAACGAATTAAACTAAGAAAATTTCTGGTTGGTAGGATCGGAAATTTTTTTTGTTTAGTTAACCTTTCGATTCAAAATAAGAAATTTATTCACGCCTATGTACGTTCAGGTGCAGTTTTGTTCATCAAAGCTGCACTAAGATCCTCCTTTTCTCTGACCATGGCGATCAGCTGACTGATACTTTGGAAGCAGTATTCCTGTAAGAAAATGAATAAAAAACAACGGCGGTTGACAGCTATAACATTCAGCAGTAAAATAGTTATATAAGTTATATAAGTTATATAAGTTATACTTTTTGTACAGAAGGAGGGAAACCATGAAATCTCAAGTGAAGGACGGAAAATACATGAGCTCAGTTAAGGTCGGACCCAAAGGTCAGATTGTTATTCCGAAAGAAGTCCGTGATCTGTTTCAGATTGAGCCTGGGGATACGCTGATGCTGCTGGCGGACGCGGAGAAAGGCATTGCGATTGAACGGTATGACGTATTTGAAAAAATAGCCGATGCCATCTTTTCGGGAAAGGCTAAGGAACTTTATCCGGATATGCCGGAGGAGGATTCAAAGGCTTTTGCCCAATCCATTCGTCAGACCCGAAAATAAAGATGCTTATCCTTAACGGAATACGCTGCATCAGTACCGCTGAAGAATTTTACGGATTCATCAAAGCAAGATTGTCAATACAGTCAGGGAGGGCGTTATGGCTAAACTTGCATTTTTCTGCATTCCGGCGTACGGACACACCAATCCTACACTGGAGGTGGTTCGGAAGCTGACAAAGTGCGGACATCAGGTGATTTATTTTTCATTCTCGGCTTTTCAAAAACGGATTGAGGAGGCCGGCGCTCAGTTTGTCAGCTGCGATGCTTATCTGCAAACCGAAAATGCCGATCCGGAAAGGATAAAACAGATGACTAACGATGTCGGCGCTTCGATAAAGCTGCTGGCCGATACAACGTTAGCTCTGGATGGGATGGTCTGTCAGAAGCTGCAGACACTTCAGCCGGATTGCATCGTTGCTGATTCGATGGCGGTTTGGGGAAAATTTGCGGCGCTGAAGCTGGGCATTCCGTTCATTTCTTCAACCACAACCTTTGCTTTCAACCGCTATTCAGCAAGGATTATGAAGCAGAGCTTTGGTCAGCTGATCGGTTTGGTTCGTTCTTTACCGCAGATTCATCATCAGATGAAGCGGCTGCAGAAACAAGGATATCCGGTTAAAAATTTGCTTTCAATCCTGCAGAATGATGATCAGACACCGACAATTGTCTATACATCGAAGGAATTTCAGCCGTGTTCCGATACCTTCTCCGAAAAGATTCAATTTGTCGGTCCTTCGGTAAAATCCACGGCTTCTTATGATGGAGAAAAAAACGTCATTTACATTTCGCTGGGAACTGTCAACAACCAGCATCTGGATTTCTTTGAGCATTGCATTGAAGCGCTGCGGGATTATCCGGGCGAGGTGATCATGGCTGTGGGAACCGAGGAACAGGCCGCTCAACTGAAAGCCCCGGGCCATTTTACAATTCAGGCGCAGGTCGATCAAATTGAAGTTCTGCAGCGAACCGCGGTATTTCTGACACATGCAGGAATGAACAGTGTCAATGAAGGTCTGAATGCTGAGGTTCCGTTGATTCTTTATCCTCAAACAGCAGAGCAGGGCGGTGTTGCGCGCCGGGTTGTTCAGCTGAATGCCGGTATCCTGCTGAAGGAAAATAGTGCCCCCGCCGTCCGCGCGGCAGTCCATCAGGTTCTTGCGGATCCTGTGTTAAAAGAAAACGCGGCTTTGATCAGCCGCAGCTTCCGTCAGGCCGGCGGTCCTGTTCGGGCCGCTCAGCTGATTGAAGGCTGGCTTCAGGACAGACAGCTTTAACGCCTCTTCCTGCAGCTTATAATCAAAGCTAAAAGTTTTAAAGATTCTGCAGATCATTCATTCCTGCTGTTTTTAGCGGAGTGATGGCAGGATCTTTTTTGCAGAACCGAGTGTATCCAGAATGAGCACAAATTGAAATCAGAACCAAAGAAACGCGGCATTGACCCGGGATAATTATGATAAAAAGTTTAATTTTACTTTTTTACTATTTTAATTACAGATATTTTGAGTACAATAAGAAGATAGTGACTGAAAAAGGATATTTGAAAAAATATGATGAAATATAAAGCAATGACAAATCAGGTTATTCGATTAAAAAAAGAGAAACCGATTCTGGTGTGGGCAGTGACGATTGTGATTCTGGCCTTGACCGCTTTCGCGATCGCTTCATTTTTTTGTTTTCCGTTCAACAATGGTCAGGTCCATCTGGGGGCGGATACGGGTTTTCACATCAACCGAATCATCAGTTTGATGGAAGCTCAGCAAAATCAGGTTGACTATCCCTATCTGTTCTGGAACCAGAACTTCAATTTCGGTTATCCGACGCCGATCTTCTACTGCAATCTTTTTTTGTATTGGCCGGCATCCTTGTTGGCAGACGGGATGCTCCCGGTTCTGGTTTATAAAAAATATGTGTTTGGTTTAGTCTGGGCAGCGACGCTGATGATCGGCTTATGCAGTTATAAAGTCAGCCGACGCAGCGGATATGCCGCTGTCCTGTCGATGCTTCTGTTGATCCTGAATACCCACAGTATTACAGATATTCTGCGGCGGGGCGGTTTGGGTGAATTGCTTGCGTTGGTGTTCATCCCGATCTGTCTGGCGGGGATTTATCAGACGATGTATAAGGACAGCCGGCGGTGGATCTGGCTGGCGGTGGGCTACTGTGGGTTGGTGCTGTCGCATAACATCAGCTTTATCCTCATGTGTATTGTTTTCGCGGTGTTTGCGCTGATCAATTTTAAAAAGCTGTGGCATGAAAAGATCCGGCTGCTCAATATCTTGCAGGCGATTGCGGCGGCCCTGGTGTGCGCCTGGTTTTTCATCGCCCCGATGCTGGAACAGATGGGCGCTGTTGATATGGTAGTTTCGCATACCTTTAATCTGGGGGGTGGCTTGGCGGCTACGGCGGTAGATCTGTCAGAAATATTTAACTTTACTGTGGATACAACGATTTATCTGAACAATTCTCCAGGTCCTTTTCTGATTTTTATGCCGCTGATCGGCTTGGCGGTGCGCGACAAACGCAAACGCAATCCGTTTATCTTTCATTGCTGGATCATCGGCTATGTCAGTATGATGATGATGACGAAGCTGTTCCCCTGGCAGTTGTTCCCGTTTTTCAGTTTTATGCAGTTCGTCCAGAGGTTATTGCCGGTCTGCATTCCTATGCTGGCGCTGGCAGGAGGATATTACTGGACTGTTTTTATCCGGAACTTCAAGCAGCTGGAATTCAGAATGCTGCTAAAAGCGATCAGCGTGATCGTGATTTTGATTCCCACGTATTTTATGCTGAAAGTCAATTATGATCAGATTTCCGGTTATCCGGATGAAATGACGGTGGAAGAAGCTAAACTGAGCCAGTATGGGGATACACAGGAAACAGCGGTTTATAATGTGCAGCAGTTAAGCAGCGCAGACTATCTGCCTTATGGGGCGGATGTGGATTACAAGGATTACCGGGAATGGGTAAAATGGGCTGTTTCACCGAGTGAGTCGATGATCGACAGCAGCATGAAGCTGCTGATCCTGGATCAAGAGGTTGATGAAAGTGAATATGGGCATTTTAAATTCGTCGTCAAATCCGGACCGGAGGGCCAATGGCTGACTGTTCCGCGCACTTATTATTATGGTTATCAGGTAGATGCGATCAAAGATGGGGAAGTGATCGATACGATTATTCCTTATGCGGCTGAGAATACCGGATTGGTTCAATTCGATATGCTGGAAAGTGAAAGTCCGATCACTTATGATGTAGTTTATCGGCCGACGTCAGTTCAGACTTCCAGCATGGCGCTTTCTACGGCTGCGGTTCAAGTGGCTCTGGTGATTTATGGATTGGAGCGGTTTTTGTACTATGCTCTGAAACTCTGGAAGGGTATCCATGACAGTCAGCCGAAAAGCAGTCCGAAGGCAGGATCACACAGGTCAGCGATCCGAAAAGATTGATCAAAGAATGGACTCAACCGGTTGGATTGAAATCGCTTTGCATTGGATCTGAAGCGGCTGACGATATCCATCGGGCTTTATCAATCAAGGACCGCGAATGAGAAGTAAATTCCAAGCTCAGTCAGAACAGGCTGGTAATGAGCATTAAATAAAAGACGCCGAAGCTTCAACGGCGTTTTTTCTTGAAAAGACACAAGCAGGTTTTGCCTCTTACTGCCAGGATCTTCGTTTCGTATTCCGCCGCCGTCTCCTCCGCCCACTCCACGTCGGTTCGGACGCGCTCCACCCAGTCATAGCTCTCAAAGCCCTGCTGGTGCGCCTCGTTGTTCAGGGCGTAGAAGGACAGCTCCCCCTCGGTCTCATCATAGTACCCCACCCAGCCCCGGAACTCCTGGGTCAGCTCGGCCAGGGGCGCGCCGGGCAGGTAGAGCAAAAGCTCCTCCGTGTCCTCCAGGCCGTAGGGGGCGGTATAGTAGTACTGGATGCCATCAATCACCTCTTCGGTGCCCGCCTCTTTCTCATAGCTGATCTCAGCGATGCCCATGGAGTAGGTGTAGTCGTTCACCCGCACCGGCTGGGCAAACCGGCCGGTAAATTTGCAGTTCCACTGCACCGCATGGATGCCCGGCTCTCCACCCCCCATGTCGGTGTCGTGGTACTCGCCATAAAAGCTGCCGTCCGGCCGGACGGCCAGCAGGGTGCACCAGCCCCCTGCGCCGCTGGTGAAGCAGAACTGAAGCCGCTGCAAATCAGCGAAGGAGAACTCCGCCGCGGGCTCCGTCTCCGCCGGGACGGGAGAGGCCATGGGCGCAGGGTTGCCGGAGGGTGGCACGGGGGCCGTCTCTCTACAGCCCGCCAGGGTCAACGCCAGCGCACCAGCCAGCGCGCAGAAAACCATTCTATTTTTTCCCATTCTGTCCACCTTCTATCGCTTTGCATGCTGATGCTACAGCGTTTCCAGGTATTCCTCCAGCACACCCACACGCTCCCGGGTCAGCTCCGCCGCCCGCAGGGCGCCGGCCATCCCCGCCCCGGCCAGGGCGGCCTGCTCCTCCTTCCAGGCAATCCACTCCAGCTCCTCCGCTGTCAGGACCTCCATATCCTCCGGGGACAGAAGCCGGTTCAGCGCGTCCCACACCTCATTGAGCTCATTGTCCCACACCTGGTACAGCTCCTCCGCCTTTGTCTCCCGCTCCTCCTGAGAGAGTGTGGCGTCCTGGAGCTGTTGTTCCAGCTCGCCCGACTCATCCCGGGCGCTGATCAGGCTGTAAATGATCTCCCGTACCAGATTCCGGCTGAAAAATCCCTGCTGGTGCGCCTCGTTGTTGAGGGCATAAGAGAGCAGCGCCTCCCCCTGATCGCCGTGGTCCACCCAGCCCCGGAACTCCTGGGGCAGCTCGCCCAGGGGCGCGCCGGGCAGGTAGATCAAAAGCTCCTCCGTGTCCTCCAGTCCCCTGGGCTCGGTATAGTAATAGTGGAAGCCGTCGGCGAATGCCTCCTCGCCCACCGCCCGCTCATAGTCGATGCGGGCGATGCGCACGGAATAGGTATAGTCGTTCACCCGCACCGGCTCGGTGAACTGGCCGGTGAACTCGGAGCAGAGGAGGACGGCGCGTGTGCTGCCCCCGTACTCCTCCCAGGTCGTATCGCTGAAGGTTCCGGAAAAGCTGCCGTCCGGCCTCACATACAGCACCGTGCCCCAGCTCCCCGCGCCGCTGGCAAACACAAACTCATACTGCCTCAGTTCCGCGAAGGTGAAGCCATGCTCCACGGCCGGTTGCGGAGCGCCTGTCGCCTCCGGTTGCTCCGAAGGGGTGGGCGGCGGAAGGGTCTCCCCGCAGCCCGCCAGGGTGAGGGCGATCACTCCGGCCAGAGCGAAGGCCGCTGTGTTATTTATCCGCATTTGATACACCTCATGTCGGTCAGGTGGATACAGTGTACCACTTTTGTTGACATAATTCTTCTAAAAAACGTTACAAATTCCTCTCAAATGGTTACGGCGCGGGAACGCCCCCCGAACCGAATCAGTTCGGGGGGCGTTCTCAGCCCTCTAGGGTAAACAGCTCTTCCACCGGGGTCTCCAGCAGGCGGGCCAGCTTCATACCCAAGGCCAGAGTGGGGCCGTACTTGTCGCTTTCGACGGCGTTGACGGTCTGGCGGCTCACCCCCAGCAGGGCGGCTACGTCCTCCTGCCGCAGGCCGCGGGCCTTACGCAGCTCCTTGACCCTGTTCTTTATCCGCCCAGCACCAGCAGCAGTGAAAATGTTAACAGGGCCACAGTGAGAATAACCCACAGTACAAATTCCCGCTTTACCCGGTCGTCCCCCGCTCTGGCCCGGTCGATCCACTGCACCAGGCAAAAAATCATTACCTGGGCCCCCAGCAGGAAGGCGGGCAGGGTAGTGTCCCCTCCGTGAAATGCCTCCCACACCGACCAGACCACCAGGGCCAGCACCAGGAAGAACCAGGCGGCACGGCTGGCGCGCAGGGTGATCTGCAGCTCCATCTCATCCATCTTACGGATTCCTTTCATAAATGTATACCTCCACATGTCAAATAATTTTTACATTAGGAAGCATACACCCATGGTTCAAAAATGTGAAGAAGTTTTGACTTCTCATTTGTCTACGCGTGGAATTTCAGTCTGGTCTACCTCGTCCAGATTCCCCAAATAGTGCCTGGTCTCCCGGGCAACCACCCCGCTCAGCAGCAGGACGGCGACCAGGTTGGGGATGGCCATGAGGGCGTTAAGGATATCAGCGATGGTCCACACCAGATCCAGGGCCAACACCGGGCCAACAAAGTAAAACCCGGAAAAAAGAAATACTGGGTATGCTTAATATCAGAAGAATTAAATACAGATGGATATTTGCTAATGCCAGTAAGACCTT
>ERZ1106981.1533-NODE-1533-length-9644-cov-69.120242_pt1 | contig 9644 bp, 7 predicted proteins | sample MGYA00403692_ERZ1106981 | MGnify/ENA primary metagenome ERZ1106981 (study PRJEB35170, sample SAMEA104062431) | human gut metagenome | biome: human gut; feature: human-associated habitat; material: faeces | place: Denmark | collected 2012-06-22 ... | reverse complement strand
GAGCAGACGATGATGCAGTTATCGTTCTTATCGCGCACCACTTCCATCTCGTACTCTTTCCAGCCGATCAGCGATTCATCAATCAGCAGTTCGTTGGTCGGAGAGAGATCCAGGCCGCGTTCGCAGATTTCTTCGAACTCTTCGCGGTTATAGGCGATACCGCCGCCGGTGCCGCCCATAGTAAAGGACGGACGGATGATGCATGGGAAGCCAACGTCAGCGGCCACCGCCAGCGCTTCTTCCATGGTGTGCGCAATGCCGGAACGCGCGGTGTCGAGACCGATTTTTTTCATCGCCACGTCGAAGCGACGGCGGTCTTCCGCTTTATCGATCGCATCGGCGGTCGCACCAATCATGGTCACGCCGAACTCTGCCAGCACGCCCTGACGCTCCAGCTCCAGCGCGCAGTTCAGCGCGGTCTGGCCGCCCATGGTCGGCAGCACTGCGTCCGGACGCTCTTTTTCGATAATTTTACGCACCACTTCCCAGTGAATCGGCTCGATATAGGTCGCATCGGCCATTTCCGGGTCGGTCATGATGGTCGCCGGGTTAGAGTTCACCAGAATAACGCGGTAACCCTCTTCGCGCAGGGCTTTACAGGCCTGGGCGCCAGAGTAGTCAAACTCACACGCCTGACCGATAACAATCGGGCCCGCGCCCAGAATCAGGATACTTTTTATGTCTGTACGTTTTGGCATGGCTCTTTTACTCCTGATTATTTCGCGGACTGACGGTATTGCTCAATTAACTCGATAAAGTGGTCGAACAGCGGCGCGGCATCGTGCGGGCCCGGGCTCGCTTCAGGGTGCCCCTGGAAGCTAAACGCCGGCTTGTCGGTACGATGGATCCCCTGCAGGGTGCCGTCGAACAGCGACTTGTGGGTCACGCGCAGGTTGGCAGGCAGCGTCGCTTCGTCAACGGCAAAGCCGTGGTTCTGAGCGGTAATCATCACTACATTGTTATCGATATCTTTAACCGGATGGTTACCGCCGTGGTGGCCGAATTTCATCTTAATGGTCTTCGCGCCGCTCGCCAGCGCCAGCAGCTGATGGCCGAGACAGATGCCAAAGACCGGAATATCGGTGGTGAGGAATTTTTCAATCGCCGCGATGGCGTAATCGCACGGCGCCGGGTCGCCAGGGCCGTTAGACAGGAAAATACCGTCCGGATTCAGCTTAAGCACGTCTTCTGCCGACGTTTGCGCCGGAACGATAGTCAGGCGGCAGCCGCGGTCAACCAGCATCCGCAGGATATTGCGCTTGGCACCGAAGTCATAAGCCACGACGTGGAACGGCAGATCGCTTTCCGCCTTCGCTTCCGGCAGGTCGCCCGCCAGAGTCCAGCTCCCCTGGGTCCATGCGTAAGTCTCTGCGGTCGTGACCTCTTTCGCCAGGTCCATGCCGTTCAGACCAGGGAATGCCTGGGCTTTTTCCAGCGCCAGTTGGGCATCAAGATTATCGCCGGCGATGATGCAGCCATTCTGCGCCCCTTTCTCACGCAGTAAACGCGTCAGCTTACGGGTATCGATATCGGCAATGGCCACAATGTTATGGCGCTTCAGGTAAGAAGAAAGGTCTTCGGTATTGCGGAAGTTGCTGGCAATCAGCGGCAGGTCGCGAATGACCAGACCTTGTGCATGTACCTGAGAAGATTCTTCATCGGCGGCGTTGGTGCCGACATTGCCAATATGGGGATAAGTAAGAGTGACGATTTGGCGGGAATAGGAAGGATCAGTGAGGATTTCTTGATAACCGGTCATTGAAGTATTGAAAACGACTTCCCCAACCGCCGTGCCGGTTGCCCCGATGGCCCGACCGTGAAACTGGGTTCCGTCTTCCAGAACCAATAGCGCTGACTTAATCAAAACACCCTCCAGAGAATATTCACTCACTTTATTTGCATATTAATTCAGACATAGATCTGAATCAATGCAAATTTTTGCCCGCAGAATTTTGGCAAACGGCGGCATTCTGGAGAGATGTCGGGTAAAAGTCAACTTAAAGCAGATATTTTTAACCTTATTTTACGCCACTGGCGCGTAACGGGCGATTTTTACGGTAAAAAGATCAACTAACCTGGTTGAGAAAACGCTTGCGGGCTTGGAAAACTGTAAAATCAGTCACCGGAGGGGAAAAAAGTGGACCAGATGGTCAAAATTTACAATCCAATAACCATAAATCATGAGATAAGTCAGATTTTTAAACCACTAACAAAGAAAAACAGTTCAAGATGCAAAAATAAAAAAGGGCAATAAAATATTGCCCTTTGCAATCAATCACATATTGAATGCAATAACCACATCACGATGGGTAATAATCATTATAAAGCATTCAGATCAAGCACGTCTTTCATGTCAAAGAGACCACTTTTTTTGTCTTTCAACCACAAAGAAGAACGAACGGCGCCATTGGCAAAAGTCATCCGGCTGGAGGCCTTATGGGTAATTTCGATACGTTCCCCGATATCGGCGAACATCGCCGTATGTTCGCCGACGATGTCGCCCGCGCGAACGGTAGCAAAGCCAATGGTACCCGGAACGCGTTCGCCGGTATGACCTTCACGACTGTAGACGGCGCAGTCCTTCAGATCTTTGTTCAATGCCCCGGCGATCGCCTCGCCCATCGCCAGCGCGGTACCTGATGGCGCATCCACTTTATGCCTGTGGTGCGCTTCGATAATTTCGATATCGGTATAATCGCCCATCACCTTCGCCGCCTTCTCCAGCAGCTTTAACAGCACGTTGACGCCAACGCTAAAGTTAGCGGCAAAGACGATGGCAATGTCCTGCGCGGCATCGCTAATCGCCTGCTTTCCGGCATCATCAAAACCGGTGGTGCCGATCACCATCCCTTTGCCGTGCTGACGGCAGAAAGCCAGATGGTTGAGCGTGCCTTCCGGGCGGGTAAAATCGATTAAAACATCGAAATCATCGTTTACCGCCGCCAGGCTGCTTTGTACCGTAACGCCTGATTTACCTGCGCCTGCCAACTCGCCCGCATCGCTGCCCACCAGACTTGAACCTTCGCGCTCCAGCGCCGCGCCAAGCGCCACACCTTCCATCTGCAGCGCAGCCTGAATTAACTGGCGTCCCATCCGGCCTCCCGCGCCGGCGATGGCCACGCGGATTTGTGCATCTTGCATAGCTATTCTCTTTTGTTAACTTCACGTGAATTGTTTTCAGAGTAACCAGCCCGTTGCATAGCCGCTACTCAAAAACGCCGATAATTAGAAATTTATGACAAACGGCGGTCGATATCAGTAAAAACTATATGATTGTGCCGCGATTCGGCGTTTAAGTAGTGGAATTCGGGTGGGGGTACGGTAGCGCCCCGCCCGCGCGGTGCGGGCTAAGGCGTTGTTGTACTAAATCAAAGAGGGAAAAGCTCACCGGCGGGAAAAGCGGACAAAAACCAGGTTACCGCCAACAAATCGGCGCTGCCGCCGGGGCTGAGGTGGCGGGCAATCAGCTCGTCATCGAATTGACGCAACGCCTCCAGCCCGCCGTCAGCCATGACGCCGCCCTGCCACAACAGCCGCTGCGCCTCCTGCTGCACAAAGTTCAGGCCGGCAAGCCCGCCGCGTGAGACCAGATTGGTGTCATCATTCCACGCCATCAGATGCAGCAAGGTTTGTAGCAACGCCAGGTTGCTATCGCCAGTCTCTTCCATCATGCGGTTGAACACCGGTAGCGCCTGGGTACGCACGGTACGAAAGCCGCTCTCAGCCTCGCCGCGGGCGCCGGAGAGACCATAACGTAGAAAATGGGCTTCGCCTTTGCTTAACGGTTCGCCGCTGGAAGCGGAGAGTTCTTGCATAACCATGCCGCGACAGAATCGCGCCACCTGGTCGCATAGCCGATGCTGTTCAATCGGCTCGCCTTTCGATACCAGCCTTCCCGCCGCCGCGCTCAGCAAACCGAAAGCGAAGATCGCCCCACGATGGGTATTCACTCCGCCGGTGGCCTCCAGCATATCGTTCTCGCAGGCCATTCCCACCGGACGCAGCATCATTAACACCTGTTCCGGCACGATCGCCGCGGTATCGTGGCCCATGATGAAAAATTTCTCCATCCACGGCGCCACCACCGCGGTACTGGCCTCAAACGAGGCCAGGTCCATATCGTGATGGGCGCCAGCGTTACGAATATCCACCAACCCGGGCTTTGGGGTCAGGCGAACTTCGGTCAACAGCGCGCGCTCTACCGCGCTGACCACCTCTTCAGCGTTCAGCGGTTTCACGCGCAGCGAACGCTGCGGATTGATTAACACTTCGCTCATTGCCCTTCCCCCTCTGCATTTAGTCGCTGTTTTTCACCTGACGAATAACATCAAGCACGGAGCCATCGCGATAGCGCACCACCGCCACCACCCGATCGGTAAGCTCGATCGGCTGCGGCTTGCCGGTTAGCAGTTCCGCACGCTGCTGCAGTTCCTCAATAGTCATCAGCGGAATGCCCGCGTTGCGCAAATTATCGATCAGATCCTGGCGCGCCGGGTTTACCGCTATGCCGTGGTCGGTGACCAGCACATCTACGCTGGCTCCCGGCGTGACGCGGGTCAGCACTTTTTCCACGACGCAGGGAATACGGCCGCGAACTAATGGCGCGGTAATGATGGTCAAATCCGCGCCGGCGGCGGTATCGCTATGGCCGCCGGACGCGCCGCGCAGCACGCCGTTAGAGCCGGTCATCACGTTAACGTTAAAGTCGATATCGATTTCCAGCGCGCTGAGCATCACCACGTTTAAGCGCTCGCAGGAGGCGCCTTTAGAGCCCGGGCTGGCATACTGGTTGGTGGAGATCTCAACGTGGTTTGGGTTCTGCGCCAATGAACGCGCCGCGTCGCCATCGAACGATTGGGTATCGAGCAGCGTTTTAATCAACCCTTTTTCGTGCAGGTCAACCATCGTCCCGGTGATGCCGCCAAGGCCGAAGCTGGCGGTAATACCGTTACGGCGCATTTTATCTTCGAGGAAGCGGCTCACCGCCAGCGAGGCGCCGCCGGTACCGGTCTGCAGCGAGAAACCGTCTTTAAAGTACCCGGAATGCTCAACGACTTTCGCCGCCTGGCGGGCGATCAGCAACTCACGCGGGTTGCTGGTCAGACGGATCGCGCCAGCGGTGATTTTTTCCGGATCGCCGACTTCGTCCACCTGGACTATCAGATCGACCTGATCCTGGGCGATACTGGCCGGATAGTTAGGATAATCCACCCACTCTTCGGTCAGCAGCACTACGCATTTGGCATGTTCCGCATCAACGCGCGCGTAGCCCAGCGAACCGCAGCGTGATTTACCGCTAAAGCCGTTGGCGTTGCCAAACTCATCGCAGCAAGGAACGCCGAGAAACGCGACATCAATCGACAGCTCGCCGCTTTGAATCAGCTGTACGCGACCGCCGTGGGAGTGGATCTGTACCGGGTTTTCCATCAAACCGGCGGAGATCTCCTCGCCCAACTTGCCGCGCAGGCCGGAGGTGTAGATCTGGCGGATCACGCCATTTTTAATATGCTCGATCAGCGGCCAGTGGGCGTCGATCAGCGAACTGGATGCCAGCGTCAGATCGCGAAAACCCATTTCCGCCAGCTTCGCCACTACCATATTGACGACTTTGTCACCGCCGCGAAACGCGTGGTGGAACGAAATGGTCATGCCGTTTTGCAAACCGGAACGACGAATCGCCGTTTCCAGCGAATCGCAGATTTTACGCTGACGTTTTTCGCTTTCGCTGGCCAGCCACGGGCTTTTCGCCGTCACGCCCGCATAAGGCGCTAACCCTTCCGGCATCACGTACTGCTGATTAAGCATTGTTACTGTCTCTTTCATCTTATTCCCCTTAATCACGAATACCGGAAGCCGAGAGCGCCACCACTTTGCGAGCATGGTCGATAATCGGTCCATCGATCATCTTGCCGTTCAGCGATACCACGCCAAGACCTCGCGTTTCGGCTTCTTCCGCCGCGGCAATCACTTCCAGCGCGTGATCGACCTCTTTGCGCGTCGGGGCATAGACCTGATGCAGGAGTTCAATTTGTCGTGGGTTAACCAACGATTTGCCGTTAAAGCCGAGGTTTTTGGCCAGATTCGCTTCCGCCAGGAAGCCCTCTTCGTTATTGATATCCGACCACACCACGTCATAGGCGGCGATGCCGGCAACGCGCGCGGCATGCAGTACAGCGCAGCGGGCGTAGAACAGTTCAGTACCGTCGCCGCGGGAGGTGCCCATATCCATGACGTAATCGAAGGCCGCCAGCGCGATCGCCGCCAGACGCGGGCTGGCGCGGGCGATCTCCACCGCGTTCACCACGCCCAGCGCCGACTCGATCGCCGCCATTAACTTGGTGCTGCCCACTTCCCGGCCGCACTCGCGTTCAATCCGCTCAACATGCGCTTCCAGCTCATGGATATCTTCTTTGCTGTCGGTTTTCGGCAGACGCACCATATCCACGCCCGCGCGGACTACCGCTTCAAGGTCGGCGAGACCGAACGGCGTATTCAGCGGGTTAATGCGCACCACGGTTTCGATATCCTGATACAGCGGATGCTGCAGCGCCTGATGCACCAGCAGGCGGGCGGTATCTTTTTCGCGTAGCGAAACGGCATCTTCAAGGTCGAACATCACCGCATCGGCGCCGTAAACGAATGAAGTGCTTAACATGGCGGCATTGGCGCCAGGGATGAACAGCATACTGCGACGTGGTTTCATAGCTGGCTCCATTGTAATTGGGACTGTTGCGCCGCGCGCAGCGCCGCGGCCTGTACGCGGGCCCGCAGTACGCACTCCAGCGCGCCTTTATCATCGACCACCACGTTGGCCTGCTTCACGCCAAGCTGCGCCAGCGTTTCTCTGACTACCTGCTCAATTACGGCGCCAAACTGCTGTTTCACAATGCTGTCGATTTCCAGATGAATGCCCGGCTGCGCCGCCGGTCCAATCCTGACCATCACATCGCTGGATTCCAGCGTGCCGGCCAGGGCGTCAATCTTCATTTCCATAGGGGAAAATCCTTAGTTAGGGCATAAAAATCAGGCGGTTTGATGTTCGCTTTCCGCCAGTTGCATCAGAAAAGAGAGGGTCCCCGGCGGTACCAGCGCCGCGACCGCCTGCCAGTTGCGCTGTCGATAGAGTTCGCGCACTCGGGAGGCCGACACGGGTCCGCCATTTTTTTCGATTCGCGCCAGCTCAACCACTTCAATGGGCGGCGCGTCGCCTGGCGCTTCCAGCAGGGACTTCATGCGCTGGTTGTAATTACGGGTCAGGGGACACAGCGGCTCGGTGCCAACAAAGCGATGGGTAATCTGTAGCGCCGGGGCCAGACGCTCGCGGAAGAGCTGTAGGTCAATCTGGCTGTGGCAGTCATCAACCACCCCCTGCTCTTTCAGGAAATAGCCGGGGAACGTCGCCCGCGAGATCAGATACGCCGAACCAGGATGCAGCGTCACCTTATCGATGCCGGCAATCCCCTGTTCAATGAGTTTGAAGCGATCGTGATAGGAAAAGCAGGACGCATCTTCTTTGACCACAAACAGATGTAGCCAGTCGCACTGGCTGGCCGCCTGTTCCACCAACCAGCGGTGGCCAAGGGTGAAGGGGTTGGCGTTCATCACGATAGCGCCGATTTTTCTTCCCGGCTGACAGTACATCGCCAGCTGTCGGCAGTAACGAGTCAGTCGTTCGCGGCTATTTTCCATTAGCACGGCGCGGTCGCCCGCCTGGGCTATCGGCCAGAAGCCGGCGCCGGAAAATAACGCGGCATTGCAAGGTTTAGTGAACAAAAACAGTTCACTGCGCCCCAGTTCATAGGCCAGCGTCAGGAGCTCGGTCAGTAATTTAAGGCTCAGCCCTTCCCCCTGCAGCGAGGGATCGATGGCAATACATTTCAGCACATTGCCGGCGATAGCACCGCAGCCGACCAGCCGCTGTTGATACTCGGCGACGATCGCCATTTCACAATCGGCTTCTAACGACAGCTGATGCTGGCGAAGAAACCGATCGATCGCTTCTCTCCGCGGTTTATCTTTTAATAGCTGAACGCGTTTTAATATCAGAGTCATTTTTAGCGCTTCGTTATTCCAAAACGAACTGTATTTCGCCAGCGTTCGACTGTTGATACTTGTATTTAAGTCACAGTTTTTCTCGTGGCTTAATTGTCTTTATGGTTTTTATGTTGTTAATTAATTCAGCATCATTAAACCAATTAAATTAATAAAAAACACGAGTATTCAGTGAAGGTAATCACACCTTACCACTAAAGCTATTTATTACTATGCGCCGGTATTATTACTCCATCAATAAACAGGAAAACGTTTATGACTAACATGAGTCAGGCTCCGGCGACGGAGAAGAAGGGCGTTAGCGACCTGCTGGGATTTAAAATCTTCGGCATGCCGCTTCCCCTTTACGCGTTTGCGTTAATTACGCTATTACTTTCACATTTTTATAATGCTTTACCCACCGACATCGTCGGCGGTTTTGCCATCATGTTTATCATCGGCGCTATATTCGGTGAAATTGGCAAACGCCTGCCAATATTCAACAAATATATAGGTGGTGCTCCAGTAATGATTTTCCTGGTAGCCGCTTATTTTGTTTACGCCGGTATTTTTACGCAGAAAGAAATCGATGCTATCAGCAACGTTATGGATAAGAGTAACTTCCTTAACTTATTCATCGCGGTATTAATTACCGGAGCAATTCTGTCGGTGAACCGCCGCCTGCTGCTGAAGTCGCTGCTCGGCTATATTCCAACCATCCTGATGGGCATTGTCGGCGCGTCTATTTTCGGCATCGCTATCGGCCTGGTGTTCGGTATTCCGGTGGATCGCATCATGATGCTGTATGTCCTGCCGATCATGGGCGGCGGCAACGGCGCGGGCGCGGTTCCGCTGTCGGAGATCTATCACTCCGTCACCGGTCGTTCTCGCGAAGAGTACTACTCAACCGCTATCGCTATTCTGACCATCGCTAACATCTTCGCCATCGTCTTTGCCGCCGTCCTCGATATCATCGGCAAAAAACACACCTGGATGAGCGGCGAAGGCGAACTGGTGCGTAAAGCCTCGTTCAAAGTCGAAGATGACGAGAAAGCGGGACAAATCACGCATCGTGAAACTGCCGTCGGTCTGGTGCTTGCCACAACCTGTTTCCTGCTGGCGTATGTCGTCGCGAAGAAAATCCTGCCAAGCATTGGCGGCGTTTCGATTCACTACTTCGCGTGGATGGTGCTGATCGTTGCAGCGCTGAACGCCTCCGGCCTGTGTTCACCGGAAATCAAAGCCGGCGCCAAGCGTCTGTCTGATTTCTTCTCTAAACAGCTGCTGTGGGTACTGATGGTCGGCGTCGGCGTCTGCTACACCGACCTGCAGGAAATCATCAATGCCATCACCTTCGCTAACGTCGTTATCGCCGCCATTATCGTTATCGGCGCAGTGCTCGGCGCGGCGATCGGCGGCTGGATGATGGGCTTCTTCCCAATTGAATCAGCGATCACCGCAGGCCTGTGTATGGCTAACCGCGGCGGTTCCGGCGACCTGGAAGTTCTTTCTGCCTGTAACCGTATGAGCCTTATCTCTTATGCGCAAATCTCCTCCCGTTTGGGCGGCGGTATTGTGCTGGTCATCGCCAGCATCGTGTTCGGCATGATGAT
>ERZ1106981.1532-NODE-1532-length-9647-cov-40.796080_pt1 | contig 9647 bp, 8 predicted proteins | sample MGYA00403692_ERZ1106981 | MGnify/ENA primary metagenome ERZ1106981 (study PRJEB35170, sample SAMEA104062431) | human gut metagenome | biome: human gut; feature: human-associated habitat; material: faeces | place: Denmark | collected 2012-06-22 ... | reverse complement strand
TAGGAGGAAGAAACGTATGAAAAAGGGGACAAGAACAAGTCGTTTAACGGTCTTCGTCGTGACTGTTGTTGCCATCTTTGCAATGATCGGCATCTTCGCGCAGGATGTCGCCAAGAACACGACGCTGGGTTTGGATTTGCAGGGCGGCTTTGAGATCGTCTATCAGATCAGTCCGTTGCAGGAAGGCAAAGATTTGCCGGCGATGTCCGCAGTGGCGGAAAGCGTCAGCAAGCGCATTAACGTACTGGGGGTCAGCGAACCTCAGATTTTGATTGAAGGCAACGACCGCATCCGCGTGCAGCTGGCTGGGGTCAAGGATCAGGAGGAAGCCCGGCGGGTGATTTCCTCGACCGCGAACTTAACGTTCCGCGACGTCAACGACAACCTGCTTTCTGATGCGAGCATCATCAAGGAAGGCGGCGCTTCTTTAGGGTATGAAAACGGCGCACCGGTCGTCAGCTTAAAAATTGCCGATCAGGCGAAGTTTGCGGAAATCACGCAGAAGGTTTCCGAAATGGGAACCGGCAACAACATTATGATCGTCTGGCTGGATTATGAAGACGGCGATTCCTATGTCAAGGAAGCGGCGGTAGCGCAGGCCGGGGGCGAAGCGAAGTATATCAGCGCGGCGCAGGTCAAATCGGCGATTTCCGGCGACTGCGTCATCAGCGGCGGCTTTACGGAAAGTGAAGCGCGCGAACTGGCGGAGCTGATCAATTCCGGCAGCCTGCCTGTCAAGATGACAGAAATTTACTCCAACGTCGTCAGTGCCGACTACGGCATCGGCGCGTTTAACAAAACCGCGACGGCGGGCATCGTCGGCGTGGCGTTAGTCATGGTCTTCATGTTAGTCGTCTACCGTTTTGCGGGCGTGATCGCCGACGTGATGCTGGCGCTGTATATCTTCGCGGTCTTCGCGATTTACGGCGGCATGGGCGGCGTCTTTACGCTGCCGGGCATCGCGGCGCTGGTTTTAGGCGTCGGCATGACCGTGGACGCGAACATCATCACCTTCGAACGAATCAAAGATGAACTGTACGCCGGCCGTTCTGTCCAGAACGCTGTCAAAGAAGGGCAGTCGACTTCGTTTGCGACAATCTTCGATGCGCAGTTCACGACGCTCTTAGCGGCGTTGATCATGTATATCTTCGGCACCGGCGCGGTCAAGGGCTTTGCGACGATGCTGATGGTCACCGTTTTCTGCACAATGGTGTTAAACGTGTATGTTTCCCGCTTCTTAGTCAATCAGATCGTGAAGTCCGGCGCGCTGGACAACAAGAAGACCTGGTTCGGCGTGAAGCAGTCGAATATTCCGGATGTGGCCAAGCGTCAGGAACAGTTCTATTTCGGTCCGTTTAAGAAAGTCGACTTTGTCGGCAAGGCGAAATACTTTATCACAACCAGCCTGATTATCCTGGCGGCCGCCGTCGTGATGATCTGCGTCAACGGCTTTGGCGGCAAGGGCGCGCTGAATCTGGGCATCGACTTCTCCAGCGGCACGAAGATTACCGTCACATCCAATGAAACGCTGAATACCAATGAGGTCCGCAGTGATTTTGAAGCGCTGGGCTATAAGCCGAGCCGCGTGCAGGCTTCCGGCGATAAGGTTGTTTACGTCACGCTGAACCAGGCCTTGGAACAGGATCAGCTGACTTCGATCAAGGAAACGCTGACAGCGAAATACGGAATTGAGCCGAATGATAACGTCGTCACACCGGTCGTCGGCCGCGAGCTGGTTAAGAACGCAATCGCGTTGTCTTTACTGGCGTGGGTAGCGATGCTGATCTACATTACGATTCGATTCAAATGGGATTATGCAGTCAGCTGTATCGTCGCGCTGGTTCATGACGTTGCGATTGTTCTGGCGATCTTCGCCATCTTCAGAATGGAAATCAACATCGAGCTGATTTCGGTTATCCTGGCGATCATCGGTTACTCGATCAACAACTCGATTGTCGTCTTCGACCGTGTCCGCGAATCCATTGCAGAAAGCCGCAAGCCGAAGCTGACGAACGCGGATTACAAGCAGATCGTCAACGATTCGCTGGACAAGACGCTGGTGCGTTCCGTCTTCTCTTCGATTACGACGCTGCTGCCGATCATCGCGCTGCTGTTAATGGGATCCGGAGCGATCGTCACGTTCAACTTCGCGATGTTCGTCGGTCTGATCGCCGGTACCTTCTCCTCGATCTTCATCGCGCCGCAGATGTGGTATACGATCCGCACGCATGTGAAGCCGAAGGCAAAGAAAAAGAAGAAAGTCAAGAAAGAAAAACTGGACGAATTGACGATTCCAGGCATCAACGATTAATCATCAGGAAGGCGGTGCGAGCCGCCTTTTGTGTATCTGAAGGAAAGCGACAGTCCGGACAGACGGCGCAATCTATGCTAGAATATAAACAATAGGTGAAAAATATGAAAATTGAACGAATTGAAACCCATGGAGAAGAACAACGAATCCGGCAGGATTTTGGCGTCAGCGAGCTGTGCGCAAAAGTGCTGGCCTGCCGCTGCCAGGACGATGAACAAATCCGCCAGGTGCTGAATCAGGATCTGACGCTGCATCCTTGTCAAAGTCCGGAACTGACGCAGATTTTAAAACGCCTGGACACTGCGCGCCAGCGCCATGAAAAAGTGCTGATCGCCGGCGACTATGACGCCGATGGATTGTGCGCAACGGCAATCATGAAGGAAGCGCTCGACCGGGCGGGCATTGTCAGTGGTTTTTACATTCCGCACCGGCTTAACGAGGGGTACGGCTTATCCGCGCAGACCGTGCAGCTGGCCAAGGACAAGGGCTATTCGCTGATCCTGACCGTGGATAACGGCGTGGCCGCGCATCCTGCGCTGACCTTAGCGAAACAGCTGGGCGTGGAAGTGATCGTTACCGATCATCACGTAATCCAGCAGGAGCCTGAATGCCTGACGCTGCTGCATCCGACACGGATGGGCAAGCCGTGGCAGTATTGCTGCGGAGCCGGGGTGGCGCTGCAGCTGTCGATGGCGATGACGGGTCCGCGCAAACGACCGATCATGCTGGCGGCGATCGCAACGATTGCCGATATGATGCCGCTATGGGAAGAAAACCGGATTCTGGTGCGGCTGGGACTGAAATATCTTAACGAGCGCCAGTTTACGGCGATTGAAGCGCTCAATGAAAAGAAATGCGAACTGTGGACGGAGAAGGAAGTTGCCTACCAGATCGTGCCGAAGCTCAACGCCGCCGGCCGTCTGGCCGAGCTGTGCAATATCAACAACATCGTGCGATATCTGCTGCTGGAAGATCCGGCGCAGATCGAATCCGCGGCGGCGCAGATCCGCCAGATTAATCAGAAGCGCCGCCAGATGAGCGATAAGATGACCAAAACGGCGATGGAACAGATGCATCCTGAAGATGCTTTTCATGTGATTGCGGATAAAGAATTTCATGAAGGCATCATCGGTTTGGTCGCGGGCCGGATCATGAACGAAACACACCGGCCGACACTCGTGCTGGCGCCCAGCGCTCAGGGCTACAAAGGCTCGGTGCGCAGCGTGCCGGGGTTGGATATCCAGGTCTTTTTCGAGGATCTGCGCGGTTATCTGATCCAGTTTGGCGGTCATGCTCAGGCCGCCGGGATCGAAGTCGCCGCAGATCAGCTGGAACCGTTAAGGCAGGCGATTCTGGCTAAGATGGAAACGTTGGATCTGGCGCTGCCGGAGCCGACGCTTCAGGTATTGCCGGTCAGCGCTCAGGAAATCAATCTGACCGCGCTGCATGAGCTGGATCAGCTGGCTCCGTTTGGGCAGCAGTTTGAGCCGGTGACCTTTGAGGTCAGCGGACTGACGATCCTGCAATATGCCAAAATGAAGGAAGTTTATCCGAAGTGGCAGACGACCAATGGCGTCGATTTGATCGACGCGATCAGCTTTAACCGGGAGCTGGATAATCCTCATCCGGCCAGCTGGATCGGTCAGCTGCAGATCAATCGCTTCCGCGGGCGGGAAAAATGCTCGATTCTTGTGGAAACTGTTGAATAAAACGGTTCAATTTGATAAAAATTTGTTATAATAACGGTATTATAGGAGGCATCCATCCATGGACTTTAAAAAATATATTGCTTCAATTCCTGATTTCCCGCAGCCGGGCGTGCTGTTCCGCGATATTACGCCGCTGATGAGCGACGGCGAAGCATTCCACGCGGCGACATCGGAAATTCAGAAGTTTGCCGAACAGGTCGGCGCGGAAGTGATCGCCGGTCCGGAATCCCGCGGCTTCATCTTCGGCTGTCCGGTGGCCGCGAATCTGCATATCGGCTTTGTGCCGGTCCGCAAGCCGGGCAAGCTGCCGCGCGAAACGATCAGCTACCGCTATGATCTGGAATACGGATCCAACGAACTGCACATGCACAAAGACGCGATCACGCCGGGGCAGAAAGTGCTGATCGTCGACGATCTCTTGGCGACCGGCGGTACCGTTCAGGCCACGATTAAAATGATCGAAGAACTGGGCGGCGTGGTCGCCGGCTGTGCGTTCCTGATCGAGCTGGAAGGCTTGAAAGGGCGCGAGGCGCTGGCAGGCTACGAAGTCTTTACGTTGATGTCCTACGAATAAGCCGAAGAGGATTCTCTTCGGTTTTTCTCAAAAAAGGGGGAATGGGTTGTGGATAAAGGGAATACGATGATCACGCTGGACGAGCTGATGAATGAGGTGAAGACCTACATTCAGGATCCGGACAGTCTGGCTTTGATTGAAAAGGCGTACCGCTACGCGCAGGGACATCATCAGGGGCAGTTCCGCCGCAGCGGGGAACCATATATGATCCACGCCGCCCAGGTCGGTTATATCCTGGCGACGATGAAGGTCGGACCGCGGACGATCTGCGCGGGGCTTCTGCACGACGTGCTGGAAGACTGCGGCGTTTCGGCTGAGCAGATGAGCGCGGATTTCGACGAGGAAATCACGATGCTGGTGGAAGGGGTCACCAAGATCGGCAATCTGAAATTTAAGGACGAGAAGGAATATCAGGCGGCAAATCATCGTAAGATCTTTATCGCGATGGCCAACGATATCCGCGTCATCGTGATCAAACTGGTCGACCGGCTGCACAACATGCGCACGCTGCAGTACATGCCGCCGGAGAAGCAGCAGAAGATCGCGGCGGAAACGCTGCAGGTCTACGCGCCGATCGCCCACCGCTTAGGTATCAGCGAGATCAAAAACGAATTGGAGGATCTCAGCTTTTACTATCTCGACCGCGAGAAATACTATGAGATCGCGCATTTGGTCGAAGAAAAAAAGGCGATGCGGGACGAACAGGTCAAGCACATGATCCGCGACATTTCTGAAATGCTCAAGGAAAAAAACATCGAATTCCGGATTTTCGGCCGCAGTAAGCATCTTTACAGCATCTACAAAAAGATGAAGACGAAGAACAAACGGTTTGAGGAAATCCTCGATTTGTTAGCGATCCGGATCGTTACCCAGACCAAGCTGAACTGTTATGAGATCCTCGGCTATATCCACGCCGCTTACCGTCCGATCCCCGGGCGGTTAAAGGACTATATCGCGGTGCCGAAATCGAACATGTACCAGTCGCTGCACACGACGATCGTCGGCGACGAAGGACGGATTTTTGAGATTCAGATCCGCACCGAGGAGATGGACAGCATCGCTGAAATGGGAATCGCGGCGCACTGGCGCTACAAGGAAGGCACGAAGTATGATCCGCATAAGGAACAGCGGGAAATCGAACAGAAGCTGTCGTGGTTCCGCGATCTGTCGGCACTGACCGGCGATCTGCTAAGTGACGATCCGAACGAATATATGGATACGCTGCAGAAGGATATCTTTGAGGCGAATGTTTATGTCATGACGCCGAAAGGACGGGTCATCGAGCTGCCTAACGGCTCCACGCCGATTGATTTCGCCTACCGCGTGCATACCGAGGTCGGCCATTCCACCGTTGGCGCGATGGTCAACGAAACGCTGGTGCCGCTGAACACGCCGTTAAAAACCGGCGATGTTGTGCAGATCAAGACATCCAAGCAATCGGCGGGGCCAAGCGAGGACTGGCTGAAATTTGTCAAGACCAACCATGCGAAAAACAAGATCCGCGGCTTCCTGCAGAAGAAGGAAGTTGAGAAAAAACAGGAGTTTGTCGAACGGGGTGAACAGATCATCCGCGACGAGCTGAAAAAACGCGGCTATCCGGAAAAAGATTATTTTGAACGGAAAAAGATTGAAAGCATTCTGACGGCGTTCCAGGTCGGCTCCTATACCGATCTGATGTACGGGATCGCCGTGAAGTCGATCTCGGTCATCAGTGTTATTGAAAAACTGACGAATCAGAAGAAACCGATCATTCTGGATAATGAAACGGTCAGCCGTTCCTTTTCCCCGGCCCGCAAAGCGCCGAGCAAATCCGGCATCATCGTGCCGGGCATCGAGTCGATGATGATTTCGCTGGCCGGCTGCTGCAGTCCGATTCCGGGCGATGAAATCGTCGGTTATATCTCCAAGGGCAACGGCGTCAAGGTTCACCGCCGGGATTGTCCGAACGTCGCCAACGAGAAATCACGGCTGATTGACGTGGAATGGGACGACCGCCGCGAACCGCGCAAATATGAAGCGACAATTCAGATTTACAGCCATGACCGCAATTTCCTGTTAACCGACCTGATGACGGTCATCTCGCAATGCAAAGCATCGCTGCAGAATATCAATTCCTCCGTCAATCAGGAAGAATTGACGGTATCGACAAAAATCATGCTGCTGGTCGACGATTACGATCATTTAAAAACGCTGATCGCCAATCTTAAAAAGGTGAACAGCGTAGTCAGCGTGGAACGGGTAATCCAATAAAAGGAGGACTTCATTGATGAAACTCAGTACGAAATGTTTACTGACAACTTTCGGCGCGGCCGCCGCGGTGGGAACGGCGTATGCCGTGCAGCGCAAGGCTAATCAGCGAAAGCAGCGTTTTGATCAAGACACCGGGTTTGAGCTGAAGGAATACCGGATGATCAACGGCATTCAACAGTATCTGGTGCATCGCACGGAAAACGATGAAAATCCGGTGCTGTTAGTTCTGCATGGTGGACCGGGTGAATCCGCGATGCCGACGCGCTATCTGTATCAGCGTGAATGGGAGAAGTATTTCACGGTGGTGAACTGGGATCAGCGGCTGTGCGGCAAGACGCTGCAGATCAACGCGGATCAGAAGGAGGAGCTGGCTTCTTCGCTGACGCTGGATCAGCTGATCGAGGACACGCGCGAGATCTGCGATGTGCTGCGCGCCCAATACCATCAGGATAAAATTTTCATTCTCGGTCATTCCTGGGGCAGCGTGCTGGGCACGATGTTTGTTTGCAAGTATCCTGACCGCGTGAAAGCCTACGTCGGCGTCGGTCAGGTTGTCAGTATGCGGCGCAACGAAGAAACAGGCTATCAGAAGGTATTGCAGAAAGCGCGGATTGCCGGAGCGGATCACGATGTTCAGCGGCTGTTGGCGCTGACGCCGTATCCCCAAACGCAATTTGATCAGGAAATGATGGATAAAATGATGATGGTGCGCAGGATGCAGCGGAAATATCATCTCGCTGCGCCGATCTCGCCGAAAGCTCTGTGGCAAATGCTGGTGGCACCCGACGTTAACCCCGGCGAGTTTTCAGTCTACTTCAACCTCGATTTCAAGCTGCAGCTGCCATTGCTTCAGGAACTGATGGGCTTTGATCTGGAGGCGCTGGATCGGCATTACGAAGTCCCGGTCTACTATTTGTTAGGCGATCAGGACTGGCAGACGCCGTATCCGATCGCACAGGAATACTTCGCGGGGATCGAAGCGCCGCGGAAGCAGCTGATCCTGATTCCGAATGCCGGTCACAATACGATGATCGACCAGCCGGAGTTTTTCCTCAATGCGCTGCGCGCGGTTTTATTAGCATAGAGCGAGTCAGGTCTGAAAAATATAAGGGACGTACGAATGCGTCCTTTTTTCGAAGTTAAAAGCCTGAAAAAATTGGAAGAAAGTCGCCGGGGAAAAGAACGGGAGGTTCAAAACGATAAACCCTACAACAACCCTAGAAGACGGGGATAAACGGAGGTGACGCAGATGACAAATTTATTAAATAAAGCAATTATGATTTTTTGTTTCAAAAGTGAGATATACATAGTAAAAGAAAAATAGAATCTAAGATGTAAAATGGTTAAGAAGAAAATAGTGGATCTGATGGGTTAATGGCAAAAGCAAGTTGATTTCGGAAATCAACAAAAGGGGGCAGCGAACCTTCCCTGTTTCTCCGCTTTGTTCAGCTTTGCCGTATTCAGGATCGTTCATCATTTCTAACGCCTTTGAACTTTTTTTGCATTTCTTTAATTTAGGACTCGATTTTTTGAAAAGAATTTTGTATAATAAGAAGGCACACGGAGAAATACCCAAGTGGCCGAAGGGACCAGTTTCGAAAACTGGCAGAGGTGAAAGCCTGCGGGGGTTCGACTCCCTCTTTCTCCGCCATATGCAAATAAAGCTCTCAGCCGAGAGCTTTTTTCGTATTTTCCTAACGTAATTTCCCGCAGGCGTTTAACGCGGATCTCCGCAGGCGAGATAAACCAATTGGGTTAGATCACTTCGTACAGGATCGTTAACAAAATGCTCAGTCCCAGCAGAATGCCGGACAGCTTGAGCAGGAAATGTTCGCTGGTTCCCCGGCGTTCTTTCTGTTTCTGTGCGTAATCGAAATACCGCTGCGATTGCGCCTCAGGATGCCGCGTCAACAAGTTCTTCGCCGAAGAAAACGAATAGGTCATAAAATCAAAATAACCGCCGTGGATCAAAAACTCAACCAGTCCCCCGACAAGCAGAACCAGACTGAGGATCGACAGAACATCGATAAACGTCAACAACGGATTGTCAGAAAAAAAGGCGCATCCGGCGCTGAAAACCAGCGCTGCCAACGTGAAGCTCAATAAAGCTTTTTGATTTTTTTTCATACGCCACCTCGTGGGCTATTATATCAAATCCTGTGCGAAAGATGAAACTAATTTCACAGAATTGTCATATTTCATTCCGGATTTTTAAGAATATCATTCTCAACATTGGTACGATTTTTAGTCAATGCGGTAAAATTTAAGGATTCAATTTTTCCATTATTGAAAATTGATTTTGAAAGGAATATACTAAATGGCGTGCTTTAGACAAGGGAGGGAGGTCGTGCTATGGAATCTGAAATCCTGGATCTGATTCAAACGGATCAGAAGACGCGGGAAGCGGTGGAAGAAGCGCATCGGATGAAGTTTGAGCTGAAGCGGAAAATCGCCGATACGGAGAAGCAGATCAGCGAAGACGCGTGGAAGGAAGTTCACCAGCGGGTCGACGCCAAAAAAGCCGAGCTGGATTATCAGATCAGTCAGGTGGAATCCGAGAATTTGAAAGAATATGAGCAGGAGCTGAAACGGCTTCAGGCCCATTATCTGGAGAAGAAAGAGGAATGGCGGAAAGAGCTGGTTCGCCGCTGTTTGGAAATCTAAACAGGCCAGCGAACGACCAAGTTAAAAAGGAGGGGTGCCATGGGAACCGCATCGAATGCAGCGATGGCGACCAAAGCCAAGGCGATGTTTGGAAAACGGCTGACGGCTTCGGATTATCAGCAGCTGCTGCAGAAGAAAT
>ERZ1106981.1517-NODE-1517-length-9759-cov-3.526896_pt1 | contig 9759 bp, 8 predicted proteins | sample MGYA00403692_ERZ1106981 | MGnify/ENA primary metagenome ERZ1106981 (study PRJEB35170, sample SAMEA104062431) | human gut metagenome | biome: human gut; feature: human-associated habitat; material: faeces | place: Denmark | collected 2012-06-22 ... | reverse complement strand
CACGGCAGCGCCAGCGGTACAGCTTCTGGTTGTCGCCGGTCATGCTCCAGTGGATGTCATCCCCGCGCGGCGCTTCGGCAAAGCCCAGCGCAAAACGGTGTGGGATATAGGTAAAGCCTTCCACCATCAGCGGGCCGCCCGGCAGGTTATCCAGGCCGAAATCGATCATGTTCAGCGCGGTGTACACTTCGTTGATGCGCACTTTCAGACGGGAGATGACGTCACAGCCCTGCTCGCTATGCACTTCCATCGGCAGCAGGCCGTAGCCGACAAACGGGTGATCGGCGCGGGTATCGCGGGCGTGACCGCTGGCGCGCACCATCGGCCCTACGTTACTGAAGTCGCGGGCGATTTCCGGGTCGAGGCGCCCAATGCCGACGGTGCGCTGCTCCATGTTCGGCGTGCTGAGCAGCATATCCACCAGTTCCTGCACCTCGCGGCGCATCTGCTGCGCCAGTTGACGGGTCTGGATCATGTCCTCTTTCAGCAGATCGCGACGAATCCCGCCGATCAGGTTCAGACCGTAGGTTTTACGCGCCCCGGTAAGGATCTCCGCCATCTTCATCGACGTTTCACGCACGCGGAAGAACTGCATAAAGCCGGAGTCAAAACCGGTAAAGTGGCAGGCCAGGCCGAGGTTCAGCAGGTGTGAATGCAGGCGCTCCACCTCCAGCAGAATGGCGCGGATCATCTGCGCGCGTTCCGGCACCACGATGCCCATCGCATTCTCGACGGAGGTGGTATAGGCGGTGCTGTGAGCAAAGCCGCAAATGCCGCACACGCGATCCGACAGGAAGGTGACTTCGTTGTAGCCCATGCGGGTTTCCGCCAGTTTCTCCATGCCGCGATGGACGTAGAACAGGCGGTAATCGGCGTCGATAATGTTTTCGCCGTCAACAAACAGGCGGAAGTGACCCGGTTCATCAGAGGTGACGTGCAGCGGGCCGATCGGCACCACGTTGTTTTTCTTGTCACCCAGCTCGTTGATAAATTCGTAGGTTTCGGCATCAGTGGTCGGCGCCGGACGTTGACGGTAATCCATGCTGTCTTTACGCAGCGGATAGAGTTCATCCGGCCAGTCATCCGGCAGCACCAGACGGCGTTCGTCAGGCAGGCCGACCGGAATTAAACCGTACATGTCGCGCACTTCACGTTCGCCCCACACCGCAGCCGGCACGCGCGGCGTCACGGACGGAAACTCCAGTTTGTTGGCATCGACTTCAACGCGCACGGTAATCCAGCACTTCGTCCCCTGCTCCATCGACAGCACGTAGTAAACGGCATAGTGGCCGCACAGCTGGCGTTCGTCGTTGCCAAACAGTACCGAGAGCCATCCGCCCTGTTTGTAGTAGAGAAACTCCACCACTTCCGGCAGGTAGTTCACCTTCACGGTGAGGGTCAGCTGATCTTTGGTCTGCCAGGCTTCGTCCAGCACCACGCCCGGAAAAGCCTGGTGCAGCGCCGCAAGGTATTGTTGACCTAATTTTTCTTCAGACATGCTCAAACTCTCTTAAATCACGCCACCAGCAAGGAGACGAATGCTAAAAACGCAAACCCAAAACCGGCCCAGGTCACGCGTGAAGTGGCGCAAAAACGCAGGCGCGCCATGCTGTTTTCGAACAGGGCAATCACCAGTACGCCAGCGATCAGCTTGACGATGGCAATGACCAGCGCCAGCAGCAGCCCACCCGCGCTGAAGGTCTCCATCTGTCCCCACGGCAGGAATACGCCGACAAACATTTGCAGCACCACCAGCTGTTTCAGGCTGATGCCCCACTTCAGCACCGCGAAGCCGCTGCCGCTGTATTCGGTCAGCGGGCCTTCCTGCAACTCCTGCTCCGCTTCCGCCAGATCGAACGGCAGTTTGCCCATCTCGATAAAGGTGGCGAACGCGCAGGCGCACAGCGCCAGCATCAGCGGAATGCTGCGCGCTGCCGGCCAGTGGTAAATCGTGTCGGTGATATTGCTGATGTGCGTGGAACCGGCCACCTGCGCCGCCACCCACAGGCCCAACAGCAGGATCGGCTCCACCAGCACGCCGAGCATCGCTTCGCGACTGCTGCCCAGCGCGGTAAACGGGCTGCCGGTGTCCAGACCGGAAATGGCAAAGAAGAAACGGGCGATGGCGAACAGGTAGATCAGGGTGATGAGATCCCCCAGCACCGGCAGCGGGGAGTCTACCGTCACCACCGGCAGCGCGGTGGCGATGGTCAGCATCACGCCCACCATGACGTACGGCGTCAGGCGAAACACCCAGCCCGAGGCGTCAGGACCGACGCTCTGGCGGCCCAGCAGTTTCAGGATATCGCGATACTCCTGCAGTACCCCCGGTCCACGGCGGTTATGCAGCCGCGCGCGGGCGACGCGAACGATTCCGGACAACAGCGGCGCGACGGCAAACAGCACCAGCGCCTGTAGCAATGCAATTAACAGACTCATTCTCAGGCTCCTCGCGAAATGACAATCACCACCAGCACCGCCAGCTCAACCAGCGCGATCCCGCGCAGCAGCGCCGGCGCCGAGGCCGATTGCCAGCCCGGCACCAGACGCACCGGGTTCAGCCAGTGACGCAGCTTCAGCAACGGCGCAAAGGCCTCTTTCACCGGCATGGCAAAGCCGTGGGCCGTTACCACCATCGACTGCTCGTGGTCGTAACCGCAGACCCACGCCGCGCCGCGCGAGCGCGCCGCCAGGCGATCGCCTTTAAAGAAGATCATCAGCAGGAACGGCAGCAGCGGGCAGGCGATAAGCAGCAGCGCGATCATCGGCTGCGACACCACGCTCGATACCTGAGCCTGCACCGGGAAGGCGCCGCTCACCAGCGGCAGCAGCCACGGCGCGGCGATGCCGCCAACGAGGCAGAACACAGCCGCCAGCACCACGCTCAGGGTCATCAGCCAGGGGGCGCAGGTGGCGTATTCCGCCTCTTTCGTCCGCGGCGCGCCGAGGAAGGTCACGCCGTAGACTTTCGCCATACACATCACCGCCAGTGCGCCAGTGATCGCCAGGCCAACGGCCAGTAGCGGCCCCAGCAAACGGCCGATAAACAGGTCGCCAGTGCTCATTTTGAAGAAGGATTGATAGATAACCCACTCGCCGGCGAAGCCGTTCAGCGGCGGCAGCGCAGCCATTGCCATCAGCCCCACCAGCATGGCGAGGGAGATCAGCGGCATTTTTTTACCGATGCCGCCCAGCTTCTCGATATCGCGATGACCGGTGCGGAACCACACCGCTCCGGCACCGAGGAACAGCGTGGTTTTGAACAGGCTGTGGTTAATCAGGTGATACATGCCGCCGATAAAGCCCAGCACCATCAGCGTGCTGTTGCGGGTCGCCACGCCGGTGACGAAGGCGCCCAGCCCCAGCAGGATAATGCCGATATTCTCCAGGGTGTGATAGGCCAGCAGGCGCTGAATGTTATGCTCCATCAGCGCATACAGTCCGCCGATAAAGGCGGTGATCATCCCCAGCGCCAGCAGCATCACGCCCCACCACAGCGGCGGCACGCCGCCGGCCAGCGAAACGGTCAGCATGCCGTACAGACCGACCTTCATCACCACCGTGGAAAACAGCGCGGCGGCCGGCGCGCTGGCCCCGGCGTGAGCCTGCGGCGCCCAGCCGTGCAGCGGGATCGCCCCGGCCAGCAGGGCGAACCCCACCAGACCCGGCAGCCAGAGCAGCGGGTTCTGCATCATATCCACCGCCTGAAGGTTGATCTGCGCCAGCTCGAGGGTGCCGTAGGTTGACCACACCAGCCAGCAGGTCCAGGCCATCAGCAGAGTACCGAGACGCCCCAGGGCAAACCACAGCTTACCGGAGGCGGCGCAGCCGGTGAGAAACGCCGCGCAGAGCGCCATGATCTCCGCCATCACCACCAGTGAACCGATATTGGTCACCACCACCGCGCAGGTCGCGGCGGCCAGCAGCAGGTTGACCAGCGGGCCGTTGGCCTTCACCTGCGGGTGGCGATGCCAGCTAATATTGAACAATGACACCGGCAGCGCCGACAGGCCGATGGCCAGCAGCCACAGCGCGTTGACGCCCCCCACCCGTATCGTCAGGTGGAGAAACTGCAGCATGCCGCCGTGGATCCGCTCCGGCATCAGCAGCGCGGCGCCGCCGGCGACCACCAGCATGGCGCTGGCCACCGCGCCGCCGATCCCGGCAATGGCGCCGCTGAGCGGTTTGCGCATGGCAAACAGAAAGGCCAGTACGGCGCTGGCGGCATACCACGCCACCGCCTGATTCACTAATCCAATTACACTCATTCCCTCTCCCCCTGTTGCGCCTGGAACAGCGACAAGTCGCCAAGGTCGGTATTAAAGGTCAGCTGGCGTTTACGCTTGCTGGCCTGGGCGATATCACGGCTATCCACCAGCATCAGCGCGTTGGTCGGACAGGTCCGCACGCAGGCCGGGCCCTGGTCATCGAAGTGGCAGAGGTCGCATTTCACGGCAATAGCGCGCACGCCCGGTACCCAGTCGAGCAGCGAGCTGACGCGCGCCGGCGCCGGCGGCGCGGGGGGCGCCAGCCGGGTATTGGCATTCGCCGGGATATCCAGCGGGCGGCTGCCGGAAAATTCAATCGCGCCGAACGGGCAGGCAATGCCGCACAGTTTGCAGCTTACGCACAGGCTCTCGTTGAGCTGGACCGCGCCATCGACGCGCTGGATGGCGTTAACCGGGCAGACGGTGGCGCAGGGAGCATCTTCACAGTGGTGGCACATTTGCGGTGCCGATTCTTTTTCATTACGCATCACCTGCAGCCGCGGCATAGCCTGCAGGCCGTGCTGGCGATGCGTCTCAGAGCAGGCGGCTTCGCAGGTGCGGCAGCCGATACAGACAGTGGAGTCAGCAATTACAAAACGGTTCACCGGGTCATCCTCGGGTGAAAGTCATTTTTGACGAAATCAGGTTGCGCAGGTGTCATTTTCGACACGTGTCGACACCTTACGATCAGTGGGTCAGCGCCAGATGGCTTAAATCCACCGGTTGGTCTTGTTCCATGGCGTCATACAGACGGTCATAGACGGTGGCGATAATCGCCAGATAGTGCTCCAGCACCTGGTCGCGGGAGCGGTTGCTGATGCGGCCGTCCACCGTGCCATCCATTGCGAGGGTGGCCTGAGCAATCAGATACTTATCACCGCCGTTTTTGTTTTCGACGTAGTACTCGATGGTGTGGCTGTTGAAGCCTTCCGCGAGGGCGACGAACACCTGAAAATGGCCGAACAGCACGAAGCACAGCTCTTTGTCCGGCGCGCAGCTCATCGCGTGATGCAGGCGGGCCTTCGACAAGGTGATCCCCTGAACCAGCGAGTTACAGTAGATGTGCCACTGCTCCTGCTGCTGCCGGTGACGGTCGGCGATGTAATCCGCCTTTTCACTTATTTCCCAAATAGTCATATCGGTTTCTCCGTAGCATGAGATGCACCCTCTAAGCATTTTTCATGCCAGATTTTATTTAATTGATTTAACTATGTTTTTATATCGCCCTCTGCCGATACGACATGTCGATGACAGCCCCGGGGCGTCGACATCGACATTGACTGCCACGACGATTTCATTCTGGCATCGTTATTGCATAGAAGGCGCATCGCGATACGGAGGCGACTATGCACGAAATCACCCTCAGCCAGCGGGCGCTGGAAATTATTGAACAACAGGCGCAGCAGGCCGGCGCGCGGCGGGTTACCGGCGTGTGGCTCAAGGTCGGCGCATTTTCCTGCGTGGAAGCCAGCGCCCTGACCTTCTGCTTTGAGCTGGTGTGCCGCGGCACGCTGGCGGAGGGGTGCGAACTGCATATCGCCGAACAACAGGCTGAATGCTGGTGCGATCGCTGTCAGCAGTACGTCCATCTTGTCTCGCAGCACGTTCGCCGCTGCCCGCACTGCAATAACGACCAGCTGCAGATCGTGGCGGATGATGGCTTACAGATTCAGCGTTTAGAATTGGAGTAAATTATGTGTACAACATGCGGCTGTGGCGAAGGCAACCTCTATATTGAAGGAGACGAACGAAACCCGCATTCCGCGTTCCGCAGCGCCCCCTTCGCGCCCGCCCCACGCCAGACGATGACCATCACCGGTGTCAAAACCGACCACTTCGCCCCCACCCGCACGCCAGAGGGCGACCTGCATTACGGCCACGGCGAAGCGGGTACCCACGCCCCGGGGCAGAGCCAGCGGCGGATGCTGGAAGTGGAGATCGACGTGCTGGATAAAAACAACCGCCTGGCGGCACGCAACCGCGCACGCTTCGCAGCAAAACAGCAGCTGGTGCTGAATCTGGTCTCCAGCCCCGGCTCCGGCAAAACCACCCTGCTCACCGAAACCCTCACCCGGCTGAAAGGACGCGCCGACTGCGCGGTGATTGAAGGCGATCAGCAAACGGTCAATGACGCCGCCCGCATTCGCGCCACCGGCACCCCGGCGATTCAGGTCAATACCGGGAAAGGCTGCCATCTCGACGCCCAGATGATCGCCGACGCCGCCCCGCGCCTGCCGCTGGCTGACCGCGGCATTCTGTTTATCGAAAACGTCGGCAACCTGGTGTGTCCGGCAAGTTTCGACCTCGGCGAACGTCATAAAGTGGCGGTGCTGTCGGTAACCGAAGGCGAAGACAAGCCGCTGAAGTATCCGCATATGTTCGCCGCCGCCAGCCTGATGCTGCTCAACAAAGTCGACCTGCTGCCGTATCTCAATTTCGACGTTGAGCGGTGCCTGGCCTGCGCCCGCGAGGTCAATCCGCATATTGAAATTATTCTTGTCTCCGCCACCAGCGGCGAAGGCATGGAGCAGTGGCTTACCTGGCTGGAGACGCAGCGATGTGCATAGGCATTCCGGGACAAATTTGCGCCATCGACGGCGTGCTGGCGAAGGTGGAAGTTTGCGGTATTCAGCGCGACGTCGACCTGACGCTGGTCGGCGCCGTTGATGAGCAGGGCCAGCCGCGGCTCGGCCAGTGGGTGCTGGTGCATGTCGGCTTCGCCATGAGCGTCATTAATGAAGCCGAAGCCCGCGACACCCTCGAGGCGCTGCAAAATATGTTTGACGTGGAGCCGGACGTCGGCGCGCTGCTGTACGGCGAGGAGCGATAATGCGTTACGTAGATGAATACCGCGCCCCCGAACAGGTGATGCAGCTGGTGGCCCATCTTCAGCAGCGTGCTCGTCTGCTGCCGCACACCGCCGCGCGACCGCTGCGCATCATGGAGGTCTGCGGCGGCCATACCCATGCCATTTTTAAATTCGGGCTCGACCAACTGTTGCCGGAGAACATCGAATTTATTCATGGTCCCGGCTGCCCGGTGTGCGTCCTGCCGATGGGGCGCATCGATGCCTGCATTGAGATTGCCAGCCGCCCGGGAGTGATCTTCTGCACCTTCGGCGACGCCATGCGCGTGCCGGGTAAAAACGGCTCGCTTCTGCAGGCGAAAGCCCGCGGCGCCGATGTCCGCATCGTTTACTCGCCGATGGACGCTCTGCGGCTGGCGCAGCAGAATCCGCAGCGCGAGGTGGTCTTTTTTGGTCTCGGTTTCGAAACCACCATGCCCGCTACCGCCCTGACCCTGCGTCAGGCGCGAGAGCGCAACGTCGATAACTTCTACTTTTTCTGCCAGCACATCACCCTGCTGCCGACCCTGCGCAGCCTGCTGGACCAGCCGGAGAACGGAATCGACGCCTTTCTCGCCCCGGGCCACGTCAGTATGGTGATCGGCACCGAGGCCTACGGCTTTATCGCCAGCGACTATCACCGTCCTTTAGTGGTCGCCGGTTTCGAACCGCTTGATCTACTGCAAGGCGCGGTGATGCTGGTTGAGCAGACAATAGCGCAGCGCAGCGATGTGGAAAATCAGTACCGTCGCGTGGTGCCGGATGAGGGCAACCCGCTGGCGCAGGCGGCGATGGCCGACGTCTTCCGCCTGGATGGCGACAGCGAATGGCGCGGCCTGGGGGTCATCAGCGACTCCGGCGTGCAGCTTACGCCAGCCTATCAGCGCTTCGATGCCGAGGCGCATTTTCGCCCGGCGCCGCAGCGCGTGTGCGACGACCCGCGCGCCCGCTGCGGCGAGGTGCTGACCGGCCGCTGTAAACCGCACCAGTGCCCGCTCTTCGCCAGCACCTGCAATCCGCAAAGCGCCTTTGGCGCGCTAATGGTCTCCTCTGAAGGGGCCTGCGCCGCCTGGTATCAATATCGCAGTCAGGAAAATGAAGTATGAAAAGCGTCCAGTTAGCCCACGGTAGCGGGGGACAGGCAATGCAGCAGCTGATCGGCGACCTGTTTATGCAGGCCTTCGCCAACCCCTGGCTGGCGGAGCAGGAGGATCAGGCGCGCCTCGATCTGGCGGCGCTCGCCGCCCAGGGGGACCGCCTCGCCTTCTCCACCGACAGCTACGTGATTGACCCGCTGTTCTTTCCCGGCGGCAATATCGGCAAGCTGGCCGTCTGCGGTACCGCCAACGATGTGGCGGTCAGCGGCGCCATCCCGCGCTATCTTTCCTGCGGCTTTATTCTCGAAGAGGGGCTGGAGATGGCCACCCTGGAAGCGGTGGTCGCCAGCATGGCCGACACCGCCCGGGCGGCAGGGATCGCCATCGTCACCGGCGACACTAAAGTGGTGCCGCGCGGCGCGGCGGATAAGCTGTTTATTAACACCGCCGGCATCGGCGCCATCCCGGCGGACGTTCACTGGGGGACGCAGCAGATTAGCGCCGGTGATGTGCTGCTGGTCAGCGGCACGCTGGGGGATCATGGCGCCACCATCCTTAACCTGCGCGAGCAGATGGGGCTGGACGGCGCGCTGTCCAGCGACTGCGCGGTGCTGACGCCCTTGATTCAGACGCTGCGCGACGTTGCTGGCGTGAAAGCCCTGCGCGATGCCACCCGCGGCGGCGTTAACGCGGTGGCCCATGAATTCGCCACCGCCAGCGGCTGCGGGATTGAACTGCACGAGAATAAGCTGCCGGTGAACGATACCGTGCGCGGCGTGTGCGAGCTGCTGGGGCTGGACGCGCTTAATTTCGCCAACGAGGGCAAGCTGCTGATCGCCGTTGCCCGCGAGGCGGCGGAAAGCGTACTTGCGCATTTACGGTCTCATCCATTAGGCCGCGATGCGGCGATAATCGGCGAGGTTGTGCCGCGCGCGGGCGTGCGCTCTGTTGGTCTGTACGGCGTGAAGCGCACGCTGGATCTTCCTCACGCCGAGCCGCTGCCGAGAATTTGTTAACGAGATTCAGGAGCTTTCCCGGAGGCGGCGCGATGCGCCTGTCCGGGCTACCGCCCCGCAGAGCGCTGTTAACCTGTAGCCCGGCTAAGCGCAGCGCGAGCCGGGAAAAGCCAGCATGATTATCCAGCCCAAACCAGCGGGCACCCACGGATGGGTTAATGGCGGTCACAACCGCTTTATTAACAGACTATTATTTGTGTCATCACTTTCTTCTGCGCCGCTTTGCGGCGCTTTTGGACTTAAGCAATGTCGTATACACCGATGGGCGATCTTGGGCAGCAGGGTCTGTTTGATATCACCCGCATTTTATTACAGCAGCCGGATCTGGCCGCGCTGAGCGAGACGCTGACCGGCCTGGTGCAGCAGTCCGCGCTCGCCGACCGGGCGGCGATTATTCTGTGGCATTCCGGCAACCATCGCGCGGTCCGGCACGCCTGCGACGACGCGGGGCAGCCGGTGAGCTACGAGGATGAAACCGTCCTCGCCAACGGCCCGGTTCGACGCCTGCTCTCGCGCCCGGATGCGCTGCATTG
>ERZ1106981.1513-NODE-1513-length-9815-cov-9.124078_pt1 | contig 9815 bp, 12 predicted proteins | sample MGYA00403692_ERZ1106981 | MGnify/ENA primary metagenome ERZ1106981 (study PRJEB35170, sample SAMEA104062431) | human gut metagenome | biome: human gut; feature: human-associated habitat; material: faeces | place: Denmark | collected 2012-06-22 ... | reverse complement strand
TGGATCTGAGCGTTGTACCGATCATCAAGGAACGGACACATCTGCCGATCATCATCGACCCATCGCATGCGACTGGAGACTGGAAGCTAGTCGAAGCGATGTCGCTGGCAGCGATTGCGGCGGGCGCGGATGGTCTGATCATCGAAGTCCATTCCTGTCCGGAATGCGCGTGGAGCGATGGGGCACAGTCATTGAAACCGGCGAAGTTTGCTTCGCTGATTGAAAAAGGCCGCGCGATTGCCCAGGTTATCGGCCGCGAGCTGTAAGCAAAGAGCGTCAAAACCAAATAAAAAGCTGTTTCCACCAGAATGAGGGAGCAGCTTTTTTCATACTCTATTTCTTTTCCTTTGGCGTTGGTTTAGTCTTCAAGCCGGTAAAATCATCGGTATCGAAAAACTCTGCCAAGGTGATGCCCAATCCATCACACAGCCGCTTAATCGTGGCAATCGTCGGAGAACTCGTCTCCCGATTCATCAGATTATTGACTGTCGACTGTGTCATCCCGCTGATTTGAGACAGCTGGTATAAGGACATTCCCCGTTCTTTGGCCAGCGCCTGAATTCTGAGCTTAATCGTATGGGAAAGCTCGTTGCTCATCTTCATCTCTCCTTTTTCCTATCAATCAATTCTTCCGTTTTTATTTTACCAGAAAAGCCGTTCAGTGGACAGTATTTCATGCGAAAAAGTGATTAACAGGCTGACTTTGCGGAATCAGCCAGCTGCAGGATTTCCTTTAAGCCTCCCTCAGCATGCGGCCCCAACGTCATCGCAGTCAGTGCGCCGCAGGCTGAAGCGATCTGCATGCACTCATCCAATGGTTTTCCCTGCAGCACGGAAGCGGCATAACCCGCAAAAAAAGCATCACCGGCGCCGTTGGAATCGGCCAGCTGAATTGGCAATGCGGGAAAATGAGCCGTCCTGTGCGGAGTGATCAGCTGAGCACCCTTCGCACCGCAGGTCACGACAATAGCCTGGCAGCGGTCCTGAAAATAAGCACTCAGCGGTTTGCCCAGCGTCTGTTTGAGCAGCTGCTGTTCTTCTTGATTCACTTTCAGATGCGTGCACAGCCGCATCGCTTTTTCAAGCAGCTGCGGATCGATCTGATCGCACAACGGCCCCGGATCAAAGAATAACTCACGGCCCTGCCGGCAGAACTGCTGCAGGTAGGCCAGGGCATTTTCACTGTCAGAACCATAGATCAAATACAAGCCGGTCAGGCAGCACGCCGAATATGCCAGGTCAGGCACGCGGTCGGCCCTGAATGTTCCTTCGCAGCCGCGATAAGTCATGAACGTCCGTTCCTTCTGATCATCCAGCAGGATCATACAGAATCCGGTCTTCTGATCTTCAATGACAAACAACCCCTCGCTCTGCAATGCGTTGCGCTGAAAAAAGGCGCGGACCTTTTCAATGGATTCAGCCCCGACCGCTGAATATAAAATCGGATCCAGTCCGAATTTTTTTAACGTAAATGCGGCATTGATCGGACAGCCGCCAATCCGTTCAAAAGTATCCTGAATCAGCGTGTCCTGCCCCTTGACAGGAAATTGCGATAACAGGCAATACCGGTCCAGACACAGGCCGCCCAACATTAAAACCGGGTTCTTCATGGTTGATTTCCTCGCTTTATTCTTACTATAACGGATATATTATAGTGAACTCCCTCGGGAAAGTCTATGAAACTAAGCAGGAAAACGACGAAATTTGTCAGCAGCACACCCCTGTTCTATGATAAAATAAAGACGTTGAAAATCCACAGCATCCCAATTCCGCCAACGGAGCGCGATGGGCTGCTTGGAAATTTCCGCGTTCCGTTTTTATTTCAGATTTTATCAGAATGAAACTGAGACCGGAAGATCAAAGCGAGGTTATAAAATGAAACAATCAGAACAAGAAATGAAGGAATGGGCGCAGCAGCTCAACGCTGTCCATCTGCCCCGGTGGGAGGAACTGCCGGATATTGATTTGTATATGGATCAGGTCATGACGTTGATGGATCGGTATCTGGATTTGCTTTTAGGCCAGAATCATGAAAAGATTATCACGCCGGCGATGGTCAACAACTATGTAAAGCTGAATCTGATTCCCGCTCCGCATAAGAAGCAATACAATCGCGTGCATCTGGCTTATCTGGTCGCGATCACGATCTTGAAACAGGTGGTGACGATCAAGGAGGTGCGCGTCGGGATTCTGTATCAGGCTCATTTGAGCGGAACCCGCAATGCCTACAATCTGTTCTGCATGCAGCAGGAATATGAACTCAAAAGGGCAGCGGCGGAAATCGACCCGCAGCTGGCGCTGCAGGCACAGCCGGAACAAATTCCGTTTGATAATCTGGCGTTAAAAATGGCGTCCGGCGCCTTTGCTCAGAAAATTGTTGCGGAAAAAGCTGTCGCACTGCAGGAACAGGAATTGCGGCAGATGCAGGAAGAACACAACCGCAGCCTGCAGAAATGAGCCGGTTTGTCGTCATCGGCGGAGCCAATGTCGATTTGATCGGAAGTGCGGATCAGCCGCTGCGGCTGCACGATTCCAATCCGGGAACAATCCAGACAATGCTGGGCGGGGTCGGTCGCAATATCGCTGAAAACTTAGCCCGCTTGCAAGAACCGGTGAGTTTAGTCAGTGCTGTTGGGGATGATAGCTTTGGCCATTGGATTCTTGAACAGGGGCGGCAGTGCGGCATCGATATGCGTGCGGTTCAGCTTCTGAAGGGGCAGCGCACATCGGCGTTTCTTGCCATCTTGGATCCCCGTCATGACCTGCATTGCGCGGTGGCTGACATGGGCATTCTGAACGAGCTGAATCCTGCAATTCTGCAGCCAGTGCTTGATTCGCTGGATCCGGAGGATGTCTTGATTTGGGATACCAATCTTGATCCCGAACTGATCGGCTGGATTGGCGGGCAGGCTCACTGTTTGCTGGCCATGGATCCGCTCAGTGCGTCTAAAAGTGAAAAAGCCCGCTGCATTCTGTCCAAGCTGACGTATTTCAAACCCAATCGGGCAGAAGCCGAACGACTGTGCGGATTCACGATTGAAACACCGGCGCAGATCCGGTCGGCTCTGGATTGGTTTGCCGCTCAAGGGATCAAGGAAACCGTGCTTTCCTTAGGTGCTCAGGGAACGGCGCTGGCTGTGGGACAGCAGCGGCTGTTAATGAGCCTGGATTCCATCGTGCCGGTCAATACCACCGGTGCCGGTGACTGCTTCTTTGCCGTTTATCTGAGCTGCCGCCGTCAGGGCGTTCCGCTTCAAACGGCGGCGGAACGGGCCGCCGGCGCTGCGGCGCTGACCTTGAGCGATCCGCTGTCCGTCAGTCCCCGGCTAAAACCCGCGATCTTGGATCACTGGCGGGCGCGGCTGCATTGCCAATGGCAGGATCTGACACAGATTTAACCTTCTCTTTCAAAAACAGCGGTGTACTCCGCTTGCGAAATCCACAATCTCGATGAAGAAAGAAAAAGGAGAAAAAACATGGAAGACGTATTGAATATTATTCGTGATGAAACACTGACATATCAACAACAGCTGCTCGCTTTAGCCCGTCTGGCGGAAAATATGGATGACACACTAAAACGCAGTCCTGAATATCTTCAGGGACAAAGCGAGGGCATATTCTGCGATTTGGGTGAAGGTCTGGCGCCCTATCGGCCGCGGTATATCTGTCCGGATTATACTCGATTGATGGAATGTGGATCTTCATTTCTCGGCTTAACCCCGCCGACGGATCTATTGGAAGCCACTCAGGCGTTATTGATCATGTATCACCATGTTCCTTCGATCACTTCGTTCCCGGTCTATCTGGGCAATCTCGATCAGCTGCTCGAACCGTTTGTCGTCAAGGAAACACCGCAGCGGGCAAAACAGATTCTGAAGATGTTTCTGCTGCACATTGACCGTACGCTGACGGATTCCTTCGTGCATGCCGATCTGGGTCCGTCTGCGACCTTAACCGGCGAGCTGATCTTAGAGCTGACAGAGGAAATGCAGTGTGCGATGCCGAATTTGACGCTGAAATATGATCCGGAACTGACCCCGGATGATTATCTCAAACGCTGCGCTTTGTGCATGCTGAAAACCGCCAAGCCTTCATTTGCCAATCATCGGATGTTTACGCGCGAGTGGGGTGAAGACTATGCCATCGCCTCCTGCTACAACGGATTGAAGATTGGCGGCGGCGGATTTACTTTGCCGCGGATCCGGCTGTATGAATGCTCGCTGAAGGCCAAAGATCCGCAGGATTTCCTGGATCATGTGCTGCCGCATTATACACAGATTATGCTGGAAATGATGGAAGACCGGATTCACTTTTTAGTCGAGACAAGTGCTTTCTTTAAAGCCAATTTCTTAGTCACTGAAGGCTTTGTCAAGCTTGAAAACTTTACCGGCATGTTCGGCATGGTCGGGTTGGCAGAATGTGTCAATCATCTGCTTCACATCGATGATCCAAAGCAAGGCTACGGCAACAATCCGCAAGCTGACGATCTGGGCGCAGCGATTCTGCAGCGCTTAAGCGATCTGGTTGCCGGTTATACTTCGGCTTACTGTGACTGCACCGATCATCACTTCCGGCTTCATGCTCAGGTCGGCATTGATTCCGACGGCCGTGAGAACTCTCCGGGAGCACGGATTCCGGTGGGAGCAGAACCGGGCATGCTGAAGCAGATCCAGCACGCAGCTCGGATGCATGGCTTTTTCCCGACCGGCATTGGCGATATCTTTAAATTTGAAGAAACATGGCTGAATACGCCGGAGGCGCTGGGCGACATTATCAAAGGCGCGCTGCAGAGCGGCATGCGCTATTTCTCCGGCTATCTGGAAAACAATGACGTCGTGCGGGTCACCGGTTATCTGGTTAAGAAAAGTGAACTGGCGAAGCTTGATCAGCATAAGCAGTCGCTCAATAATGTCAGCATTTTCGGTCAGGGTGCGCGGGATAAGGCAAAGGCTCTGGACCGGCGGGTAGAAAAGCTGGAGCGATGAAGGCGCTGATCAACCGGATCATTCCGTTTTCCAATGTGGATGGTCCGGGCAACCGCTGTGCAATCTTTTTCCAGGGATGTCCGCTGCACTGCGCCTATTGTCATAATCCCGAAACCTGGCGTCTCTGTGATCATTGCGGGAAGTGTGTGCCCGGCTGTCCTGCCGCTGCCTTAACAATTCGGGATGGCCAAGTTCATTGGGATGAAACCCGCTGTGTCGGCTGTGATCAATGCATTCATGTTTGCCCCCATCATGCTTCCTGCAAAGTCAGTGAGCTTACTTCCGATCAATTGTTTGAGCAGATTGCGGAAACCTTCCCGTTTGTTCAAGGGATTACGGTCAGCGGTGGGGAATGCATGCTTTACGCCAATTTTCTCACGGATTTGTTTCGCCAAGTGAAGGCGGCGGGGAAAACCTGTCTGATCGATTCCAACGGGGTCTTCGCGTTTGAAAAATACCCTGAATTGTTGGCGCTGTGCGATGGCGTGATGCTGGATATGAAAGCATATGATGGACCTTTCCATCGCCAGCTGACCGGCGCGTCGAATCAGCAGGTGCTGGATAATTTGATTCTGCTGCGGGATAGCGGAAAGCTGGAGGAAGTTCGGACCGTACTGCTGCCGCAGTTTCCGGAACAAAACGCGCGGACGGTGCGGGCGGTCAATGAATTGCTCCGGGGGAAAATCCGTTATAAATTGCTGCGCTACCGGCCTTTTGGCGTTTGTGAGGAAGGGCTGCAGTTTTGCGGCCGCACGATGACGCCGTTAGCGGAAGCAGAACGGCTGGCTCAGGCTGAAATGGACCGCGGATATTTTAACTGTGTTGTAATTTGAGCAAGGCTTGTGAAAAAGAGATTTGAGGGTACGGGGAAGTTCGTAAGGGCTTCCTTTTTGTTCGGCTGCCCTCTTTATAAAATAGGCAGGAACGTGATATAATAAAAAGGCAAGTCAACGAAGGAGCGTCGGGCCGGATGAAAACACCACAAAAAGCGATATCGCAGCTGATCTCGCAGAAGGAAATCTTAGAACAGCTTAAAGAAATTGGCGTCAGTGCCGGCATGATCCTAGAAGTTCATGCGTCGCTGAGCGCTTTTGGTTATGTCTGCGGCGGCGCCCAGACGGTTGTCAATGCGCTGATCGAGGCCGTAGGTTATTCCGGAACGCTTTTGATGGCGCTGCAATGCTCAGATAATACGGAACCCTCGGCCTGGGAAAACCCGCCGATTGAACGGCATTTGATCAAAACGGTCCGGGAACAGATGCCGGCTTTTAATAAAAAGGAAACCGACACCCGGGCGATGGGAGCAGTCGTTGAAAATTTACGCCGTCGGGATGGGATTGTCATTTCTCATCATCCCAACTGTGCCTATGTTGCCTGGGGCAAATATGCCAAACTGCTCTGCAATCACCAGTCGCTGCATTTTCCGTTGTCTGAAGAATCACCGGCTGCCCGGCTGTATGAGCTGAAAGGCTCAGTGCTGTTAATGGGCGTGGACTATCAACGCTGCACAGCTCTGCATTTAGCGGAATACCGCAGTGAGATCCGACCGGTTATTTTGCGCGGTGCAGCGGTGGAGCTGGAAGGCAAACGAATGTGGAAGAAGTATTTGGATTTGGATATCGACAGTGAAATCTTCAACAAAGTGGGCAAACGGCTGGAAGAAAAGGGCTTTGTAAAAAAGGGAAAGGTGGGAATGGCTGATCTGAAGCTGTTTAAAGCGGATGCGGCGATCGATGAGGCCGTCCGCTATTTTGTCAAAGATCATCCTTATGCCCGTTATCTGCAGCCAAGCTTATTTTAACAAGTAAAGACCGTCGTTCTGTCGGCGGGTCCGGTAAATAGTAAGTCAGAAAAAATAAAAAAAGATGAAATAAAAAGCAGCGAGGACAAAAGTGACCCGTTGCTTTTTGCTTTGTATTGTTTTTTTTCGTTCTATTGACAAGCGCTGAAACCCAGCCGGCATTTTCTTAATCCAATTCAAATAAGGAGCTTAGCCACGCGCCTAATTCCCGCAGTATTGTTTCTTCCTGCAAGCCGAACCGGTTGGGGATCGGGGCATCCAGATCCAAGACAGCCACCACTTGACCGTGAAGGCGGATGGGAACGACAATTTCGCTGCGGCTGGCCCCATCGCAGGCAATGTGACCAGGGAACTGATGGACATCCGGCACGACTAAACATTCTCCTTGCAAAGCGGCAGTGCCGCAGACCCCTTTGCCCAAGGCGATATGCGTGCAGGCTGGTTTTCCCTGAAAAGGACCTAAGATCAGTTCGTTTTCTTTCATCAGATAGAATCCCGCCCAGTTCAAGTTCGGCAGACTCTGCATGATCAGCGCGCTGAGATTGGCCAGGCAGCAGATCCGGTCTGTCTCTTGCGCACATAGCGCTTTGGCATTGTCAAGCAAAGACTCCAGATTCATTGTTAAGTTTTCTTCCATCATGATTCCTCCGTTTTTTATATTTTACAGGAATCGGCAGAAAAAAGGAACGTTTCCGTGCAGAATGTGCTATAATGTTTACCGTGAACAGGGGAGCAAATGCTGAGATCCAACGATGGAACAAACCCTTATCACCTGATCTAGGTAAAACTAGCGTAGGGAGTTTACTGATTTTCCTTACGCCTCACACTTGGAGGTGTTTTTTTATGAAATGGACAACCAAAGATCTCGTCTACATGGCGCTGTACGCTGCATTATTCATCGTACTTGACGTCGCTGTCAACACCCTCGGAATTTTACAGATGCCCAACGGCGGTTCACTGGGCGTATCGGTCATTCCGCTTTTAATGGCCAGTTACCATTTAGGCTGGCAGAAAGGGACGGTCGTTTCCGTTCTTTCGATTCTGCTGCAGTATGTTACCGGACCGATGTATACACCGGACCTGCTCGGCTTTCTGCTCGACTACTTCATCGCCTTTTCCGTTTACGGACTGGCAAGCCTGTTTCCGAATTATAAATGGTTTTATTCCGGAGTTCTGATTACTAATCTGATCCGGCTGCTTTCCAGCACGCTGTCCGGAACCTGGGTTTGGGGTTTGGATTATTGGCCGTCATTTCTTTACAATGCGGCCTATATGATCCCAACAGCGATTCTGTGCCTGGTGCTGCTGCCGTTAGTCATGCCTCGCCTCAAACCGGCGATGAACAAGAAATAAAAAGTCCTGTTTTCGATTAGATCAGAAAAACTCAGCAATCAGCCGTTTTCTAACAAAAAATCCCCGCAGAGAGAAGCCTGTCTTCGGACATCGCTCAAGCCTGCGGGTTTTCTTTTATTTCAATAAGGGAGAAAACAAAAATGAACTTAGTTTAACTGACTTTCTTCCGATTTAAAGGTTTGGTGCTTGGTATCAATTTTCTGGGTCTGTTCTTTTTCCAGCTTATACCAGCCCTTTTCAAACATCAGATCGTATGTTTTCCGCTGCAGCTGGCTGCTTTCCTGAAACAGACCGAACACTTTTGTATACAGGTCATTGTTGCTGGCTTCCTGACAGGCTAAAGAATACATGTATGTGATATGCTTGATGGATATCAACAGATCATTGAGCCGGTCGCGGTCGTTAAAACGTTTCTCGTCCGGTAAAATTTCGGACTTCGGATTCATGACTTCCTGGCTGCTCATTCGTTGACACTTCCTTTCAGTTCATCGGTCAGAATGGAATATTGACTTTTCAAAGTCTCGTAGTAGTGAGCAGCAAAATCGCTGACTTGCTGGTCTTCAATCTTTTGGCTGTAATCCTCCGCTTTCTTGGCTGTAGTCAGCAGCGTTTCCAATAGATCTGCCAAGTAGGAGCAATCTTTCGGGGAAAGCATTTTCGGCGGTGTTTTCATCATCCAGCCTCCTTTCTTCTCAGAGTATGGGCAATGCAAAATGTTTTATGCGTGGATCGGTGTTGGTTCTCAGTCGGTTTGTACTGACGGATCCGACTGGATTCCCCTCTTTTCGTCCAGACTAAAAAGAGGTATAATAAAAAAGATTTTTGTAAAAAGAAGAAACGAGGTGAATCAACATGCTGCCTGAGGTGGGATCGCAAGTCTACATTCAGAGTTTCAAGCATGATGGTTCGCTGCATCGGACATGGGCTAAGGGATTCGTTATTGAAGCGGGTGTACGCCGGGTGATTGCCGTGACTAACAAAACTTGGGTCACGGAAGCCGATGGACGCCGTTGGTTTACACGGGAACCTGCAATCTGCTTCTTCTATCCTGATCACTGGTACAATGTGATTACAATGATTCGGAAAACCGGTATCTATTATTATTGTAATCTTGCTTCGCCTAGTTTATATGATGGAGAAGCAATTAAGAATATTGATTATGATTTGGATGTCAAGTTGTTTCCAGATGGACGAATTGAGATTTTGGATGAAGACGAATATGTTCAGCATGGCCGTGAAATGGGATACAGCGAACCGCTGAAGCATGCCGTAGAAAAAGAGATGGATGTGCTGATCGGCAAGATTAAAAAGAAAGAATCACCATTCAATCAAAAAGAGATTGAGTGTCTGTACCACGAATATCTGGAACTGCTGCATACAACGCTGCAAAGTTCCGGAAGCGAGAAGCTTTGACTCAGTAAGAACTGAATCAAAGCTTCTTTGTTAATTCAAGACGGCTATATCGATATAGAAAAGAACGGGGGATGACAGGGCTATCGAAGAAATAATTTAAACTTGATGTATAAAATGATTAAAATTGGGAAAGGTGTTGGATAGTAGTTAGGCAGAATCCTAAATAAGGCTTTAAAATAAGGCGAAAATGGCTCGATTGGAAAAAAACAAAAAAAAGTGAAAAAAAGACTTGCCAAAAGTAAAGATTCGGGATATACTAACTA
>ERZ1106981.1504-NODE-1504-length-9886-cov-4.517343_pt1 | contig 9886 bp, 9 predicted proteins | sample MGYA00403692_ERZ1106981 | MGnify/ENA primary metagenome ERZ1106981 (study PRJEB35170, sample SAMEA104062431) | human gut metagenome | biome: human gut; feature: human-associated habitat; material: faeces | place: Denmark | collected 2012-06-22 ... | reverse complement strand
CAGCCACATTTCCGGGCGACGCAGCGTCCCGCCGATAAATCCAACATGCCCGCCATGCTCGGTGAGCTGATACTCCACCAGCGGCGGCAGATTTTCCGGTTTCGGGATCACATGATGATCCATAAACGGATCGTCTTTCGCGTGGATGATGAGCGTCGGTTTGGCGATCTGGTTGAGCATCGGCATGGCGCTACATTGACGATAATAGTCTATCGCGTCGGCAAAGCCGTGAATTTTCGCGGTGATCAGATCGTCAAATTCACGGAGCCGACGCACGGATTTGAGCTGCGCCAGATTAATCGGCAGTGTGCCGGGGTATGCCGCCAGCTTGCGCGCGGCGTTGGCCTTCAGCAGATTGAGCAGATAGCGCTGATAGACGCGGGAAAACCCTTTTTCCATATGATAGCTGCACGCTTCCAGCACGAAGGGTGCGGAAACGATGACCGCCGCGTCAATCGGGATCTCGCGGCCTTCTTTCGCCAGCAGACACGCCAGCATATTTCCGCCGAGCGAATAGCCGACGGCGGCGGTGGGGACGGCGCCAAACTCACGCTGTAGCCAGTGTAAAAACCAGGTGCCGTCTTCCGTTTCGCCGGAGTGATAAATGCGGTTCAGCCGGTTCGGTTCGCCGCTACAGCCGCGAAAGTGCATGACCACGCCCAGCCAGCCACGCTTTTGCGCCGCTTCAATCAGCCCGTGAGCGTACGGGCTGTTCAGGCTGCCTTCCAGGCCGTGAAAAACCACCAGACGCGGTTTGTGCTTCGCGTGCTGCGGATCTTCACTCCAGGCCAGATCGATAAAATCGCCGTCCGGTAATTCCAGACGTTGCCAGTGCGCATCGAACTTCACCTTGCGGCGGATGAGTCGCGGCAGCATGGTTTGCAGGTGGCGGTTGCGGATACCGCGCATTGGCACGAACTCTGCACTATCGTGACCGGTGATATCAAGGTCGGGGGAGGTTATTTGAGTCATAAATTATGCGATGTTTTTTTAAATCTGCCGCCTACTATACCGTCACTTTCCCCCGGTGTTTATGAAAATGAGGCAAGGGGAGCGGATTTACACCTTCCTGACGCTGATCTTAATCACAATTCATTACTCAAATTATTACTCTCAGGCTAATGATTCCTCTCTACGCTTAATTGATGACTTTCTCACCAGGGCGCACACTCTTTCCAGTGTTAAGCAATCAAAATGATTAGCTGAATCAGGAGGTTAATAATGTTATCTGGGCAAACGCCAGCACGAGTCTGGAACACGCGCCGCACCGAGAAGCAGCGGCGTCTGGCTTCCGTTCCGGTACAGGGCAAGGTGCTGCCAACCGCAGACCTGACCGCAATGCTGGAAAAACTGATCGCGCCGGGTGACCGCGTGGTATTAGAAGGGAATAACCAGAAGCAGGCAGATTTCCTGTCCCGCATGCTGGCGGAGGTCAACCCGCAGATAGTGCATGACCTGCATATGATCATGCCAAGCGTTGGGCGCAGCGAACATCTCGATATCTTCGAAAAGGGTATCGCCCGCAAGCTGGACTTCTCTTTTTCCGGCACCCAAAGTCTGCGCATCTCGCAACTGCTGGAAGATGGCCTGCTGGAAATTGGCGCCATCCACACCTACATCGAGCTTTATTCCCGTCTTTACGTCGACCTGGCGCCAAACGTGGCGCTGATTGCCGGTTACAAAGCTGACCGCAAAGGCAACCTCTACACCGGGCCGAGTACCGAAGATACCCCGGCGCTGGTGGAAGCTGCCGCATTCCACGATGGCATCGTTATCGCACAGGTGAATGAGCTGGTGGACGACGAGTGCGACTTGCCGCGCGTCGATATTCCGGGCTCGTGGATCGACTACGTGGTGGTTGCCGACAAACCGTTCTTTATCGAACCGCTGTTCACTCGCGACCCGCGCCTGATCAAACAGGAACATATCCTGATGGCGATGATGGCCATTAAAGGCATCTACGCAGAGCACCAGGTGCAGTCGCTGAACCACGGTATCGGCTTCAACACCGCCGCTATTGAACTGCTGCTGCCCACCTGGGGCGAGCAACTCGGTCTGCGCGGCAAAATCTGTAAACACTGGACGCTGAACCCGCATCCGACGCTGATCCCGGCGATTGAAAGCGGCTGGGTGGAAAGCGTGCACTGCTTCGGCGGCGAGCTGGGGATGGAGGAGTACATCCGCGCCCGTCCTGACGTGTTCTTTACCGGCGCCGACGGCTCCATGCGTTCTAACCGCGCCTTCTGTCAGCTGGCGGGTCAGTACGCGGTCGATATGTTTATCGGCTCCACGTTGCAGGTTGATGGCCTGGCTAACTCCTCAACGGTGACTCGCGGTCGTCTGTCCGGCTTCGGCGGCGCGCCAAACATGGGCCACGACCCGCACGGTCGCCGTCACGCTACCCCGGCCTGGCTGAACATGATCACCGAACCTGATCCGATGCAGCGCGGTAAAAAACTCGTCGTCCAGATGGTGGAAACCTTCCAGGCAGGCGTGAAACCGACCTTTGTGGAAAAACTCGATGCTGTTGACGTTGCGAAAGCGTCCGGGATGCCTCTGGCTCCGGTCATGATCTACGGCGACGACGTTACACATGTGCTGACGGAAGAGGGGATTGCTTACCTCTATCGCGCAGAAAGTCTGGAAGAGCGCCGGGCGATGGTTGCGGCCGTCGCGGGGATCACCGATATCGGTCTGGGCGTCGATGCCAAACGTGTGGCGCAGTTGCGCCAGAGCGGCAAAGTGGTTTACCCGGAAGATATGGGCATTCGTCGTACCGACGCCACCCGTTCTCTGCTGGCGGCCGGCAGTGTTGCCGACCTGGTGGAATGGTCCGGGGGTCTCTACAACCCACCTGCGAAATTTCGGAGCTGGTAATGAAACTTCTGCCCCGGATTCAGGTTGAAGGCGGTGCCGAATGGCTGGCGCGAACCGCCACACAGTGGCTGATCGACGAAGCACGATTAAGCCCGAAGCCCGGTCTGGTGGACAGTCGGGGGAACGGCGCGCACCACGATTTATCGCTTGCGCTGATGGAGCGCTCGGCGCACAGCCTGACCTCCACGTTTCAGGCGCTGGCGCAACAAAGCTGGCGGCGTCCGGCTGATATTGCGCTCAGACAAACCATAGGGCGACTCGGTCGCGAAGGCGAGCAGCAGATGATGGCGGCAACGGGCGGCGTGAACACCCACCGTGGCGCGATTTGGGCGCTGGGGCTGTTGGTGAGCGCCGTGGCGATGCACGGCGGCGCGGGCAGGGCGCAGCAGGTGACGGCAACCGCCGCTGAACTGGCAAAACTGCCGGATGACGCCGCGCCGAAAGTCTTCAGTAAAGGGCTGCGCGCCACCCACCGTTATCGCGTACCGGGCGCCAGAGAAGAGGCACAGCAGGCGTTTCCACACATTATGCAGCGTGCGCTGCCGCAGCTTCGGCTAAGCCGACAGAACGGCAGCAGCGAAATGCACGCCCGGCTGGATGCGCTGATGGCCATCATGACCTCGCTGACCGACACCTGCGTACTTTCTCGCGCCGGGATGGAGGGGCTGGATGCCATGCAGCACGGCGCGCGCGCCGTTCTCCATGCGGGCGGCAGCGCGCACCCGGCAGGGGAGCAGGCGCTGGCCCGTTTAGACCGTCAGATGTTGGCGCTGAACGCCTCGCCGGGCGGCGCGGCGGACTTGCTCGCCGCCACCCTGTTTCTCGATCGCGTCGAAACGTCTTATTCAAAGCATTAAGAGGATGTTATGGAAAAAATCACATTGACCGTGCCAGCCAGCCGCGCGTTACGCGGCAGGGCGCTGGCAGGGGTTGTCGGCTCCGGGGATATGGAGGTGTTATTCACCGCTGACCAGGGCCAGACGTTAACCATTGATATCACCACTTCCGTCGATAACAGTCGCAGTCGCTGGGAAGCGCTGTTTACCCGTCTGCAAACGGTCAGCAGCCTGCCGGCAGGCAAACTGACCATCCACGACTTCGGCGCGACGCCGGGCGTAGCGCGCATTCGTATCGAACAGGTATTTGAAGAGGTGAGCTATGCGTGATGACCGCAGTTTTATCGAATTAAAAGCGCGTCAGCGCGCCCATGCGCTGCTGGATGAAGGCAGCTACCGCGAACTGCTCGACCCGTTTGAAGGCGTGATGTCGCCGTGGCTGGGCGCGCAGGGCATCGTGCCGCAGGCCGATGACGGCATGGTCGTGGCGAAAGGCTCTATTAACGGCAAACCGGCGGTGGTTGTGGCGATTGAGGGCGCATTCCAGGGCGGCAGCATGGGCGAAGTGTCCGGCGCTAAAATGGCGGCGGCGCTGGAGCTGGCGGCGGAAGATAACCGTAACGGCATTCCGACGCAGGCGGTGTTGAGCCTGGAAACCGGCGGCGTGCGTTTGCAGGAAGCCAACCTCGGCCTGGCGGCGATTGCCGACATCCACGCGGCGATTGTTGACCTGCGTCGTTATACCCCGGTGGTCGGCATTGTGGCCGGGACTGTCGGCTGCTTCGGCGGGATGTCTATCGCCGCTGCGCTGTGTAGCTATCTGATTGTCACCCGCGAAGCGCGTCTGGGCCTGAACGGCCCGCAGGTTATCGAACAGGAAGCCGGGATTGAAGAGTATGACTCCCGTGACCGCCCGTTTATCTGGAGCATGACCGGTGGCGAAGTGCGCTATCAAAGCGGGCTGGTGGATGCGCTGGTTGGCGATGGTATCAATGCGGTGAAAGCGGCGATGAACGATGCGCTGGCGAAAGGCGTTCCGGCAAAACACCGCACCGATAACTACGACGATTATCTGAACCGTCTGAGCCATTTCGACACCCGCAAACAGGCCGATTCAGAACAGATTAACGCGCTCTTTGCCCGGGAGGTGAAATGATGAGTAACGCAATAAGTCGTGGCGAGTTATGGCTGCAAGCCCTCGTACCGAACGCCAGACGGCTCGAAGGGCTGTGCCCCTCCGTGCAGGCCGCAGACGGTGAGCTGAACGGTGAAACGGCGCGCTTTATCGCGGTAGTGCCGGATGCTAACAACCATTACCCACGCGCCGCAAAAGGCGAGGTTGGTCTGCTGGAAGGCTGGACGCTTGCAAAAGTGGTTAGCGAAACCGTGGCTGCCGATGCTGATAACGCTGTTAAGCGCCCGATCGTGGCGGTGATTGATGTGCCCAGCCAGGCCTACGGTCGCCGTGAAGAGGGATTTGGTATTCACCAGGCGCTGGCCGGTGCGGCAGCGGCGTATGCCAATGCGCGTCTGGCAGGGCATCCGGTGATTGGCCTTATCGTCGGCAAGGCGATGTCCGGCGCGTTTCTGGCGCACGGTTATCAGGCCAACCGTCTGATTGCCTTCAACGACAAAGGCGTGCTGATCCACGCGATGGGCAAAGAGTCTGCGGCACGTATCACCCTGCGTACCGTCGAGTCGCTGGAAAAACTGGCGGCCACTATTCCGCCGATGGCGTACGACATCAGTAACTACGCCACGCTGGGACTGCTCTCCAGTCTGCTGGATATCAGTAATCCAGATGCTCCTTCGGCAAACGATCTGACGTTGGTGACGGCCACTCTGCAACAGGCCATCAGCGATGCTCGTCAGGAGCCGACGCTGAAAAACCGTCTGGGTGCCGACAATCGTCGTAGTTCTGCTCTTGTACGCGAACGCATGCGGGCGAGCTGGTAAGTAAAAGAGACCTGCCAGATGCATAACCCCACGGGCGCGCCCGTTGCGTCCGTGAGGCGACCTGCATCCTGAAAATAATAATCATCGCGTCCGTGCTAACTCTTTTATTCATTACAGGTGATTTATGACTTACGTGATTGTTCATGCACTTGCACCGATTTTTGTCATCATGTTGCTGGGGTTCTGGGCCGGGAAGGCCAAAATGGTTGATAACAAGAATGTTTCCCTGCTCAACATTTTCGTCATGGATTTTGCACTCCCCGCTGCGCTGTTTAGCGCCACGGTACAAACGCCCTGGACGGGTATTGTCGCGCAGTCGCCGCTGATTCTGGTGCTGACGCTGGCGATGTGGATCACCTACGCCGCTATCTATTTTCTGGCAACGAAGGTATTTAAAAAATCACCGCAGGATGCGGCCGTGCTGACCCTGACCGTCGCTCTGCCAAACTACGCCGCGCTTGGCCTGCCGATTCTCGGTAGCGTGCTGGGCGAAGGGCCGTCAACGTCGCTCTCCGTCGCGGTTTCCATCGCCTGCGGTTCCGTGCTGATGACGCCGTTCTGCCTGCTGATTCTGGAGCGTGAGAAAGCGCGTGCGGAAGGCGGCAACTCGGGTTCTACCCTGTCGATGCTGCCGGTGCTGATGTGGCGTTCAATCAAGAAACCGATCGTGATGGGGCCGCTGCTGGGGGTTATTCTCTCCGCTGTCGGTATCAAGATGCCGGAGCTGGTGCTGGCGGCGATCAAACCGCTGGGCCTGGCCGCCACTGCGGCGGCGCTGTTCCTGACCGGGGTGATCCTTTCTGCGCGTAAGTTGCAGATCAACACGATGGTTATTACCTCCACCATTGCCAAGCTGCTGATTCAACCGGCGATTGCCTGGGGGATCGTGCTGATTTTCGGCCTGCATGGCTCGGTGGCGATCACCGCTATCCTGATGATTGCGCTGTCTGCCGGTTTCTTCGGCGTGGTGTTCGGTAATCGCTTCGGCGTGCAGTCGCCGGATGCAGAGGCCGTGCTGCTGTTAAGCTCGGTCCTGTGTATCCTGTCGCTGCCGTTGTTTATCTCGCTGACTTCAGGACTCTAAAGCATGAACACAACATTACGCCCCCACGATCTTATCTGGCTTAACGCGCGGAACGCGCTGGAAGGTGTCACGGAATCCTGGGTGGATGACGTCTGGCATACCCGCCTGCCGGTGGTGGTACGGCGTGATGTTGATGCGCAGGGGCGTATTCCCGTCGGCGTTCGCGGCATAAAGCGCGACCAGCGCGCGGCGGGCTGGGCTCAACCGGACGCCATTACCCGCGTCTGTACGCCGGAATCGCTGGTTGACCCACAGATGCTGCTGCGCTCGCCCTTTATCTCGCAGCCACCGGTTCAGGTGGCTTTATTACTGACGCAACGGGCATGGCCGTGGACGTGGGGGATTACCGGCAGTACCGGCTACGCGCTGGCGACCGGGCTCCCGGTGATCCACGCCGCAAGCGATCTGGATTTGCTGATTCGCGCCCGGCAGCCGCTCTCTCGCGAGCTGCTGGAGAAATGGCGGCAGCAACTGACGGGCGGGCTTTGCCGTGCGGATACCCAGGTGGAAACGCCGCACGGCGCGTTTGCGCTGAACGAATGGCTGCGCGATGGCAAAGCGCTGTTAAAAACGTCGCAGGGGCCGCGGCTGGTCAGCGACCCGTGGCGCAGGGAGGAGTAAATGAAAATCCTGTTTACCTTTCCGGGACAGGGGACGCAGTATGCAGGTATGCTGCAAAACCTTCCGGGAACGGAGTTAGCGCTGGCGCGCGAGGTGCTGGGGGCGGAGGCGAATACGCTTGATACCCCGGACGCGCTGCAACACACCCGGGCGGTACAGCTTGCTCTGCTGATTGCCGGGGTGGCGTGGGCGCGCGAGCTGGAACGTCGCGGCGTCGCGCCGGATATTGTCAGCGGCCTGTCCATCGGCGCGTATCCAGCGGCGGTGATCGCCGGAGCGCTGGAGTTTACCGACGCGCTGACGCTGGTGGCCCTGCGCGGTGATTTGATGGAGCAGGCGTATCCGCACGGTTACGGCCTGACGGCGATTATGGGGCTGACCTTGCCGCAGATGGAATCGCTGGTTGCAGGCAGTGGAACCTTTATCGCTAACCTGAATGCGGAAACCCAGATTGTGATTGCCGGTAGCGATGAGGCGATGGCGGATGTTGCGAAGCGGGCGCTGGATAAAGGCGCGAGTAAAGCCCACCGTCTGGCGGTGAGCGTGCCGTCGCACTGCGCTCTGCTGGCGGAACCGGCGCAGCGGCTGGTGGAGGCGTTCCGTCATGTGACGCTCTCCCGTCCGCGCTGTGCATACCTCAGCGGTAGCACCGGGCGTGTGCTGTGGCAGCCGGAACGTATTGCTGACGACCTGGCGATGAACATGGCGCGGACGGTGCGCTGGCAGGACGCGGCGATCTCCGCCAACGAGCGCGAGGCGCGGCTGGCGATTGAAATGCCGCCTGGCGGCGTGTTGACCTGCTTAACGCGACAGGCGGAGTGGGAAGGTGAGTCTGTTTCGCTGGAGCGCAGCGGGGTGGATGTCGCGGTGCATCTGGCAAAACGGCTTAGAGGCTAGTGCGGTTGCCCGATGGCGCTGCGCTTATCGGGCCTACGGCTCGCACCCGTTGTAGTTGTAGGCCAGATAAGGCGCGTAGCGTCGCCATCCGGCGATCAGGCGCCCGGATTAAGGCTACGCGCGTACATGCGCCCTTCGGCGGCCAGCGCCAGCAGATTAGGGTCGCGCTCGCGGTTGCGGGCGAAGACAATGGCGATGAGCTGCTGCATCTGGTACGGCTGCGACAGCTTCAGCAACTGTACGGAATTCTCGTACATCTTCTTCATGCGTCCCGGCATCAGAGTGAAACCGACGCCCGCCTGCACCAGACTAAGCATCGAGAAGATGTCGTTCACTCGGGTGACAATCTCTGGTTCAAACCCGGCAATATGAAAGGCTTCCTGGAAGCCCGCATAGGTGGCAAAGCCTTCCGCCAGTGAGACAAACTTCTGATCCCGGTAATCACGCAGATCGGCGGGCGAGGAGGTGTCAAGCGTCGCCGTCGCCGGTGCGGCGAGATAAATATCGTCATGAAACAGCGGCAGCACTTCCAGACTGTTGCGATCGATAGCGCTTTCCGAAATGGAGATCAGGATCGCATCCAGCATCCCGTCTTCCAGCATTCTCAGCAGCGCTTCGTTGGAGCCCATCGTCAGATCCAGTTCGAGATCCGGTCGGCGCAGTTTCATCCCCATGATCAGATGCGGGACGGTTTCCAGCGTCAGAGAGTAGAGCGTACCCACGCGCAGACGCCCCTGGCCGATCCCTGCCGTTTTGCGCGCCTCTTCCAGCCCGCGCGCCATCAACTGGCTGACCTCCTGGCAATACTCCAGCAGCGTCCACGCCGCCGGTTGCGGGATCAGATTACGTCCTTTATGCACGAACAGCGGACAGCGAACATTCTCTTCCAGCGTATGCAGCGCGCGATGAACGCTGACCCCGCTGATATCCAGCGCCTCCGCCGTCCGGGCAATATTGCCTTTCTCCATAAACGTCATGAAGATGCTTAACTTGCGAAAGGTGATATCGTTGGTTATCAGCGGATTCATCGTCATATTCCCGAAGTTAGTCGGCCAGCATCTGCTCAAGCTGTTCCTGTGCTTCCAGCCAGGCCATCTCGCACTCTTCCAGCCCGGATTTGGCGCTGGCCTGCTGTTGCAGGCATTCCGTCAGTTCCGCTTTGCGGCTCTGGTCGTACAGTTCGCTGTCGCCCAGTTTTTCTTCCGCTTGCGCCAGTTTCGCGTTCAGCTTCTCCATCTCTTTTTCCAGACGGGCGATCTCTTTACGCAGCGGCTGGGTCTGGGCACGCAGTTCGGCTTCGCGACGCTTCTGATCCTTACGCGCCTGGGCGCTGTTGGCGTTCTCTTTCGGGGCGTCATCAGGCTGATTTTCCTGTTTCTGCACGTCGCTCAGCCACTGCTGATAGTCTTCCAGATCGCCATCGAACGGCTCGACTTTATGGTCGTGAACCAGATAGAGATCGTCGGTGGTGGAGCGTAGCAGGTGACGGTCGTGCGAGACGACAACCAGCGCGCCTTCAAAATCGATCAGCGCTTCGGTCAGCGCCTGACGCATATCTAAATCCAGGTGGTTGGTCGGTTCATCGAGCAGCAGCACGCGCGGCCCGCTGACCAGC
>ERZ1106981.1491-NODE-1491-length-9966-cov-3.692766_pt1 | contig 9966 bp, 6 predicted proteins | sample MGYA00403692_ERZ1106981 | MGnify/ENA primary metagenome ERZ1106981 (study PRJEB35170, sample SAMEA104062431) | human gut metagenome | biome: human gut; feature: human-associated habitat; material: faeces | place: Denmark | collected 2012-06-22 ... | reverse complement strand
TTATACCCGGAGCTTTAAGCGAAAATATTATTGTTACAAGGTACTAGGCATTTTGGCCGGAATTTGGGAAAACCATTATTTAATGATCGTTGTGCAGTTCATTAGCACCGTTTTCATTAGATTGTTCAAGTTCTTAAGTATTCCGATCATTTGCGTGTCCATTATTTCTTCTTTGTCGACTTTGTCTCAGAACAATGAATCGGCGAAGATTTTCAGACACACGATTTTTTATACGCTTTCAACAACGATTCTTGCCGCTTGCGTGGCCGCCTCTTTATACGTGCTTTTTACACCGGCGAACGTGGCCGTCACCGGAACGGCTCCTGATATCTCTAATAAATTAGGAAGTCACTCTTATTTGGATTACGTGGAAAGCATTGTCCCCGATAATTTCATTACGCCGTTCCAAACAGCGAACGTTCTTTCTGTACTTCTCATCGCTGCAGCTGTCGGTATTGCCATTGCAAAGATGCCGAGAGAATCTAAGAATCAGGATCTCATGATCACATTCTTTAAAGCGTCTCAAGATGTTCTCTTTACGCTTGTCAATTGGCTTATCGTCGTTTTGCCGATCGGTATCTTTGCTTTCGTCGCTTCACTGGCTCAGGAAGTCAGCCATGGCGTCAGCTTAGGCGGTTTGGGAACTTACTTCGCATTGGTTATTTCCGCGAACTTAATCCAGATGTTCATCGTGATCCCTGCCTTCCTGATGTTTAAAGGATTCAATCCGATTAAAGTTGCAAAGGGAATGCTGCCGGCTCTTGCTCTGGCTTTCTTCTCTAAGTCCTCAGCTGCAACACTGCCGGTCACAATGAGATGCGCGCAGCAGAACCTCGGAGAAAAACCGCAGGTTGCGCAGTTCGTCCTTCCGATGTGCACAACAATCAACATGAATGGCTGTGCGGCTTTCATTTTCTTAACCGTCGTCTATCTGATGCAAAATGCTGGTCTTGATATCCATCCCGGTGTCATTGTTGCCTGGATCTTTATTGCGACTCTGGCAGCTATCGGGAACGCCGGCGTGCCTATGGGCTGCTTCTTCTTGTCCGCAAGCTTGCTCGCCAGCATGAATGTTCCCATCCTTCTGATGGGAGTGATTCTGCCTTTCTATGCCGTGGTAGATATGATTGAAACCAGTCTTAACGTCTGGTCCGACAGCTCTGTTTCTGCGATGGTTGATAAAGACATGAAGGAACTTGATGCAGTTATGGCAGCCAAGTAACTTGGACTTCTCTGCAATTTGATTGCAGATGGTCATTGATAGCTAATTCAGCCTCCGATGGAGGCTGAATTCGTATACAGCGCTCATAGAGTAGGAAAATCTGGATAATAGGTGGTGAAGAAACCAAGGTTAGTGATCACCCGCAGAGGCGTCAAAAATGTAAGCAGGCGTAAAGCAACCTTGGTTAGAATGGAAGTAGTCCGTTTTTTAGTCCTTTTGAGCTGTCAGGTTGTATTATGTTTATTAACGATATTTGGTCTTGTGGTGTTACAACGAAAACCAAGAAAATCGTTGCTGAAGCCCAGAAGGATGGTTATTTGCTGAATTTTTTGCAGCTGGAATTGGAGGAAGGCGGTCTTCCTAATTGGAAGACGATCAATTCTTTCTGCGAACTGGTCGCAACCTCGACACAAAATAATCCTCCTGACGAAGCAATGCAGTCGCCTCAGGAAAAGTTTGACCGCTTGATGAACGCTATCTTTTTGAAGACGTTCAATCTTAGAAATTATGAGGAAGACCCTCTTTCTGCCGGCGAAATCCTCCTATTTACAAAATTGGAATCCATTGATCGCCGGGACCGGTTTGCGACAACAGCTCTTTACTTAGCTGCTCCGGCGATTCTTAAATTAAGAGGCTTAAAAGGCGGCTACGATGTGAGAAGGATCTTTTCCTTGGCCGCTTATAAAGCTATGGAAGGCGGGACTGCTAAGAACAAGGAGCTGCAAATTCTCATCGGCGATCTCTTCGAAGATGAAAACTTGAGAAAAGCGGTCCATCGAATTTGGTATGTCTTTAAGGACGCGAGAGGCAATCCGGAAAAATGCGCCAGAGGACTTCGAGACCTCGCCGACGGGATTTATCTGCAGGCGATGAAGGCAGAACAGGCTCGAAAGGCCTCGTAGGATTCTGTAAAAACTATTAGTAAAAACGCGTCAAAAGATGACTTCCCGGCCGTAAAAAGGCAGAAGTCGGTCTAAATCAATTTGTTAAAATAGCCATTTGCATCTTTTCTTTGTCGCTGGATTGGCGCCCGTATGTCTCTTGAGCAAGATAATAAAGTCAACGATTACTCCGAAAAATCGATTCGCATTTTGAAAGGTCTTCAGCCGGTTAAACAACGCCCCGGTATGTATACCTTGACGGATTGTCCTTTGCACATTATTCAGGAGGTCATCGACAACGCGACGGACGAGGTTTTAGCGAATTTCGCCAACCGAATCATCCTGACCGAACACGCTGACGGATCGATTTCCGTAGAAGATAACGGACGCGGCATTCCGGTCGGTATTCATCCGGAAGAGAAGGTTCCAGTTGTTGAAATCGTTTTCACTCGTCTGCATGCCGGCGGTAAATTCGACAAAGGTGCCGGCGGTGCCTATTCTTTCTCCGGCGGTTTGCACGGCGTCGGTGTTTCTGTCACCAATGCGCTGTCCTCTCGCCTGGAAGTAACCGTTTGGCGTGACGGTCTCGAAAGCTCAATTACTTTCGAGGACGGTTTTGTTACGGTGCCTTTGAACAGTGTTAAAACTCCTCGACCAAAGAAAGCGACCGGAACGAGGGTTCGCTGCTGGCCGGACGGAAAGTATTTCGACACGCTCACGATTCCTAAGAACCAGTTGATCCGCCTCTTGAGAAGTAAGGCAGTTTTGCTTCCGGGCTGCGAGGTGGTCTATCGCAATGAAAAAGACAACATCGAACAGGTCTGGAAATACGAAGGCGGTCTCAAGGAATATTTGACCGAACAGCTGGACCGTCCTCCGTTGGTTCAGCCTTTCGAAGCTCAGGGCTTTGCCGGAGCGGACGACGATACCTTTTCTCAGGGCGAAGGCGCCGGCTGGGTCGTTTGCTGGACAGATGAAGGTCAGCTGGAACGTGAGAGCTACGTGAACCTGATTCCGACACCGCTCGGCGGCACTCATGAAGCTGGTTTGCGCGACGGCGTCTTCCAAGCCATGAGAAGTTTCATGGAAACCCATGGCTTGGGCGCTAAAGGCATCAAGATGATCGTGGATGACGTGTTTGCGCGTGCCAGCTTTGTCTTGAATGCAAAAGTACTGGACCCTCAGTTCCAGGGACAGACCAAAGAAAAATTGATCAGCCGAGATGCGCTGAAGCTGGTTTCCAGCTTTGTGCGTCCGCAGATGGAGTTCTGGCTCAACAGCCACGTTGAAGAGGGCCGCAAGCTTGCTGAAATGTTTATCAAGCAGGCACAGGCGCGCCAGCATTCCGCTCAGAAAATCGAAAAGAGAAAAGGATCTTCTGTTGCGGTTCTTCCGGGCAAACTTACGGATTGCACGAGCGGCGATATTTCCCGCAATGAACTCTTCCTGGTGGAAGGTGACTCTGCGGGCGGTTCGGCTAAGAAGGGACGCGATAAAGAATATCAAGCCATTCTTCCTCTTCGCGGTAAAGTTTTGAACACATGGGAAGTCGATCAGAACCTGCTTTTCGGCAACAAAGAAATTCACGATATTTCGGTTTCTATCGGTGTCGATCCCCACAAGATCGGTGAGAAGCCCGATATTTCAAATCTTCGTTACGGCAAGATCTGCATCATGGCCGATGCCGACGTGGATGGCTCTCACATTGAAGTGCTCCTGCTGACGCTTTTCTACAAGCACTTTTCCTACCTTATGGAGACAGGGCATATCTACATTTCGATGCCGCCGCTCTTTAAGGTTTCGGTTCCGAACAAAGGAAAGAAGAAAGAACGCCGAATTTACTGCTTGAACGAAGAAGAGCTGAAAAAGACAGTCGAGAAACTCAAAAAAGAAAAATTTACCGATGCTCAGATCGTTATCTCACGATTCAAAGGTCTCGGCGAAATGGATTGGGAAGAACTCAAAGAGACTTCTTTGGATCCCGAAACCCGCAGACTTTTGCCGGTGAAGGTCGGACTACCGGGCGACGATTTAACCGGAAAGGCCATGCAGATTCTCATGGGAAATAAAGAAGCCGACGCACGTAAGCAGTGGATCGAACGCCACGGCGACCAGTTCGAACCTGATATTTAACTGAGCGCAATAAATGCCTAAGAAACCAAGACGCAAATTAACGGAAGCTGATCCGACCGAGCTTTTTGAAGAAATCGACGGAAAGGCGGTTCTGCCCGCAGCTGAAGACGAAGAGCCCCAAGAGAAGAAAGGAAAAGCTAAAAAAGCTCAGCCGGAACCCGAAGAAGACATCGGTAAGGGAACCGGTTTCCTCTTTGATATGCTAGAGGAGGAGCCGGAACATTCTCCTGAGGCAGAAAAGTCTTCCTCCGAGGGTGAAAAGAAATTAGAGTTTCAACCGGAAGATGCAACAGCAGAGTTGGCTGAACCGGCTTCTGAACCGAAGAATGAAGATTCTCTAGAAGAAGCCGAGCAGCTCGCTCAAAACCTGATGCGTGAAGATGCTTCTGACATGAAGGAAGAGCTTCAGGAAGTTGCGGACGAAGTTGAAGAAGCAGAATTGGTTCCTGCGCCTGCACAGCCCCGTGGTTCTGACATCGTCGAAGAAGCTCTGAAGCATGCCGACACAGACTGCGATGAATTAACGCTTGCATACTTTGCAAGCCGCGCTTATTTGGAATACGCTATTTCTGTGGTAAAAGGCCGTGCATTGCCGGACGTCTGCGACGGCATGAAGCCTGTCCAGAGAAGAATTCTCTACGCAATGAAGCGGCTCGGCCTGAATCCGGATGTCAAAACGGTTAAGAGTGCTCGAGTCGTCGGTGAAGTCTTAGGTAAGTATCATCCGCACGGTGACTCGGCCGCTTACGACGCTATGGTTCGTTTGGCGCAGGACTTCACGATGCGCTATCCGTTGGTTCAAGGTCAGGGTAACTTCGGTTCGGCTGACGGCGACGGTGCTGCGGCTATGCGTTACACCGAAGTCCGCCTTTCTAAGTATGCCGATCTTCTGCTTGGCGAACTGGACAAAGGAACCGTCAAATTTATTCCGAACTACGACGGAACCCATAAAGAACCAGTTTTACTGCCGGCCCGTCTGCCGGTGCTTTTATTGAACGGCTCCAGCGGTATTGCGGTCGGTATGGCAACCGAAATTCCGTCCCACAATCTTACGGAAGTCGGAGAGGCTGCCATTGAAGTGATCCGTAATCCTGAGATCACGACGGACGAATTGCTTGAAATTGTTAAAGGTCCGGATTTCCCGGGCGGTGCTCAGGTTATATCTTCTGCCTCTGACATTAAGAATGTTTATCGAAGCGGTTACGGCAACCTGCAGGTTCGCGCCACTTACCACTTTGAAGAGCTTTCCAGGGGCCAGTGGCAGTTAGTTTTTGACAGCGTTCCGTATAAAGTTTCCGTCATGAAGGTGATGTCGGAACTGGAAGCGCTCACTAATCCTAAGGCACCGCAAGGTAAGAAGTCTCTGACTGCAAAACAGCAGCAGGACAAGCAGCTGATCATGAACGTCATGAGCGGCATGAGAGACGAGTCGAGTGCTGAGGCACCTGTACGCTTGGTCATCGATCCGAAATCGAAATCCATTGATCGAGAAGAGCTCGTCAGCACCATTCTCAGTAAGACCAGTCTTGAAACCTCCTGCAAGTTCAACCTTGTGGTGATCGGCATTGACGGCAAACCTCGTCAAAAAGGTTTGAAAGACATTCTTTCCGAATGGGTTAGCTTTAGACTGCGTACGGTTCGCGCTCGATCTCAGACTTCTTTAAATGAAGCTGAAGCTCGTATCCATACGTTGGAAGGTCGTCTCATTGTTCTCGTTGATATTGAGGAAGTGATTCGCATCATTCGCGGTACGGACGATCCCAAGAAAGAACTGATAACGCATTTCGGATTGTCTGATACGCAGGCCGAAGACATCCTTGAAATCAAACTGCGTCAGTTGGCCTCTCTCGATGAAGTCAAACTCCGTAAAGAGCTGGAGAAGCTTCGGAATGAAGCTGAACGTCTGCGCGGCTTGCTGACGGATGAAAAGAAACTGAGAAGAGAAGTCACCAAAGAGATCCGTCAGGATATTGACACCTATGGCGACGAAAGACGCACACTCATTGAAGAAGCCAAGGGCGCTTCGATTGCGAAACAGGTGATTGATGAACCTGTCACAGTGATCGTGAGTGAAAAGGGCTTCCTGCGTTCAAGACAAGGTCATGGATTTGACGCTCGTGCCATGAACTTCAAGCTGGGCGACAAGTATCGCTGCTCTATGGAATGCCGCAGTGTCGACAATTTGTATATCTTGTCGAACACCGGACGCATTTACAGTATTCCGGTTTCTTCTCTGCCGAGTGCCAGAGGCGAGGGGACTCATGTGAGCGCGTTCGTCCAATTCCAGGACGGAGATGTTCCCTTTGACTACATTTGCGGTGCGCCCGATACCGTCTTGCTGTTTACCTCAGACGCAGCCATGGGCTTCTTCTGCAAGATGTCTGATCTTGCAGTCCGTCAGAGAGGCGGCAAATCCTTCTTTATCTTGGACGGAGCTAAACCGCTTCCGGTTCAGGTTTCAACACCGTTGACCGGCTGGATCGCCGCGTTGTCTTCGAGCGGCCGATTGGTTGTCTTCACGACGGATGAACTCAGAGCTCTTTCGAGCGGCGGCAAGGGCACCACAATCATGGCGCTCCAGGACGATGAGAAACTGGTCGCAGCCGTTCCGATTTCTCCGAACGGAGTCGTGGTGGTCGGAAAAGGCCGCGGCGGCAAGATTCAGGAACTTTTGGTCGGTCCTCGCTCCATTGAAGACTACCGAACACGGAGAGGCCGTAAGGGCCGGTTCGTTGAGGCTAAATGGGAGTTCTTAGGTTTGAAGCCTTATAAGCTTGAGACTGCCAATAAAGGTGACGATAGCGAAGAGGTTGAAGAAAGCACGATCATCTAAGAGCTTCAGACTCAAATACAAGGCGCTTGTTCCCGCGGGAACGGCGCCTTTTCCTAAAAGGGGCCCCGGCAGAAAGTTTCTTAGGAGGACGGCCCCTAAAATGTGCACAGGCAACACGTGCATCGGAGGATAAGATGCTTTGGAAAGACAGAGAGGGCAGCAGCAACGTAGAAGACCGCCGTGGAGAAGGCGGAGGATTCGGGGGCGGCGGTCCGAGATTCCCTATGCCGAGAGGCAAGCTGGGATTAGCTGTCTTAGCGGTCGTTTTAGTTGCCGGCTATTACGGCATCGATCTGACGCCGCTGCTAGGCTTGGATTCTCCGATGCCTACTCAGACACAAAGTTCAAGCTACCAGCCGAGTGCTCAGGAGCAGGAACTGGCGAAGTTTTCTTCTGTGGCACTGAGAACAACAGAAGAGACGTGGGGCCGAATTTTTGCTCAATCCGGCAAAAAGTACATTCCTCCGAAAATGGTGCTTTATTCCGGAAGCACCCGGACCGCATGCGGATATGGTCAGGCTGCGATGGGTCCGTTCTACTGTCCGTCCGACCATAAGCTTTATGTGGACCTCTCTTTCTATAAAGACATGCAGAGAAAATTGGGCGGCGGAGGAGACTTCGCTTTAGGTTATGTCCTAGCCCATGAAGTAGGACACCACGTTCAGACGCTTCTAGGGATTTCCTCTCAGGTTCAGAAACTGCAGTCTCAAGTCAGCCCTAAAGAAGCTAACAGACTTTCCGTTAAGCTGGAACTTCAAGCAGATTGCCTGGCAGGTGTCTGGGGACACGATATGCAGAGACAAGGAATCCTTGAGAAGGGAGACTTGCAGGAAGCTTTAAGAACAGCAACCGCAATCGGTGATGACCGACTGCAGCGTGAAGCTCAAGGAAGAGTCGTGCCGGACAGTTTTACACACGGCACATCTGAACAGCGGTATTACTGGTTTAAGACCGGATTCGATACCGGAAATCCGGAGATGTGCAACACCTTTAAAGCCGGCGCCGGTCCGCAGTAACTCCAAAAACAAAAAGTCCGACGAAAAAACGCCGGACTTTCGCATAAGACTAACGAGAATTACTCGTCTGTGCCAACCATAACGTTGGAAGCCTTGATGACGGCATAGACTTTCTTGCCGACTTCGAGTTTCAGGGAGTCAGCAGAAGCTGTGGTGATGGAAGCAACAACGCGTTCGCCGCCTTTAGTCTCGATATCAACTTCGGTAGAAACCGGACCTTTTTTGATAGAGAGAACTTTGCCTTCGAGAACGTTACGTGCGGATAATTTCATTTAAATTCCTTTAGTTAGATGATTAAAAAATCAACGAAAGTTTAAGAAGTTCTCAGCCCTTTGTAAAAAGAGAAGTCTCGCTTGTAAATAAGAGAATAACGATCGAGGACTTGAGGAAAAAGTTGTTTTGCATGTAAGGGTAAAACTATTCTGAATTTAGAAATGGCTGAATGGTTCAGCTGCAAAAAAAACTTGTTTTTGCCTTTTGCGGAAATAATTTTTTACAAGAAAGCTTACTTTCTTAATGGTATTAGAAGTTCTTTTGGATTTTACGAAAACAAATCCGAGGGGTAAGTCCTAAGAATAAACCCTTAGCAAGCAACTAAAGAACCTTTACATCCATGTTTTGCGGAACTATAGTTCACCGCAGAAAAAGAATAATAGTGCCAAGAAGAAAACACTATATTTGACGAGGCGCCCGATGTTTTTGGGTTCTTTTTAAGGCCTCCGGTCTCGCCGCCCATTGGGGAATATTTATTGGCGGGAATTCCCAAGACTAAATCAAAGTCAAACAGCAAAAAGAGGGATTTTTGCTCGATTTGCCTTTGAACTAAGGAGAAATATTCATGAAATTATCCGTAATTGCCACCTCGGTTCTGCTTGCTGCCGTTTCCACCGGTGCATATGCCTACACACCAGGCACCTACACGGCTGCTATTGCAGGCCAGAACGGTCCCGTCAAAGTCGAAGTCACAACTTCGGCCGACAAGATCCTTTCTGTCAAGATCGTTGATCAAAAGGAAACGGAAGGCATCGGCTCCAAGGCAGTTGCCGCTCTTCCGGCTGAAATTGTTAAAGCACAGTCTGCAGATGTCCAAGGCATCGCCGGCGCGTCTGTTTCTTCTGCTGCCATCAAGAAAGCTGTTCAGGAATGCCTGAACCAGGCTCAGGGCAAGAAAGCTGCACCATTGGCTCTCAAGAACGGTACATTTGAAGGCAAGGCTTACGGCAACAACGGCTGGCTGACGGTTGAAGTCACCATTAAAGACAACAAGATTACCGACATTAAGACACCCGGCCAGAGAGAAACTAAATATTTAGGCGACACAGCCATCCGTGAAATCGGCAAGGACGTTCTTCAATACCAAACACTCAACGTCGACAACATCGCCGGAGCTACTGTCACAAGTACCGCTCTGAAGACAGCCATTGCCCAGGCAATTGAAAAAGCCGGCGGCGACATCGCTGCTTTCCAAAAACCAGTTCCCGAAAAGATTAAGAAAGTTGCCGGTATTACCAAGGGCAGTGCAGATCTCATCATCGTAGGTGCAGGCGGCGCCGGCCTTTCTGCCGCGGTGACGGCTAAGGATTTAGGCGTTAAGAACGTGCTGGTTTTGGAAAAGATGCCGGTGATCGGCGGAAACACACTTCGCTGCGCATCTGCATTTAATGCAGCTGACCCCGACAGACAGAAAGCCCTTCCGATGACGGAAACACTGAAGGAAGCTGTGGTTAAAGCAATCAGCGAAAAACCCGTCAGCGAAGAACACGCCAAGCTGATGGCAGACGTCAAAGCCAAATACGAAGCCTACTTGAAGAGCGGCTCTAAGACACTCTTTGACTGCCCCGAATCCCCCCTACGCGCACAATTTCCTTTTGTTGGATAGCC
>ERZ1106981.1484-NODE-1484-length-10031-cov-2.845429_pt1 | contig 10031 bp, 19 predicted proteins | sample MGYA00403692_ERZ1106981 | MGnify/ENA primary metagenome ERZ1106981 (study PRJEB35170, sample SAMEA104062431) | human gut metagenome | biome: human gut; feature: human-associated habitat; material: faeces | place: Denmark | collected 2012-06-22 ... | reverse complement strand
GTTGAACTCAATGAGCGGCTCGAAGGCAAAGACAGCGATAGCCCCACGCAGCGGCGCGGGGCGAAATTCTGGCCGGTGGTGGCGCAGGTAGGAGTATTCTTCAGCGGTGAGCTGCTTACGTTTTTGTGTCGGGATCAGAGTGTGATTATCAGGGAATCCCTGCAGGCGTTCGCACTCGACAGGAGTCAGGCGGCGAACGGCCATACCAGAGGCGTGCACTGCATTCTCCTGTCCATGATTGCGCCCGAGAGTGTGGGCTATTTCGCTATGGCAATCAGGGTCCTGGGTTCCATGAACGGCTAGCGTCTCATGATCAGCGCCCGGCTTAGCCCGTAAAGCGCTTACTCCAGGCGCGAAAGATGCATGCCCGTTACTACTAAATACGATTGGTGCTTCGTGATTACAGGTCAGTGTTGGCGCTGTATCATTGGTTTTAATCTCAGCGCCACCCTGCCCGTGCGCCATCGCGATAATCGGCGTCCCTCTCCCGGTACCGTCCTCGCTGGCGTCGAAGCCCTCCGCTTTCAGGGTGTGGCTGATATCGCCGGTAACGCATTCGGGGATCAGATGTCCGGCTTGCGCCTGGTTGTCGTCTGCACCACGTACTCCAACGCCGTTTGAAGTAAGTGCGGCAACTGCCTTTTCCTTTTTTCTGCGCGGCGGAGAATTCCGGCGCAGGCCTTCGGACTCAAAAAGTATTTTTGCGGGATCGATATCCCCTCGAGCTGTTGCGACAACAAACACACGTCTGCGTCGTTGGGCCACTCCGAAAAATTGAGCGTCGAGCACTCGCCAGGCAATAGCTCTTTCTGGTCCCAGCACATAACCAGCGTTTGACCATCGCTTCCCTGGTGATTCCAGCGCGCAGCTTTCGCCGGCAAGCCCTGCAAGAAAACATCCGAAAGCGTTATCTTTGCTGCTGAATACTCCGGGTACGTTTTCCCAGACGACGATGACGGGAGGTTTTCCCTGTTCTCTGCGTTTTTCATCGATAGCATTAACCAGATCCACAAAAGCCAAAGTTAACTGGCCGCGTTCGTCAGCCAGCCCATTACGTAAACCCGCAACGCTGAATGCCTGGCAAGGGGTTCCCCCCACCAGCACATCAGGCGCTTCGATTTTTCCGGCACGGATTGCCGCGGCGATTTGCGTCATGTCGCCCAGATTGCTGACGTCCGGCCAGCGGTACGCCAGAACAGCAGAAGGGAATTTTTCAATCTCAGCGAACCATGCTGGCTGCCAGCCCAGACAATGCCATGCCACGCTGGCGGCCTCGATGCCGCTGCAAACTGAACCATAACAGACTGGTTTATGCATCAGCAGGTTCCCCAAGCAAATAGAGAACCTGCACCAGCAGCTCAGCTTCAGTGCCGTACTTCATTTCCCAGGCGCGGCGGCCAGCATGAATCGCCACACCATAACCGCCGTTGCGATGGTGCATATGGCACAGGGGGATTGATTTTCGATGGTCAGCGCGCTGGCTTGTGCCCTGACCGGTTCGGATATGGTGAATTTCCGCAGGCGTCTCGCCCAGGTTCTGATTTCTGCACACGATGCAGCCCAGTGCGGCCACACGCGAAAGATGGAGGCTATCTGCTTTCTTCATGCTGGACCACCAGCACAAGCAGAAACACCGCGCGTAAACGGGCGGTGTGGGTAAATCGGGGTAGTTCTTTGCGCCATCACTATTCTCCGGTGATGGTGCGACAGGTGCTGGTTGTTCAGGCCAGCTTGATTATTATAAATCAGTTGTCAGGCTTGCGGAAGCGCTCAGCATGTTGCTGAAGAGATTCGCGGGTAATTAGTATTGCTTCGACAGGTATCGGAATGACGGTAAAAGATCCATCTTCCAGGCTCACCACTTCATAACGTCCAGCAGGGCGAACGGCAGCGATTAATTCTTGCTCATTCATAACGGAAAATCCTATTCAATTCAGTTACCCCCCGATATATCGGGGCCGTCCCTTTTCTCCCTGCGCGCTGAACGTAACTAAAGCAGTCCCTCTATCGAACGTCTAATAGGTTAGATAGATCAATTAACCGTAATTGATCTGTGTAACCGATCGGCTCTTAATGCACAGGAATCATGACGCTTATATCACCGGCCTGTTGTCAGTATCAGTTACACGGTTCAGGAGGTGCGTTACAACGCCCATCACATCCACATCGTCCAGAGCATCTCCCTCTATGGCTTCCCCGTCCTGGGTGATCAGCGCTTTCCCCTGCACCGATGCAAAATCCAGGCGACCGCAAAACGAGATCAGAACGGTGTCACCCACCTCTGGCTTTCTGGCAACGTTTAAAATTGCGTAGCCGGCTGAAGTTTCGATCGTGCGGCAATTGCCGTCGTAGCCGCATAAGCTGGTAATTGTCAGTGTCTGTTCTGCGTAATCTGCTGCTGGTGATGGAAACCCCATGATGGCTCCCCCTGTAAAAGTAACTGTATATTTATACAGTAACACCAAAAAAACGAGGGTCAAGAATTTGGGCACAAAAAACCCGCCGAAGCGGGTAAGTGCTTAATCAGTAATCAATTCTTCTCACAGCCAGCACCACCAGCACGATTAAAACCACCAGCCAGACTGCGCCTGATAACACCTCCATCAGGTACACTGTTTCACCTCCTGCAGCGATGTTGCTGGGTCCTTCACAAAAATGATCCAGTGGGTTTTATCATTCTTCCCGGTACGCTGTCCGATGATTGGCTTCACATCCGTCAGCGCCAGAACCTGGCTCACCGGGATCTGCGTTTCATTCCATTTGAAAATGAGCACACCGTGTGGCCGCAACACCCGGAATGCCTCTGAAAACCCAGCGCGTAAATCATCGCGCCATGTTTCTTTGTTGAGCCGTCCATATTTTTTACCCATCCAGGCATTTTCACCCACTCGCTCCAGATGTGGTGGGTCGAACACTACAACAGGAAAGGCATTGTCAGCGAACGGCAGCGCGCGGAAGTCAGCAACCACATCCGGGCTTATAACCAGACGCCGCCCATCACAGAGGCCGTGCTCCTCGGCGCGGATATCACTGAATACAGCTCGCTCATCCTGCTTATCGAACCAGAACATACGGGAGCCACAGCACATATCGAGGATTGTTTGCTCAGACATGCTCACTCTCCTTTACCAGTGCCAGCGGATGGCATATCGCACATGTTTGTCGGATGCGGGTTTTCGCGAATAATTCGAGCCATTCGTGCTGCCGGGGTTTCTATCTCTTCGTTGAATTTACGAATTACAGCCGCCAGTTTATCGGCGTCAGCGGATGAAATATCACCATCTATAAACATTACTGGTTGCATCTGAGCGCTTTCCAGCTTCGATTCCAGATGTTCAATATATTCTCTCAGCACGTCTGTGCGGTGTTTTCCCCAGGGCTTAATAACGTCAAAACGTTTATCGGTTTGCACCCAATCTGTCTTATCGATGTATTCCATGAATGCGATGCGGAATGATTCCAGACTATCGCGCTCATCCAGCAGCGCCAGGACGCGCTTCGCCAGCCAGTTCTTCTCTTCGTCACCGTATACGTTGTCGGCTATCTCTTTAATTCGCCCGATACCGATGTCACCACCATCAGGGCGGTACGGGCGTTTGTCGAGGTTAGTCATACCAGGCCTCCAGCTCGTTCTGAATCTCTTCATCAATTTCGTCATTGGAGGCGTCTTCGTTCAGATAATCGCGAGCCTCTTTGAGATACTGCTCCCGGCGTTCGTCGTACCAGGCGGAGAACTCCGGAGACCAACCAATATCGGTACCGCAAAAATCATGCATTGCGTTGTTGTAGGCCAGGTTCTCTACCATGCCGTGAGCAGTTGTCAGTGCCGCTTCACGGATATAACCGCGCAGGTCACGCTTACGCCACCATGGATTAACCTTAGAATCGCAAACGCTCTTAAACTCAACTTCCCAGCGACGGATGCAGCGGGAATTCAGTGATTTGCTCATGCTGCACCGCCTTTGCGAAGTTGGGTTGCGAAGTACAATGCGAATTCACCAGCGCGTCTGGTGGTTGTAATGGCCTCGTTACTTGCGGCTTCGTTTGGCTCGGATTTCATCATTTCACTGCGTCGCTTCTGACAATGCTTAGCGAACATCTCTACACCCTGCGCACGCACTTCAGCCAGGAAAGCCTGGTACGCAGGAATCTTAAGCACAGCCAGTGAACGAATTATTTTCTGCACTTCCGGTGGGCATTGCTCATAGTGCTCATCTGTGATGAATACTGCCTCGGTGTGGATTGCTTCGACTGCATTCAACTCCGCAGCCATCTGCGCCAGCTTCATCTCCAGATTATCAATTGTGATATCAGTCTGGCGACCGTAGCGCTCTGACTCGATGAGCTTCTGCTGAAGCTGTTCAATCGTGGTTACATATTCTGCGTTGCGCTCTGCCAGCTGGTTCATGGTTAATCCTTCAGTTGTCTTGCTCATTTTGCCTCCACCAGTTCTTTCCATTTTTTCTCAAGGTCCTTACGGGCTGCGGACTCTCCATCAGGCGGGAACGAAAATCCCGCGCGGCGTCCAGGGCATCCGTTAGAACAACGAATTTCGGCAGAACCCCAGTTCATGCCGCGGCTGCGGACTCTCACAGAGGGCGGCATGCCGCATTCAGGGCATTTTGGTAAATCGTTCACCACGAAAACCCCTCTGGCAGATCGGCGATGCGGACACCATTTAGCGCAGTCATCACTGGCATGGTCAGCAGAAAACCTTTGGTCACAAACACGCTCACCACATCCCCGACGGTGATTTCTTCTGGCGCGATATATCCACCACCTGGGCCGCGAGTAGAAACCACCAGACCGGCCCTGCGCAGACTGGCAAAGAGCAACTCAAGGTATGACAGTGAAAGATTGGTCGATTCCTTCAGCCTTTCCAGCGCTACCGGCTCACCAGACTGAATCGCAAGGAGCTGGTGTAAGGCCACCACGGCAGCCGATGCTTTTTTCATGGACATCAGATATCACCTCCGCTCAGAGCCTGAAGCATGTCTTTGTGGCGATGCAGCTCGCGAACGGCACTCTGAAGTCGCTGCAGTTTCGACAGCTTCGCTTTGGTGCGGCGGATTTCGGTTGCGATATAACGGGATGACGGGATAAGCAGGTCATCCGGACGGCTGACGAACACCGGGATGTTCTGAATAATCTCAGCGGCGGATGTGCTGGCCGGCACCGCGGCTTTTTCGCTGACCTCTGGCGCTGGATCCTGCTGATCGGGTCTGGTTGCCGGTTCGCCCGCCAGGCTCCAGGTGATGTTTTTCCCGTCCACATGCCGCAGGACCAGGCCGTCCTTGCACATTGCGCCCAGCGATGCATTCAGGGCTCGCGGGCTTTTACCCAGCTTTTCAGCGACCTGATTGGCGCTCATAGCCCCCTGCCCCTGCATGGCTGACAGCACCTTATCCACCAGCGGCGAGACCTGCTTTGGTCTGATACGCTTCGGCTTCTGCACTTTCGCGGTACCGACTGACCATGCCCCATCGAAGAAATTACACAAACCCTGCTCTTCGTGCTCGCGTAGCATGGTCAGCGCTTCTACGGGTTCGATATCCAGGCGGGCGGCAACTTCGCGATATGTCGCTTTATCCATGGCTTTCAGTGCGTCCAGTACAGTTTCCATAATTTTCTCCTCAAATTTCACTTAACAGGTCTCAGGTGGCTAACGTTTCCGCGATAGCTCTCCCAGTCAAAATTCACCCAAATGCCGTTATCCATGCGCAGGCGGTCAACAACCCTTTCACCCAGGGTTTCAACCAGCGCGTCGTAATTCAGGTTGGTAAGAACGCCAACCGGGCGCATTGCGGCCAGGCGACGATCGATAATCTGGTTCAACAAAACTTTCTCGCCGCGGCTGTCACGCTGAATGCCGACTTCGTCGAGCACCAGCAGATCAACTTTGCAGAGATCATCCAGCAGCGCGGCTTCAGAACGCCCTTCGTCATAACAGGCCCTGGCGCGCAGGGTCAGATCCGGAACAGTGACAATCAGCACCGTTCGCCCCTGTTTCAGCAGATAATTTCCAATGGCTGCTGAGAGGTGGTTTTTGCCAGTACCCGGCTTTCCGGTGAAAACGAAACTCGCAAAGCCGGTTCCAAAATTTTGCGCATAGCTCTTTGCCATACTCAGGGCGTGGCGCTGGCCATCGCCGTTCACCGTGTAATTCGCGAAGCTGCAGCTGCGGTGCAGGTTCTGGATCCCGGATCGCCCGAAAATTTTCTCTGCACGTGCCTGCTGGTTGAGCTTATCCACCTCAGCAGCGCGCTTTAGCCCTTCTTCGCGCTGCCAGGCCATCAGCTCAGCGGCGCTCTTGAACTTGGGTTCTACGCCAGGCGGAATCACACGGCGAAGACGATCGAGAATTGAACCTGCGTTTTGCATGCTTACCCCCTGAATCCTGGCGGAACGGTGTTATCCGGACGAGAAATCTGATTGATATCCCGCCCTCCAGACTGATATTGCCCTGCCCCTGGTTGGGCCAGTCGAAGAATTAAGTCATCCCATTTTTCGCGCAGTTTGGATGGCGACATCACGTTCCGGCACCAGAACGGATCACGCTGTACACGCGAAAACATTTCGCAAATTTGCTTATGTGTTCTGCCATCAAGGGCACACATCAGACGGATTTCGTTGGACCATGCAGCCCAGTTAGGCTCTTTGGGGCGCACCAGTTCCCCGTCTGTCTCAGCGGCTTTTTCATACAGTTTGACGATGCGGTTCCACATCCACTGTGCGCAGGTCAGATCTTCCTTGCTTCCCCACTGCCGTTTTCCTGCATGGGCAACCACGGCCTCTGGATGACGATTTAAAAACGCTTCTTTGGTCAACTGTTCGTCCGACAGCGAAGCGTCCGGACAAGAAGTGTTTTTATTCTCTGTAGTAGTCTCTGTAGTAATCTCTGTAGGATCGAAATGGGCTTTGCCGTCTCCGCGGGCTGGGCTTTCCCCAGTTCCCGAACAAGGCATTCCCTTGTTACCGGATTGGGTTTTCCCTTGTTCCCGAAATGGGCTTTGCCCATTTGGTGTATTATCAACAACTTGCGTTAAGACCTGATCCACGCGTTCAAAGTTAACTTTGAAATAAATCCGGTGCTCAAGACGCTTATGCGTTTCCACCAGCACCCCCAGCCGTTTAAGCTTTTTACGTGCGGTCAGTTGCTCTTCGTAACTCAGTCCGGTTTCTGCCTGAATTTCATCGGAGGTTTTATGGACCCCCAGATCAGATGTGAGCTTGTCCATCCAGTAGGTCATCTGGCAAAACAGAACTGTGGCGCTTACTCCGCCCAGGTGTTCGGCCAGTGCCGGGTAATAGGCAACTGGACGACCGAACCCGCGAATAATGTCAGATGGATTCATGGCTTTACTGACCCTTACGCCGCACGATGGCAATGCGTGATATGGACCTTCACACCAGCCAGCTGCGCCAGCGCGTCGATCGCTTCTAAACTTTCTCGCTTGATCACCGGCTGTGGTTTGCCGGTAAATACCGCATTGGTGGCTTCGATACATTCTTTGTTAACTTTGGCCGCCCGATAATGCATGCAGTCTTTCTGCGCCAGCTCGCTATCAATAGCTGTGCGAACGGCATAGCTCAGTGCCTCCGCATGCTTGCGGTAATTAGGCGTATCGTTGCGGAACGCGCGCTGAATAATCTGCTTGTTGTTGTGCAGCCGACGGCTGTACTCATCCGGGTCCGTTACGCCATCGAGTGACAGAAGCAAATCACCAAAGTGATGCGGGGTTATCAGCTGTGTTACTGTCTTCCAGCCCTTTTCCTGAGCCCACGATTCCAGCTCGCATGCCAGTTTTTTGATTTCCATCAGTCAGATTCCTTCTGCGCGCGTGGGATATCCTGAACAGGAATTCCGCTGGTAGGGGTTGGATGCAAGTCCGGACGTAACTCATGCGGGGTGACAGTCCAGCCGCCAAATTCACAGAGCTTAATCACTCGCTCACTTGGAACTCGGTTTCGGATAATCCAGTTTGCAACTGACTGTGAGGACTTAAAGTTGAATTTGCGGGCGACGGCTGAAACAGAGCCAATCGACCTCACTGCTTTTTCAGTTATGTTCTTGTATGAGGTAGTCATCGTGTTCTCCTGAATGAGTCGATGACTGCAATATACTACATAAAGTAGAAAATACAACTACGAAAAATAGAAATGACTATAAACGCGCCGTGCCTTACTCTTCTACCTATGGTAGAAAAAGCGAATAAACATCAAGATTTCGCGAACCGGCTGACCGAAGAAATGCGCAGACAGCGCCGTTCCGTCAAGGATTTAAGCCAGGCTTGCGATGTCACATACGAAATGGCTCGACGTTATACGTTGGGCACGGCTAAGCCACGCGATGAGAAACTTCAAAAGATAGCTGACTGGCTAAATGTCCAGGCGGCCTGGCTTGATTACGGCGAAGGTGAGAGTGCGCCAGTTAAGCTTCCGGAAACTGAGTTTTCGGGCTTCTCTGCAACAGAACCAGACACAGGCAGCGATGCGGAATTCAGAGAATTAAGCGAAGACGAAAAGTGTATCGGCAGTTCCCAAGTGTTGAAGCCAAGAATATGCTACTGGCTTTCGAAATGCGGTATAAACAGCTTTATGATTTCTTTCTGAAGTACGCAAACACCCCGCAGAAGTAAAAAAATCCCAAAAAACCCGGCACATGCCGGGTTTTTTTACGCCTTTCCCCACTACCACAAGTAGCTCACCCCTCTTAAATTTCTACTTTTAGTGTTGACACATCTACTTTATGTTGTATTCTCTACTCATCGAAGCACAACAGGTGCGACAGGTAAACGTTCCGCCTACCCGGCGATAAGGGTGATGACAGTTGGCTGGGCTCAGGGAGAAAAGCGAGTGGAGAGAGGTATGCCAAAGCAAGAAAAAGCGTTTAAAGCCCCGTCTGATGTAATCAGCGGCATCGAGCAGAGATCGTTTTCGGGTAAAAGAATTGAGCTTTTTGTGAATGGTGCGCCCATGGTGGTTCTTAAGACTGAGCACGCTGTCGCCGCAGACTACCTGCTTTTTCTTGATGGAGTGCTCCGGGCCCTGTTGCTTGATAAGGCGAACCTGGAAAAAGAGGCCAGAGCATCAGGCAAAACCATGCAGCATGACAATTTTGATGCTCTGGGTACGATTACAGTTACAGATGCCAAAGATCCTTGATGAAGCTATCAACCCGGATTGTACCTGCCCCCATGGATGCTCTTAAAAAATGGCTTGCGGCCTCATTGGGTATTGTCGTGTTCCATTTTTTAAAGTTATGCCCGGGGAAGTATTCGGTAAAGATGGATTCCACCGCCGTCTCACCCGTCGAGACGTCGGAAATCATGCTGTTTTGATAAAGGCATTTGGCAATTAACGTAGCTTTAAGCATTTAAATATCTTCTTGGCTGTGTGAGAGCACCAAGAATACCACTGAGCCTGATGTGGTGAAAAGACAGGCGTATGAATCATTGCTGTGTGTAGTCTTGGCGGTATATGCGTTTCCCGTAGTCCATGCATATGCCGCCCTTTTTAAACATTGTTTAAGGTGGGATATTCAGATATGGATAAAACACAATTAACACCGGAACAACAAATTGCCTGGGCACAGGGGAAGCTTGTCACCTCAGTATTTCTACGTGACGTAGCAGGTTGTCACGCAGCCTGGAAAGTATTACGCCAATACAGGAAATTTGTTGTACATCGCCAGCCGCACCAGGAATGGCGTAATAACCTGACAGCTATTTAATTATTATCAAATCTATATCAGGTGCCCTGACGGGCAGGGGTTTTCACACAAAAAATAAAGAGCATTTAAATGGATGACACCATTTGTCATTGCGCTGTCTGTGGTGGTGCGTTTCATAAACCGGAAATGCACGAACGGAAAACAGAAGTATATCCGTATAAGCGCACGGTATACCTGTGCAGACAATGCAATGACAAAAGAGAAAGGCAGAACATTTTAAAAACCGCGAAACGCGAATTCCATAAAACAATTCGCTCAAATCACTATTTCAAATGGTAATGAGGTAACTATGTCAATT
>ERZ1106981.1481-NODE-1481-length-10039-cov-4.908554_pt1 | contig 10039 bp, 9 predicted proteins | sample MGYA00403692_ERZ1106981 | MGnify/ENA primary metagenome ERZ1106981 (study PRJEB35170, sample SAMEA104062431) | human gut metagenome | biome: human gut; feature: human-associated habitat; material: faeces | place: Denmark | collected 2012-06-22 ... | reverse complement strand
TAAAAAATGGTCAGAAGAGCATAGCCGACGGGTGCTGAAGAGCCTGGAAGATAATTTGTTCCCAGCAATTGGGAAGTGCAGTATTGATAGTTTTAGTACGCGCGATCTCCTTGTTCCTATCAAAGTAGTTGAGGTTACAGGGCGTCTTGAGGTGGCTTCGCGTCTTCAGCAGCGTACCAATGCGATTATGCGTTATGCAGTGCAAAGCGGTTTGATCGATTACAATCCTGCTCAGGAGATGGCTGGGGCAGTTGCTTCAAGTAATCGTGTCCATCGACCAGCACTTGAACTGAAACGCTTATCTGAACTACTCCACCGAATTGATAGCTACAACGGACGGCTTTTAACCCGTCTGGCAGTTGAGCTCACGTTATTAATCTTTATTCGTTCCAGTGAATTGCGCTTTGCGCGTTGGTCTGAAATCGATTTTGAAACGGCAATGTGGACAATACCGGCTGAACGAGAAGCTATTGAAGGAGTGAAGCATTCACAGCGTGGCTCGAAAATGCGTACGCCTCATTTAGTACCGCTGTCTCGCCAGGCATTAGAAATTCTGAAACAGGTTCACAAGCTTAGTGGCGAGCGTGATTTTGTTTTCGTTGGCGATCATAACCCTCGTAAACCGATGAGTGAAAACACGGTGAACAAGGCGCTGCGCGTGATGGGATACGACACGAAGGTTGAGGTTTGCGGGCATGGATTCAGGACGATGGCATGTAGCTCGTTGATTGAATCGGGGTTATGGTCAAGGGATGCGGTAGAACGACAGATGAGTCATATGGAACGTAACTCTGTTCGGGCGGCATACATTCATAAGGCTGAGCATTTGGATGAGAGACGATTGATGCTGCAGTGGTGGGCGGATTATCTGGATGAGAATCGGAATAGAATGGTTAGTCCGTTTGACTTTGGGAAGAAAAGTTAGACTTTAGTTTTTAACCAGCTGTTGAAATCGGCGATTTAATGTGATCATTATCATTGATAATGATTATAGAATCTAGTTATGACGCTTACAGTGTGAGTCTAAGTTAATGATTCTTTATATAAGGTTGTTTACAATTGCTGGTTGTTTTTTCAACATAATCATGCTGTTATGTTATTTTTGAGATGGTTTGACACGATGGGAAATGATAAAAATGTGAAGCTGGGTAGATCGAGGTCTAGTATGATTATCTTGTATCTGCTAGAGTCTCGTATAAGGGAAAATAGAGAAAGATATAAATGAGCGACATTGAGAAAGACAATATGCTACTAAATAAAGTCACCTCGAGTTCTAAAGGTGATAAAGCCTATTGGTCGTTTAAGGGGCGAGCAAAAAGACAATATTGTCATGCTTTGATTCAATATCCAGCAATGATGGTTCCAGCTATGCAAGGGGAACTTATAGATGCTGTACTAGAAATAGATTCAAACATTACAAGTATAATCGATCCCTTTGTCGGTTCTGGTACTACTCTTGGTGAAGCTATGTGCCGAGGCCTTGATTTTGTTGGGATTGATATCAATCCCCTTTCAATATTGGCATGTGAGGTTAAGAGTGGTCCATTATATATCGAAGCATTTAAGGAAAAATGCCATATTTTACTTGAGAAAGTGCGTTCTGATATTCGAGTTGATGTGGCTGTTCAAATAACAAATATTGATAAATGGTTTACTAAAGAGGTTCAGTTGGCTCTAAGTAAGATATATAGAGCTATTCAAAGTGAAAATTCTAAGTGGGCTAGGAAAATATTTTGGCTCTGCATGAGTAATACTGTTCGTACAGTATGTAATTCTAGAGGCTCAACGTTTAAACTTCATATTAAATCAATTGAGCAAATAGGAAATACCCCTAATACCTTGGATGTTTTTACAAAAAACATTGAAAAAACTATAGTCGCATTATGTGAACAAAAAAAAATACTTAGTGAAATGGGAAGCTTAAATAAGTCTATTTCTAAGAGTAAAATAAAAATAATACATACTGATACCTCGAAAAAAATAGGTAAAGACATTCAATGTGATCTTCTGGTTAGTTCACCACCATATGGTGATAATAATACCACCGTAACATATGGGCAATTTTCTTATTTATCCTTGAAGTGGATCGATGAAAAGGATATTGATAATCTAAAAATCAAAGGCTTACTTGAAACTCAAAATAAAATCGATTCGAGTAGCCTTGGTGGATCCATTAAGGGGGCGAGTGAGAAATTTGAGCTGCTAAAATATAAGTCTTCTTCTTTATGTAATACTGTGAAGGCGATTTCAGCCGTTAATTCAGAGAATGTTAAAAAACTAATTACTTTTGTTTTTGATCTGGACCTTGCCTTGGATAATGCATTATTAACTCTGCGTAAGAATGCATACATGATTTGGACATTAGGTAATAGAAGAATTTCAAATATTGAAGTACCTCTTGACAAAATAATGAGGGAAATTCTAGAGCATAAAGGCTGTGTCTTTATTCATCAAGTGGAAAGGGAAATTTTATCCAAAAGAATGGCAATAAAAAATAGTATTGCAAATACAATGGATAAAGAGTTGATTCTGATGATGAGAAAATAACTCTATTTCAGGTGGTGTTATTTTTATATTAAAGTAAGGGTTTTGTATATGGTTTCTACTTCATTAAAGTTTGGAGGGAAAATAATTGAGGAACTATCTCAAAAAATTCCCTCATCATTATTTGCGTTAAATGAGTTGGTTAAGAATTCGTATGATGCGTTCTCTCCTGATGTTAGTATTACAGTAGTACCATCGGAATTGATGATAATTATTTCTGATAATGGCAATGGCATGTCAATAGAAGAAATTAATTCGTTATTTCATATTTCAAAAAGCAGTAAGGAATATGGGCGAGAAATAAGCCAAGATGGCGTAACTAGAATTATTCAAGGTTCAAAGGGACTAGGTTTTTTATCAGCTTTTAAGTTCGGAAATACAGTGGAATGGAAAACATGTAAAAATGGCGTGCGCAGTGTATTTTCTGTACGAAAAGCAGATTTGATTAATAAAGATGATATCTCTGGTATTGTCATCCCGATTAAAACTGATTCCAGTACCGAGAAAGGAACTGAAATTAAGATATATACTGATCAGCTGGGGATGGATGAACTACTTTCTGATTTATCAGATGACAAAGTTTCGAGTAAATTAGCGGCATCTATGCTCGATGAATCATTTAATATAAAAATTAAAATTGAAGGTAAAGATAGAGTAATATCAACAAATAGATTAAAGCCATTTATTTCTGAATGTGAAAATAGTCAGCTTTTTTATGTGAAATATAATTCAGTTAGAGAGGTGATTGATTTTTATCATAAGGGTGATTTAATTGAGCAAACTCCTCTATCTATAGAGCGTACTGACTATAGTATTGATGTTGAACTTATTATTTTCCTTTTTGAAAAAGGTAAAAATACTAAATCAATATCTAATCTTCATAAAAGATTACATGATGGTTCTCTTTATCCTTTAGTATATATTAATAAAAATCTTTTTAATAATGTCACGATATTCGATCCGGATTTACTTCGAAAAAGAAGCTCAGGAAGTTCTTTACCTCAAATGATTGGTCGAGTGTCAATTCGAAGCCAAAATGGAAATATTGAATTTAACTCCGACAGAACTCATTTTGTTGAAAATAGCATCACTAAAAGTTTAACTAGCAGCCTTAAAAAACTGAATGAAACTATTCAGACCCGAGGGGCAGAACTAAAAAACCAATTAAAGGTTAACTCATCTTCTTCATTAACTGGGAAAGCATTTCCAAGTGATGATGCTACAATGATAAAAAATAAACCAGCATCAATTTCTATAGATAGAAAGAAAATAACAAAATTTTATATTCCCTCGGAACAAATTGATTTGGATGAATATATTTATGCAATAAAAGATAGTAATGGGAATGATATTGATAAAAATAATGTAATAATAAGTGTTGATGACGTTGAGTCTACTAGCAGAATATTGGAAGCTATTGAAGAACCATGTGATTTACGTGTAGTGTTTCGATATGAAGATAGTATTACTGGCCTTGTTTCAGCGGATGTTTTTCTATCGTTTGAAAAGAAAATATCTAATATATCAGGAAGTAAAGAGGATAAATCATTATTTACAATACAGTCCGCGTCTGGATATACAGTTAGAACTGGAACAGTGTCATCAATTATATATGCTATAGATAAGCTATATTCGTTAAAAGAAAAAGAGGGGTTTCTTCCGCTTATTGCATGTTCAATTCGTTCGATTTTTGAAATATCGCAAGATAAGCTTTTTAGAACTCATGGTTTTCTATTCCCTAAGTTTAAAACTCAGCTTTATACACCAGAAGCTAAAAGGGAGATGCAGGACCAATTACTTGGTAATATTATACATGTAATGCTATTATTGAAAAATAATCCAAAGCTACTTACAAAAGTGGCCGAAAGATTAGATATAAGTTACAAAACATTTGTTAATTCACTGAATATTGACGACTTTAAAGCTGCTGTAAAATATTCTCATGTTGGAGCTCATCAATCCACTCGTTTCTTATCAAAGCCAAAAATAGAATCTTGTGCAGACACTTGTGGTCTATTTGCTGTAATTTGTGATGTGTTGATTCATATGAAAAAAAATGACATTAATAGTCTGGGTATAAATAAGGTTGATGTGGCAGATCTAAATAACCACTTTAGAGTTTAGATTTATTCGTCTCAGGCGGGGATATGCACTAAGATAGACTATGTTGAGTTATTAGCATAATATAGTACGCTTGGTGTATATCTTTTGTTATTGTATTGTTTTTTGTTGCTAGTGTTTTCTTGGGTGTGAACGGATTGTATTTAATATTTTAGCATGATTTTTTTAAAGTAATGTGAATGTCTGAGGGGATGAAGATATAATTGATTGTCTAATAATGATAGTAACTCTCTATAGCCATACCTCAATGGGGAGCAGGTCAATGTTGCCCTGGATACTGTCGATAACAGGCGCAGCTGGTGCTTCGGTATCAACAATGATGGTCCTCGGATCAGACGTTTTTAGAAGTGTAGCTCGTTGATTTTCCGATGATAATGGAATAATTGCATGCGCCATCGACCAATTCAGGTGGTTCAAAACGCCAGCCACCATCGACGTTGACAATAGCAGTGCCGATTTCGGTACCATTCTGTTTAATGATGATATTCCGTTACCGGCAAAACGAGTTTAGGTCTAATACGCAATTATTTTAATCGGCGGCTGGTGATTGTCTGGTGTTGACTAGTCGGTTACCCTCGGGAGTCTTCGCTAGGTTCCAGCCATACTCTCTGAGTTTGTCGATAATAAACCACTGAGCTTTATCAACATCGATAAGATTAGCGTGTCCAGTCACAAATGTGGCGTAAGCACGAATCGCCGACTCTCTTTTCTTATAAAAAAAATAATTTCGCAACGGGTGCTTCTTCGCTGCACAGACGGGGACGTTCAGGCCCTGGTAGGTTTCACCCAACCAAGGCTCAAACTGATCATTGGTTAAATCGTATACCCTAGCATTAAGCTCTACCCAATAGTGATGCTCATCCTTCGTTCGGTGGCTGCCTTTTACGATGCAGATAACCGCGCCTGGGTAAAGCCAGGTAAAGAACAGCCCAAGGAATACAGATGCTCCCTGACATGCATTTTTAGGAAAACTATAAAAAAACGGGATCCCTGCTTCATCCAGTTCACTATGCGTATGGTCAAATACCAGACGCAGATCTCTGGCAAACTGAATAGCTAATTTTTCCATAACGCCCTCTTATGCCTTCATTCATTATCAATGACATGGAAAATACTCATTTCAAAGTCACAAAAATAAATATCACAATCGCTATAAGTACCAACAACATTATTTTATTGTTGTTTCCATAAGACGCATTCACAATGCTTCTTTTTTTCGCAAGCGTTACATCCATCGAGGGAAATACCTCTCTGAGGTTATCCTCACTACTTTTAATTTCTTTATTACGAATTTGTTCTACCGATAATTTTAGTTGTTCCGCCCACTTAGATTGTTTAAGCATCTCTTTATCAATACTCAATTTTTTGCTCAGCGTATTTAGCATCCTTTTCACCGTTGCTTTCGGATTCAGGTATAGCGCATCAACACAGCTTTGCAGCGCACCTTCACTATCCCCCATAAATACCTGAATTTCAGCACGAGCTTTTAATGCAGACGCACCATACGATATCCCATGTAACATCGAGAAGCAGGAGGTCAGGAACCGTTCAAGCGATGCCATTGCCACAGCGCATGTCTCAGGAGTTTTGCCATGTAGCTCGAAAAAATCAGGAAGGGCATTCGTCGTTCCGTAATCTGCAATGTTCACCCGGTGCAGATAGTACCCAGACCGATCGACAATATTTCCACCATCATCAATTTGCCACGAGCCGTAATGCCCCGACTCCACCATAAGAGCGCCCTGGTCCGTAAAGGCATAGCCACTAGCCCAACCCCACTCTGGAAAAACTGAATAAATTTTCTCTCCAGTGGCGGTATCAATCTTTATAAACCTCCCCGCATCCTCTGTCTTCGAATTGCAGAGCTGTACATACAGGTATTTTTCACACGGCGACAATGTATAATTAAAATTCAGCGCACCTAACTTCACCCTAACTTTCGAGCTATCATTCACAATAAAAAACGTAGTTTCCAGTTTAGGTAGTGCTTCCTTAGTCGATACCTTTATACCCATTTCCCCTCCCTGCAACTCACCAACCCACCAGCAAAATAGATTAACACTGTGTCGGTCTCTGACCTCATATTCGGAAACGATTCATTCAACGTTGATTGATAGCTATCAACCTGATGATAGCCAGTAGCCTAACGTCGTAGAGAAACCTGAGCAACGTCGACGCGACAATAAATTTCCCCTGTTACTGTAAATGTTCCTGGTGGCCCGCCGGCAAACTTCTGTAGCTTCGAATGCGTATCATGAGCGCCATTTTTAATTTAGCCTGGCACATATCATCATGGGCGATGAGCGAAAATGGCTCTGGATCCCGATGCCTGAATGATGGATGATAATGAAATAAATAATATCCAGAGAATGGAGTAAGGATGACCGCCCTAGTCCCTGAACTTGTGAATGCAGCAATTGATGCTACCGTATCACCAAGCGATTTGTTACGCCGGGGACTGGTTGTTGCGCGACGCCTGGCCGTACCTGAACGAGTTGACTGGCTCAGTTGCGAGCTGAATGGTTACTACTCGGAAGAGGTTCCTGACTATCGGCACTTACAGGGACAATTAATGGTCGAAAACCCTGTTCGCGGCCCAATCCCTTTTTTTGCACCACCAGAAATGGCTGCACTGTTGTCAGACTTCGAAGTGAGACAGTCGGTGCCTGAGTTGATTGAGCTTGCTCAGAGTACAACAGGCCTCTACTGCCACTTCCCGGCAGACCTCGAACACATACTGATGAAAATGATACGCGAGGCAAACGGCGTGACGATGCGCCCAACACTGAAATTTTCCACCATACAGGTTCAGGGCATTATCGAGAAAGTGAGGAGCCGGATTCTTGAATGGGCGCTCGATCTGGAGGGGCAGGGAGTACTCGGTGAAGGAATGACATTTACACAGCAGGAGAAACAGATTGTGCAGCCACAACATTACCACTTCAGAGATGTAAGCAGTTCCCAAATTCAGATTGGCTCGAATAGCTCAAGTCAGACCCAGACACAAACAGGTGGTGACATGGCAGCGTTGACGGCCTTGATCGCGCTATTACATGATGCTATCAGGCAGGGAAACATCGAGACGGAAGCTCGTGAAGAATTACAGGCCGAACTGGCGACCCTGCAAGCGCAAGCGGCATCACCAAAGCCCAAATGGGCCGTCATAAAAGCTACAGCAGGGAGTATCAAAGCTGTGCTGGAAAACGCTGCTGGCGGCATCCTTGCGGCCCAGGCGCTACCATACCTGACTGCGCTTCTGTGATGCTTGTGCAAAACCACCTGAACTACCTGATTATAATTCACAGTTGAGTTCCCCTCGCCAGTTAACGGGAATGTATTAATGTGTTAACCCGTCCCCGTTTTTGCTGTCGCCAGCGGTTGACACATAGCCTGAACATGTGTTTGCAACTGGTTCAATGGCGCACTAAAAGTGCCTTTACCTGTGCGATTAACGATAATTGGAGTAATGTTCGTGACGCTACAGTGATCAGTGTCCGTCACCGTCAGCCATGCATCACGGATGATCTCACTTATTGCCTGCTGGGCATTCTCAATAAGTTGTACGTTGCTTATAGCCCCCAGCGTATCGAGATTCATCAGCAACACTATTTTGCACTCTGCTACTAACCGACTCCCATATCCATCGCAGGATAGTTGGCGGTGAACTCTGGCGCGCCTGCTGACGTTGCCACGAATATTCACCAATGCACTGCCAGACCTCGGTACGGAAGCGCGCAATCAATGTCGGCTTATCCGCCATGGTTTCACTATGTGGTAACAACGCAGTAAAGCTGAATGCTACCAGTCGAGGATAATGGTCAACAGCCTGTTGCAAAAAAGCACGTATGTTTAGCCCTTCCGCCGCATTATCAGCGGCCAGGGTGACTGGATTATGATTCATAATGGATTGTCTTTGTTCTTTTGCGGAAAAAATCGGGGGTCATGGATTGTTGCTCTGATAACTTGCTCATCACCATTCGAAATGGTGAGTGCCAGCAACAGGGGAGTTTTTAAGAAGCGGTCGCTAAACGCCGCGAGAACCCAACGGGGCATACAGAAATCCGGCAAGCACTTGACACGCGTAAAGCCAGCGGCAGTAATGCATAATGGATGATGCGGCCCTTCCTGGCTGACCGTGGTCATCCAGGGCTAATGTCGCAGCAGTAATTCAGTTGCCAGCTGGATTTTTCAATGCTGTAAATGCCCGTCCCACACGACACACAATATTTATCCTCGCTGTAATGACCACCGTACCAGACGCAGTACCGGGAGAGCGTTGTCACCGGCGCATCCAGTTCGTTGATGATACTGCGTAATTTTCTGTGGCGGGCCTCCGCCTTCGCTTCCGGATCCAGATGGGCACAGTTCATCAGTACTTGCCGTGCCACTGAGCGCTGGTTGTGTTCAAACCAGGCCGGGTCGCCTGAAGAACCGGCATGCAGTACCATGCGACAACCACAGGAGGCGCAACTCCATATCTGCCCCGGTGCGCTCATGGCTTCGTCAGCCGTCACAAAATGACCTTCACGGTTATTTGCCAGGTGGCATTTCAACATGCGCATGCCATCACCTCCACAGTCTGCTTTTCAGCATCAGAAAGCATATGGCTGTGCTCACCGGTGCAGCAGGTCAGACAGTAGCGTTCACCGTGGTAATCACTGCCGCAGCCGTTACAGTGCCAGTCGGCCTGGAAAACCAGCGGGTGGGCATCCGGTACATAAGATTGCAGTTGCCGGATATGACGGGTCTCCTGCACACCGGGCTTAACATACGGGCAGTGCTGCTGACCGTTCTTCGTGAGACCTTCCACTGTGTGCTCAAACCACGGCCGGTCCGTGTTGTATTCAGGATGGTATTGCAGTGCACTACCGCAGAGGTGGCAGCTATAGCGGTCGTAAGGGACGGTCTGTGCGGTACGGGCACCGGTCAGGCGACCGTTACCGTCGAGAGCGATAAAGGATTTTGCGTACATAGTATAGTTCCTTACCGCCAGACAGCACGCAGGCGTCAGCCGTCCCGGCATGGGCAGCATAGTCAGTGAGTGAATGGCGGATTAGTTAAGTGTTATCAGAGGAAGCGAAGTAAGCCCGTGTGGACTGTCGTTACTGTTCTTTGGTTGTCACATTAAGGCGTTGTGACGTAAAAAACTCTCAGAGACTGCGTCGTGGTCGTCCCGTCAGTGGGCGCGGTGGTACTTCGTTGCAGCCGTAGAGCGGCAGGCCATGCTTCTGCTGGATTTTGGTCAGATACGCCAGTACCTGACGGATGTTGTCGATACTGTTTGGGTCGCTGTAGCGTACCGGAATGTTGATATTGGCCTCGTAATGCTCTTTAAACTCACACCGGTGATACCAGCCATCCCGGTCAGTGATAT
>ERZ1106981.1464-NODE-1464-length-10123-cov-3.698947_pt1 | contig 10123 bp, 9 predicted proteins | sample MGYA00403692_ERZ1106981 | MGnify/ENA primary metagenome ERZ1106981 (study PRJEB35170, sample SAMEA104062431) | human gut metagenome | biome: human gut; feature: human-associated habitat; material: faeces | place: Denmark | collected 2012-06-22 ... | reverse complement strand
AATATGCCCGAGATTAAACGTATCGAGCCCGGACGCCGCTTCAGTGAAGCGGTGGTCTGCGACGGAGTGGTCTATATCTCCGGACAAGTGGATTTAGCCCGTAACCGAGATCCGAAAGTACAGACCGCAGAAGTTCTCAAAACCATTGACGACCTGTTGGCCAAAGCCGGGTCGGACAAAGAACATATTCTTCGCTGCACTGTCTACTTGTCGAATATGGGCTACTTTTCCGAGATGAATCAGGCTTGGGAAGAATGGGTGAGCAAAACCAATCCCCCGGCCCGATCCGTCCTCGAGTCTGCACTTCCCGATCCGTCTTGGAAAGTACAGATTTCAACAGTCGCAGTTGTAGTGGATTAACGCGCCGAAATTTAGACAAATCAGACAGATTCGGTAAAATTACGCATCCTTTTGTAGAAGGTGGTTTCTGTATCAGGACTGCCTTCTTTTGTTTAGTGGTAAAAGAATGGAAGAATCTGCTCCGACTCTTAATTTGGCTGATGTCCGTCGTATCATTGAGCCTCTTTACGAGGGTCAGAAACTTTTCACAGGCGAGTCCGTAATGGCTCATGCCGAGGGCGTCGTGGATATCCTTCGCGGCATTCGCGATGACGATGACCTCCTGGCTGCAGCTTATCTTTTTTGTGTTTGGAACCAGCTCAAAAATCCGAAGGAATGGCTGACCAAGCACTTCGGCAGACAAGTCTGCGAACTCGTCGCAAATCTTAAAGTCGTTATTGACGTGAGCGAAAAAGCCCGCTCCCGTGAGGGAGAGGCTCGCATCAGTCAGCAGCCTGACGCCGTACGCCGTCTGCTGCTTGCTCTGTGTACCGACCTTCGCGTGGTACTGCTGCGTTTGGCTTCGCGTCTTCAGACGCTGCGTTACTTCGCAGCAACCAAAGCTCCGGGTGCAAAAGAATACGGTGCCGAGACTTTGGCGCTTTACGCTCCGCTTGCCAACCGCTTAGGTATTTGGCAGATGAAATGGGAGCTCGAAGATCTGTCTCTGCGCTTTACCGAACCTGAAGTTTTCCACACGATTGCCAATAACCTTGAAGAAACCCGTGAAGAACGTGTTGCTTCTATTCAGGAAGCCGTGCGCAGAATTCAGGCATTGCTGGCTTCTCGAGGTATTCAGGCTTCGGTTTCCGGACGTCCGAAACACATCTATTCCATCTGGAAGAAGATGTGCAAGAAGAACCTGAAGTTCGAACAGCTCTTCGACGTGCGAGCGATCCGCATCATCGTGGATTCGGTCGAAAAATGTTATGAGACGCTTTCGCTGATTCAGGAATCTTTCGAAGTTCTCTCTAAAGAATTCGACGATTACATCGCAAAACCGAAACCCAACGGTTATCAGTCTTTGCATACCGTGATTGTGGGCTCCAGAGGAAAACCGCTCGAGATCCAGATCCGAACCCGTGCGATGCACGAGTTCGCAGAACTCGGTGTGGCCGCACATTGGCGTTACAAAGAAGGCTCCAAACGCAAGGCCGGAGAACACGAAGAAGATCGTGTGGCTTGGCTGCGCCAGATGCTGGCTTGGAAGAGTGACGTTCAGGCTGCTCCGACGCCGGAAGCCGCTAAAGACGAACATATCTACGTTCTGACGCCGCAGGGCAAAGTCCTTGATCTTCCTGCCGGCAGTACGCCGATCGATTTCGCCTACCTTCTGCATACCGAACTCGGCCACCGCTGCCGCGGCGCCAAAGTTGACGGTGTGATGGTTCCACTGAATACCAAACTTCAGAGCGGCCAAACAGTTGAGATTATTGCGGCCAAAGTCGGTGCTCCGAGCCGAGACTGGTTAAACCCAGACTTAGGCTTTACGGCTTCTCCGAGATCCCGCACGAAGGTCCGTCAGTGGTTCAATGCTCAGGAAATGGAGCAGGCACTTACGGCAGGCCGAGAAAAAATCGACAAGGACTTGGCGCGCTTGGGTAAAACCGCTGTCAAGCTCGAAGATTTGGCTAAGCGTTTAGGTTTCAACACCGTTGATGACCTGTGTTTGGCTGCCGGAAAAGACGAACTTGGTCAGAAAGCGATCGAAAACGTTTTAGCGCCTCGTCCGCAGAAGAACCCGCAGGAAGAGGAAAAGCTGGAACCGGCAGCGCCTAAGAAAACCTCCGAGCACGAGAAAGGCAAGATTCTGGTGGTAGGCGTCGACTCACTGCTGACTCAACTGGCTCGTTGCTGCCATCCGGTACCCCCGGATGAGATCGTCGGTTTCGTGACACGCGGACGCGGCGTAACGGTTCACCGCGCCGACTGCCCGAACATTCGTTCGTTGGACGAAGAGGGCAGAGATCGTCTGATTGAAGTCTCCTGGACTCAGGATGAATCGTCCGTCTTCCCGGTCCAGATTTTGGTGATCGCAGCCGACCGTATGGGCTTGCTTAAAGATATCTCTGAAATCCTTTCTCGAGAAAAACAGAGTATTTCTGCGATGCAGACGGTTCGCGTCAAGGGCGACGTGCATATGACATTCACGATCGAAATTCACGGCAAGGACGATTTGAACCGTACTTTGGCCGCTATTCGCGAAGTTAAAGGCGTGTTTTCAGCAAGAAGAACGTAAGAGTTTGCAACAGCCTTGCGTTCGACTTGCACAACTAAAAAAATGACTGTATAGTTTCGACTTCTTCAGGCACGTAGCTCAGCTGGTTAGAGCATCACCTTGACATGGTGGGGGTCGTTGGTTCGAGTCCAATTGTGCCTACCAAGATTTCGCCCGGTAGCGTAAGCTCCCGGGCATTTTCGTATAGGCGTCTTATTCGACCTTGGGGATGGCCGGGGCGGCGGCCGGCTTACCGTTTTGCTCGCGGATGATCGTCATCGCTGAAGCGACCATCGAGCCCATGTCGGCGAGATTGGCCGGAAGAAGCAGCGTATTACCTTCCTTAGCAATTTTTCCGAAAGCTTCCACGTACTTTTCCGCGACTTGCAGATTGACGGCCTGCATGCCTTGCGGCTGGCTGATAGCCTGTGCAACGGCACGAATGGCCTCAGCTTGAGCCTTGGCGACGGCTTCAATCGCGCGGGCTTCACCTTCCGCCTTGTTAATCGCGGCTTGTTTCTCGCCTTCGGATTGGGCGATCATGGCCGCTCTTTCGCCTTCTGCAATATTGATTTCTTTTTGCTTCTGGCCTTCCGAAGTGGCAATGACAGCGCGTTTTTCGCGCTCTGCCGTAATCTGCAGCTGCATCGCGCGCAGAATTTCTTTCGGCGGCGTCAGATCCTTAATTTCATAACGGAGGACTTTCACGCCCCAGGTCTGAGCGGCTTCGTCTACCGCCTGAACAACTCTTGCGTTGATCTCTTCGCGTTCCTCGAACGTTTTATCGAGCGACATCGTGCCGATGACGCTTCTGAGAGAAGTCTGGGCAAGTTGTGTAATGGCCATCACGAAGTCGGATGTTCCGTAGCTGGCAAGTTCCGGATTGGTGACCTGGAAGTAGAGGACACCGTCCACTTGCAGCTGAGTGTTGTCTTTGGTAATGCAGATTTGGCTCGATGTATCCATTGGAATTTCTTTGAGCGTCTGGCGATAGGCAACGCGGTCGATAATCGGAATGATGAAATTCAGACCCGGCTGAAGCACGGTATGAAATTTTCCAAATCGTTCGACGACCCAGGCTTCCTGCTGTGGAACGACGCGAACCGATTTGGCAATGAAGATGACGGCAAAGACTGCCAGCACCATGATGAATACGGCGAACCCTCCGATTGCTTCCATATTATTTCTCCTGTTTGAGTTTGATAATTAAAGTATTTCCGCTCATCCCGACGATCTCCCAAAGGCCGGGAACCATCGGTGAACCTTTTTCCGGTTTGGCATCCCAGACGGTTCCGCGATAGAAAACTCGAGCTTTGCCGTTTTTTTTCCATTCCTTGACTTCGACGGAGTGTCCGTCGTTGATGTGCTGCAAATGGTCGGCATCCGTGCTTACGGAGTTTTTCCTTTTCCGATAGGACAGATAAACGCAGCCGGCAATGGCAAAGACGGCAAACGCGAGCAGCTGAAACAGTATTCCCGCTCCGATCAAAGCAAAGATAAAGGCGGCCAATGCGGCTGCAGCAATAATGAGCAGGTAGATCGTGCCGAGAAGAATGTCGGCGCCGGCTAATACGACGGCTCCGATCAGCCACAAATAAATCATAGAAAACACTTCATGCGCTCCTTTAGGCTTTGTCCAGAGGTGCAATAACACCGTCTAATCCGGCGAGTACGGACAGCATCAGAATGGACTTCTGTTCGCAGGCATAGACGCCTTTCGGATTGAACCATTCCTTAAGCGTATGAGTGCCGTATTCTTCGCCGCCGCGTCCGAGTGTCACGGCAGGGATGCCGCGCTCGATAGACATGTTGGTATTGGTGCAGCCGCCCGGCAGGAATTTGTAATTTCTGCCGACGGCTTGAGTGGCCAGTTTGGCAAGCTGAATGATCGCTGCATCATCCGGCTGAGATCCTGCGGGGACGTCCAGCGTCTTTTCGATCGAAAGACTGAGTTCTCCTTCGCCGCCTTCTTTCTTTTGTTCGATTTCAACGCCGCGGCGGATGGCATGATAGATTTGTTCTTCTATTTCATTCAGTGCAGCCTGAGAATTTGAACGAGCATTGATCTTGAAGACTGCTTTCTGAGCGATGGCGTGAATTGCCTGACCGCCTTCGATCAAACTGACGGTCAGAGTTGTCTTAGGATCTTTCGGCGGAACGATCTTGGCGATTTCCGCGATGGCCAAGCCTGCGGTATGGATGGCGCTGACGCGTTCGCACGCTGTCCACGCGTGACCGCCCGGGCCTTCAATCGTGACCTCAAGGTCGATCATGCCGGTGGCGTTGGCGTAAAAAATTTCTGCCGTCGCGCCGTCAATGGAAATTGTGGCCAGCAGATTGGTTTTGTCTTTGAGCTGGTCAAGTGTCCAGGCCATGCCTTTCATGCCCCCGAGACCTTCTTCGCAGACCGTACCGCAGAAGTAGATATCGTGAACGGGTCGAAGATTTGCCGCTTTAAAAGCTCTCAGAACAGCGAGGTTGGCGGCGATAGCACGGGTGTCGTCGCAAATGCCGGGGCAGTGGATACGTCCTTCGGCATCTGTCTCAATCCCTTTGACGTCGCCGAAAGAAAATACGGTGTCTAAATGGCCTTCGAGTAAAACACTGCAGCCGGTATTGCCGGTTCCGTGCAGCTTGCCGATGACGTTAAAGTGCTCGTCCATGTAGATATCATCCAGACCGGCCTCACGAAGCATAGAAAGGTAGCGTTCAGCTTTGGCTTTTTCGTGACCGGTCGGCGCTTCGATCAGTACGAGTTCTTTCTGATCACGAATCGTTTCTTCGAGATGGTCTTTCACATAGTCGAAAGCACGTTGTACGGAAGGGCTGGTTTTGACTGTTTCTACAGCTTCGACAATCTTGGGAGAGAAGTGTTCCATTTTCGGACCTTTTTGCAGTAATTGAAGATTTGGAATAGGTATCCTTGCAACATTCATATTAAGAAAATCGCATAAGGAGCGAAAGTGCTAATTTCATTTTTGACGCTGATCCTGTCGTTTTGCATCGGAATTCTGTCCGGCCTCTTTTTTCGGAAGAGAGTTCCTAATTTTCTCGGGGTGGTGTTGGCTTGTGTCATAGGTGCCTTTATCGGTATTTTGGCAACCTACATCATTCTTAAATTCCTCCTTTGGATCGAAGTTATCGGCTCAGTGAATACCGACTGGTTTATCCGTCAGTGTATTTGGCTTACCGTTCTGTCGGTTTTCGGCGTCATCCTGAGCGGGAAAGCGTTTAAGGACAAACCCACGAAATAAGTTTTAAAGCTAAGTATTAAGCCTCTGAAAGGCTGAAAAAGTAAGGCGCGACTCAGCATTAGGCTCCGGTTAGACGGTAAAATCTACTTTTTACGTTCGGCTGGGCCTTTTTGCGTCCGCGCTCGAACCAATCGAATAATTTGAAGAATTTTTGGAGAAAGATTAATGATCGAAGTAACTCTGCCCGACGGCTCCAAACGTGAATTCGATTCACCGGTTACCGTAGGTGACGTTGCAGCCTCTATCGGCGCCGGCCTGGCTCGCGCTGCTTTGGCAGGTAAAGTTAACGGCAAACTCGTGGACCTGTCTCACCCGATTACCGAAAACAGTACGGTTTCGATTGTGACTGACAAAGACCCTGAGGGCCTTGAGATCATTCGTCATTCGACCTCTCACTTGATGGCTCAGGCAGTCAAGGAACTGTATCCGGAAGCCCAGATCACGATCGGGCCGGTGATTGAAAACGGTTTCTACTATGACTTCTCTCTGCCGAAACATCTGACCAACGAAGATCTGCCGCTCATCGAAAAGAAGATGGACGAGATCGTCAAACGCGATCTTCCGATCGTTCGTGAAGAGATGGACCGCGACGAGGCCGTCAAATACTTCAACTCCATCGGCGAACACTACAAGGCCGAAATCATCGGTTCTATTCCCGCAGGTGAAACTATTTCTCTGTACCGTCAGGGCGACTACGTCGACCTTTGCCGCGGACCTCACGTCCCGAGCACAGGCCGTCTGAAAGTTCACAAGCTAATGAAGCTTGCCGGTGCCTACTGGAGAGGCGACAGCAAGAATGAAATGCTGCAGAGAATTTACGGTACCGCCTGGGCCAAGAAAGACGATATGGCTGCTTACCTCCATATGCTGGAAGAAGCAGAAAAGCGCGATCATCGCCGCCTCGGCAAGGAACTCGATCTCTTCCATTTCCAGGAAGAAGCTCCGGGTCTTATCTTCTGGCACGCTCGTGGCTGGGCACTCTGGCAGCAGGTTGAACAGTACATGCGCCGTGTTTACCAGGACAACGACTATCAGGAGGTTAAGGCTCCTCAGCTGTTAGACCGTTCTCTCTGGGAAAAATCCGGTCACTGGTCTAAGTACAAAGAAAACATGTTCACGACAGAGTCGGAAAACCGTTACTACGCTCTGAAACCGATGAACTGCCCGGGCCACATTCAAATTTTCAACAGCGCCGTTCGCTCCTACCGCGATCTGCCGATCCGCTACGGTGAATTCGGTGCCTGCCACAGAAATGAACCGTCCGGCTCTCTGCACGGCTTGATGCGCGTCCGCGGTTTCACTCAGGACGATGGGCACATCTTCTGTACAGAAGATCAGATTCTTTCCGAATGCACCGCTTACACCAAGCTCGTTCAGAAGGTTTACGCCGACTACGGCTTTACCGATATTTCCTACAAGATTGCAACACGTCCGGAAAAACGTATCGGTGACGACGCAACTTGGGATAAAGCAGAAAAAGCTCTGATGGATGCATTGGATGCTTCGGGCATCAAGTACGATATTCTTCCGGGTGAAGGCGCTTTCTACGGTCCGAAGATTGAATACCATCTGCGCGACTCCTTAGGCCGCGGTTGGCAGTGCGGTACGATCCAGGTCGACTTCCAGATGCCGGCTCGCCTCGGTGCCGAATATGTGACCGAAAGCAACGGCAGAGCCACTCCGGTGATGCTCCACCGCGCAATCGTCGGCAGCTTGGAACGCTTCATCGGCATGCTGCTTGAACACTATGCCGGTCAGCTTCCTCCGTGGCTTGCTCCGGTTCAGGTCGCCGTTGCCAACATTACCGACGACCAGGCCGATTACGCCAAAGAAGTGGTTTCTATGCTCAAAAAGGCGGGTCTTCGTGCCGAAGCAGATTTGCGAAACGGCAAAATTACATATAAGATTCGCGAACTTAGCCTGCAGAAGCTTCCTTACATCCTCGTTGTCGGAGCTAAGGAAAAGGCAGAAGGTAAAGTCGCGGTTCGAGTTCGCGGCGGCAAGGATCTTGGCGCCATGAGCGTGGAAGACTTTATTAAGCTCGTTCAGGAAGATGTGGCAACGCGCCGCAACGTGAACGAAATTGAATAACTAATTGGAGACGAAAATAGCTCAAGAACGTACACACCGGATCAATGGCGAGATCCGCGTCCCTGAAGTTCGCTTGACGGGTCTTGACGGCGAGATGATCGGTATCGTCAGGACCTCTCAGGCTTTAGCCATGGCCGAAGAGGCAGATGTTGACTTAGTGGAGGTCGCGCCGAACGCTCGTCCTCCGGTCTGCCGTCTGATGGATTACGGTAAATTCCGCTATCAGGAGCAGAAGAAGGCACAGGAACAGAAGGCCAAGCAGAAGGTCATTCAGGTCAAGGAAGTGAAGTTCCGTCCGCAGACGGATAAGAACGACTACGACACGAAACTTCGTGCTTTGACTCGTTTTTTAGCCGACGGTAATAAAGCAAAGGTCACACTGCGCTACAGAGGCCGTGAAATGGCCCACCAGGAATTTGGTACAGATCTCCTGAATAAAGTGAAAGAAGATTTGGCTGATATTGCTCAGGTCGAATCCTTTCCTAAACTTGAAGGTCGCCAGATGATTATGGTTCTGGCTCCTAAGAAAAAGAAATAGTATTCTTACAAATTAATGATTTGTTTTGGAGTATTATTACGACCCTGCTTTCGGGCAGAAAATAAGTGAAACCAGGCTGAACAAGATCCTCAGTGTCTGAGGGCGCCTGCAATCATCTAATAAAAGGAACTTAGGCAAAATGCCCAAGATGAAAACCAAAAAAGCTGCGAGTAAGCGTTTTAAAGTTCGCTCCGGCGGCTCCATCAAGCGTGCACACGCTACCAAGCGTCATATTCTCACCAAGCGCACGACGAAGAACAAACGTCACCTGCGCGGCATGTTAACCATCAGCGAGTCGGATAAAAAAGAAATCCGCGCGATGATGCCTTACGCTTAGTTTAGAGGAGAGAATAAGATGCCCCGAGTAAAACGTGGTGTAACGGCTCGTGCCCGTCATAAGAAAGTATTTGCGCTGTCCAAGGGCTTTACCCTTCGCCGCAATAATGTTTATCGTGTCGCTAAGCAGGCAGTTATGCGTGCCGGTCAGTACGCATACCGCGATCGCCGCAACAAGAAACGCGTATTCCGCCGTCTGTGGATTGCTCGTATCAACGCCGGTGCTCGTGCCAACGGCATGAACTACAGCCAGTTCATGAACGGCCTCAAGAAAGCCGGTATTGAACTCGACCGTAAAGTTCTGTCCAACATGGCTATCTTCGATAAAGAAGGTTTCGCCGCTGTTGTTGCTAAAGCTAAGGCTAGCCTTGCTTAATTAGCTTCAGACACGCAGGTTTCAAGCCACTTTCAGTGCTTTGAAACTGCTAAAATACCTACAAAAGCCTGGTTTGATATGCCAGGCTTTTGTTTTTTCAGGTTACTAAAAATCCAACTGACCCAATATGGAAGATCTCAGTCTAATCATTCAATCTGCCAAAGAGGCTTTTGATCAGGCCGCAACGCCGGCAGCCCTTGAAGACGCGAAAGCGGTCTATCTCGGCAAAAACGGTTCTTTGACAGCATTGCTGAAGGGGATGGCAAAACTGTCCATCGAAGAAAAACGCGCTCGCGGAGCCGAAATCAATAAAGCTAAACGTGAAGTCGAAACGCTGCTCAATAATCGACGTGAAGCTTTGGCCCGCGAAGAACTCAACCGTAAATTGACCTCTGAATCGGTCGATATCACGCTCCCCGGACGTACGTTCGGCTACGGCGGTATTCATCCGGTCATGAGAACCTGGATGCGCGTCGAAGAAATCTTTAAAACGATTGGCTTTGATGTTGCCGACGGCCCTGAAGTTGAAAACGACTGGTACACCTTTACAGCTTTAAATAATCCGCCTAATCATCCGGCCCGCTCTATGCAGGACACGTTCTACGTGGACATGAAGGATGAAACCGGCAAACAGCTTCCTTTAAGACCGCATACCTCTCCGATGCAGGTTCGTTATGCCCGTCAGCACAAGCCGCCTATCAAGGTCATCGCTCCGGGAAGGACCTATCGCGTGGACTCCGATGCAACGCATTCCCCGATGTTCCACCAGGTCGAAGGTCTTTGGATCGACGAAAACATCAGTTTTGCCGACTTGAAGGGCGTCTATGTTGACTTCCTGAAGCGCTTCTTTGAAACGGACGACCTCATCGTTCGCTTCCGTCCGAGCTACTTCCCGTTCACCGAGCCGAGCGCTGAAGTGGACATTTGGAGAATATTTCCGACAATATGCTGATGGGAGCTGTCAATGCTTT
>ERZ1106981.1463-NODE-1463-length-10124-cov-35.213328_pt1 | contig 10124 bp, 9 predicted proteins | sample MGYA00403692_ERZ1106981 | MGnify/ENA primary metagenome ERZ1106981 (study PRJEB35170, sample SAMEA104062431) | human gut metagenome | biome: human gut; feature: human-associated habitat; material: faeces | place: Denmark | collected 2012-06-22 ... | reverse complement strand
TTGAGCATAACCGGCGGATGATGGACATGGCGCAGCTGCGCTATGAGGGCAAACGAGAAGGCTTGGCAGAAGGCCGGGAAGAAGGACGAGCAGAAGGCATTGAACAAGGCATTGAGCGTGGCATTGAACAAGGTGTCGAAAAGCAACGATTAGAAACCGCAAGGGAAATGTTGAGGAATCATTGTAATGATCAGCTCATCCAGCTCTGCACCAAGATCAGTTTTCAACAACTGGAGCAGTTAAAGGAAGAAATCGTTTCCGGTTTTAATCAAACCGAAGACGACTCAGAGCAATCCCATCTGGCAAGCGACTAAAAAGAAGAAGCTGAGCCAATGAAGTTTAAGGACTAGAAGATCTAAATCCTTGATCGGGCAGGAAATCTTTAAGGAGGCGGACAGGGTAAAGAAGCGAATGAGCAGTGATCCGGCGATGCGGGATGCGGCGTTTGAGCATAACCGGCGGATGATGGACATGGCGCAGCTGCGCTATGAGGGCAAACGGGAAGGTTTGGCAGAAGGCATTGAAAAGCAACGATTAGAAACCGCAAAGGAAATGCTGAGAAATCATTGTAATGATCAGTTCATCCAGCTTTGCACCAAAATCAATCTTCAACAACTGGAGCAGTTAAAGAAAGAAATCGTTTCCGGTTTTAATCAAATCGAGGACGACTCAGAGCAATCCCATCGGACAGGCGACTGAAAATAGCGAGGGGGATCAGGTGAAAAAATCAGTAACCTGGGTTACGGTTAGTCCGCTGTATTTTGCAATCAAGAACATCGGATGATCAATTAAAATTTTTCAGAGGCAGTCAGTAGAGGATCGCAAAAATTGATTTTCATGAGAAGACCCATTCCGGGTCTTTTCAATTGCAGCTGATAAAAAAGCAGGATTTCTCCTGCTTCAGCGATTTTCTTCTTTATAACAAATCGGCGACTTTCTCCGTATTTTTGAAATGCAGCTTCGCTACTTCTTTTAAATGCTGTTCACCATGTTTTTTGACAAAGGCCGCGCCGTCCTGATCAACAACGCTGCCGGCGCCTTTGGAAAACGACATATCCCATTGTTTCTCCATCGCATCCCAGGCTTTGAGGAATGCGCAGCGGGCGATCATGGAAGCACAGGCAACGGCAGGATAATGACTTTCCGCTTTGGTTTCAAAATGCAGACCGCGGACGACTTCTTTCTGCCCTTGACAATACCGATAATAGCTGGCTTCCGGCGTGAACTGATCGACGATCGCCGCCTGCGGCAGACTCCCGCGCTTGCGCTTGAGATGTCCATACGCCTGATTATGCAGGATCGCCTTGATCTGGTTCATATTGCACTGACTATGGATCTGATTGTATTTGACCGGCGGCAGAATCAGCAACGAATACGCCAGCCGTTCCATTAAAAGCGGCGCGGTCTGCAGAATCACTTCGTCGTTGATCTGTTTGGAGTCATTGACTTTTAATTCCTGCAGCCATGCCAGATCCTGCTGCTCGACGGCACAGGCGCATACGCAGACGGAACCGAAATAATCGCCGGTGCCAACCTCGTCGCTGCCGGCGTGGGTTTGTTTGGCGAAGCGTCGAAAATCAGACTTTCCCTGGCTGAGGTTGGTATTTTCCAGCCGATCTTCGGTCTGAAACGGCGCGGCGTAAATCATCGCGTCCTTTCCCTGAAAGACGACTTTATTGGATTGGTAAGCGGTAATCGTGCAGTTTTCCGGCTTGAGCTGATAGCGCGCATAGGCCGGGGCTTTGACTTCAAACTCGCTCCAGGCGGCGTACAAACGCTCGATCTGGGAGCTTGTCAGCAGCAGTGTTATCGTGTTCATGGATTCACCTCTGGTACTTATGATAACACAGGATTTGCAAAATCGCTTGTTTTTCGGTATCATGTTCCTCAGGTAGGAGTGATGGAAAATGGTAATTGAGAGCCAGACTTATATGGTAATTAACGCCGCGGTGCTGATCCTGGCGGCGATTCAGATTTTGATCGGGGTAAAACGGGGCTTTTTAATCCAGCTGATGGACTGCGTGGGTTTGCTTTTGTCGCTGTTTGCCGCGTGGCTGATCTCACCGGTGCTGGCGGAGTGGGCGGCAATCGTTCCAGCGTCGCTGAATCCGGCGCGGGATACGGTGCTGGGACCTTGGGTGTATGGCTTGATGAATCAGATCGTCTGGTTTATCGCCGTGTTTATCATCTGCAAGCTGATTCTGCTGCTGGTTCGTCCGGTGGTGAAAATGCTGGGGAAAATTCCGCTGGTTAAACAGGCCAATCAGCTGCTAGGCGGTTTGTTCGGGCTGGTCAATACCGGGATCTGGCTGGTTGTCTTTTCGATCCTGCTGATGCTTCCGTTTTTTGAAAACGGGCAGCAGGTGATCGATGCGACGCTGTTGTCGATGCCCGGCAAGGCCGCGGCGGTAATCAATGAAAAACTGCTGGAAATGCCGCAGGATGAAAACCAGCTGCAGAAGCTGGTGGACGGCTGGGATCAGCTGACTGACGAGGACCGCACCTTGATAAAAGACTGGCTGAACGACAATCAGCTGACCTTTCAAAATCTTCAAGCTTTACTGAATTCACTGAAAGGAGAATAACGATGAACAGTAGCAACGGCCTGGAGCTGGCGCTGATTAAGCAGCAAATCGCTCAGCTCTGCGCCTTTTCGTTAGGAAAACAAAAAATAGAGGAATTGCAGCCAAGCTTTTCGCCGTTAGTCATTGCGAAGGAAAACCGGCGGATCGCGGAAGCGCTGCAGGCTGTAATTCAATTCGGCCCGATGCCGTTTTATGGAATCCGCGATCTTTCGCGGTCTTTGCATACGGTGCTGCGGGACGGTGTCTGTACGCCTCAGGAACTCATTCAGGCGGCCGATCATGCCCGCGGTGTCAGCGGCGCGCAGGGATATCTGAAATCCGTGGAGCTGCCCTGCAAGGAAATCCATGAGCTGGCGGATACCATGGAGCCGCATCTGGAAGTCGCCGAGCAGCTGGAACGCTGCTTTACACCCTATGGCGAAGTGCTCGACAGCGCGTCGCCGGAGCTGAAGCAGATCCGCCGCAGTCTGCATCAGACGGAAGCCGAGCTGGTGCGGGAAAGCCAGCGCTTCGTTCAGTCGCATGCGAGTCTGTTGACGGATTCGATCACGACGACCCGCAACGGCCGGATCGTGGTCCTGGCAAAAATTTCGGAGAAAAACAGCCTGGGCGGGTTTGTCCACGGCGAGAGTGCCTCGGGCGCGACAGCGTATGTCGAGCCGGGCTGTCTGATCGAGCTGAACAACCGCAAGCAGACGCTGATCTCCCGCGAACAGGATGAGATCGACCGGATTCTCCTCGAATGCAGCCGTTTGTTAAAAAGCGTTGCCGAACCGTATCTAGCCAACCTGGAAACGCTGGCGATTCTGGACGCGCTGTTCGCCAAGGCTCAGTGGGGGCAGCGTCATAACGGCGTCGTTGCGAAGCTGTCGGAAGGGCGGACGCTGGTTCTGAATCAGGCCCGCCATCCGCTGATCGATCCGAAGACGGTTGTTGCCAACACGTATCGGATTATCGAACCACAGAAAATGCTGATGATCACCGGCCCGAATACCGGCGGTAAAACTGTTTCGTTAAAGATTATCGGGCTGTTTGTGTTAATGAGCTACTGCGGCATTCCGGTGTGCTGCGAGGATGCGGAAATCCCGCTGTTCGATCAGGTGTTTGTCGATATCGGCGACGATCAGTCGATCGTGCAGTCGCTGTCGACGTTTTCCGCGCACCTAGCGAAGCTGGCCGACGTGACTCAGCACGCAACGAAAAAATCGTTGGTTCTGCTGGATGAATTGGGCTCCGGCACCGATCCGAAGGAAGGCGAAAGCCTGGCGATCGCCGTACTGAACGATCTGCGCGAGAAGGGCTGCTTAAGTGTCGTCACTACCCATTATGGGCGCTTAAAGCTTTATGGCAAGCGGCATGAGGACATTCTGGTCGCGTCGGTGCAGTTCGACGTGGAGAAAATGATGCCGACCTATCATTTTATCGAAGGTCTGAGCGGTCAGTCGAACGCCTTTGAAATCGCCCGGCGGTTCGGTTTGAAAGAGAAAATTATCCGCGAAGCGGAGTTTTTAAAGCGCCAGCAGCGTTCCCAGGAGGACGAGCTGATCGAGAAGCTGGAAGCCCAGATTCTGGAAAATCAACAATTGAAGGAAAAACAGGAAGCGCTGATCGCGCAGACGGAGCAGCAGCGGCAGCACCTGGAGCGTGAGTTGCAGAAGTTGAGCGAAGAAAAACAGCGGATTCTCGACGCAGCGGAAAAACAGGCGCAGAAGCAGCTGGAAGAAGTAAAGGCGGAAGGCGAAGCACTGCTGGAAGAATTGCGTCAAAGTCAAAAGACGATGAAGCTGCACGAGATCATCGAGAAGCAGCATCAGCTCAACGCCCTGGGCAAAAGCGAAGCCCAGCTGGAAGAGGAAGCCAACGATGAGCCGGAACCGCAGTTTCAGGTCGGCGCCTTTGTGGAATTGAAAAAATCCAGTCAGATCGCCGAGATTTTGCAGCTGAAGCGCAATCAGGCTGTCGTCGATCTCAACGGCATCCGCACGACCGTCAAGCTGGAAGACATGCGGCCGACCCAGCGGCGGAAAAACAAGCCGGCGCCCTCTGGCATGTCTATGAAGGCGCTGCGCGCGAAGACTGTGAATCTGGAATGCAACATCATCGGCTGCCATGTTCAGGACGGGCTTGAAATCGTCGACAAATATCTCGACGACGCCGTTGTCGCCCGGATCGGCTCCGTCCGGATTATCCACGGCGCGGGTACCGGCGTGCTGCGCAAAGCGGTTCAGGAGAAGCTTAACCGCGACAAGCGCGTCGAGAGCTGGCGGATCGGCGGCGCAGGTGAAGGCGGCGCCGGGGCAACCGTCGTCACGCTGAAGACGGGGAAAGCGAAATGATCAGCTCCGCACTGAAGGCCAAGCTGCAGACGCTGCCGTTAGAGCCCGGCTGCTATCTGATGAAGGACAAAAATGACACGATCATCTATGTCGGCAAGGCCAAGAAACTGAAAAACCGCGTCAACCAGTATTTTGTAGGCGCGCACAATTACAAGACGACCAAGCTTGTCAGCAACATCGTCGATTTTGACTACATCGTCACTTCCAGCGAGAAGGAAGCGCTGGTGCTGGAAATCAATCTGATCAAGAAGTATCGTCCGCGCTACAACATCATGTTCATGGACGATTCCTCTTATCCCTATATCAAGCTGACCCATGAAGCTTATCCGACGCTGCGGGTTGTGCGCGACGCCAAGAAAGACCGCAAGGCGAAATACTACGGTCCGTTCCCGGACGCTTCGGCGGCGCATCAGACGATGAAGCTGCTCAACCAGCTCTATCCGCTGCGCAAGTGTGATAAAATGCCGAAGAAGCTGTGCCTGTACTATCACATCGGACAGTGCCTGGGACCCTGCGAGCTGAACGTCGATCCAGAAATCTACAAGGAAATCTCCGAGAAAATCACCCGCTTTCTGCGCGGGGACGTCAAGGATCTGGTCAGCGAGCTCAAGTCTAAGATGAACGCCGCAGTAGAAGAACTGGCGTTTGAAAAAGCCCGCGAGTACCGGGATTTGATCACTTCGATCGAGCACATTACCGACAAGCAGCAGGTTCAGGTTGAGGACAACAAGGACCGCGACGTGTTCGCCTGTTACGCGGATAAGGGCTACCTCGCGATCCAGGGCTTCTTCATCCGCTCCGGCAAGCTGCTGGAACGCCAGCTGTCGCTGACGCCGCTGTATGGCGATCCGGAGGAAGAACTGATTTCCTTTTTAATGCAGTATTATCAGAACCATCCGCTGCCTCAGGAAGTGATCGTACCGCTGGAGCTGGATATCGAAGCGCTGCAGGAGGTCATCACCTGTAAGCTGATCCAGCCGGTCAAGGGCTACCGCAAAAAGCTGCTGGACATGGCGTCCAACAACGCCAAAACCAACCTGCTTCAGAAATTTGAAGTGATGGAGCGGCAGAATGAAACGACGGAGGAATCGATGCGGCAGCTGGCGCAAAAGCTGCGGATACCCGGCTTGTCCCGGATTGAGATTTTCGATAACTCGCATATTTCCGGCGCCTTCACCGTTGCCGGCATGGTCGTGTTTGAGGACGGCTTGCCATGTAAAAACGATTACCGGCTGTTTAAGCTGCATACTGAAAACAGCGATGTCGATTCGATGAAGGAAGTGCTGTACCGGCGCTATTTCCGGCTGTTGAACGAAGGCGGACGGTTTCCTGATCTGCTTTTAGTCGACGGCGGTCTGACTCAGATTGAAGCGGCGAAGGAAATTCTCGGTTCGCTCGACCTGGATATTCCGATCTGCGGCCTTGTGAAAAACGACAAGCATCAGACGGCCAGCTTGATGAACGAACGTCTAGAGATCGTCGACGTTGAACCGGGATCGCCGTTATTCTTCTTATTAACGCGGATGCAGGACGAAGTCCACCGCTTTGCGATCAGCTATCATCGCAAGCTGCGCCAGAAAGCCCAGACAAAGTCGATTCTGGATGAAATCGACGGGGTCGGCGAAGTCCGCAAGAAGAAGCTGATGAGCACATTTAAGAGTTTTAAGCGGTTAAAAGAAGCGACGATCGAGGAGATCGCCCAGGTTGTGCCGCAGGAAGTCGCGGAAAGAATTTTTGATACGCTGCATGTGGAACCTTAACCCCGTTGTCCTGCATACTATGGTTTAGAAACCAAGAGGAGGACAGCGATGAAAAAGATTCTGACCCGGCGGGAGAAGGAAGTCTTTGATCTGTTGGTCAGCAATTACGATACGAAAGAGATCAGTGAACAGCTGAACATCAGTGAGAAAACCGTCCGCAACCACATCTCCAACGTGATCCTGAAGCTTGCCGTCAAAGGGCGGGCGCAGGCCGTGGTGGAGCTGATCCGATGCCGCGAAATTGAAATCTAGCCCCCAAGAGGGGGCTATTCTTTTCGATTTATGTTATACTAAGACATGAGGTGGTTTTTTTGAAAATCAAACGCTTGCTTTTTGTCGCGGCGGTTGCCGCGTTATGCGCCGGGTGTTTAATCGTGATGAATATCCGCTACGACCGGCTTTCCCGCTATCCGTATCAGGATCCGAAAAGCCGTGCGCTGATCGACGAATACTTAAGCGATGAGGACATCGAGTATATCATCGAATATTCGATTGCGCCTTCGACGTTTGTACCGTATATCCAGGCGGAGCGGTTCAGCGTTTATCATGCCCCGGAATACAACTACATGGAGGAGGCATTCTCCTACCGCAATTACGCGCCGGCCCTCATCGTCAAGATGGTAGAGGAAACGCGCGATCAGATCGCAGTGCAGGATCTGGCGCAGCTGATGCTGGTGTACAGCTACGAGGAAGTCAAGGAATGGCTGGATCGCGGCGATCCGTATTACCGCAACGCCACGCTGGTGCTCGATCCCTCGGCGCTGGACACGCTGGTGGACGACGATCACACGATCGCCACGCATGTGCCGCTGCATTTGGAAGCGTTGACGGACATCCCGCAGCTGACTGTCGAGGTTAACGGCGAGGAAAAGCCGATGCTGGTGGACGCGCGGCTTCAGCAGCCGCTGCGGCTGCTGTGCGAAGCGGCAGAGGCGGAGGTCAGCACGCGGGCCTGCGGCGGGCTGATCGTCACCGAAGGGTACGTCAGCTATCCAAAACAGGAAGAATTGTATAAGCAGGCGAAGGAACAGTACGGTTCCTCGGCGATCCTATATGTCGATTATCCCGGCCACAGTGAGCATCAGCTCGGTCTGGCTGTCGATTTTGCCGCAACAGGCAAGCAGTCGGAAGATTTCAGCACGACTGTGCAGTCTCAATGGCTGCAGGAAAACGCCTGGCGGTTCGGCTTTGTCCAGTCCTATACGGAAGACAAAGTCACGGAAACCAACAAGCTGGCCCGGCCGGAACACTACCGGTATGTCGGCCCTGCGCTGGCCCGGCAGCTGGTTGAGGAACATCACACATTGAAAGAAGGCACAGAATGATCGGCGTTTTTGATTCAGGAATCGGCGGGCTGCGGTTATTGGATAAGCTTCGTCAGCGGTGGCCGCAGGAAGATTTTGTTTATCTGGCGGATCAGGCACATGTCCCATACGGTTCGCTGGACCGTGATACATTACTGGATTTATTGCAGCTGAATCTGAACTGGCTGGAAAAGCAGGGCGCCGACCGGATCGTGGTCGCGTGCAACACAGCCAGCGCGACCGGCATCGCCCGCCGTTATCGCGGACAGGCGCAGATCGTGGAGATTATCTCCAAGACGTGTGAACAAATTCCGGCTTCGACGGAGAAGATTCTCGTGCTGGCGACGCCGTTTACGGCCCAGTCGCATCGCTACCAGCAGGTTTTAGCGCGGCAGCTTCCGCAGGCGGAGGTGAAGGAAGTCGGCTTGAGCTGCCTGGCTTTTATGATCGAGCATCTCTGTCCGAAGCAGGAAATTGAAACGTATCTGAAGGGCGAACTGAATGCTTACCGGAATGGCTTTGACCTTGCGGTTCTGGCGTGCACGCATTTTCCGTTTGCGCGCGATCAATTTGCGAAGGTGCTGGGAATCCCTTTGATTGATTCAGAAAGCATCGCGCTCGAGGCCCCGGCCCAACCCGGGCAGGGCACGCTGCGGATCGCGACGACTGGCAGCGTTGAACTGTTAGCCCGGCAGCTGCGTGGATTGATGAACTGGGATGTTCCCTGCGAACAGATTCAGATCGAAGTTTGAGCGAGGGATCGTGCAGATGGATCGAAAGAATCCAACGATGCCCTGATTCATAGAATAACACTGGAAAAGAATGGGAGAACCCGTTCTTTTTTAGTCGAAAACAAAAGCTCGCTTGATTTCCAATCTGAAAATTCAACGTCCCTGCGGCATCATTTCCTGCGACATCGGTGCATAGACTGTGACAGGAGGGGATGTTCATGAAAATCAAACCTGAAACTTTGAAGCAGGGCGCGGCTCTGATGTTCGGCGCGGTCGCATTGGCCGCTTACCTCACCACCGTGCTGTGGCCTTCCCATTCGCAGCCGGTCCAGACCGTCAGCGGATCCAGCGGCGGCGGGGATATGGTTCAAGTCTACTTATTAGATGAAGACGCGACGCTGATTCCCTATACGCTGGGGATTGAGGAAGGGCTGGATTTAAATCAGAGAGTCGCCGAGGTCCTGCGTTTAATGACGATCGGCAACGAACCGGTACAGGGAGTGCGCGGGCTTTTGCCAAACAACGCGCAGCTGGAAAACTGTACGCTGCAGGGCAGCCAGCTTTCGCTTTACTTTCCGGAGAATTTCCGCAATTATGATCCCAAGACGGAAATGCGGTTATTGGAAGGACTGACCTGGGCGGTCACGCAGTTTGACGAAGTCAGCGAGGTCCTGCTTTATTTAGCCGGTGAACCGCTGACGCACATGCCGCAGCTGTCAACGCCGGTGCCGCTGCCGTTAAACCGGCAGATCGGAATCAATAATTTTGAAAATACGGTCAATCGCCTGCACGACAGCCACTCATTGACGGTGTTCTATACGCGCCAGAAAAACGGCTCGAGCGTCTACGTACCGAAAACGCTGCGCATCAGCAATCAGACGAGTCTGCAGGATAAGCTGTCTTCGATTTTGTCGGATATCAGCGTGTTCAGTCAGCTGAAACAGCCGTTAGCCGAAACGCCGTTAACAGTGCTGGACTGTGCACTGGATGAGGGGCTGTTGACGATCAATGTCAGCGGCGAGATCCTGGATGAGGAAAAGAAGGTCAACGAGGAATTGGTTACCAGTCTGCTTTTGAGCATCCAAAGCTCGCTGGGCGTCAGCCAGGTTCAGCTGCAGGTCGACGGCGTCACGGTCAATCTCAGCGGCGTCAACGATGATCCGATTGATCTGAATTCCTTAATTCTCAATCAAATATTGCTTTAAGGAAGGCGGCAAATCTGATATTATAAGTACAGGTGGTAAAATGAAGATAGTAGTGGTGAGCGATAACCACGGTCGGACTGAACCGCTGGAGCAGATTTTAGAGCTTCATCGGGATGCGGATGTGTTTATCCATTGCGGGGACAGCGAACTGCCGCCGCAGTTTTTACAGGGGTATGTGTGCGTCAGGGGCAACAATGATTTTT
>ERZ1106981.1455-NODE-1455-length-10206-cov-2.226185_pt1 | contig 10206 bp, 6 predicted proteins | sample MGYA00403692_ERZ1106981 | MGnify/ENA primary metagenome ERZ1106981 (study PRJEB35170, sample SAMEA104062431) | human gut metagenome | biome: human gut; feature: human-associated habitat; material: faeces | place: Denmark | collected 2012-06-22 ... | reverse complement strand
ATCTGCCTCCAATGATTACTGTTTTTATATACAGTAATTTTTATCGTTTGGCAGATCAATAGTGGTTACAGCTATCAATTTTTGCAATTGACGCAGCGGATTGATATTAATACCTAACGCTAAATACCACACTCAATTATCGCCGCATGATGAAAAATTCAGACGCCCTACTTCGTAGAATACTGCGCAAAGCTGACGGTCTCGGGGTCAACGTCAGCCGGTACAGCATTAACGCAGAGTCTCTGTTGACTCACGGATGGACTGAGGTTTCCGATGGGAGAACGTCGATGATGATAGAACTCATGGACAAAGGGGAGTTGCGCTTCTTTCTGTGTGTTAAGCATTTGGTTTCAAATCAGGGGTAATTCTCAATGGCGATTTGCTTATATTGAAAACCCCGCCGGAGCGAGGTCTGTTGTTTGGTTGGTTACAGACAACAAAAACCCACCTGATGGTGGGCTTGCCTTGTTTGGTCAGTCCTGCGCGACCGTAAAAACAGCCCAGTCCGTCGCCGTCTTATCCTCTTCCGTCGCAATGTACTCACCAGCAAACATCCCCTTCTTATAAATAACCAGAGGAACGCCGGAAATAATGCCGGATTTAGACACATCCATAGCAATGAAATCACCTGACATACTGGCGCGGGTCATCAGCATTCCCGCAGTTAACGCAATCATTGCATCGTCGTAATTCATATCAGTACCCCAGTAACCCCAGGCGGGTTATTGTGAATGTCTCTCCGGCTGTCTGTGCGCCGGCACTGGAAATATAAAAATAGACCTCTGTCGGCACGCGATCCCAGCCACCATCCGCGCGCTTCTGAATGCGCTTAAAGCCATAGCTGTTATTGCTACAGACGTCGCTGATATCGGCCACGCTGTTTAACGAAGCGACGCCCAGATCCACGCGGTTATTGACGTAATCAGCCCCCGCAACGTTGGCAAACGCCTGAATATTCCACGCGTTAGAAATACTCATTGCGCTGAATACGCATTTCCACGAAAACGAATCCCAGTCAGACATATCGACATCGACAGGTACGCGTAGCAGTAAAGCCATGCTACCACCTGCGGACGCATTGACGGTTAATGTCAGGCTGGCACCGCTGACGCTGATTGTAGCGTTTGCCGCGTTAGATCCTGAGAGAGTGATATTGGACGACGGCAGACGACCTGCTGGCACTTTGCTGGTCAGCAGCCGGTTATCTCGAGCGCATTCTGAAAAAATACCTACACGGCAGGTATTGTTCCGGAAAATCACCTGACCGCCGGTGTCTGCCGGGTCCAGTAATTTCATATTAGCCAGCGCGGCCATATTTTTTAATGACCAGGTATGGTTATCAACAAGCAGTTTGCAGTATTTGCCGACACTGAAGAGTGCGTGAGCATCCAGCACAGATGAACCGTCAATCAGTATCATCGAGTCATGCAAATGCGCCATCGGGTAGGTCTGTGCCGTGGCACCCGTTTCTATTGAGGTGCTTATCCTGAGGAACTTATGCGCATTATCCACACGCTCGATACGTGACGGGCTAAGGTCAATGATGTTACTCCCAGTAGGGAACTCCAGCTCAGGGCCGGTATTGTGGACAATGGAGCCGCTGATGAATTTAATATCTCCCCCCCACGGGGAATAAATGACGCGATAGCCATCCTGCATGACGCAGTTAAAAAAGGTGTACCGTTCAGAGTTATCCGCACCCGGAATAAGCCAGACAGGCAGCCAGCATTGACGCCATTTGCATTCGTGAAAACCGTAACCCCAGGTGTTGTCGCCGTTGATATAACCCACGCCAAACCCCTGAAATGACAGGTTGTCGAAATACCCCTGCGCCGCGGCAACGGTACTGGTGCCCCAGTGTCCTATTGCGGCAATTCCTGTATCGGCAAGTGTTGAAAGCTGATATGTCGAGAAAGGAAAACCGGGCGCCGGGTCTCCGCCGGGGCCGTGGGTGAGGCTAATACAGAGTCTCGGGTCTTTCCCGGCATCCGGTGTCGCCGTGATGTTCGCATTGGTGCTCAAATCGGCATATTTTGTGTATTCCACATCTGCCGTGCACAGCAACAGGCCGTGATTACCGTCAATCCGCACGCCACGGGTATACGCTGTGATGGTCCGGGTGATCCGCAACAGCGACGGCATAACAATTCTGACCGTTTTATTTCTGTCTGAGTACTGAGACCACAGCCTGCCGGTATCAAGCGCCGCCTGCAGGTAATCACTACCATCGTCAACGAGCGTGGCTCCTCCGCTCAGATACCACTCGACGCGAATCTCTCCCTGACCGGTCAGCAGCTCCTCCCTGACCCAACAGTTACCGGCGGCCGTTTTAAATATGCAGCCGCCATCATCAATCCGAAGCGCTTCCGGGAGGCTGGCGATATGTCGCAACTTACCCCCGCCCCACGGCATCCCCGCTGCTGTTGCCGCCCAGCCACCGTACAGCGATTCCAGGTAAATTTGCTGCCCGGAAAATGAGGGTTCGGCCGCGCGAAGCGCGTTTAAATGCGCACACTGACCGACCAGTTTAAGCCCCTCATCTGAACCAAAGTTTTGGCGAAGCGCTGCATCACCGACGGAAACGAAGTGCAAAGAGTCAGTCGCATTCCATGTTTCATCCGTAGTTCCCGCTGTGGTGTATGGGATATCTGTCGCTGCGGTGAGTTTATACAACTCGTTGTTATAGCGAATGAGCTGGTTATATTCGGTGAGCGTCAACGGGCCGGCGGTGTAATCACCAATTACCTCATACCCAGAGCTCGCAATGAATGTATCAAAACGATTTTCCTGACTTTGCATCTGACGATCATGGGCCTTCTCCATGCCGAACCAGGTGCGTCGGAGTACATCGAAACGATCGGGCAATGACTCCGATTCTCGGTCATTGACTAATTTATCCAGGTTAATTGCGTTCTTCAGCAACACCTGTGGTGATGTCGAGCCAAGCTTTTCGTTGTCGGCCATACATTGTGCTCCAAAAATGAAAAACCCGCCGAATGAGGCGGGTGAATGGGTGCTTTTTTAAGAGTTAAGCGACGTCGCCGGGGTATATGGCGTCGTCGTAGGCATAGAACGATTCGAGGTATTCTTTTGCGGTGACCTGGCAGGTTCCGTCAGACTGCGGGGCGATCTCCTCTACAATGGCGTCGTAGACGTGGCGCGTTGAGCCGCAGAACACCAGGCGGATCGGCTCGATGGTTGCCGATGACAAGTCAACCTTCATCGGGTCATAAAACTCGCTCAGGTGCGGGACTGACAGCTGAAAATCACCCACCCTGCTCGCCACCATCAGCCCGGATGCAGAGCCATCCTGATAGCGGATCAGCGCGCGGGGATTTTCGAAAGACCAGTCCAGCGGCTCCGTAACGGTGAACGTTGTCACGCCACCAGCCGTTGTCATCGCCTCCACCAGACAGGAAATCGTGTTGTTACCCGGAATATCATCCGTGAGCACTATGCGATCGCCCGTGTTGTAGCACAGCGCGTCCAGCTCGGTAGTGGTCTGGAACGTCACCCGCTGCTGCAGGTATTTCATCAGGCGACGCATGCCGATCTGGTAGGCGTGATCCTGATTCAGTACCCCATCGAGTTTGTAGTTCTCGATTTTCACCGGCGTGGGATTATCAGGCGTCCGGCATTTAACGGTCTCCTCTGCCCAGGTAGTCCCGTTGATGTACGTCACGTCGACACCATCAAAATCATCATCTGAGGGCACGGTAAATCCGCTCTGCAGCTCCTCCACCATCTCATGCGGAGTGATCACGCCAGTCCAGGGCTTAATCCCCTCACGGTTGACCGTCGCCAGGCCATCACTCAGCAGAAAACGTGACTTCCCGGCATTGGCTATCTTCTGCAGCATTTCCAGCGCTGAGATACTGTCTCCGGTAGCAAAATCGAAATTTTCCCCCCGTGGCGTCCAGTACGCGAACTCCAGCGCGTTGATGGTGTCGACATCCATCTCCAGCCCCAGCGAGTTTCCGACATGCAGCAGAGCACCCGAGATAGTTCTGGCCGTTCCGGTTTCATAGGCGCGGGTGGCCACAACGTTTACACGTCGGTCCGACTGCGCCGCCAGCTTCCCGCCAGTCTCGACGGTCACCGCCATCAGCGACACGCCAGGATAGGATGAAGGGCGCGTCAGTAGTCGCCCGCGCAGTGCCTGCCAGTACATCGAATCGCGCGCGTTATTACTTCCCTGCTCATTGCGCCGACGGCAGCGAACTTCTACCAGCCCCGGAGAGCTGAGAGTGATCCGCTCAGTGAATCCCAGCCCGTTGACGTTTTTAAGCGCGTACTCTCCCTGGTGACTCACCCACCCCGATCCGGAACCGTAGACGCGATACTGAATCTCCCACTCAACGTGGCGGATCCGTTTTTTACCCTTACTGTCAAATCCACAGATGCCGTTCGGGAAAGAGAAATTCACTTCAAACGCATCCACCACTTCATTCTCAGGGCAAACCAGGAACGGCCCCAGCCAGCTCAGCGTGTCGTTAAGACCAGTGGCCTCATAGTCGATCATCGTCCTGGCGGTGAATCCCGGCCATGATTCATCAACGGCACCGGAAACCAGGCGCGCCACCGTCGCCGTCGTGCCGTCAGCTGACACAATCCGGTACTCATTCCCGCGGTGAGCAAGTGAAAGCCGTTGCACCCCCTCCGGCATCCCGGAGAATGCGGTGCCCGTGGCAGAGTTATAGGCGAGTGTCACATTCGCCGTTACCGCCGGGCTGCCGCCGGTTGATGCCGTGCCGGAGGTGTAAACCGGGGCATCACCGAAAACAGCTGCAGGCAGTGAAGAGGACGTGATCGCCCCACCCGCGAACGGACTGGCCGACTCGGTTATCAGTACGGTGCCGCCGTTGTCCTGCGCAACCAGGCCGGAGCCAGTGAGTCCCTCGGTGATAGCCGCCAGCAGTCCCGACATCGAGACGTAGTTAGCCACCAGTGACACCGGGTAGGTAACCCCCTGCCAGGTGATCGTGAACGTGCTGGAGCTGGTCGAAAAGTCGTAGGTGGTCGGGGCCGCACTGGCCTGGACTTTTGCCGCACTCCCCCCGGTGCCGGGCACTGCAGCCTGACCGGGGGTATATGACGCGATAAACAGATCGTAATCGACAGAGTTAAACCCCAGCGTCACCGGCATACCTACTACCGGCGCGATCTCCGTCAGCAGCGGGCTTGCGATAACGCTGTATCCAGCCGCCGTGGTGATCTGGTAGTTCGCCGGGGCTTTAAGTTCGACCACGGCGCCAGCGACCCAGCTGGGCGGCAGTGCGTTATCGTTCTCGTCATTATCGTCATCATCATCCGTATCCAGCCCCGTAAACGTTACGCTCGAACCGGATACGGTCATGCTGTCTGCAATAATGTCGTCTGCGTCCGGCGACGTCTGGGCCATATCCAGCCCGGTGCCGGATGACGTCCCGCCCACTTCGGTGGAGTTGACCCAGTTTTCGCTGCGCTCATCACCGGAAACGTCCGCGCCTGGCGGGTAATGGGTGCTGCTGAATCCCGGTAGCGTTGAAGCTGGCGTACTGCCAACCCGGATATCGCCATTGGTATAAATCAGATCACCGACACCGAGACACAGCAGCATCTGGACGCGCATTTTCGTAGGATCGGCGGCATCAAACCGGGTAACCGGCTGCACCACATAATCAGGGTAGATACGCACCCGGCCAAACACCTCACGAATGGCATCACCGAGTTTCGCGCTGTTTGCTTTAGCGGGGTTCAGGTCGAGGCTTCGACCTGTGGATGACGTATAGCCGCCGGCATCAATGTTACTCATCATGAATAATGAATAAGCCGCAGATGCGACGGCAATGCCCACTCCTATCCAGGCAATTGTCGCGGCCTCAAGCCCGAAAGGCACCGGATAAAGCCTGACATCACTATCAGGGCGAATCACACACTTAGCCCACTCGCCTGGCGGAATTAACAGCCCCTCAACCTCAACGGTCAGCGGTGGGACATCCCGATCCTCGTAGCCTTCAACATTTGCCACCAGCCAGCTGCGAATACTGGTTACACCATGCTCATGCGTTTCGAGTGGTTCACCGGTAAGCCGGGACGGGTAAAAACGAATGGTCATCGCCAGAACTCCACTTTGACAAATCGACGCTTAAACCGCGGCAAGGGCAGAAAGGTGACGTTCGTGCCTGGGTTGCATTCCGCCACATGCAGCAGGCCACCGATCCTGACCACGATCCCTACGTGGGTGACGGTCGACCCGGAATAGCAGGCCACCCCAGCCCCTTCGCAGGGTTCGCAGCGCTCAAGGGTAAGCATCATCCGGCGCGCTTCCCGGTCGAGGCCGCCGTCGTCTTTGGTGACCCCGGCAAAATCGGGCCAGACGGGTAAATTCAGGTCGCGGCGTATCTCGTTCACAATGCCGAAGCAGTCAAGTTTTGGAAAAGAGCGACCGCCCTTCTGCCATTTAACAGAACGGTATTTATCAGGGTTGAACATTGGGATTCCTTAGCTGATATAACGCAGTCCGGGGAATACAGGTAGCGTGTAGCGGTAACGTGGCCAGGCTGTATCAAGGATATTCATATAACCCGCGGTAATCTGCGCCTCTGTCGCCGTCCAGTAACCAGACTTGATTTTCAGCGTATACGGCACTTCCGCAGGGGCCGCTAAATCCGTGGAGATATAACGCCGGTACGTCAGCGATGCAGACAGACGGTTAGCCAGCGCATTGCGGATCGCCGTGGACACAACACCATCGATATTGCACAGGGCAAATTTCAAATCTTGCGTACCGTCCGCATTGCGCGCCGGCAGCGCAATGTCTATTGCACAGGCGGTAAACGTTACGGTATCGCCGTTCTCCGTCGTTGCCGTGATGTTCTCGTAACCCTGGCACAGATAATGGACGTCAGAACCAATGGTGATCTGCAGCGTCTCAATGATCACCTCCGGCCCGCTGCTGGCGTAGAGGCGTTTAATCTGCGTCATGCTTCGGCCACTCCTTATTCAGCGCAATATCCAGCAGTGAGCTGCCGACGATCCATTCCGGGTAATTACCCCATGGGGCAGGGGCAAGGGGGCGTTCCCATAATTCAAGCGTCGCCGTGTACTTCCAGTAAATCGGGGCTACCAGCACCGGTCCCTGATAAATATCTGTGAAGCGGCATTTGTAAAACTTAATGCCTGCCGGCGTCTGCAGCTTCATCATGAACCATGCAGCCCCGTCAGATAACGCATCACGGAACCAGGACTCAAACGCCAGTCCCTGCGCATCGGTTTCCATAAACCAGGTGATGCTGGCCTGCGTCGGCGTGGACGTATAAGCTCGCCTTTGCCGCGCGCGGCCGGTGATTAACTGGGTACGTTTTAACGGGCTTACAGGCTGGAATCCGTATCCTTCCTGTAATGGCATAGGGAGGCTGTCATGTGGGTAGTTGATATCAGTCATGCAGTCTCCCGGTAAAGTATCTCGAATAAAATTTCACCATTAACCTCAGGAGGATATTCATTTCAGAATAAAGCACGATGGAATCGAAGAAATCTCTGATTTTTTGGTTCAGATTAACGAAGATAAAAATCTTATTAAATCGACACAAACACACAAGGCGATATATTTACCAACTCATCTTAAGAGCTAAAAGAAATCAGAAAAAACAGCATTATCAATATATTAATTTTATTGACTTTAATGTGAGCCTACATTGTTTCGGCACAGCCCCATATCAAAATAAAAAAGGGCGATGTGCCGACAGAAAATATACGTCAATGTGACTGCTTGTTTAAAAGCAACTCCTGAAGAAGAAGCGCAATAGAAACAAAGATCAAAACCCCACAAAAAACAATTTTTGCAAAATCATAGTTAAAAACGGTTGTAAGCGTATCATTATTATATAAGTGATTATGCCTATAGGAATAAGTTGTGTAGATATCATCGCATATTTCAAGAATTCCACCGACTATCAAAACAAGCCAAAGAAATGAAAACTTCACTCGAACCTCCTTACGTTTACGTCTCCTATTGAAGATAAGCCCGCCAATAAAAAGAGGAATCATAAAAGCTATAAAGTCTTTAAATGTAAATGTTAACAACGCTTCCATTAATAAGATCCTTGTGTTTTCTTGCACCTACTCAGATTGTTAGACTTACCTACCTAATCAAGTCTCAGCTAATGCAGTTTAGCTTACCTAGGACCGTGTCGTGTATAGTTTCCTTTTAGAGCGTTGCCAAAAGCCCCTTGTGGCATGGTAACCTCCTTTGTGAGTTCACCTTTTAACTGCCTGGAAAGCTGTCGATTATTCTGATTGAGTGTAGCGCTCAACTGCTCCGGAGTAATACCCTGGAGATGAAACTCCTGATTAATCGGCGCGTGTACAGTTGTTTGCCTACGGTTATCGCTGTTAACGTTCTGAACACCAGTACCAAACCCTGTACGCCCCAGAGTTGCATCAAGCGGTTGGCCATTTCGAAGTGCCTCAAGCTGAGACACGCCGATCCGGTTCGTTGATGCCTGGTCGAAGACGTACTCTCCTTTGTGAACAATACCCGCTGGCTGATACTTACCACCGGGGCCGGTGTAACCGCCGGAGGCGAAGCCAACGCCTGAAACAGCCTGAATATTTGAGACGATACTGGCGGTCTGCGCAGCGATTGAGGCCATAGCGATGATGTTGGCCGGATAAGGCGCGCTTACTGCACCGCTTGCTATAGCCTGCTGGATTTTCACCATCGAGTCCGCGATAGCGAATGCCTTGCTCGCAGCAAAAGCGACCTTGTAGATTGCCGATTGCTCACCAAACCCCGTTCGCATGATGTCGGCGGTACTGTCAAACAAGGACTGCGTGGCCGCAGATATGATGGTGTTTTTCTGAGCCTCTATGACCTGATTTGCATCCGCCGCACGTTGACGAATAGAGGTCATTCTGGCCTCACCCTCGGCAGTTATTTCACCGGCCTTCGCATAAGCTTCCTCCTGAGCTGCCAGCCAGCGCTGGAGCTCTTGCTGAGCCTGGTCATATTCGTTGATTTGCCCCTGCATCCCCTCAAAAGTTCCAGAGAGTCGCCCTCCTGTGGGTGTAAGGTTTCCTACAACATTACGAACCGTCGAGGGCAGTTGCATATCGGTGTTTTGATAAATATCTGCCCGTGTTTTTTCATATTCACCGGGTTTTAGTTGCCCGGTTGCTTTGGCTTTCTCCAGCAGTTCAAGACGGGTTTTAAGCAGATCGTTGGTCCGCTCATCCTTCGTCTTTACCTGTTCCTGCATTTTCCGGTAATCATCCAGGGTTTTTACGGAGTTTTGCAGTGCCTCCTGCTGCTTATACGCCTGGAGGATTTCATCTGAACGGGAAAGGATCGATTTCTGGTCAGCTGTGAGCTGCGTTTTAGACTTGAGGTCAGCAATTTGCTGTTCGAACTTAACCCGCGCCTGGGTTGCGCTGTTAAGCTTGTCACTGGCGTCAAGCTGGGACTGCATGGCAGCGGTCTGCTGGTTTATCTGATCAAGCAGTCGGGATGCTGCGTCCTCTGTATAGGCTTTACCCTTTGGCGTCTTGGGTGGTTTCGGATCTTTGTACATCTCGTTAATGCGAGAAACATTTTTTGCATATTGCTCTGCAGTAATTGCACCAGCCTTCAGGAATTCGCTTTGCTGCTTAATAGCTTTATTGCGCTTATCCGCATTGCTCAGATATTGCTGGTTAACGCGATCTGCTTCCTGCTGCGTTTTAATTCTTTGCTGTTCGGCTTCCTTAGCCTTCGCCTGTCCTTTGGTTACATCCCCCTGAAGATTGGCAACTGATTCGAGCAAATCTCTCTGTTTTATCATCTCCGGGAGGTTGGTAAACCTCGCGCTAAAACTGTTCCAGAACCCACCATCTTTTTGCCCTTTTTGGGCTTCAGCAATATTTTCGTTTAAGGTGGCAAGTTTATCCGTTAGTGTTTGTTCACGCCCAATATTGAGCATCGCATCCCAGGCGCCTTTGGCCGTTTTACCCAGCGAGTCCCATGCACTTTCAAGAAGACCAAGATTCTGATGAATATCATTCGCACGCTGCTGCATGGCATTGGCGTAAGCATCAGTAGCCACCCGTGCAGCATCCTGCTGATTACCTTCATCCTGTAGCGCTTTAATCTGGTTGTAGGTTGCCAGTGTCAGAAAGTGGTACTGGTCGTTAAGTTTGGTAATGGCCGCAACCGGGTCAGCAGTAATGTCGTTGAAATCACCAACC
>ERZ1106981.1453-NODE-1453-length-10218-cov-2.315163_pt1 | contig 10218 bp, 9 predicted proteins | sample MGYA00403692_ERZ1106981 | MGnify/ENA primary metagenome ERZ1106981 (study PRJEB35170, sample SAMEA104062431) | human gut metagenome | biome: human gut; feature: human-associated habitat; material: faeces | place: Denmark | collected 2012-06-22 ... | reverse complement strand
CGCAGCGAGGGGAGTCAAAAGGCGTTCCTTCGGGAAGCTGGTACAGCTCGAGGACGGCGCCCGCCATTTCAAGAAACGCGACTTCAATAGCGCCCTGCGGCGACGGTTTGCTAAACCGCTGCTGGCGCTGAAAGCCCAGCGGTTCATAGAAGGCAAGCGAACGCGTTAAGTCGCTGACCTGATAGCCAATATGAGCAATCGTGTTGATCAGTTCGCGCATGTTATACCCCCTTACGCACGCACCAGAAACCGTAGAAAGCGACATACACAAAGCACACAAGTGGGGCGATAAAAGCGATTTGCATATTGCCGCCGTTCATATCCGAGATAATGCCCATCACCAGCGGAATAACGGCCCCGCCGATAATCGACATCACCACGATCGAGCCTGCGGTCTGGGTATCTTTCCCCATCCCTTTGATGACCAGACCAAAGTTTGTCGGCCAGCATGGCGCCATACAGAAGCTGACCAGAATGAGCGCATAGACCGCCAGCATTGAACTGCTGAATACGGCAACCAGTAAAAGGGCGGTGGCGGCCAGGGCAAAGGTACCGAGCAGCAGCGCCGGATTCAGGCGGTTCATCAACCAGGTGGCCACGGTTTTACCCACGGCGTAAATCACCAGAGAAGCCAGCAGCCAGTAAGTCGCGGAGTGCTCGCTGGTGCCCTGCTGCACGAGCTGCACAAAGCGAATCGTGAAGCTCCATACGCCAACCTGGGCGCCGACGTACAAAAACTGCGACAGGATCCCGAGGCGAAAGCGCGGGATAGCAAACAGGCGTTTCAGCGTAGGCCCCATGCTTTCCGTCGGGAGCTGCTGCTGCTGAGAGGGCGTGCCCTTGCACGACGGGAATTTAATAAACACGAACACCAGCGCCAGCACCACCAGCACGGAGCCGATAATCAGATAGGGCCCGACCACCTGGCCGACCATTTGATGGCGCGCGGCGTCCGCGGCGGCGGCGGGCATCGCCAGCAGCTGTTCATGGCTCGGATCGTTCTCGCCAAAGACCATCACCTGGCCAATCAGCACACCGGAAATCACGCCCAGCGAGTTGAAGATCTGCGAAAAGTTAATGCGCTGGGTGGAGGATTGAATCGGACCCAGCAGGCTGGAGTAGGTGTTTGCCGACGTTTCCAGAAAAGAGAGTCCGCAGGCGATCACCCCCAGGCAGGCGAGGAACGCGCCGTAGGTCATGATCTGCGCGGCCGGGACGAACAGGAAACAGCCGAGGGCGTACAGGCACAGCCCAATAATAATCGCCGCTTTATAGGAATAACGCTTAATCAGCGCCGCCGCAGGCAGGGCGACAAAGAAGTAGCCGAGGAAAAAAATCGACTGCACCAGCGCCGTCTGGGTATCCGTTAAATCGAAGCCCTTTTTAAACTGGGCGATCAAAATATCATTCAGGTTGCCCGCCATCCCCCACAGCGCAAACAGGCAACAGACCAGTAAAAATTGCAGCCAGGGGGTGTGCGGTAAATACGCGCTGGTGTCCAGTTTTTCATTGTGGACCGCCGCTTTATCGACCTTATCCGTGATTAGCGTACTCATTGAGCTATCCTCTTAATGGTTTTTATACAGTAGGGTTTATGCCATTTCATAATCAGAGGCGGCACGCAAAAGCCGTTCTCGTGCCTCCTGGTACTCAGGTAAAGATGATGCGCCCTGCTTTTCGACGCTGACGGCGGCGTAGGCCGCCGCAAATCGGGCTGCGGCTCGCCGCAGGCCAGTCGCGCCGCCAGCGCGCCGTTGAAGGCATCGCCCGCGCCGGTGGTATCGCGGGGATGAGAAGGAAAGCACGGAATAGGGGATTTCACGCCCTGCTCGCTCAGCAGGGCGCCCTTTGCGCCGAGGGTGATAATGACGTTGCGCGCGCCCTGAGCATGCAGCGCATCGGCGGCCTCGGCCGCGGCCGCCAGAGAGTCAACCCGGCGCCCGGTCATTAACCCGGCCTCCGTGGCGTTCGGCGTGAGCAGATCCACTTTGCTTAGAAAGGCGTGCTCAACGGGCTGCCAGGGCGCAGGATTGAGCACCACGAAGGCCCCGGCCTCTTTGCCGGCGTCAACGACCTGCTCAATGGCGGAAAGATTGTTCTCCAGCTGAACCAGCACCACATCCGCGCAGCCGATAGCGGGAATGCAGCCGGCGATTTCATCATCGGTCACCGTCATATTCGCGCCGGGGTCGACGGCAATCATGTTTTCGGCATCATTGCCGGCCACATAAATCAGCGCGTTGCCGGTGGGGACGTCTTCGGCGACCAGCAGCGTCACGGCATTGAAGCCCACGCCTTTCAGATGACGGCGGGCAAAATGGCCGAAGGTATCATTGCCAATCTTGCCGATATAGTGGACATTCGCCCCCGCTTTTAGCGCGGCGGTGGCCTGGTTCGCCCCTTTCCCCCCGGCGCTGGTCATACTCCCGCAGGCCACTAACGACTCGCCCGGCACCGGAAAGCGCTCCACTCTGGCAACCATGTCGAAATTGAATGAACCAAAAACACAGACTTTTCCTGACATCATTCGCTCCTTTATACGAGCTCGGGGGAGTGCAGCACGGCGGACAGATCGCGGGACATTTTTTCCCAGGCCTGCTCAAGCGGCATATCCGGGCGGAATAAACCGCTGCTGCCCATGACCAATATCTGCGCCCCGGCTCCCAGCAGCTCGCGGTAGGTGTTGCGATTACATGAGCCGTCGACTTCCAGCAAGAAGTTGAGGCTGCGGCTCTCTTTTAGCTGATGAAGCTGCGCGATTTTGGCGGTCATTTCGGGAATAAACGGCTGACCGGCATAGCCCGGATCGACGGTCATCACCGTGACCTTATCGAGCAGATGCAGATAGTGCTGGATGCTCTCAACCGGCGTGGCGGGATTGAGCACCACGCCCACCTCTTTCCCCGCCTGGCGAAGCATATTGATGACCCGAAAAGCTTCGCGGCAGATGGTTTCCGGATGCAGTGAAATGGCGTCTGCTCCGGCTTCTATCAGCGCCGGGATAAACGGGGCGGGCTCTTCGACCATCAGGTGGACATCAATGGGAAGCGACGTATAGGGCCGAATCTGCGCCACAAAGCTGGCCGATAGCGCCAGATTTTTGACATAGTGGCCGTCCATGATGTCGACATGCAGCCTGTCGGCTTTGCCGTTTAAAAAGTGCAGCTGTTCCGTCAGCTTCATCATGTCCATACACATGAGCGAGGGAGAAAGGTAATAACGCATAAGGCCTCTTTTATTCCGGTAGTGGCTGATTTCAGGCAAAGTCTGGCCCTGCCGCGGGAAGCAGCGTTTCGACATTGCGCGTATTAACCGTCACGTCATGACGGCGTACTCAGGCGATTTGCAGGCTGACGTTATGCCAGGTCATCTCTTTTTCCAGCAGCGGATCGACAAACTTTTCGGTGATTAAACAGTCCAGCTCGCCCAATCCGCCGATCCGCGCGACGCCTGTTCGCCCCAGCTTGCTGCCGTCGACTAATGCCACCGTCTGACGGGCGGCCAGCATCATCTGTTTCAGCAGGGCGGCGTGGGCTTCCGTACCCGCATATAAGCCGCTATCGCGCTCCAGTCCCTGGCAGGAGAAAAAGAGCGTATCGACGGCGTACTCCCGCAGCGTTCGTGAGGCGGTTTCACCGAAGAACGCCTCCTCGGTCGGGGAAAAATCGCCTCCCAGTCCCACGAGATGCAACGAGCGTCTGCTCATCAGCGTTTGCAAGATGCGGATAGAGGGCGTGATAACCGTTAGCGCCATCTCCGGCATCTGCCGGGCCAAAAACCAGCTGGTGCTGCTGCCGTCCAGGACGATGGTCTGTCCCGGCTGGAGACACTGCAGCGCTTTGCGGGCAACGCGCATTTTTCCTTCGCTGTGCAGCAGCGTTCTCTGCTGAAAGCTTCCCTGGCTATCTTCGACCGGCAGGGCGGGCGACGCCGCTCGGATCGCCGGCAGCGGGTTCTCCGCCGCCAGCGCTCCGCCATGGCTCCGATTTAAGATCCCTTTCCGTTCCAGCTCGCTCAGATCGCGGCGAATCGTTTCCCTTGAGACCCGAGTCGCTTGCGCAATCTCATTCACCCGCATCACGCCGCGTTGGCCCAGCAGTTCAACAATCAAACGATGACGTTCCAGCGGCAACATAGCTCTCTCCTGAAGTACATAATCAGATTACCTTTCCCTTGCGTAGGGCGTTGAGACCTCCGGAATATCCGGCGAAGGCGACCGTTTTGTCGCCGGTCAATGTGACAGCGTACGCATTTTGGCGTCATATCCGGCAGCGGTTTCGCTCTCTCGCCCGTTATTCAGGCATAAACAAAAACAAACAAAAATAAATGCAAGATTGCCTTTGTGCCCGTTTATGCCCGTTTACGCCCGTTCATCAAGGGCATCGCTCATTTCTCGTCTGCTAATTAAAAGCAAATGAAAATAAAAAAATGCTAATTTGATCACGTTATTTTCATTTGATGCGTTTTTAAATGGATTTAAGCCGATTAAGAGCATTAAATGAAAGCAACTAAAAACAAAGAGCAGGATAAAACCATGAATGAAACAACCCGTCGTTTTGCACGTTTAGTCGACCTGAGCGCAGTCCAGGCCACCAGTACCGAAGCGGACGTTCGCGCCTGCGCCGAGCTGGCAACCCGATACAACATTATTTCCGTCCACGTTCTGCCCTGCTGGACGCGTTTTTTCAGTACGTTGCTGCCGCAGCAGGGGACGGGAGAGGTGATGATTGGCGGGCCGGTCGGCTTTCCCGGCGGCGGGCATGCGACTGACACCAAGGTTCAGGAAGTGCGGCAGCTGATTGCCGATGGCGCCCGCGAAGTGGATATGGTGGTGAATATCGGCAAAGTGTTATCCGGCGATTATGACTATGTGCGCGAAGATTTGCGCCGCGTGGTGGAAGCCGCCGCCCCGGTACCGGCTAAAGTGATCCTCGAAACGCACTATCTCAATGAGGAGCAGATTCGCCGCGTGTGCGATATCGCCGTAGAGGTGGGGATGAAGTGGGTCAAAGCCTCCACCGGCTGGGCGCCGACCGGCGCGACGGTGGAAAAAGTCAGCATTATTGCCGACCAGCTTAAAGGACGAATCGATATCAAAGGTGCCGGGGGGATTCGCGATCTGGCAACGGTGCGCGCGCTTTACCAGCTTGGCGTCCGCCGCTTTGGCATGAGCCATGGCGCGGTCACAAAGGTGCTGGCTGAACTGGAGCAGCACCCGGAACGCTTTCCCGAGCTGAACGCCGATTAAACTGAGAGACCGCGGGCCTGATGGCCCGCCTTAAGACGTCACCGGAGTCAGTGATGAAAGATAAAATACTCACGATTGATGTTGGCACTGGCAGTACCCGCGCCGCTCTTTTGCGCGTTGACGGCACGATGGTCGGCTTTGCGCAAAGAGAGTATGAACAGACCACGCCGCGTGCGGGTTGGTCAGAACAGGCCCCGTCTTTATGGTGGCAGGCCGCCTGCGACTGTATACGCGAGGTGCTTTACCGCTATCCTGAAACGGCTGCGCAGATTGCGGTTATTGGCGCCTGCGGGCAGATGCACGGCACCGTCCTGCTGGACGATCGCGGCGAGCTGGTGGAGGACAGGGCGCTGCTGTGGAATGACAAGCGCAGCCAGCCGCAGGTGGAGGCTTTTACCGCGCGCGAAGGGCGGGAAAAGTGGCTGGCGCATTTAAATAATCCACCCGCGGCGGCGTGGCCCGCTTTCAAATTAGCCTGGTGGCGTGAACATCATCCGGAGCGCTGGCCGCAGCTCGCCAAAGTGTTAATGCCGAAGGACTATATTAATTTCATGCTGACCGGCGCCCTGGCGACCGACTATAGCGAGGCGTCCTGCTATTTCCTGATGGACAGCGAAACCCGCGCCTGGTCTTCGCAAGCCTGCGAAACGTTTGGCCTGCGGGTCGATCAGCTACCGGACCTCAAACTTTCCAGCGACATTATCGGCCAGGTAACCCCACGCGCCGCCGGCCTGACGGGCCTGCCTCAAGGGATCCCGGTGGTTGCCGGTACGTCGGACATGGCGGCCTCTCTGCTGGGCTCGGGAGTATATGAGCCGGGGATGGCGTCCGACTCCACCGGCACGTCGACGCTGATCACCGTGGTGTCGCCGCGGCCGTTACACCATCCGCTGGTTAATAATCTTCATCTTGCCAACGCGGCCTGGGGCGGATTTACGATTCTCGACGCCGGCGGCGATGCCGTCCGCTGGGCGCGGCTGGCGCTTGCCGATAACCAGATTACCCACCCGCAGCTTTTGCAGGAAGCGGCGGCGGTGCCGGCCGGTGCGGAAGGGCTGCTCTTTCTTCCCTATCTGACGGGAGAGCGTCTGGCCGAACACACGAACTCGCGGGCGCAGTTCTTCGGCCTGCAGCGCAAGCATCGCCGCGGTCATTTATTCCGCGCAGTTCTGGAAGGGGTGGCCTTTGCATCCTGGCGCAATCTTCGGCAGCTGCAGAAGTGCGCGCAGTATCCGCAACAAATGATCGCTTCCGGCGGCGGCGCGCGCAGCCCGCTGTGGCTTGAAATCAAAGCCGCGGCGTACAATCTTCCGATATTATCTACGCGCAATCAGGAGAATGGCGTCACCGGATGCGGTATTATCGCCGGGGTTGGCGCGGGGCTGTACGCGGATTTTGCCAGCGGCGTGAGGCAGACGGTGCAGTTCGATAAGCTGATTTCGCCGGATCCCCGTCTGCGGGATTATTACCACGCCTGCAGCGAGCTTTTTGATACGCTCTACCGGCAATCCGCCGCCTTATACGACAGGCTGGATGCCCTGAGCGCAGGACCCGACTGATAAGCAACGGTAAGCCAGCGCCGCGTCGCGCGTAACGTGCCGTAAATAAGAGAGAGGCAGAATGTTTGCAGAAGAAAGACAGGAGAAGTTGCTCAGTATTCTCAGGGAAAAACGCAAAGTGGCTGTTTCTGAGATGTGTGACGTCTTTAATGTATCTGGCGCCACCATTCGTGCCGATCTCCGCCAACTGGAAGAGGAGGGACTGCTGACCCGTACCCACGGCGGCGCCGTCCTTCGCACGCGGGCGAGCTTTGAACAGGCATCGGACGCGCGTGAAATTGTCAACCTCAGCGCGAAAGAGCGGATCGGCCAGCGCGCGGCGGCGCTGGTTGAGGATGGCGACATTATCGTGCTGGATACCGGCACGACGACCCTGCATATCGCGCGCAATATTCGCGACCGACAAAACGTCACGGTGGTCACCAACGATTACCAAATCGCCCGCGAGCTGGAAGCCAGCCCCTCGATTCAAACCATTCTGCTGGGCGGGATCGTGAAGAAGGGGTACCACTGCGTGGTGGCGATCAATGGACGCTCCATTCTCGATACGCTGAACGTCGATAAAGCGTTTATGGGCGCCAATTCGCTGTCGCTGAAACACGGCGCCTGCGTGGCCGATATCATGCTGGCAGAAACGAAACGCGGCATGGTTGAACACGCCAGCCAGGTGATTATCGTCTGCGACTACAGCAAGCTGAATAATACCTCGCTTGCCCAGTTTACCGCCGCGGATCGGATTGATACCGTGGTGGTCGATCGTCTGCCCGATGACGTTCAGGCGTATCGTAATGCCGGCATTCAGGTGATCTCCCTGGATGAAGAGGCGCACCTCTAGCGTTCTGTTCCGGCAGCGGCGTACCGATCCGGAGTACTACAGTAAAGGGCTCGGTATTGCGCCGCGTATCAACCCGGCGCTGGAGAAAGTGACGGCTTCTCCCGAATATAGCGCAATTAAAGCGCGCTGGATTAAAGCGTCGTTGATAGTGGCGTACAGGAAAGATACCCCCTGAAGGTATAGCCCCTAAACATTTCGGTATGCCATCGGGAGCATCGGCTTATCCGTCAACGAACAAACGGTTACTGGTTCTCTCCCTTTTTAAAAGTTTTCAATACATTATGCGCGTAGCTAATATAATTCTTAGCGCTCGGACATTTAAAATGTAACGCGAAACTTCTGAAAAACATGTCCAATGAAATAAAAAGTGGATTTTATTTCAATCTTTATGTCAGAATCGCGTTATGGTAGTAAAAACCATATTTTATATATTGTCATTATGCAGGCCATAATGAGCGGATACTACCGAACGCTACAGAAATAATATTCTGAGGCGTTTTCTGATTATTCGCATGGAGAATTATCGTGATGCTATCCTGTCTTAAAAACCTCGCTGGTGATTATATAGGATATAAATCATATGGCAGGAAAAACAAATGAGTTCGATGACAAATAGCCTGGAAAGATTAAGGAAGGAAAAGGAGGAGATAAAGCGACAGCGGCGTGAGTTTAAAATAAAATTCGTGTGCTTATATGTCTCAATATTGTCACATCTAAAAGCAAATCCTGATAATAAAGTTACCAAGGGTTCTTTTGGCGATGCCAAAAAAATCACCGTGGCAAACGATGGTTTCTTTTTTGATATTAGTTTCAAATATGACTACGCAAGAAATAAAGTGCGGATTATTGTATCTGAAGAAAGCCTGTCGCTGAAAGTCAGGCTCACCCTGCGGCTGACGGCATCAAAAGCGAAATGGCGCATTGTAAAAATATCCCATAAAAAGTTTAAGTATATTTTTAGAGTCATGAAGCCACAGCTGATTGAGGAGCTTATCGTCTTTTTGATCCGCTATCTGTAGATATTTCCTCTCCGTCAATGGGCCAATGAGCCGGGATGCTCGCTTCGATCGTTCTTCCGGCTGCAGGTTGGATATTTCCTGCCGCGAGTTCCCCCTGGTTTGAGTCGATGAGAATGTCATTAAACGGCATTACTCAATAAAGCCCCCATTAATGCTGTTTTTTCCCGCTTTTACCCCTTTTATCGCCCGGGTTTTCTGGCGGGATGAAGTTGCCAGGGTGATTTCTTAACTCATTGTAAATAAATGAAAAAGTATCATTTTTGTCATGAATGCCTCTGTCAATCACATTTCCTCTGTCGCCAACTTTAAATCTGTAAAAGTAGACGTTTGTCGACTTTTCATCTAAAAAGTTGGGGGAAGGGACTAGACAGGACCATTATTAGGTTATCAAATGGTTAAATTACGTCACATTAAATGTGAATGATTGGCCTTGTGTATAAAAGGCCAACACGCTTTCCGCTGCGTTAAAGCGCTGCGGACATCTTTGGGAGAAGTTATGCATTCCTCTGTTAATAAAAATGAAACTCGGACCTTTTTTGGTCATCCTTACCCCCTCGGTTCGCTGTTTTTCACCGAAATGTGGGAACGGTTCTCGTTTTACGGTATTCGACCATTACTGATCCTGTTTATGGCGGCCACCGTCTATGACGGCGGGATGGGGCTGGCGCGCGAGAACGCGTCGGCCATTGTCGGGATCTTTGCCGGGACCATGTATCTTGCCGCGCTGCCCGGCGGCTGGCTGGCGGATAACTGGCTCGGGCAACAAAAGGCGGTCTGGTACGGCTCGATTCTGATCGCCCTCGGCCATCTCTCCATCGCGCTGTCGGCGGTGATGGGGGATAGCCTGTTCTTTATCGGCCTGATGTTTATCGTGCTCGGTTCCGGCCTGTTCAAAACCTGTATTTCGGTGATGGTCGGCACGCTGTACAAGAAAGGCGATGCGCGTCGTGACGGTGGATTCTCGCTGTTCTACATGGGCATCAATATGGGGTCGTTCATCGCGCCGCTGATTTCCGGCTGGTTGATTAAATCACACGGCTGGCACTGGGGCTTTGGCATCGGTGGCATCGGGATGCTGGTGGCGCTGGTGATCTTCCGGGTCTTTGCGGTACCGGCGATGAAGCGCTACGACAGCGAAGTGGGCCTCGATTCAACCTGGAACAGCCCGGTGGCGAAGAAGAACGGCGTGGGCGCCTGGCTGCTGGCGCTGGCCGTAGGTGCCGCGGTGATTATCACGCTGATTGCGCAGGGCGTGATTGTGGTTAACCCTGTTGCCGTTGCCAGTATGCTGGTATACGTGATTGCCGCTTCGGTCGTTCTCTATTTCATCTATCTGTTTGCCTTCGCCGGACTGAGCCGCAAAGAGCGCGCCCGTCTGCTGGTGTGCTTTATTCTGCTGGTTTCCGCCGCCTTCTTCTGGTCGGCATTTGAGCAGAAGCCGACCTCCTTCAACCTGTTCGCCAATGATTATACCAACCGTATGATCGGCAGCTTTGAGATCCCGGCGGTCTGGTTCCAGTCAATCAACGCGCTGTTTATTATTCTGTTGGCGCCGGT
>ERZ1106981.1444-NODE-1444-length-10305-cov-2.951024_pt1 | contig 10305 bp, 7 predicted proteins | sample MGYA00403692_ERZ1106981 | MGnify/ENA primary metagenome ERZ1106981 (study PRJEB35170, sample SAMEA104062431) | human gut metagenome | biome: human gut; feature: human-associated habitat; material: faeces | place: Denmark | collected 2012-06-22 ... | reverse complement strand
TCGCCGGTTTGCAGATCGACGCGCAGCAGGCGGCAGCGGGGGCCTTTGTGGAAGAAATCGTGGAAAATCTGCCAGTCGTTAAGCGGCGTCCAGTCGCTTTTGGCAATCTCAATGCCCACCAGTTTGCTGCAATCGCTGTTTGCCACCCAGGTGCCATACCCTACCCAGTCATCGCTAACGCGATAAACTTCGCGCTCGGCGAGGGTGGTCAGGTTGACTTCCAGCAGGATACGGTCATTTTTCACGTAATAAAGCGACTTATCGTCCGGGGAGAGGAAGCCGCCGAAGGTGTTATCCCCGGCGCCTTCGGTTAGCTGGACGGCCTCGGCGCTGGCGATATTCAGCAGATAGTAGTTCCAGTGGCCGTCAAACTCGCCGGCGAACAGTAAATGGCTGCCATCGTTAAAAAAGCACTTCTGATAGAAGTAGTTGCGATGACAGGTGACCTCCGGGGGGGTTAAGCGGGTGACTTCCGCCCCGGTATCCGGATCGTGGCTGACGTGATAATTCAGTTTGACCCGCATGCCTTTAGCCATGTAGTGCTCCTTTCTTTCCTGCGATGCCGCTGGACCAGAGGCGTGTCGCTGAGTGATATGTTTTAAAAGACGGGTATTAATTTATCAAAACATTGTTTCATTATTTGTGATGGCTCACGCAGTTCAGCGTAATTCCCGCGTTTTCAGCGGGCTGCTGGCTTCGCTTCGGCACCTCTGCAGACAATCGGTTGAATCTTCATCTTTTCAAAACCTTTTCCGGCCTGGCGCGTGCCGGGAGGCTCCTTCGCTTTTTCTTTTTTTGTAATCATCATCATAAAAAATGAAACATCGTTTTAAATAATATTGAAAATGGCTGGGGGCGGGGCTAAGATGGCACCCATCAGCAAAACGGAACTCTGTTTTATTTTCATTATGGTGGGCTATGCCCGAGAGTTCGCCCCACGCTCAGTCGCGCCGCCGGCGCGGACCGGGCCGAGAGAACCTTGCCTGCAAATAGCAGGCTCTGAACGACTAAGGAACATAATATGATTCTTGATGCATTCTCCCTGCAGGGAAAAGTGGCCGTCGTGAGCGGATGCGATACCGGTTTAGGTCAGGGGATGGCCCTCGGGCTGGCGGAAGCGGGCTGCGATATTGTCGGTATCAATATCGTCGAACCGGTGGAGACTATCGAGCGAGTAACCGCGCTGGGACGCCGTTTTCTTAGCCTGACCGCCGACCTGCGCCAGATCGACGGTATTCCTCAGCTTCTGGAGCGGGCGGTGGCGGAGTTCGGCCATATTGATATTCTGGTCAACAATGCCGGCCTGATTCGCCGCGAGGACGCGCTGGCGTTCAGCGAAAAAGACTGGGACGACGTGATGAACCTCAACATCAAGAGCGTATTTTTTATGTCCCAGGCGGCGGCGAAACACTTTATCGCCCAGGGCAGCGGCGGGAAGATCATTAACATCGCCTCCATGCTGTCGTTCCAGGGGGGGATCCGCGTGCCGTCGTATACCGCATCCAAAAGCGCGGTGATGGGCGTCACCCGCCTGCTGGCCAACGAGTGGGCCAAACACAACATCAACGTCAACGCCATCGCCCCGGAGTATATGGCGACCAACAACACCCAGCAGCTGCGCGCCGACGAGCAGCGTAGCAGCGAAATCCTCGATCGCATTCCCGCCGGGCGCTGGGGGCTACCGGCCGATCTGATGGGGCCAGTCGTGTTCCTTGCCTCCTCAGCCTCCGATTACATCAATGGCTACACGGTGGCGGTGGACGGCGGCTGGCTGGCGCGCTAACCGTCCGCGATGGCCGGGGTCTGTGGTATCGCTCCGGCCTTCTGAGCAATTATTGTCCATACGCAAAAGTGCGGATCGTCCATACTCCTGAACACGGGTATAATGTTACCGCTCTGTATAAACAGGGTTATTAACTATTGGAAACGCATTTTTTGTTACTTTGAAAGTTTAATGTCCATCACAAAACCCATCCTGCCAGCAATATAGTCCATATCTTTGGCTTATCCTGCCTGACCCATTCATCCACCAGTCACGTACTTTCGTCTTATGTCTTACTCTGTGTGGCAGGAAAAAAATGACTTCAATCAGTAACGACTCTACATTATCGCCGCGGACGCAACGTGATACCCGGCGGATGAACTGGTTTGTTTCCATCGCCGCGGCGGTGGCGGGCTTGCTCTTTGGCCTGGATATCGGCGTGATATCCGGAGCGTTGCCCTTTATAACCGACCATTTCACCTTATCCAGCCAGCTTCAGGAGTGGGTGGTTAGCAGCATGATGTTGGGGGCGGCGATAGGCGCGCTGTTTAACGGCTGGCTGTCGTTCCGCCTTGGTCGTAAATACAGCCTGATGGCGGGGGCCGTACTCTTTGTGGCCGGCTCTATCGGATCCGCTTTTGCCGCCAGCGTGGAGGTGCTGCTGGTGGCCCGCGTGGTGTTGGGCGTGGCAGTCGGGATTGCCTCTTATACCGCGCCGCTGTACCTCTCCGAGATGGCCAGCGAGAACGTGCGCGGGAAAATGATCAGTATGTATCAGCTGATGGTCACCCTTGGCATTGTGCTGGCGTTTCTTTCCGATACCGCCTTTAGCTACAGCGGTAACTGGCGCGCCATGCTGGGCGTGCTGGCGCTGCCGGCGGTGATCCTGATCATTCTGGTCGTCTTTTTGCCGAACAGCCCGCGCTGGCTGGCGGAGAAGGGACGCCATATCGAAGCGGAAGAAGTGCTGCGGATGCTGCGCGATACCTCGGAAAAGGCGCGCGACGAGCTTAACGAGATCCGTGAGAGCCTCAAGCTGAAGCAGGGCGGTTGGGCGTTGTTTAAGGTCAATCGTAACGTGCGCCGGGCGGTGTTCCTGGGCATGCTGCTGCAGGCGATGCAGCAATTCACCGGCATGAACATCATCATGTACTATGCGCCGCGTATCTTTAAAATGGCGGGCTTTACCACTACTGAACAGCAGATGATCGCCACCCTGGTGGTGGGCCTGACCTTTATGTTTGCCACCTTTATTGCGGTGTTCACAGTGGATAAAGCGGGCCGCAAGCCAGCGCTGAAAATCGGCTTTAGCGTGATGGCGCTGGGCACTCTGGTGCTGGGCTACTGCCTGATGCAGTTCGACAATGGCACCGCATCCAGCGGCCTCTCCTGGCTCTCCGTCGGCATGACCATGATGTGTATTGCCGGGTATGCGATGAGCGCGGCGCCGGTAGTGTGGATCCTCTGCTCCGAGATCCAGCCGCTAAAATGCCGCGACTTCGGCATCACCTGCTCGACCACCACCAACTGGGTGTCGAATATGATCATCGGCGCCACTTTCCTGACGCTGCTTGACGCAATTGGCGCCGCCGGCACCTTCTGGCTCTACACGGCGCTCAACGTGGCCTTTATCGGCATCACCTTCTGGCTGATCCCGGAAACCAAGAATGTCACCCTCGAGCACATTGAGCGCAACCTGATGGCGGGCGAGAAGCTGCGCAACATCGGTAATCGTTAATGTGAGGCGCGCGGCAACCACGGGCTGGCGACTTTGCGCGTCTCCCGATGGTTGTCGCCGTGAATGATATGCAGGGCGCTCAGGCGCCCGATGTCATAATGCGGCAGTTGCACTGTGGAGAGCGGCGGTAGAAACAGATCGCCAATGCCCACCATGTTGTCGTATCCCACTACCGCCACGTCCTGTGGAATGCGTAACCCCTGGCCCAGCAGCGTCTGATAGACCATAAACGCGATGCGATCGTTGCCGCAGATCACTGAGTCAAAGCCAGGTTTACCCTCGCGGATATGCGCCAGCACCACCGCCGGGATATCGTGGTAATGCTCATCGCCCTGGCCCATATACGAATGGCTCAGATGGTCCGGTTCGATACCGGCCTCCCGGCAGGCGCGCTCCAGCCCCCGGCGGCGGCGGATCGTCGCCGGCTGGCTGGCGGGTAAGTGCAGGCACAGCGGACGACGATAGCCAGCGGCAAGCAGGGCTTTCACCGCGTCGTACTGCCCCTGTTCATCGTCCGGGATATAGCTGGCCACCGGCTGGCTGAGGCTTTCGCAGTTGGCCAGCACGCAGGGCAGAGTCAGCAGTTTTTCCGGCAGCGGTACCTGGCGCAGGCCCATGGTGGTAAAGATAATGCCGTCCGGACGATGGGAGAGGAGCAGGTCGACCACCGCTTCCGGACGATCGTCAGAAAACATATTGACCACAAAGCTGTTCCAGCCGTGGGCGCGGGCCGTCTCTTCGATCGATAAGGTGATCTCCACCGAAAAGGGCGTGGTCACGGTATCCAGCGCCAGCACGCCGATGGTGCTGGGGGTGGCGCGCGCCCCGCGGATCTTCTTCGCCGACAGGTCGGGGACGTAGTTGGTTTCGGCGATGGCGGCCTGCACGCGGGCCAGTGTCTCAGGCTTCAGCCGCTCCGGGGTGTTCAGCGCCCGTGAGACGGTCATCAGAGATACATTCGCCAGTTTTGCTACATCTTTCAGGGACGCCATTTTTTCCTCCGCCATTGCCGCAGAGTACAGGCTATACAACTAAGTCGCTGATGTAAAAGAGTGAAACGATTTTCTGCTATCGCCGTCGTGAGCTATGTTGCGGTTGATTTTTGATCGCGATCGCATCTTCATTATGTTAACGTTAACTTTTGTGATTAACATCATATATCGCAGCGAATCCACCTGCGTTTTGTTTTTTGTTAACGTTACCATAATTGCATTCCTCTAACACGAGAATGTCATGATGAAAGCGCCTCACTCACACAGCTACCCGTTGCTCAGTGCCTTACTGTTTTTCTTTTTCGTGACCTGGTCGTCATCCGGCTCCTTGCTCTCTATCTGGCTTCACCAGGAGGTTGGGCTGAAGGCAGGCGATACCGGTATTATCTATGCCGTACTGTCGGTTTCCGCGCTGTTTGCGCAAGTTTGCTATGGATTTATCCAGGACAAGCTGGGGCTGCGCAAACATCTGCTCTGGTATATCACCGCGCTGCTGATCCTCTCTGGTCCGGCGTATCTGCTGTTCGGCCACCTGCTGAAAATCAACGTCCTGTTGGGCAGCATCTTTGGCGGGATCTATATCGGTTTGACCTTTAACGGCGGCATCGGCGTGCTGGAGTCCTACACCGAGCGCGTCGCGCGCCAGAGCCAGTTTGAATTCGGCAAGGCGCGGATGTGGGGCTCGCTGGGCTGGGCGGTGGCCACCTTCTTCGCCGGCCTGCTGTTTAACATCAATCCGCAGCTAAACTTCCTCGTCGCCAGCTGTTCCGGGCTGGTGTTCTTTATCCTGTTGGCGCGGCTGCGGGTCTCCTCGGCGCCGCATGCGATGCAGGAGGCGGTATCGGGCGGTAAGGTGACCCTCGAAGATGCGCTGCGCCTGCTGACGCTGCCGCGCTTTTGGGCGCTGGTCTTCTTCGTCATCGGCACCTGCATTTACGGCGTCTATGACCAGCAGTTCCCGGTCTATTTCTCATCGCAGTTCGCGACCCTGCAGGAAGGCAATGAGATGTATGGCTACCTCAACTCCTTCCAGGTGTTCCTCGAGGCGGCCGGCATGTTCTGCGCGCCGTGGCTGGTGAACCGCATCGGCGCCAAAAACGGTCTGATTTTCGCCGGCATGGTGATGGCGATGCGCATGGTGGCCTCCGGTCTGGTGGAGGGGCCGCTGCTGATCTCCATCACCAAACTGCTGCACGCGGTGGAGTTGCCGATACTGCTGGTGGCTATCTTTAAGTACAACAGCCTCAACTTCGATAAACGTCTCTCCTCCACCCTCTATCTGGTGGGCTTCGCCTGCACCAGCTCGATTATCGCCAGCGTATTGTCGCCGCTGGCGGGCTACAGCTATGAAAAATATGGCTTCGCCCAGTCCTACCTGATCATGGGCCTGCTGGTGTTCTGCACCACCTTTATTTCCATCTTCTTGTTGCGCTCCGGCAAATCCTCCGCCGATCCGCTGGTGTCGCAACCTACCGCTATCTGAATCAAAAAGAGTGAAAATGATGACTTACACAATCTCCCGGGCTGAACAGGTACTCCAGACACAACGCCAGGCGCTTAATCTGCGCTGGTATCCGCACTATCACCTGGCGGCCCGCGCCGGGTGGATCAACGACCCAAACGGTCTGGTGTGGTTCGACGGCTGGTACCATGCCTTTTATCAACATCACCCGTACTCCACCCAGTGGGGACCGATGCACTGGGGGCACGCGCGCAGTAAGGATCTGGTGCACTGGGAGCATTTGCCGGTAGCCCTGGCGCCGGAGGGCCCGGAGGATAAAGACGGCTGCTTTTCCGGCTCGGCGGTGGTCGATGGCGATACCCTGGCGCTGATTTACACCGGGCATAAGTTCCACGGCGATCCTGGCGACGAAGCCAATCTGTATCAGGTGCAGTGTCTGGCCACCAGCCGCGACGGGATCCACTTTGAGCGCCAGGGGATGGTGGTCGACACCCCGCCGGGTATGCACCACTTCCGTGACCCGAAGGTCTGGCGTGAAGGAGACTGCTGGTACATGATCGTCGGCGCGCGCGAAGGCGATACCGGCCAGGTGCGGCTGTATCGTTCAGCCGATCTGCGCCAGTGGCAGGACGCGGGGGGGCTGGATGAAGCGGAAAGCACCATGGGCTATATGTGGGAGTGCCCGGACTTCTTCACCCTCAACGGCAAACGCGTTCTGATGTTTTCCCCACAGGGGATGCAGGCCGCGGGGTTCAGCAACCGCAATCTGTTCCAGAGCGGCTATCTGATCGGCGAGTGGCAGCCAGGCCAGCGTTTTATTCGCCATGGCGAATTCCGGGAGATGGATAACGGCCACGATTTCTATGCCCCGCAAAGCTTCGCCACCCCCGATGGCCGGCGGATCGTGATTGGCTGGCTGGATATGTGGGAATCGCCGCTGCCGGAGCAGCAGGACGGCTGGGCGGGCATGCTCTCCCTGCCGCGCGAGCTGAGCCTGAGCGCGGATGACCGCCTGCAGATGCGCCCGGCGAAAGAAGTGGAGAGCCTGCGCGGCGCCTGGTTCCCGTGGCCGGTCAGCACCCTGAACAACCAGCAGACGACGATGGTCGACAACTGCGAGGCGATGGAGGTGAATCTGCGCTGGGACTGCGCCCGCAGCAGCGCCGAGCAGTATGGTCTGCGCTTTGGCGATGGCCTGCGCATCTACATGGATGCCCAACAGCAGCGTCTGGTGCTGGAACGGCATTATCCGCAGTATGGCCTGTGCGGGACGCGCAGCGTGCCGTTGACCGCCGGGGCGGATCTCAACCTGCGAATATTTTTCGATAGCTCTTCGGTGGAGGTTTTTGTCAATGACGGCGAAGCCTGCCTGAGCAGCCGTATCTATCCGCAGGCTCCCCGCCGTGAATTAGCGTTATTTGCCTGGAGCGGCTCGGCGGCATTAACCGAAGCCGGCGCCTGGCAGCTCGAATAATAATAAGGCTGTTGTCGTTAATAACCCGTCTTTGACGATGGGCGGGTTATTATTGCCTGCATCGTCGTGCGTTACCCATTAATAAAAAATTCAGTTCATTCCATAATAAAAGGGTTTACCGATGAATAAAATCTGGGTCGGGTGTTTTCTGACGTCTCTGTATCTGCCATCCGTTATGGCGCAGGCGCCGTTATCGCTGGAGGAGCGACTGGCGCAAATGGAGCAGCGGCTAAAGGCGACGGAGGCGCGCGCCGCCAGCGCAGAGGCGGAAATTAAGACGCTGAAAGGCCAGCAGCAGGCCGCGACGGTCGCCCGCGCGGCGCCTGCTTCGCCGCGTTTGCAGCTAAATGACAATGGCGAATTAAAATTTTATGGCGACGTCGAATTTAACCTCGATGGCGCCAGTCGCACCGGCAGCCTGACGTCGGTCAAAACCAGCGCGAATAAAAGCTGGGCGCCCGGCGATAAAGAGCGCTGGGATATTAACGGTCGTATTCTGCTGGGTTTCGATGGCAGACGGAATGGCGCCGACGGGCAATATGCCGGATTCAGCGTGCAGCCTCTGGCGGATATGGATGGCAAAATGAATCTTGATGATGCGGTATTTTTCTTCGGCCAGCAGGATGACTGGAAAATAAAAATAGGCCGCTTTGAAGCCTGGGATATGTTCCCGCTGAATCAGGATACCTTTATTGAATATTCCGGTAATACGGCCAACGATCTGTATAGCGACGGCTACGGCTATATCTATATGATGAAAGAGGGACGCGGGCGCAGCAGCAGCGGCGGCAGCTTCCTGCTCAGTAAAAATATCGATAACTGGTATTTTGAGGTGAATACGCTGGTGGAGGACGGCAGCTCGCTGTTCGTGGACCAGAATTATCACGGCAACGCGCTGGATAACCGTAAAAATGTGGTTTACGTGCGTCCGGTCGCGGCCTGGCAATCCGGCGCCTGGTCGGTGGCGGCGGCGATGGAGAGTAACCTCGTTAATAATGCTTACGGTTATGAGAATCAGAATGGACGTTGGGTCGATCAGTCCAGCCGCACCGGCTACGGCATGACGATGAGCTGGAACACGCTGAAAACCGATGCCGAGGACGGGGCGGTGGTGAACTTAAGCACCGCGTATCTGGACGCGGCGGACGAAAAGGATTTCAGCGCCGGTATCAATGCGTTATGGCATCGCGTGGAGCTGGGCTATATCTATGCGCATAACAAAATCGACCAGTTTAATATGTCCGGCGTCAACGCGGAGTGCGATAGCGACTGCGCGATTCTGGCGCCGGGGCGCTACGACATTCACACCATTCATACCTCATGGCATCTGCCGAATATTATGGATATGCCGAACTTTAATATTTATCTCGGAGCCTATGCGTCATGGCTTGATTCATCGGCAGCGAAAAGCGGCAATACCGATGAACGCTACGGCGCGCGGGTGCGGTTTAAATATTTCTTCTGACGGTCTTCCCGGGTCGCGGCGTAAACGCCTTACCCGGAATCGACGCTTGTGTATCTATCCGGGCAGCGGGATCGCTGACGGCGGTAGCCCGGCTAAGCACCGCGCGAGCCGGGACGTTGCCGAATCACTACACCTCCGCCAGATACAGCGCCGGCATACCCTCTTTATCGGAGGTAAACAGCACCCAGCGGTTATCCGGTGAAAATGACGGATGCGGATGCGTCGCCTGGCGCTCGCCCTCAATCACTTTCCAGGTGGAGTCGTGGCGGCACACCGCGGTCTGCTTATCGGCGGCAATATCAAACACCCAAATAAACGGATCGTTAAGCTGGATATCGCCGGTGCTGTGCGGCGCGCCGTCGCCGACTACCAGGGTGCCATCGTGATTGCTCATCAGATGTGAGCAGGGGGGAATGGACATCAGCTGGCGATTTTCCAGCGTTGCCGGGTCGGCGCGATACAGATAGCGATGCGGATCGTTTTCCTGATGCGCGACATAGTAAAGCGCGGATCCATCCGGCACCCAGAATTCGTGGGTAAAGCTCTCTCCCGACCGGTGCTGGCGAACCTTGCGCATATGGCTGCCGTCAGCGTTGATAAGCCACATTCGGGCATCGATAGCATCGCGCGGGCCTTCGTGGCAGAAGGCGATGGTGCCGTCATCAAACGGGCGGTAAATCGGGTGGCCGAGCCAGCGTTTTTCCTGCAATACCACGCGCTGTTCGCCGCTGCGCAGATCGATATTAATCAACCGGCACTCCGGCTCGGTGAAGTAGAATGCGCGGAACTTGCCCCAGTCGGTCAGCGGCTGCCAGTCGCTTTTTTTGATTTCGATACCCACCATCTGGCTGCAATCGCTGTTGGCGACCCAGGTCCCGTAGGCCACCCATTGGTCATCCACCTGATACACCACCTGCTCCTCCAGCGAGGCCAGATCCACGCGGCGCAGCTGCTGGTTGTTTTTCACGTACCACAGCGACCGGTCGTCGGCGGAAAGGAAACCGCCAAAGGTGTTATCGCCCGGCCCGTCGGTGAGCTGGGTCGCCTGCTGGCCGGCGATATCGAGTAAATAGTAGTTCCAGTGGCCTTCAAACGCGCCGCCGAAAATCAGCTTGCTGCCGTCCCGGGTAAAGCATTTTTGATAGAAGTAGTTGCGGTGGCAGATAACATGCGGTGGCGTCATCCGGATCACCTGGTGACCGGTTTCGCTGTCCTGCGTATGCAGAAAGCTCAGCGGGATGATTTTGCCTTTCATGACTCGCTCCTGACGAAAAAATGCCCCGCAGCCGAGGCTGCAGGGCAGAGAGAATGATCGACCGTTAGCGCATGGCGCGTTTCAGAATACGATCGGACTGGCGCTGGAAGTCGGCGGCCGTCTCTTCTACGCTTTTCTGTCCGTAGTCGATGTACTG
>ERZ1106981.1440-NODE-1440-length-10319-cov-3.739867_pt1 | contig 10319 bp, 10 predicted proteins | sample MGYA00403692_ERZ1106981 | MGnify/ENA primary metagenome ERZ1106981 (study PRJEB35170, sample SAMEA104062431) | human gut metagenome | biome: human gut; feature: human-associated habitat; material: faeces | place: Denmark | collected 2012-06-22 ... | reverse complement strand
CCCCAATTTGTGGAGCCCATCAACCCCGCCATTTTGGTTCAAGGTTGATGGGTTTTTTGTTGCCTGAATTTCACGCCTGCCCGGCAATACGCTTCACCATGACCAGAATATCGTCCCGCGTTAAAGGCGCTCTGTCGGTGACGAAATGGAGGGTCATGCCTTCGATAAACGCGTCCAGCGCGCGGGCGGTCACCGGTTCAAACCACTGCTCCAGCGTTTGCTGACTGCGCTGCATCCAGTTCTGCATCACCGTTTTCAGCGCCGGTTTTCGGCTGGCGAAGGCATACAGCTGGTACATCAGCTCCATATTATCTGGCGTGGTCACCAGCGAGCTGTAGATCATGTCGGTAATGGCGTGACAGGCTTCCTGAACGTTCGTGACATCGGCAAAGAATGACTGAAACTGGTGCGACATTGTTTCTGTAAACCGGCTTAACGCCTCGATCAGCAACTCATCGATTCCCGAAAAATAATAGGTCATCGACCCGAGCGGCACCTGCGCTATCGCCGCGATTTTGCGGTGCGTAACGCCGTGAATGCCATGCGTTATTATCGCTTCCTGCGTGGCCTGAACGATTTTGTCTCGCCGCAGGGGATCGTTAGCTCGTCGCACTGCTTTTCCTCTCATCACGTTTGTGTACAAATGTACACAAACTTGCTAGTGTTGTCCTCTGTATTCTCTTTTTTCAGTTTGAATCAATGACCGCCATCTCATCACGTAAAGCCTTAAGACGCCGGACCTGGGCGCTTTTTATGTTCTTCTTCTTGCCAGGGCTGTTGATGGCCTCATGGGCAACCCGCACCCCCGCCATTCGCGATATCCTCTCGGTCTCAACGGCAGAAATGGGGGCGGTGCTGTTTGGGCTTTCCATCGGTTCGATGAGCGGTATTCTGTGCTCCGCCTGGCTGGTAAAGCGATTTGGCACGCGCAACGTCATTCAGACCACCATGTCCTGCGCCGTTGCGGGGATGGTTATCCTCAGCATTGCGCTGTGGTTCGCTTCTCCGCTGGTTTTTGCACTTGGCTTAGGCGTATTCGGCGCCAGCTTTGGCGCCGCCGAAGTCGCTATCAACGTCGAAGGGGCGGCGGTTGAACGTGAAATGAATAAAACCGTCCTGCCGATGATGCACGGTTTTTACAGCTTCGGTACGCTGGCTGGCGCTGGCGTCGGCATGGCGCTAACCGCCTTTAACGTCCCTGCCAACGCTCATATCCTGCTGGCGGCTCTCGTCGCGATTGTCCCCATTTTTATTGTTATTCGCGCCATTCCCGACGGCACGGGGAAAAACGCCGCCGACGGCGCCCACACAACGGAAAAAGGCGTACCTTTTTATCGCGATATCCAGCTACTGTTGATCGGCGTGGTGGTACTGGCGATGGCCTTCGCTGAAGGGTCCGCCAACGACTGGCTGCCGCTTCTGATGGTGGATGGTCACGGCTTCAGCCCAACGTCCGGCTCGCTGATTTATGCGGGCTTTACGCTCGGTATGACCGTCGGGCGCTTTACCGGCGGCTGGTTTATCGACCGTTATAGCCGCGTGGCGGTAGTCCGCGCCAGCGCGCTAATGGGAGCGCTCGGTATTGGTCTGATTATCTTCGTCGACAGCGCCTGGGTCGCGGGCGTTTCCGTTATTCTCTGGGGGCTTGGGGCGTCACTTGGCTTCCCGCTAACGATTTCAGCAGCCAGCGATACCGGCCCGGACGCGCCAACCCGCGTCAGCGTGGTGGCGACAACCGGTTATCTGGCCTTCCTGGTGGGGCCGCCGCTGCTGGGCTATCTTGGCGAACATTATGGTTTGCGCAGCGCAATGCTGGTTGTGCTGGCGCTGGTCATCCTGGCTGCTCTTGTCGCGAAGGCTGTCGCCAAACCAACATCGAACACTCAATCTGTTATGGAGAATAGTTAATGGGTATCAAGCTAATTGCGGTAGACATGGATGGCACCTTTTTGAGCGATCAAAAAACCTATAATCGCGACCGGTTTATGGCGCAGTATCGGCTAATGAAGCAGAAAGGCATCCGTTTTGTGGTCGCCAGCGGTAATCAGTATTACCAGTTAATCTCTTTCTTTCCAGAGATCGCCCATGAAATCGCCTTTGTCGCTGAAAACGGCGGCTGGGTGGTCAGCGAGGGCGAAGATGTGTTCAACGGCGAACTGGCGAAAGAGGATTTTGCTGCCGTTGTCGATCATCTGCTGACCCGCGCGGATATTGAAATCATCGCCTGCGGTAAAAACAGCGCCTATACCCTGAAACAGTACAACGATGAACTGAAACAGGTTGCGGCGATGTACTACCATCGCCTTGAGTTCGTGGACAGCTTCGACAACATCAATGACGTGTTCTTTAAATTCGGCCTCAACATTACTGATGACCGTATTCCCCAGGTTCAGACGGCGCTGCATGATGCGATTGGCGATATCATGGTGCCGGTTCACACCGGTTACGGCAGCATCGATTTGATCATTCCCGGCGTACACAAAGCGAACGGCTTGCGTCTGCTGCAACAACGCTGGGGAATTAACAATGATGAGGTCGTGACGTTTGGCGACGGCGGCAATGATATTGAGATGCTGCGTCAGGCCGGCTTCAGTTTTGCGATGGAAAACGCCGGAGCGGCGGTGGCCTCTGCGGCGAAATATCGGGCGGGCTCGAATAACGCGGAAGGCGTGCTGGACGTTATCGACCGCGTGCTGAAAAATAAAGCCCCGTTCAGTGGGTAATGCCTCTTTGAGGCCTGATGGCGCTGCGCCGGACGGCCTCACCCTTCCCGTGAATCCCCTACCCGTTTGTCTTTCAGGAAGATAACCATCAGCAGCAGCCAGAGAATGCCGTTCGCCAGGTTGAAGAGGCTGAATAAGCCGTTGCCGCCGCTCAGATAAGCATGCTTGCTCACTTCAATACCCACGGTAAAGATCAGCATCTGCAACATCCCCATCGCCGCAGAAACCGTGCCTTTGCTCATATCGCTGGCAAACAGGGTCAGACGCACCAGCCCCGCGTTCGCCACGCCGATGCCAAAAGCGTAGACGCTCAGACCCGCCGTCATCCATAGATATGCATGGGAAGAGACCACCGTCGCGGCTGCGGCGATCAGCAATCCCGCCACAATCGGCCAGCCGCCCATGATAATCAATGCGCGCACCGTTCGCCGGGAGGTCAACCGCGCCAGCACCAGATTCCCGGCAATCAGCGCGCCAAAGACAGGAACCTGCAACAAGCCATATTCATAGCTGCTGAGCTGCTCACCGCTGATGATAATGATCGGCGACTGGGCAATCCACGCCAGCAGCGGCAGACTGACGAACCCCAGCGCCAGCGCGCCGGCAACAAACCGCACGTTTTTCAGCACCAGCTTGTAATCCCGCCCCAGTTCTTTAAGCGACAGCTTCTCGCCGAGGCGGGTCGCGGTCTCCGGCATCGCGCGCTGTAAGCCGACAAAAGCAATCGCCGCCAGTACGGCAAACAGAACAAACATCCCTTCCCACGGCAGAACATGCACCCAGGCGGCGCCCACCAGCGGCCCCAGTAGCGGCGCAATCAGGGCAACGTTAGCCATTAGCGCCGTAATTTTGATACACACCGCTTCTTCAAAGGATTCCTGAATGGCGGCGTACCCCACGGCGCCAATAAAGCACAGGCTTACCCCCTGCAAAAAACGCAGCAGGGTGAACTGCTCAATGTTTTGCGCCAGCAGTGTGGCAAGGCAGGTGACGATAAACCAGATCACGCCCGCTAACATCACCGGGCGGCGTCCAATACGATCCGACAGCGGCCCTAACAGCCACTGCAAAAACATCCCGCCCGCCAGGTAGGCGGTCATCGAGGTCGGAACCCAGTCGATCCCGGCCTGATACTGTTCCACCACCGCCAGCATCCCCGGCTGGATCATATCGTTGCCGATATACGTAGAAAATTCGTAAAGCACCAGACAGAGAGGGAAAAGCAGTGCCTGACGTCCGAGCCGGACGCCTGTTTGTGAAAGGTTTTGCATGCAATCTCTTCGCAAATAAAAAATCGCGCAAAGTGTAATGAAAGTACGTTACCTGAGATAGCGAATTATGTGATTTAAAAACAAAATGCGCACATTTTTACATAATCATCCTTCGTGACCTTTTGCTTTAAGGTTAATTTAAGTTGCTGGCGCTATCATGGCGAATAAGCTCGCGCCATTGTCTTAAATCTCCTCATTTTACAGATAAATAAGACAATACCGCTTTCCCCCCGTTGCGGCACTTTGTATTCTCGCCCTTACCCGGAGCACGTAGGGTCGTTTCGTTTAATCACTGCACTGAGTCTGGATGTTATGCTGGAAAACCTTAACAACTCGCTGTTTTACTTAATCAATGCCACCCCCGACTCCGCACAGTGGATGATCGCCCTGGCCATTTTCATTGCCAGAGATTTGATTAACATCGTGCCTCTGCTGGCCGTTGTGCTTTGGTTATGGGGGCCGCGCGATCGGGTCTGCGCTCAACGCCAGCTGGTGATTAAAATGGGTATCGCGCTGCTCATCAGCCTGACGATCTCCTGGATAATGGGGCATCTTTTCCCGCACGATCGTCCTTTTGTCGATCGTATCGGCTATAACTTCCTGCATCACGCGCCCGATGACTCCTTCCCGAGCGACCACGGCACCGTTGTCTTTACCTTTGCGCTGGCGTTTTTATTCTGGCACCGCGTCTGGTCTGGCGTACTGCTCATGGCGCTGGCCGTGACGGTCGCCTGGTCACGCGTTTACCTCGGCGTTCACTGGCCGCTGGATATGCTCGGCGGTTTGCTGGTCGGGATGATCGGCTGCCTGAGCACGCAAATGCTGTGGCAAAAATATGGGGTTGCTCTCTACCACGGCCTACAAACGTGCTACCGCGTCTGCTTCGCGCTGCCCATTCGTAAAGGCTGGGTACGTGACTAACCTGGTGAAAAAAGAGTAGTATTAAGCGCTCTGTACTGTGCAGAGTGCTTATTCAACTGTCCAGGGGAATTATGGAAACACGACGCGACGAGCGTATTGGTCAATTGCTGCAAGCGCTAAAACGCAGCGATAAATTACACCTGAAAGAAGCCGCGACTCTGCTGGGCGTATCGGAGATGACCATTCGTCGCGACCTGAATAATAAAAGCGCGCCCGTCGTGTTACTGGGCGGGTATATTGTTCTGGAACCCCGCAGCGCCAGCCATTATCTGATCAGCGACCAAAAGACGCGCCTGGTGGAAGAGAAACGCAAAGCCGCCCGGCTTGCGGCCTCGCTGGTGCAGCCGCATCAGACGCTTTTTTTTGACTGCGGCACCACCACGCCGTGGATCATTGAAGCCATTGATAACGAATTGCCTTTCACCGCCGTCTGTTATTCCCTGAATACGTTTCTGGCGCTCCAGGAAAAACCCCTGTGCCGGGCGATTCTGTGCGGCGGGGAATTTCACGCCAGCAACGCCATTTTCAAACCGCTCGATTTTCAGGAAACCCTGAATAATATCTGCCCTGATATCGCCTTTTATTCCGCCGCAGGCGTTCATATCAGCAAAGGGGCAACCTGTTTTAACCTCGAAGAGCTGCCGGTGAAACACTGGGCCATGTCGATGGCGCAATACCATGTCCTGGTGGTGGATCACAGTAAATTCGGCAAGGTGCGACCCGCGCGGATGGGGGAATTAACGCGTTTTGATACGGTAGTGAGTGACTGCCGCCCTGACGATGAGTTTGTCGATTATGCCAAAGCGCAGCGCATTACGTTGATGTATTGATGTAAGGTTTGCCGGATGGCGGCGCTGCCGCGCCTTATCCGGCCTACAAATATGCACGTATCGTAGGCCGGATAAGCGTTAACGCCATCCGGCACCGTCACCGCGATTAAGAGAACCAGCCGCCAAACCACTGGTGGAATTTCATCAGGACGAAGTCCCATATCCGCCCAAAGAAGCCGCCCTCTTCCACGTTTTCCATCACCATCAGCGGACGCTGTTCAATGGACTTTCCGTTGAGCTGGAAGTCGATAGTGCCGACAACCTGACCTTTCTTCAACGGCGCGGTTAGCTGCGGTTCCGTCAGCGTAAAGCTGGCCTTCAGGTTTTTCAGCTGTCCGCGTGGAATCGTCACGGAACCCGCCTCTCCCGCGCCCAGATTCACCTCGCTCTTATCCCCAAACCAGACGCGCTGAGTCACGAAAGTCGCGTCAGGTTTAATGGGTGTCACCGTTTCAAAGAAGCGGAAGCCCCAGGTCAACAATTTCTCTGACTCATTAAAACGGATGCGATCGGTTTTCGTCCCCAGCACGACGGAGATCAAACGCATATCTCCCTGAGTCGCAGAGGCCACCAGATTGTATCCGGCGCCTGCCGTTGTCCCGGTTTTCATGCCGTCCGCGTTCAGGTTTGAGCTCCACAGCAGACGGTTGCGGTTCGGCTGACGAATCTTATTGAAGGTAAACTCTTTCTCTTTATGAATGGCGTACTCTTCAGGCACGTCATGAATCATCGCTTTGGTCAGCAGCGCCATATCACGCGCGGTACTAAACTGCCCCGGCGCATCCAGCCCGTGAACCGTCTGGAACGTTGTGTTGGTCAGCCCCAGTTTTTTCGCGTAACCATTCATCAAACCAATGAACGACTCCTGGCTTCCGGCAACATAATCCGCAAGCGCAATACAGGCGTCGTTACCCGACTGAATAATCACACCCTTGTTGAGATCGGATACCGAGACCTGATCTCCGGGCTTAAGAAACATGACCGACGAACCGCGCAGAGCCGGGTTGCCCGTGGCCCAGGCGTCTTTTCCTACCGTCACCATATCCGTAAGCTGAATTTTTCCGGCCTTCAGCGCCTGCCCGACGACGTAACTGGTCATAATTTTGGTCAGGCTGGCAGGGTCCAGTTTCTCGTCGGCGTTGCCTTCCGCCAGCACCTTGCCGCTGGAATAGTCCATTAAAATCCACGCGCGCGCATCAACGCTCGGCGGCGCCGTTGTCTGCTCAGCCGCCTGTAACGTCGGCGCAAAAAGGAATAAGAGTGCTGAACCCGCAGCAAGACTACGAAGTGAAGAGAAGTATTGCGTCATAAATGCCACCCGAGTATCCATTCCAAAAAACCACGTCATACCACACCGTGTTTACACAAAACCGGCCAAGCGACCTCGACCAACCCATGCAGAAAAAGTCTGATGGATGACGTGTAAAATAAGTGCGGTGAGTAATAACGCACTAACGAACTTAAAGAAACCGTAAGTTGGTAAAGTTTTTAAAGTTTATGCAATAACGCCACGCTGCGCTGCCTCCGTGAGGATTTTTTTGCAAGCTGTTGCGTAAATGTTAGCTTTATCCCACCATGGGACGAGTCGGATACCGATTGCAGAACAATTTGAGGGGTAACTATGATTACGCTGTGGGGACGGAATAACTCAACCAACGTCAAAAAAGTGCGATGGACGCTCGACGAACTGGAGCTGCCTTATACGCAAATTCTGGCAGGCGGGCAGTTCGGGCTGAATCATGACGCTGACTATCTGGCGATGAACCCGAATGGCCTGGTGCCGCTGCTGCGCGATGATGAAACGGACGTTTTGCTCTGGGAGTCCAATACCATCGTCCGCTATCTGGCGGCGCAGTATGGGCAAAAGCGTCTGTGGGTAGACTCTCCGGCGCAACGGGCAGAAGGGGAAAAGTGGATGGACTGGGCAAACCAGACGTTAAGCCCGGCGCATCGCGTGATCCTGATGGGTTTAGTCCGCACCCCGCCGGAGCAGCGCGACCAGGCGGCGATCGACGCCGGCGCCAACGTCTGCGACGGCCTGTTTGGCATTCTTGATGAGGCGCTGGCCAGCCAGACCTGGTTCTCCGGCGCGGAGTTCGGCACGGCGGATATCGCGATCGCCCCCTTCGTCTACAACCTGTTTAACGTTGGCCTGAGCTGGACGCCGCGCCCTCACCTTGAGCGCTGGTATCAGCAACTTACCGAACGCCCGGCGTTTCGTAAAACGGTGATGATCCCGGTCAGCTAAGCGCGTGGGCTGACTTTCAGCAGTTCTCCGTCGGACTCGTCGGTTAAGACATATAAATAACCGTCGGGTCCTGCGCGCACATCGCGAATACGTTTCCCTCTGTCGCCCAGAATCCGTCCGTCCTCCGTCACCTTATCGCCGTTAACGCTCAGGACAATCACATCCTGCTCTTTCAGCGCGCCGATAAACAGTTTCTGCTTCCATTGAGGGAACGTGTCGCTGTTATAAAACGCCATGCCGCTGACCGCTGGCGATTTTTTCCAGTAGAAGATCGGCTGTTCCGTTCCCTCGACAATTTCACCTTTCGCTTCCGGGATTTTAAAGCCGCTGTAGTTGATGCCCCAGGTTGCCAGCGGCCAGCCATAATTTTTACCTTTTTCGGGGATATTGATTTCATCGCCGCCGCGCGGGCCATGCTCATTCAACCACAGCGCATCGCTCCACGGGTTTATCGCCATACCCTGCGGGTTACGTATGCCGTACGACCAGATCTCAGGGCGCGCGCCGGTCTGATTCACAAAGGGATTATCCGGCGGCACGCTCCCCTGGTCGGTCAGGCGCACCACTTTGCCCTGCAACTTGTCCAGATCCTGTGCGGTAGGGCGCTGATTATTTTCGCCAAGCCCGATAAACAGATGGCCTTTGCCATCAAAAACCAGTCGTCCGCCGAAATGATTACCGGTTGAGAGTTTCGGCATCTGACGAAAAACGGTCTGGAATTCCTCCAGATGCTTCAGGTCATCGCTGAGTCGCCCGAAGCCTACCGCCGTTCCGGCTTTCCCCTCGCGATCGGCCTCAGAAAAACTGAGCCAGACGCGGCGAGACTGCTCAAAATCAGGCGCGAGCGCCACGTCCAGTAATCCCCCCTGCCCGTTCGCCCAGACCTTCGGCACGCCCGTTATCGGATCGGAAAGCCCTTTACCCGCCTGCCAGTGACGAAGCTGGCCGCCTCTGAGAGTTATCAACATACCGCGATTATCCGGCAGAAAAGCCAGCGCCCAGGGGTGATCAAGTTTGGTCTGCAAAACCTCCACCTTCACCGCCGGGGTTTCTGCATTCACGAAGGGAGAAAACAGTGCCAATAAGGCAACAGAGAAAAGTGTCCGACGCATACCGCCTCCTGTATGACCCTGCGTTAAAGCGTAGTCAGCAAGGGACAGCGCGGATTGATTTTTACAAAAACTTAACGAAAAGGGGGAGTCGCCTCCCCCTGACTTAGACCTGTTCAAGCGGTGATTGCGCTTTCAGGCTCTGGATACTCAGCGTCAATGTTGTCAGACAGTTTTCAAGTTTCTCTGCGTTGACGGCGATAAACGTCGGACAGTCATGGTGTCCGCTCATGAGACATACTGCGGCGGCTGCCAGTGCGCCTTCAGCACGATGTAAAGCATTCCATTCTTCCTGATCCAGATGCAGACCTTGCAGCAGTGATTTATCGTGAAGCCCACGATTCAGTTCAAAAAAGTTGTCACGCAGATGATCACTTTCGCTGACTGACATATAGCCTTTCGCCTTTCTTAACTGCAAATAAGCGGCGAGATCGATTCGGGCGTTTATCAGCTTGTTAAGTAGCTCGGTTCTTAGTCTGTCAACGACCATACCTTGTTCCTCCTCTTTCCAACCATACTGCAACTTAATAGTATGGTCATTTTTTGAACAAAGTGCTGCCTGAGATCAATAATTCACTCGGTATTAACATACTTTACATATTTGCTATAAACCCCGTGGCGCGCTTACCCGCACAGGCGATGAGATAGCGATACATTTTTTGCCCGGATCTCTGTAGAATCCCTGCCCTGACCATTCCAATAACTGAACAATTTTTAAGCTATGAGCAATGTAACCCGCCAGCCGAAAATCGGCTTCGTCTCCCTGGGCTGCCCGAAAAACCTGGTTGATTCGGAGCGAATCCTGACTGAACTGCGTACCGAAGGCTATGACGTCGTACCGAGCTACGACGACGCCGACATGGTGATCGTCAATACCTGTGGCTTTATCGACAGCGCCGTACAGGAGTCTCTGGAAGCGATTGGTGAAGCGCTGACTGAAAATGGCAAGGTGATCGTCACCGGCTGCCTGGGCGCGAAAGTCGATCAGATCCGTGAAGTACACCCTAAAGTGCTGGAAATCACCGGGCCGCATAGCTATGAGCAGGTTCTGGAACACGTTCACCATTACGTACCAAAACCGAAGCACAACCCGTTCCTGAGCCTGGTGCCGGAACAGGGCGTGAAGCTGACGCCGCGTCATTACGCTTACTTAAAAATTTCCGAAGGCTGCAACCATCGCTGCACCTTCTGCATCATCCCGTCAATGCGCGGCGATC
>ERZ1106981.1415-NODE-1415-length-10486-cov-3.936823_pt1 | contig 10486 bp, 6 predicted proteins | sample MGYA00403692_ERZ1106981 | MGnify/ENA primary metagenome ERZ1106981 (study PRJEB35170, sample SAMEA104062431) | human gut metagenome | biome: human gut; feature: human-associated habitat; material: faeces | place: Denmark | collected 2012-06-22 ... | reverse complement strand
ACCTCGACCTGGCGCTGAATGAAGTTGGGGCCGATCCTACGCCTCGCGCCTTCTCATTGTCTCGCTTTCATCAGGAGATGCGCATCCGTCTTGCGCGCCAGCCCGATGCGCTGCTGGGGACGTCGACGCACGATACGAAACGCGGGGAAGATGCGCGGGCCCGGCTTTACACCTTAACGGAAGCCCCGCAGCTGTGGGCGGAAAACCTTGCGCGCTGGCGTCAGATGAATCAAACCCAGGTGCGTTTTTTGAACGACGGTACGGCGCCGAACGCGGCGGATACGTGGATGATCTATCAGGCGCTCGCCGGCGTGTGGCCTGCAACGCTGCTGCCCGACGATACCGCAGGGCTGAAAGAACTCGAGACGCGTTTTCTTGCTTTTATGGAAAAAGCGCTGCGCGAGGCCAAGCAAAGAACCGACTGGATCGACAGCAATGAAAGCTATGAAAGCGTTGTGCTGAACTATGCGCAACAGCTGTTCGCTGCGGATAATTCGCTCTTTCTCAACGATTTTCACACCGCCCTGCAGCCTTTTATCCGTGCCGGCCTGGTGAACAGCCTCAGCCAGACGGTGATCAAACTTACCGCACCCGGGGTACCGGACATCTATCAGGGCTGCGAAGCGCTTAACTTTAGCCTTGTCGACCCGGATAACCGACGGGAACCGGATTTCCCCGCGCTGGTACACCACCTCAGCACGGCGGATGCCGGGGTATTTGCCCGCCCGGAATGCTGGCGAGACGGAAGCGTTAAGCAATATGTCACCGCCACGCTGTTACGGCTTCGTCCGCATTATGCCGCGCTATTCCATTACGGTGACTGGCTGCCGCTGAAGGTGAGCGGCGAGCGGGCGGAGAACCTGATTGTTTACGCACGCGTGAAAGACGAGGAGGCGCTGATTGTTGCCGTGCCGCGGCTGGTCTTCGACGTGACAACCCATGAAGCACTGTGGGCCAATACCACTATTGCTATACCCGATGCGCTGGCAGGAAAACGCTACCGGGATCTGTTCACCGGTGAAAGCCGGGTTCTGCAAGAGGCGCTGGATGTAACGTCTGAAACGGGATGCTTAATGGTTCTGCTTACCTGCGAATGATCGTGGAGAACAAAAAATGCCAAAGGATAATACGTTTGAAATTCGGGCCGGTCATGGCCAGCAGCAAGGCGCAAATTATGACGGGAAGGGGGTCAACTTTGCGCTGTTTTCAGCACATGCGGAGCGGGTTGAGCTCTGTCTGTTTGACCCTTCAGGAAAAACCGAAATCGCCCGGCTGGAGCTGCCGGAATATACCCATGAAGTGTGGCACGGCTATGTGCCGGATCTGAAGCCTGGCGCGCTGTACGGCTATCGTGTCTACGGCCCCTATGACCCGGAAAACGGGCATCGCTTCAACCCCAATAAACTGCTTATCGATCCGTATGCCCGTGAACTGGTGGGCGATATCGACTGGAACGACGCCCATTTCGGCTATGAGCTGGGTCATGACGATCTCGACCTCAGTTTTGATACCCGCGACAGCGCGCCGTTCACGCCAAAATGCAAGGTCATCGACCCCAATGCTTTTGACTGGCAGGATGATAACCGGCCAACCATTCCGTGGCCGAATACCGTTGTGTATGAGAGCCACGTGAAGGGCTTTACCCAGCTTAACCCGGCGATTCCGCCTGAACTGCGCGGTACGTTTGAAGGGATGGGGCACAAAGCCTCGGTCGATTACATCAAAAGCCTTGGCATCACCTCGGTTGAACTGCTTCCGGTTCACTGGTTCCCGGACGATCAACACCTGCTCGACAGGGGGCTGAAAAACTTCTGGGGCTACAACACGCTCGGCTTCTTTGCGCCGGCGTCACGCTATTACGGTCCGGCGGGGATCCAGGGTTTTCGCGATATGGTGCGCGCCTATCATGACGCAGGCATCGAGGTGATCCTCGATGTTGTCTATAACCACACGGCAGAAGGCAATGAGCTCGGCCCAACGCTGTCGTTTAAGGGCATCGATAACTTCAGCTATTACCGCACCTTACCCGATCAACACCGGTATTACATTAACGACACCGGCACGGGGAATACGGTGAATACCTCCCACCCGAGAGTGCTGCAGATGGTGATGGATTCACTGCGCTACTGGGCCGAATCGATGCATATTGACGGTTTCCGTTTCGACCTCGGGACAATTCTGGGCCGTGAGCCCGAAGGCTTTGATCCGCGCGGTGGCTTTTTCGATGCCGTCACGCAGGATCCGGTGTTATCCCGTCTGAAGCTGATTGGTGAGCCCTGGGATATCGGCCCCGGCGGCTACCAGGTGGGGAATTTTCCGCCGCTGTTCGCTGAGTGGAACGACCATTTCCGCGATACCGCGCGTCGATTCTGGCTGCAGCAGAACGTCTCGCTGGGCGACTTCGCTCAGCGTTTTGCCGCATCCAGCGACGTTTTTCAGCGTAACGGCAGAGCGCCTTCGGCGGCGGTTAACCTGGTCACCGCGCACGATGGTTTCACCCTGCGCGACTGCGTTTGTTTCAATCAGAAACACAATGAGGCAAACGGGGAGGAGAATCGCGATGGGACTAACAATAACTACAGCAACAATCATGGTATAGAAGGATTAGAAGCGAATTTTGCGGTGATTGAACGGCGGCGCGCCAGCGCGCATGCGCTGCTGACGACGCTGCTGCTGGCTCAGGGGACGCCAATGCTGCTGGCGGGCGATGAACAGGGCCACAGCCAGCACGGTAACAATAATGCTTACTGCCAGGACAACGCCCTGACGTGGCTGGACTGGCGCCAGGCGAACCCGGGATTAACCGCCTTTACCGCGGCGCTGATCCACCTGCGGCGCCGTATTCCGGCGCTCACCCGCAACCGCTGGTGGCAGGAGGGGGATGGCAACGTCCGCTGGCTTAATCGCAACGCCCAGCCCCTGACTGCCGCGGAGTGGCAGCAGGGGGCCGCGTGTATGCAGATCCAGTTGTCGGATCGCTGGCTGCTCACGCTGAACGCCACCGCAGAGGTGGTGGATATGGTTTTACCCGAGGGGGAATGGCGCGCCGTTCCTCCATTCGCCGGAGAGGATAATCCGGTCATCATGGCTGTCTGGCATGGGCCCGCGCACGGAGTGTGCGTATTTCAAAGGTCGTAAGCCCTGAAGCTTTCGGTTGGACCCGTGGCGGCGGCGCGGCGGGATGAGCTGGAAAGCGGGGGTGTAAAAAGGAGTTAATCATGGTTAGGCTTGAAAAAAACGATCCGCTGATGCTGGCGCGTCAATTACCCATCAAATCCGTGGCGTTGATCCTCGCGGGCGGGCGTGGCACCCGGCTGAAGGATCTCACCATTAAGCGTGCGAAACCTGCCGTTCACTTTGGCGGCAAGTTCCGTATTATCGATTTCGCATTATCTAACTGCATTAACTCAGGGATCCGCCGCATCGGCGTTATTACCCAGTATCAGTCGCACACGCTGGTGCAGCACATCCAGCGCGGCTGGTCGTTCTTCAGCGAAGAGATGAACGAGTTTGTCGATCTGCTGCCGGCTCAGCAGCGCGTGCATGGCGAAAATTGGTATCGCGGCACGGCGGATGCGGTGACGCAGAACCTGGATATCATCAGCCGCTACAAGGCCGAGTACGTGGTGATCCTCGCGGGCGACCATATTTATAAGCAGGACTACTCGCGCATGCTGATCGACCATGTCGAAAAAGGGGCGCGTTGCACCGTGGCCTGCATGCCGGTGCCCATTGAAGAGGCATCCGCCTTCGGCGTCATGGCGGTCGACGAAAACGAAAAAATCATTGAGTTTGTCGAGAAACCCGCCAACCCGCCGGCGATGCCGACCGACCCGACCAAATCGCTGGCCAGCATGGGCATTTATGTCTTTGACGCCGCCTATCTTTATGAGCTGCTGGAAGAAGACGATCGCAACGAGAACTCCAGCCACGATTTCGGTAAAGACATCATTCCGAAGATCACCGAAGCTGGCATGGCTTATGCACATCCTTTCCCGCTCTCCTGCGTGCAGTCCGACCCGAACGCCGAACCTTACTGGCGCGACGTGGGGACGCTGGAAGCCTACTGGAAGGCTAACCTCGATCTGGCGTCAGTCACGCCGGAGCTGGATATGTACGACCAGAACTGGCCGATCCGCACCCATATGGAATCGCTGCCGCCGGCGAAGTTCGTGCAGGACCGCTCCGGTAGCCACGGCATGACCTTGAACTCGCTGGTTTCCGGGGGGTGCATTATCTCCGGGTCGGTGGTGGTGCAGTCGGTGCTGTTCCCGCGCGTGCGGGTGAATTCATTCTGTAACATTGATTCGGCAGTCTTGTTGCCAGATGTCTGGGTGGGGCGCTCATGCCGCCTGCGTCGCTGCGTGATTGACCGCGCCTGTGTTATCCCGGAAGGAATGGTGATTGGTGAGAATGCGGAAGAGGATGCACGCCGCTTCTATCGCTCAGAGGAAGGTATCGTGCTGGTGACCCGCGACATGCTGCGGAAATTAGGGCACAAACAGGAGCGCTAATGCAGGTCTTACATGTATGTTCAGAGATGTTCCCGCTGTTAAAGACGGGCGGTCTGGCGGACGTCATCGGCGCACTGCCGGCGGCGCAAATCGCGGAGGGTATCGATTCGCGCGTGCTGTTGCCGGCGTTTCCCGATATCCGTCGCGGCGTGGTGGATGCCCAGGTGGTGACCCGCCGGGATACCTTCGCCGGGCGGATCACGCTGCTGTACGGCCACTTTAACGGCGTGGGGATCTACCTGATAGACGCCCCGCATCTCTATGACCGTCCGGGGAGCCCTTACCACGATACCAACCAGCACGCTTATCCCGACAACGTCCTGCGCTTTGCGCTGCTGGGCTGGGTGGGAAGTGAAATGGCCAGCGGACTGGATCCGTTCTGGCGCCCGGATGTGGTGCATGCCCATGACTGGCACGCCGGCCTGACGCCGGCCTACCTGGCGGCGCGCGGACGCCCGGCTAAATCGGTGTTTACCGTGCACAACCTGGCGTACCAGGGGATGTTTTACTCCTGGCATATGAATGACATTGAGCTGCCTTGGTCGTTCTATAACATGCATGGCCTCGAGTTTAACGGGCAGATCTCGTTTCTCAAGGCCGGCCTCTACTACGCCGACCATATTACGGCGGTGAGCCCGACCTACGCGCGCGAGATCACCGAGCCGCAGTACGCCTACGGCATGGAGGGGCTGCTGCGCCAGCGCCATCATGAAGGTCGGCTGTCGGGAATTCTCAACGGCGTTGACGACGGTATCTGGAGCCCGCAAAACGATCTGCTGCTGCCGATGCGCTACGATCGCGACACGCTGGAGGAGAAGGCGGAGAACAAGCGTCAGCTGCAGATTGCCATGGGCCTGAAGGTCGATGATAAAGCGCCGTTGTTTGCCGTCGTCAGCCGTCTTACCAGCCAGAAAGGGCTGGACCTGGTGCTTGAAGCGCTGCCGGGTCTGCTTGAGCAGGGCGGCCAGCTGGCGCTACTGGGCGCCGGCGATCCGGTGCTGCAGGAAGGTTTCCTCGCCGCCGCCGCCGAACACCCGGGCAAAGTGGGTGTGCAGATTGGCTACCATGAGGCCTTCTCCCACCGCATTATGGGCGGCGCCGACGTCATTCTGGTCCCGAGCCGCTTTGAACCCTGCGGCCTGACCCAGCTGTATGGTCTGAAGTACGGGACGCTGCCGCTGGTGCGCCGCACCGGCGGTCTGGCGGACACCGTCGCTGACAGTTCGCTGGAGAATCTGGCCGATGGTCTGGCGACAGGGTTTGTCTTTGAGGACAGCAATGCGCTGTCATTGCTGCGCGCTATCCGTCGCGCCTTTGTCCTCTGGTCGCGCCCGTCGCTCTGGCGCTACGTGCAGCGTCAGGCGATGAATATGGATTTTAGCTGGCAGGTTGCCGCGAACTCCTATCGCGAACTTTATCAACGCTTGATGTAACCACTGGAGTCATTGTTATGAATGTACCCTTTAGCTATGCATCACCGACGCTGAGCGTTGAGGCGTTAAAGCATTCTATTGCCTATAAACTGATGTTTATCATCGGTAAAGATCCGGCCATCGCCAACAAGCATGAATGGCTTAACGCCACGCTGTTTGCCGTTCGCGATCGCATGGTGGAGCGCTGGCTGCGCTCCAACCGCGCGCAGCTCTCCCAGGAAGTGCGCCAGGTGTACTATCTGTCGATGGAGTTTCTGATCGGCCGCACCCTCTCGAATGCGCTGCTGTCGCTGGGCATTTATGACGATGTGAGCAGCGCGCTGGCGGAGATGGGGCTCGATCTCGAAGAGCTGATCGATGAAGAGAATGACCCCGGGCTTGGCAACGGCGGTCTGGGCCGCCTGGCGGCTTGCTTCCTTGACTCCCTGGCGGCGCTGGGTCTGCCGGGACGCGGTTACGGCATCCGCTACGACTACGGGATGTTTAAACAGAATATTGTCGATGGCCGGCAAAAAGAGTCTCCTGACTACTGGCTGGAGTACGGTAACCCGTGGGAGTTTGAGCGCCACAACACCCGCTATAAAGTGCGCTTCGGCGGCCGCATTCAGCAGGAAGGAAAGAAAACCCGCTGGATTGAGACGGAGGAGATCATTGCGGAAGCCTACGACCAGATCATCCCCGGCTTTGACACCGACGCCACCAACACACTGCGTCTGTGGAGCGCGCAGGCCAGTAGCGAAATTAACCTCGGTAAATTCAACCAGGGCGACTACTTCGCCGCGGTAGAGGATAAAAACCACTCCGAAAACGTCTCCCGCGTGCTCTATCCGGACGACTCGACCTACTCCGGCCGCGAGCTGCGCCTGCGCCAGGAGTATTTCCTCGTGTCGGCCACGGTGCAGGATATCCTGAGTCGCCATTACATGTTGCATAAAACCTATGACAACCTGGCGGACAAGATTGCCATTCACCTGAATGACACCCACCCGGTGCTGTCGATACCGGAGCTGATGCGTCTGCTTATCGACGAACATAAGTTCAGCTGGGACGAGGCGTTCGAGGTGACCTGTCAGGTCTTCTCCTATACCAACCACACCCTGATGAGCGAAGCGCTCGAGACCTGGCCGGTGGATATGCTGGGTAAAATTCTGCCGCGCCATCTGCAGATTATCTTCGAGATTAACGACTATTTCCTCAAGACTTTGCAGGAGCAGTATCCGAACGATACCGACCTCCTCAGCCGCACCTCGATTATCGACGAGTCTAACGGCCGCCGTGTGCGGATGGCCTGGCTGGCGGTAGTGGTCAGCCACAAGGTCAACGGGGTGTCCGAGCTGCATTCCCGACTGATGGTGGAGTCACTGTTTGCCGAATTCGCCAAAATCTTCCCAATGCGCTTTATCAACGTGACCAACGGTGTGACGCCGCGCCGCTGGCTGGCGCTGGCCAACCCGCCGCTGTCGAAAGTGCTGGATGAGCATATCGGCCGCACCTGGCGGACCGATCTGAGTCAGCTTGATGAGCTGAAACAGCATATCGACTACCCGATGGTCAATCAGGCGGTGCGTCAGGCCAAGTTTGAGAACAAACAGCGGCTGGCCAGCTATATTGCTCAACAGCTCAATGTGGTGGTCAATCCGAAGGCGCTGTTTGATGTGCAGATCAAACGTATCCATGAATACAAACGGCAGCTAATGAATGTGCTGCACGTCATCACCCGCTATAACCGGATCAAGGCCGATCCGCAGGCCGAGTGGGTGCCGCGGGTGAATATTTTCGCCGGTAAGGCGGCCTCGGCCTACTACATGGCCAAGCACATTATTCACCTGATCAACGATGTGGCGGCGGTGATTAATAACGATCCGCAGATTGGCGACAAGCTGAAGGTCGTCTTTATCCCCAACTACAGCGTTAGCCTGGCGCAGCTGATCATTCCGGCGGCAGACCTGTCGGAACAGATCTCCCTCGCAGGCACTGAAGCTTCCGGCACCAGTAATATGAAGTTTGCCCTTAACGGCGCGCTGACTATCGGCACTCTTGATGGGGCAAACGTGGAGATGCAGGAGCACGTGGGCGAAGAGAATATCTTTATCTTCGGCAACACCGCGGAAGAGGTGGAGGAGCTACGTCGCAGCGGCTATAAACCACGCGAATATTACGAGCAGGATGAAGAGCTCCACCAGGCGCTGACGCAGATCGGTACCGGCGTCTTCAGCCCGGCAGAACCGGGGCGCTACCGCGACCTGCTGGATTCGCTGATTAACTTTGGCGACCACTACCAGGTTCTGGCGGACTATCGTAGCTATGTGGATTGCCAGGATCGCGTCGACGAGCTGTATCAAAACCCGGAAGAGTGGGCTTATAAGGCAATGTTGAATATTGCCAACATGGGCTACTTCTCTTCTGACCGGACGATCCAGGAGTACGCGAAATATATCTGGCATATCGACCCGGTAAGGCTGTAAGCCAGTCAATGCAACACCACACAACACAACGGGGCCATTTGGCCCCGTTGTGTTGTGTGGCGAACGTTTTATTCGGAAAAGTGCCGGGGAGGATTCAGGCTATTGCGGGAATATACTATTGACGTGAATTCGCCAGCAGTACGATAAATGCTCAATAAGTTTACGTTCATAGCCTATGTGGGATGTAGAAACGACGGATACGTTTGATACCTGGTTCGAATTACAAAGTAGAGCTTTAAAAGAGGATATGTTGGCCACGATGCTCATCCTGTCTGAGTTTGCTCCGCAGCTTGGGCGCCCGTATGTTGATACGGTGAAAGATTCAACGTTTCAGAATATGAAAGAACTGCGGGTTCAGCATCATGGGCTCCCCATCCGCGCCTTTTTTGCTTTTGATCCTCTGCGGAAAGCTATCGTTTTATGTGCGGGCAATAAGGATGGCATGAATGAGAAACGTTTTTACAAAGAGATGATTACTCTGGCTGACAGAGAATTCAGCCAACACCTGACTAAGGAGCGATAATGGCCACGCTAAAAGAACTCATGGCGAAACAGAGTCCTGATAGCCAGCAGCGTATTGCAGCGAAAGCGGCAGAGATACGCCAGTCTGTCGCTTTAAACTTGCTTCGAGAAGAGTTGCAAATGTCGCAAACAGAGATGGCTGCGGCTATGGGGGTAAAGCAGCCAACGATCGCTAAAATGGAACAGGCTGATAACGACCCTCGGCTTTCGACCCTAAAACGCTACATTGCGGCATGGGGGGGAGAACTCAGTATAAATGTCACATTGCCGACTGGAAAAAAAGTCTCGTTTAATTTGTGAACAGGTATCCGGGCCAAGCGCAAGCCATAGCCCGGGTATTTCTCTCCTGGCGCCACGCGATGTCAGGACGCTAACGACAGTTCAGACTTTCCCGCATGCTGCGCCAGCCATTCGCTGATGCGCGCCTGCTGCTCGGCAGTCAGCCACATGCCCTGTTTGGTACGACGCCAGATGGCGTCATCCAGGCTGCGCACCCACTCGTGCTCCACCAGATATTTCAGCTCGGCTTCATAAAACTCGTGGCCGAAATCTTCCCCGAGATCGCTCAGGGCGCTGGCTTCCTTCAGGATCCACTCGCTGTTGCTCCCGTAGGTGCGGGCATAATGGCGGGCCAGTGATTCACTGATGAACGGGAAGCGACGGCGCAGTTTTGCCGCGTAGTCGTCGCGGTCGCCGCCGATATCGCCGCCGGGGAGCACCGCGGTTTTGGTCCATGCCGGGCCGATCCCTTTGTAATAGGGGGTCAGTTTTTCCAGTGCATGCTCGGCCAGTTTGCGATAGGTGGTCAGCTTGCCGCCGAAGACGGACAGCAGCGGCGCCTGACCGTTCTCATCGTGAATATCCAGGGTATAGTCGCGGGTAATGGCCTGCGGCGAATCCGACTCGTCGTCGCACAGCGGACGGACGCCGGAGTAGGTCCAGACGATATCGTCCCGGCTGAGGGTCTTTTTAAAGTGCGCGTTATAGACGTTCAGCAGATAGTTGATCTCTTTATCATCAATGGCCACCGCTTTCGGATCGCCCTTATACTCGACGTCCGTCGTGCCGATGATAGAGAACTCATCCATCCACGGAATAACAAACACTATGCGTTTATCTTCGTTCTGCAGAATATAAGCCTGTTTCTGGGTATGCACCCGCGGCACCACTATGTGGCTGCCCTTGATCAGACGGATGCCGTAAGGCGAGCGCAGATGCATCCCTTCGTCGAAGAACTGTTTGACCCATGGGCCGGTGGCATTGACCAGGCCGCGCGCCTTCCAGGTAAACTTCTCACCGCTATCAATATCTTCCGCTTCCACCACCCACAGGCCATTCTCACGTTTCGCCGAGATAGCGCGGGTGCGGGTACGCACTTCGCCGCCTTTGCGGACGACCATCTGCGCGTTGGCCAGCACCAGGCGGGCATCGTCGACCCAGCAGTCGGAATATTCGAAACCGCGCACAATTTCCGGTTTAAGTACCGATTCTGCGCCAAAACGCAACCCGGTGGATCCCGGGAGGCTGGTGCGTTTGCCCAGATGATCGTACA
>ERZ1106981.1411-NODE-1411-length-10543-cov-3.446701_pt1 | contig 10543 bp, 6 predicted proteins | sample MGYA00403692_ERZ1106981 | MGnify/ENA primary metagenome ERZ1106981 (study PRJEB35170, sample SAMEA104062431) | human gut metagenome | biome: human gut; feature: human-associated habitat; material: faeces | place: Denmark | collected 2012-06-22 ... | reverse complement strand
ACCGCATAGCACGATGGTGTTTATCGGGATTCAGTTGCCGGAGGATGAGATTCGGGCGGCGTTTGCGGGGTTGAGGAAGTAAGGGGTTATGGGCCGGATAAGGCGCAGCCGCATCCGGCCTGATATTTCACTCAAAATAGTCCATATCCAGTTTCGGCACCTTCAACAAACGTGAAGAAACCCCTACTTCGTTTTCGATCATTAAGTGCACCAGGCGTTCCCCATCAACCAACACCATACCCTCGACGGATTGAGCAAAGTCACGCGCCTGAGACGTAAATCCAGAAGTGGTAATAAACACCCCACGTTTCGCCTTTTGCCCAGCCAGTGCGCCGTAAAATGCCTGTAATTCTGGCCTGCCTACAGTGTTCTGCCAACGTTTTGCCTGAACATAAACTTTCTCCAGGCCAAGTTTATCAAGCGATATCACACCATCGATGCCACCATCTCCAGTACCGCCAACACGCTGCAAATCATCACGGTGGCCGCCATACCCCAGGCGATGCAAAACATCCAGAACAATGACTTCAAAGCGCGAAGGAGAAACCTGCAATAAGTTTTCCAGAACCTCATCAGCCACCGCATCACGAAGCTCTTTTAGCGCCTGATCTAACCGATCGTCCGGGCTGCTCTTTGCAAGTTCTTCATGATCGGGAGAGTCGGCTTTCGGATCTAAATCGACGGCATCCGGCCGTGACTTAAGTTTGACATTCACAAAATCGAAGGCCAGATGGTTCGTCTCCTGCTCCGTCATTGGCTGGGGATGAGACGCAACCCAGTCAAAACCCGCAGGAGTCAGGCACCATTTGCCACGCGACAAACTTTGCGACAACCCGGCACGTTTTAAACGGTCATGCGCCCAGCCTGCACGATTTTTATAAACAAGTTGTCCGCTGGTAATGACTTTCGCTCGCTGGCTGTCATCCAGTCCTAATGCATCCGCGGCAGCCTCATGAACATCACGCGCGGCTGCACCTTCCGGTTTTGTCGCCAGATAACGCAGAACAGGTTCAATAAATTTGTCATAGGTAGGAACCGTCATAGTACATCCTTGCAGAATCAGGTAGATGTTTTTCGGCTACTATAACACTACCAAAATAGACGAACACGTTAGAAATGAGTCAGTTGCTGTGACCGTGGTCATTGCCCGGAAAGGTACAGAAAGCTAAGATAAGGCGTTATGGGCCTTAAATATTTGGACAGGCCCACACAGCAATGGATTAATAACAATGATGAATAAATCCAATTTTGAATTCCTGAAGGGCGTCAACGACTTTACCTATGCCATCGCCTGTGCGGCGGAAAATAACTACCCGGATGATCCCAACACGACGCTGATTAAAATGCGTATGTTTGGCGAAGCCACAGCGAAACATCTTGGTCTGTTACTCAACATCCCCCCTTGTGAGAATCAACACGATCTCCTGCGCGAACTCGGCAAAATCGCCTTCGTTGATGACAACATTCTCTCTGTATTTCACAAATTACGCCGCATTGGTAACCAGGCGGTGCACGAATATCATAACGATCTCGACGATGCCCAGATGTGCCTGCGACTCGGGTTTCGCCTGGCTGTCTGGTACTACCGTCTGGTCACTAAAGATTATGACTTCCCGGTGCCGGTGTTTGTGTTGCCGGAACGTGGTGAAAACCTCTATCACCAGGAAGTGCTGACGCTAAAACAACAGCTTGAACAGCAGGTGCGAGAAAAAGCGCAGAGTCAGGCAGAAGTCGAAGCACAACAGCAGAAGCTGGTTGCCCTGAACGGCTATATCGCCATTCTGGAAGGCAAGCAGCAGGAAACCGAAGCGCAAACCCAGGCTCGCCTTGCTGCACTGGAAGCACAGCTCGCCGAGAAGAACGCGGAACTGGCCAAGCAGACCGAACAGGAACGTAAGGCTTACCACAAAGAAATTACCGATCAGGCCATCAAGCGTACACTCAATCTTAGCGAAGAAGAGAGCCGCTTCCTGATTGACGCGCAACTGCGTAAAGCAGGCTGGCAGGCCGATAGCAAAACCCTGCGCTTCTCCAAAGGCGCGCGCCCGGAACCCGGCGTCAATAAAGCCATTGCCGAATGGCCGACCGGGAAAGATGAAACGGGTAATCAGGGCTTTGCGGATTATGTGCTGTTTGTCGGTCTCAAACCCATCGCGGTGGTAGAAGCGAAACGTAAAAATATCGACGTTCCCGGCAAGCTCAATGAGTCGTATCGCTACAGTAAATGTTTCGATAATGGCTTCCTGCGGGAAACCTTGCTTGAGCACTACTCACCGGATGAAGTGCATGAAGCGGTGCCGGAGTATGAAACCAGTTGGCAGGACACCAGCGGCCAACAACGGTTTAAAATCCCCTTCTGCTACTCGACCAACGGGCGCGAATACCGCGCAGCGATGAAGACTAAAAGTGGCATCTGGTATCGCGACGTGCGTGATACCCGCAATATGTCGAAAGCCTTACCCGAGTGGCACCGCCCGGAAGAGCTGCTGGAAATGCTCGGCAGCGAACCGCAAAAACAGAATCAGTGGTTTGCCGATAATCCCGGCATGAGCGAGCTGGGCCTGCGTTATTATCAGGAAGATGCCGTCCGCGCGGTTGAAAAGGCAATCGTCAAGGGTCAACAAGAGATCCTGCTGGCGATGGCGACCGGTACCGGTAAAACCCGCACCGCAATTGCCATGATGTTCCGCCTGATCCAGTCCCAGCGTTTTAAACGCATTCTCTTCCTTGTGGATCGCCGTTCTCTTGGCGAGCAGGCGCTGGGGGCGTTTGAAGATACGCGTATTAACGGCGACACCTTCAACAGCATTTTCGACATTAAAGGTCTGACGGATAAATTCCCGGAAGACAGTACCAAAATTCACGTTGCCACCGTACAGTCGCTGGTGAAACGCACCCTGCAATCGGATGAACCGATGCCGGTAGCCCGTTACGACTGTATCGTCGTCGATGAAGCGCATCGCGGCTATATTCTCGATAAAGAGCAGACCGAAGGCGAACTGCAGTTCCGCAGCCAACTGGATTACGTTTCTGCCTACCGTCGTATTCTCGATCACTTCGATGCGGTAAAAATTGCTCTCACCGCCACCCCGGCGCTGCATACGGTGCAGATTTTCGGCGAGCCGGTTTACCGTTATACCTACCGTACCGCGGTTATCGACGGTTTTCTGATCGACCAGGATCCGCCTATTCAGATCATCACCCGCAACGCGCAGGAGGGGGTTTATCTCTCCAAAGGCGAGCAGGTAGAGCGCATCAGCCCGCAGGGAGAAGTGATCAACGACACCCTGGAAGACGATCAGGATTTTGAGGTCGCCGACTTTAACCGTGGCCTGGTGATCCCGGCGTTTAACCGCGCCGTCTGTAACGAACTCACCAATTACCTGGATCCGACCGGGTCGCAAAAAACGCTGGTCTTCTGCGTCACTAATGCTCATGCCGATATGGTGGTGGAAGAGCTGCGTACCGCGTTCAAGAAAAAGTATCCGCAACTGGAGCACGACGCGATCATCAAGATCACCGGTGATGCCGATAAAGACGCGCGCAAAGTGCAGACCATGATCACCCGCTTCAATAAAGAGCGGCTGCCCAATATCGTGGTAACCGTCGACCTGCTGACGACCGGCGTCGATATTCCGTCGATCTGTAATATCGTGTTCCTGCGTAAAGTACGCAGCCGTATTCTGTACGAGCAGATGAAAGGCCGCGCCACGCGCTTGTGCCCGGACGTGAATAAAACCAGCTTTAAGATTTTCGACTGCGTCGATATCTACAGCACGCTGGAGAGCGTCGACACCATGCGTCCGGTGGTGGTGCGCCCGAAGGTGGAACTGCAAACGCTGGTCAACGAAATTACCGATTCGGAAACCTATAAAATCACCGAAGCGGACGGCCGTAGCTTTGCCGAGCACAGCCATGAACAACTGGTGGCGAAGCTCCAGCGCATCATCGGCCTGGCCACGTTTAACCGTGACCGCAGCGAAACGATAGATAAACAGGTGCGTCGTCTGGATGAGCTATGCCAGGACGCGGCGGGCGTGAACTTTAACGGCTTCGCCTCGCGCCTGCGGGAAAAAGGGCCGCACTGGAGCGCCGAAGTCTTTAACAAACTGCCTGGCTTTATCGCCCGTCTGGAAAAGCTGAAAACGGACATCAACAACCTGAATGATGCGCCGATCTTCCTCGATATCGACGATGAAGTGGTGAGTGTAAAATCGCTGTACGGTGATTACGACACGCCGCAGGATTTCCTCGAAGCCTTTGACTCGCTGGTGCAACGTTCCCCGAACGCGCAACCGGCATTGCAGGCGGTGATCAATCGCCCGCGCGATCTCACCCGTAAAGGGCTGGTCGAACTCCAGGAGTGGTTTGACCGCCAGCACTTTGAGGAATCTTCCCTGCGCAAAGCGTGGAAAGAGACGCGTAATGAAGATATTGCCGCCCGGTTGATTGGACATATTCGCCGCGCTGCGGTGGGCGATGCGCTGAAACCGTTTGAGGAACGTGTCGATCACGCGCTGACGCGCATCAAGGGCGAAAACGACTGGAGCAGCGAGCAATTAAGCTGGCTCGATCGTTTAGCACAGGCGCTGAAAGAGAAAGTGGTGCTCGACGACGATGTCTTTAAAACCGGCAACTTCCACCGTCGCGGCGGGAAGGCGATGCTGCAAAGAACCTTTGACGATAATCTCGACAACCTGCTCGATAAATTCAGCGATTATATCTGGGACGAGCTGGCCTGACACGTATACACTTCATCCTTCAGGCTGCCTCTGCGTTGGCTGCGCTCGTTCACCCCGGTCACGTACTTCTGTACGCTCCCGGGGATTCACTCACTTGCCGCCTTGATGCAACCTGAATGATTTTGTGTATATTACCCTCGGCAATTTCTTCTTCTGCGGCTCGATGAATTTGGGCCGCAGCTTAATTTACGGAACTCACAATGAACAATAACGATCTGGTCGCGAAGCTGTGGAAGCTGTGCGACAACCTGCGCGATGGCGGCGTTTCCTATCAAAACTACGTCAATGAACTCGCCTCGCTGCTGTTTTTGAAAATGTGTAAAGAGACCGGACAGGAAGCGGAGTACCTGCCGGTAGGCTACCGCTGGGATGACCTGAAATCCCGCATCGGCCAGGAGCAGTTGCAGTTCTACCGTAACCTGCTGGTACATCTGGGCGCCGACAATCAAAAGCTGGTGCAGGCGGTGTTCCAGAACGTCAACACCACCATTACCCAGCCAAAACAGTTGACCGAGCTGGTCAGTAATATGGATTCGCTGGACTGGTACAACGGTGCGCACGGTAAGTCACGCGATGACTTCGGCGATATGTACGAAGGTCTGTTGCAGAAGAACGCGAATGAAACCAAGTCTGGTGCAGGCCAGTACTTCACCCCGCGTCCGCTGATTAAAACCATTATTCATCTGCTGAAACCGCAGCCGCGCGAAGTAGTGCAGGACCCGGCAGCAGGTACAGCGGGCTTTTTGATTGAAGCTGACCGCTACATTAAGTCGCAGACTAACGATCTGGACGACCTTGATGGCGACACGCAGGATTTCCAGATCCACCGCGCGTTTATCGGCCTCGAACTGGTGCCCGGCACCCGTCGTCTGGCGCTGATGAACTGCCTGCTGCACGATATTGAAGGCAACCTCGACCACGGCGGCGCAATCCGTCTGGGCAACACCCTGGGCAGCGACGGTGAAAACCTGCCGAAGGCGCATATTGTCGCCACTAACCCGCCGTTTGGCAGCGCCGCAGGCACCAACATTACCCGCACCTTTGTTCACCCGACCAGCAACAAACAGTTGTGCTTTATGCAGCATATTATCGAAACGCTGCACCCCGGCGGTCGTGCAGCGGTGGTGGTGCCGGATAACGTGCTGTTTGAAGGCGGCAAAGGCACCGATATTCGTCGTGACCTGATGGATAAGTGTCATCTGCATACCATTCTGCGTCTGCCGACCGGTATTTTTTACGCGCAGGGCGTGAAAACCAACGTGCTGTTCTTTACTAAAGGGACGGTGGCGAACCCAAATCAGGATAAGAACTGCACCGATGATGTGTGGGTGTACGACCTGCGTACTAATATGCCGAGCTTCGGCAAGCGCACGCCGTTTACCGACGAGCATTTGCAGCCGTTTGAGCGGGTGTATGGCGAAGACCCGCACGGTTTAAGCCCGCGTAGCGAAGGTGACTGGGAATTCGACGCAGAAAAAAGTGAAATTGCCGACAGCGAAGAGAACAAAAACACCGATCAGCATCTTGCTACCAGCCGCTGGCGCAAGTTCAGCCGCGAGTGGATCCGCACTGCGAAATCCGATTCGCTGGATATCTCCTGGCTGAAAGATAAAGACAGCATCGACGCCGACAGCCTGCCGGAACCGGATGTGTTAGCGGCAGAAGCGATGGGCGAACTGGTACAGGCGCTGGGTGAACTGGATGCGCTGATGCGTGAACTGGGGGCGAGCGATGAGGCGGATGCACAGCGTCAGTTGCTGGAAGAAGCGTTTGGTGGGGTGAAGGAATGAGTGCGGGGAAATTGCCGGAGGGGTGGGTTAGTACATCCATAGAAAACATTTCTGTAAAATGTTCTCAGCGAGTTCCTGCAGAGAACGAAGAATTTATTTATGTTGATATTGGAAGCATAAACCGCGAGCTAAAGTTTATTGAAACCCCTCAATATCTTTCTGGTAAAAATGCTCCAAGTCGAGCAAGAAAGGTTATTAAGGCAGGAGATGTAATTGTTTCCTTGACTAGGCCTAATTTAAATGCTGTTGCCTTAGTCGATGAAAAATATGATAATCAAATTGCCTCAACTGGATTTGAAGTTATACATCCGGTACAAGTCGAAAGTAAGTATATTTTTGGACTAGTTCGCTCGCGTCATTTCATTGATTCTATTTCTAGTTTAGTGCAGGGAGCTTTGTATCCTGCGGCGAAGTCCAGTGATGTTCAATCTTATGAATTTCCGCTGCCACCACTTGCCGAACAAAAAATCATCGCGGAAAAACTCGATACGCTGCTGGCGCAGGTAGGCAGCACCAAAGCACGTCTTGAGCAAATCCCACAAATCCTGAAACGTTTTCGTCAGGCCATTCTTGCGACAGCAATGAATGGAAAACTAACCGAAGACTGGAAGAAAGATAATCCATCGCTTTTCACCAAATGGAATAAAAGCAATATTGGTGAACTTGCACAGGTTGCTACAGGTAAAACGCCTAAAAGAACAGATGATAGATATTGGGAAAATGGAACAATTCCCTGGTTAACAAGTTCAAGCACCGGGAAAATATTTGTAGAAAATGCAGATCAATTTATTTCAGATATTGCATTGCGCGAATGTACGCTTAAGATTTTTTCACCTGGAACGCTTTTACTAGCAATGTATGGTGAGGGAAAAACACGTGGACAAGTCACTGAATTAAAAATAAGTGCCACATGTAACCAAGCTTGTGCCGCTATAATTTGTGATGAAGATAAAATTAATCGACAATTTTTAAAAATGAGATTAATGGAGAATTATCAAGAAACAAGGAAAGTTGCTGCAGGCGGTAACCAACCAAATCTTAATCTAAATAAAGTCCGGGAGATACCTATCTTACTTCCCTCTCTCCCCGAACAACACGAAATCGTTCGCCGCGTCGAACAACTCTTCGCCTACGCCGACACCATAGAAAAACAGGTCAACAACGCCTTAGCCCGCGTTAACAACCTGACGCAATCCATCCTGGCAAAAGCGTTCCGTGGTGAGCTCACCGCCCAGTGGCGGGCCGAAAACCCGGAATTAATCAGCGGAGAAAACAGTGCCGCCGCGTTGCTGGAAAAAATCAAAGCTGAACGCGCAGCCAGCTGGGGTAAAAAAGCCTCGCGTAAAAAATCCTGATCATTATTTTCTGGCGCACCTTTCCGGTGCGCTTTTTATTATTTCACGCCAATCATAACTCACATAAATATATTTAAATCATTCCGGAAATTGCCCATTTTATTCTATTTTTAGCTGGACTTTCCCTGTATTTACTGATGATATGTCCAGGTATTTAGCGCGGTGCGGATGTGCGCCAACACACCCGCACCGCTCATCACAATCACTATTTCAGGAGAATAGCAGTTATGACTGACACGCATTCTATTGCACAACCGTTCGAAGCAGAAGTCTCCCCGGCAAATAACCGTCAATTAACCGTGAGTTATGCGAGTCGCTACCCGGATTACAGCCGTATTCCCGCCATCACCCTGAAAGGTCAGTGGCTGGAAGCCGCCGGTTTTGCCACCGGCACGGCGGTAGATGTCAAAGTGATGGAAGGCTGCATCGTCCTCTCCGCCCACCCCCCCGCCGCCGAAGAGAGCGAACTGATGCAGTCGCTGCGCCAGGTGTGCAAACTGTCGGCGCGTAAACAAAAGCAGGTGCAGGAATTTATTGGGGTGATTGCCGGTAAACAGAAAGTTGCCTGAATGGAAAAACGCTCCCGACACCACATCGGGAGCGGCACATCATCAGGAGGCGATCACCTCCACCAGCACATCCGTTGCCCAGCTCTCTTCGCTGTTGGCCACATTTCCTTCATTGCAGGCCTGAGCCATTTTGACTAACTGGAAAGAAACGTCATCGCGGAAGTCAAAGTAATGCCATTGCGATGCAAAGTTGATACGCCAGTAGCCCATCCCCTGATCGAAGCGGATCTTCAATACCTGACCATCCTCAAAAGTCACCGTCAGTTTACGATGGTGAGGGATATCGCGCGGCGAGTCGAACACCGTCAGTTCTACCGGCCTGCCCAGCGCAGCAGCAAACCACTGATCAGCGAAATCCTGAAAATCCGCTATGCTCATCCAGTCATGGGAAGGCCGGTTACCGGGGCGATCTTTATCTTTAAACAGCGTATCCAGCGCCACTTCAGCGCCATCGGTCAGCTTTGTTTTTAGCGGTTTCAGAATTGACCCCAACAACGCCAGCGCAACCGGGTTTTGCAGATAGCGATCGGTATAGTGAACGCCGGTAATTCGCGTGTTATTCATCAGTGACTGTGCTTCTTCATGGTCGTTAAACAGCACGTCCCAGAAGCGTTGTCCAAACTGCGAAAGTGGTCCATTCAACTGTTTGTGGATCTGAATGTCTTTGACCCGCTCGACAGCGTTGGCGGCTTTAGCCGGCAGAATAAACTCGTTCAGTTCTACCGTTTTATAGCCGAGACTACGTACCACCAGTTCGTCATTCAGGTGCCACTCCGGCCCCGGAATCGTTGCCTGCTGGCTACGAGAGGCCAGCGTCATCACGCGATCGGCAAAGGTGACCTGAGCAACGATCGGCAATTGCAGATCCTGTTCAACATGGCACAGCCGCACACCCAGCGCAGTAAATTGCGATAGTTCATGCAATAGATCCGGGTCATCCACTCCCGCAGGGATAACAAGATCGACCTCGACGTTGTCTTTTAGCCGATAGTTCTGAACCGCCGCGCGGAACTGACGGGCGTATAAATCCCACTCATTGGGCGCGCCGGTCATCCACAGGGTGAGCTTTTCAGCGCCTTCGTTAATCGCCCGGCGAATCGTATCGCCAATGGCGCCAGGGCAGTAGCGGGCATCCGGCAGCGAGAATGTCTCTTCATCCGGTAAACCGATGTAATACGTGAAGTCATCGCCAAGCCAGGCCAGCGCAACTTTGCGATCCAGCAAATCGTGATCGTGGCGAGTCTGGGAATCAAGCAGGCATTCACTACATGCAGTATCACAATGGCGGCAGCCTAACTGTTTCACCATTCCCTGCAATATAGCTTCAATGTGTACCGGTGCGCTGGAGGCAAAACCTGCACCACCGCTGATCACATCATAAAGCTGTACGGCTAATACCGATTGCCCATCCTCCAGTCTGACCGGACGTACAGAATAGCCGAGTTCTGCGGCGGAGATACCCAGAACGCCTGCCAGCGCCTGACGCAGAGCAACCGCCAGAGTCATGGCAACAATCCGCCCCTCCTCTGTGTTATCTGGCAGATACTCGCCATTTTGTGGTTTGCGCAGAACCATTTCAAAGACATCGGTGCGCGCCAGTGCGCCCAGGGTGACGTTCTTCATGAGTGCTGTCGAACCGGGGCAAATCAGACGATGATTCTGGCTGTCGCGGTCCGCTTTACCCGGACGCGGAGGATAGTGAGCTTCCATACTTTTCGGAGCATCATTTTCATTCAGCATCGACTCCGCACGGCCACAGCTCAGACACAATGCATAACCGTGTCCACCTTCCCCCAGACTTTGCTGGAAAACATGCCCATCAGCCCCAGAAGCCATATAACCCATTAGCGGGTTAGGCAACGGTACGGGCTCTGCTTTAACAAAGACCCAGGCGGGGACAACCGGGACGAATTTCATGGTTTCAATATTGTTCGTTACCGGAGCGTGTGCATCGGTGACAAACCCGGCAGGCTGCAACACCTGACGGCGATTATCCATGGTTATTTTTTCGCCGCAGGCGCTATTGGAGCATCATGATTTTCTGTCGAAGTTCGCGCACGTTGCCCGGCCATGAATGGGTCAGCAAC
>ERZ1106981.1406-NODE-1406-length-10589-cov-8.961173_pt1 | contig 10589 bp, 10 predicted proteins | sample MGYA00403692_ERZ1106981 | MGnify/ENA primary metagenome ERZ1106981 (study PRJEB35170, sample SAMEA104062431) | human gut metagenome | biome: human gut; feature: human-associated habitat; material: faeces | place: Denmark | collected 2012-06-22 ... | reverse complement strand
GTATAAGCGTGGTGTTGTTATGTTTGGTGTGGTATCTTTAACTATGGGAAACTCCGCGCTCCCACCGGGAAACCGCGCGGTTGGTCACATTCAGCTGATCCGCTAGCTGCTGCTGAGTCAGGTTCCGGACTTTGCGCAGTTTGGCAATCCGGTGTCCCATTTCTTCTGCATTCATATTCAATCCCTCCTTATTTCCACACCTTCATTGTACGAAAATAAATGGAATCCGCGCAATCCATGCCTGCTTGACTTCCTCCACGATTCATGGATTTCTGACTTTCCAGGCTTTTATTCGTAAGTACCCCGAACAAGTAACTGCCGATCCTTCATCATCAATTTACCGCGGGCGATGACCGTATCAACAGCCAGATCCTCATCCAGCAGCACGATATCCGCGTCCATTCCTTCCTGCAGCCGGCCTTTATGCTTCTGCTGCAGCGCGTCGGCAGGATTGCTTGTCACATAGCTCAAAGCTTCGGCCAGATCAAAATGATTTTCCTTCACCATCCGCACCAGCTGCTGGTGCAGAGCTTGGACGCTGGATACGCCAATCTGCGTCAGGCTGCCGCATTCATCATAATTCGACCAGCTTCCCTGTCCATCCGAGCTCAGCGTAATCCGGCTGGTATCCAGTCCCCGCTGTTTAGCTATTTCGATATAATCCCCGCAGCTTTTTTCCCGGCTTGATCCCGCCGTCAAATCAATCCAGCCGCCCAGCCGCAAAAATTCAAGCGCCTGTTCAAACAAGACAGGATTGCGCGTCACATGCGTCGGATGAAAAACCTTCGCCGGAATGGCCGTCTGCTTCAGCGCGTCAAAGACCTTGTTCAAGCCCTGCGGATCATCCCCCATATGCAGAGTCACGATTCCCGCTTTACCGGAAAGCATCCCGGCCACCCGCACATCGGAAGCCAGGCGAATCAGTTCCTCCAGCGTCACGTTGCTGCTGCGATGATCCGCCAGAGCCAGCTTGACGCCGATCACTTCGTCGATAAACAAAATATCCTTCTTCACATCGCCGGTCAGCGTCACGCTGGGATAACTGTATGAGCCGGTCAGGCACACGACGCTGAGTCCTTCTTCTTTCAGCGCTTTCGCCTTGGATATCAGATTTTCCACGGAACGTGAAAACCCATCGGTCCCCAATAATCCCACAGCGGTCGTGATTCCCCCTTCAATTAAAGCCGAGAGCTGTACTTCCGGTGTTTTCGTATGAAAGCTGCCTTCCCCGCCCCCGCCGGTAATGTGAATGTGCTGGTCAATCAAACCCGGAACCGCAATTTTCCCACGAGCGTCAATAACCTCCGCTTCCCGGCAATCCAGATGCTCCGCCATCTTCACAATCTGTCCGCCGGCGATCAAAATATCCTGACGTCCCGCAAAATCCGGGACATATACGTCTGCCTGCTGCAATACAATCATAAAAACCTCCTGTTTTTCTTTCATTTTAACACGATGCCGGGTGTCGGAACAGATGAGAAAGGGTATAATGGAAGCAGAAATGAAGCAGGGAGATACCTCGGATGAATGAACTTATCAATTTTGCCGGCAAAGCCACGGTGATTTACTTCGCTGTGTTTTGCTTATTTTATATCAGTGATAAACGGCGGATCATCAACGGCGTGCTGTTAACCATCGGTCTGTTTCTGATTATGGCTGACTTAACGCTGCTGGCCTTGAACACGCACGGTTCTTTCTGGCTTTTTGCGGGCGTCGGCCTGTTTCTGTCCGCCTTGTTTTTCTTTCCAATTTTGTCCTTGATTCTAGGCGCGGTCTTTCTGATCCGTTCACCGCAGCTATGGGAAAAAGAAGGCATAAGTCTTCAGCACAGTCTTTCGCTGATCTTTGGTCTGGCCTTCCTTCTGGGCTGGCTGATCCTTCCGCTTGGTCTGTCGCATTCCCAATCGCTGCCATGGTTTCTCAATCTGGCGCTGCTTGCGGGCGCCGTCTTGTATCTGTATTTGATTTTTACCTTTGTCTGTTACCTCGTATCGAGCTGGCTGTTTAAGCTGAACCGGCCGCTTTTGAATCAGGACTTTCTGATCATCTTAGGCTGCAAGGTGAACAGTCAAGGCTTAACGCCTTTATTAAAACAGCGTTGTGATCGAGCCCTGGCTTTCTATCATAAACAGGAGGCTAAAAAGAAGCGGCTTTTCTCCCGCCGAAAAAAGTCGCTGATCCTGATTCCTTCCGGCGGGCAGGGGCCGGATGAACCGCGGGCTGAAGCGGATGTGATGAAGGAATACCTGATGGAACAAGGGGTCCCGGAAGCTCGGATTCTAGTTGAAAACAAATCCGTCAGCACTTATGAAAATATGGTCTTTTCCAAACAGCTTATGGATCAGCAGAAGAAGTCATATAAATGCCTGTTCTGCACCAGTGACTATCATGTATTCCGGGCCGGACTGCTTTCCCGCAAAGCCGGTATCCGGCGCTGCAGCGGCATCGGCTCACGAACCGTGACCTACTTTTCCTACAATGCTTTTCTGCGTGAGTATATCGCAGCGATGATGATGCACAAGAAATTTCATCTGATTGCAGCCGGGATTTTATGTTTTCCATGGATTGCGGCGGCACTGCTGCTTCTGGCGGCGTTGTTCATCCGCTTGTTGTAAAGGACAGGCATTCAGCGAAAGCCGTGTTCATTGGGCGTCCATATTCATCCTTCATCTAAAGATTTAAAAAAAGACCAAAACTCCGAAATCAGGAATTTTGATCTTTTTGTTTTATTCGATGGATTCGCTGACTAACATTCGATCCAGTCTTCGCCGGATTGGCAGCGTGATCAGCAAGGTGGTCGCCTCCGCGAAAGTAATCGTCAGCCAGACCCCCAGCTCGCCTAAAAACTTCGGGAAGACCGCAAGGCCCAAGAGAATGAAGATCAGCCCGCGCATGAGGGCGATCATCGTCGTTACCTTGATACTTTCCACTGATTGGAAATAATACATCAAAACAGTATTGACCGCTGTGAAGACAAAGGAGATAAAGTAGATCCGCGCGGCCCAGACACCATGATCGATCAGACCGGCATCCGAACTGTTGATAAAAAATCCAATGATCGGCCGCGGGAAGATCAGAATCAACAGATAGCAGCCCAGCGAAAAGATTAAGGCGCAGATCAGCGCTGTTCTCAATGTTGCCTGAACCCGTTTGATCTTGCGGGCGCCATAGTTGACAGAGAGCATCGGCTGAGCCGCCTGCGATATCCCGTTAAAAATCCCCTTGCCGACATAAGCGATATTGGAGATGATCGCAAACACCGCCACAGCATCTTGGCCGCTAACGTCCAGTAATACGATATTGAAGAAAATCACGACGCAGCCTAGACTCAGTTCCAGAATAAACGTTCCGGCGCCATTTTTAATGATGCGCTGAAACAGAGAAAGATCCCAAAATGATTTTGTGAACTTGAATGTGTTCTTTTTTAACAGATAATGGAATATCCAGATGCTCATCGCTACGCAGGGTCCCAGCGCGGTTGCCGCCGCAGCCCCGAACAGTCCCCATTGGAAAACCGAAACAAACAGCCAGTCAAAGAGAATATTGGTCGCATTGCCGCACACCGCCGCACACATAACCAGCTTGGGATTGTAATCCGCGCGGATGATCACCTGCATCGTACAGTTTAAAATATAAATCAGTGCAACACAATGCAGCGGCTGCAGATAATCCTTGACCCCCTGAAGCAGCTCAGGACTGGCCCCCAGCATGCGGGCAAAAGCATCGGGAAATAACAATCCGTAGGCGCTCATCAAAATTCCGATCAAAGCACTGCACAGCACCGTCATCGTCAGAACCTGACTGACCTGTTCCTTTTTTCCCTTTCCGATCAATACGGAAATGGTGACCGCGCCGCCGACGCCCAGCATCAGTCCCAGCGAAGAATAAATCGTATAGACCGGCATCGCGATGTTGAAAGCGGCCAATCCCTGCGCCCCAATGCACAAACCAACAAACATGACGTCTACGATGCAGTAAATCGAATTCGTCAGCATTCCGACGATTGTTGGAATCAGATAGGACACATACGTTTTTTTAATATCCCCAGACAATAACGTTTGTTCTTTTTCCATAGCTCTCTCCCCATTTCAAAACAGCATTTAGTGTAGCATACCGCTATGGAAAAGTCACTCCTTTCAGGTAAATATTTTCCTGCTGTTCAAGGTTTTCTGAATCAATGATTCAGAAAAAAAGAATGCGGCCGTCCGGTAAAAAGAATCCATGCGCGTTTCTTAAGAGGAACTTTAACAGCCGTTGATTTTATACAACTGTTAGGCTGCTTCCATAAGCTCAAAAAATTCCATCCCAGACAAATCTGAAATGGAATCTCATAGAAAGAACAGAAAATAAAACCAAATCGACGCCGGTTAATTTGCCGGCACATACCCTTCTTCTTTGACCAACCCGCGGCCTTCCTCGCTTTTCAGCCAGTTGAATAAAATGCGGGCCGGACTGTCGGGTTCTTCATCAGCACGGATTACAGCATAGAAATTGTTGATCAGCGGATATTGCTTCTGAGCGATTGTTTCCTCATTCGGCGCTACACCATCCACCGCCAACAGCTTAACATCCGGATGATTCACCATTTCCTGCGCGTAATAGTAGACCGAATAGCCCAGCGAAGCCCCTTCTCCATCATATTCGGCAACGCCTTCCACTAACGCCTGCATCTCTTCCGGCACCAAACCTTTGAGCGGTTCCATCGGATCGCGGTCCTTCATCAATAATTTCAGAAATAAAGCTTGGCTGCCGCTCTAAGGATTGCGCTGAAAGGCCTGAATTGGACCCGGCTCCCCGCCGACCTCGCTCCAGTCGGTGATCTCTCCAGCGTAGATATCCTGCAGCTGTGTCTGCGACAGAGTATCCACCGGATTGCCTCGGTTAACCAGAAAGACCAGAGCATCCAGACCCAACGGCTGGATTTCAAAATCCATTCGGGAAATTTCCTGCGCGATTTCTTCCGGAGCTTCATAGACGATTAACAGATCGCAGCCATGCTGATACAGCGAACGCCAGGCCGAAGAAGTTTTGCTGACGGAAACCAAAGATTCCGCCGTTTGTCGGTCTGTTCCGGTTGCCCGGCTGTATAAGCCGGCGATTAACGGCAATGTCGCCGTTGAACCATCGACATGCAGATAATTCTCTGCCGACAATCCGGCAATCCCTTCCGTTTGCGGCTCTGGTGAAGAATCAACGGGTGCGGACACGGCAGAGCAGCCGGTCAGAGCCAAAATTAACAAGACGGTCAAACTCCATTTTTTCATAAGATTCACCCCTAATCTCCCTGATAATCGGTAAACAGTGAAATACTGGCCAGCCGATGCCCCTCCTGATCCATCAATACGCCTTCAAAGCCTTGGATCAGAAGCAGCCGGTCAACGCCAAGATCGCCGATCTTTGCAACATTTTCCGCAATCTTTTCAAGCTTTAAGTTATAGATATCCGCACGGTGTCCGTAATTCACATCTTTCCAGCAGATAAAATAAGGATAATGCTCCATTTTCCGATTGCTCCAGTGTTCCATGAAAGAAATCGTGCTGTATTGCCCAGCTGGAATTAAAATCTGCAGTTCATCATCGATCAACCCTTCCGTCGTCGCATTTCCATCAACTACCGTGAATTTAAATAATCCATCTTCCATTCTTTCAATCGTCTGAATCCCTAAAATCGCCTGAGATTGGATAAGCTCTCCGCCGCGGTCCAGCTTATCCACCGTATCTTCACGCACCATCAGAAAGTTCTGCGCTTCATGGCCACCGCGCGGATTGGCAGCCACACTCACATAGCCTTCGGCGCGTTGCTTCCCATCCAAATCGATCAGCTGATTTCCTTGGTTATAAGAATTCGTCCAGTCACCGACAACCGCCAGTTCCGCATCCGCATAGACAAAGCGAGCCGGCGCTTCCCATTTCAGCTGATGGAGGGGATCAATCAGGATTTCCTGCGTTTCATATTCAGATTCACACAGCCAGAGATGCCCGCTGCCTCCGTCAAGGACTTGGACAAAACCGCCCTTCCACAGCACTTTCCCCTGATCATCATGCAGCTCATTGCCGGATGAAGACCGCCACAGCGACCAGCTTTCGCCGCTTTCAACAAATTGCAGCGGCGACTCTGCAGTTGGAGTCAGCGATCCGTCGGATTGCAGCAAACCAATCTGTCTGTACTCAGCGTTCAAGCATAAAACCTGACCGCTGCTTAATCGGTGCAGAGAAACAACATCGTCCAGAATTATTTCCCCTGTCTGCTGGTTCAGCAAAGCCCCTTCCGGATCGATTCCATTCACTTCCCAGAATGAGTTCTCCGGCTGCTGATATTGAATGACATAGTTCAAGAAACCCTCCGGCGCATAGCTGACCTGGGCAAAATCCTGAAGCACATGACCTTCACTATCCGCCAAAGCTGTCTGGGTCAAGGCAACCCGCAGCTGCCCATCTGACTTGACATCGGGAAGTGTCGCCTGGATAAGCCGGTAGGCGGTGGTTTTCCCACTGACCAAATCCAAAATCGGTTCAATCTGCGTCACTCCCTCAATAGAATTGCCGTTCACATCGACAATCCAGCGCTGCAGATCGTTGTATTCTAGCGTCAGCACTTGCCTGGGATCCTGCTCCTTTAAAAAATTGTCTGTTGAAAAGCTCGGACAAAGACTTTCCGGTTCATCGCTGACATGGGTAACAGAAGGCTTTGCAGAAGCTTCGTTTGGGGGCACAGATGAGGTCTGACAGGCGGCTGCCAACAATCCCGCTGTCGCCAAGATCAGTCCTTTTTTCAGACCGTTCATGGTTTCCATCTCCTTTTATTGTACGGGAACTAAACCGTGTTCACTCAACCACTGCTGGCCGCGCTGACTCAGCAGCCAGTCTGTGATGCCGGCAATCGTTGCATCAGAGGCTGTATTGCTTGCCAGCAGCACCGGCAGCCGCAGCGGATATTTCCCGTTTTCAATCGTCTTTGCATTCGGCAGGATGCCCGCGATCCGCACAAGCTTGATTTCCGGCTGCGGATTGACCCGCGTCACCATCTGCAGACTGGAAAAGCCTAAAGCGTCCGCCTCAGCATCAAACGCCGCAATTTCCTGGCGGACAACGCCGGGACGTTCATAGACCCATTCCAATTCAGGAAGGCGGATCGGCTGTCCCTGCATAATCTGCCGTTCAAACGCCGTCTGCAGACCGCTGTTTTCATCCTGAGCATAAATCCGAATCGCCCGATCTTCCCCGCCGACTTGTTTCCAGTTGGTAATCTTACCGGCATAAATATCACGGATTTCTTCCAGAGTTAAGGTATCGACAGGATTTTCCTGACCGGTCACCATCACCAAAGCGTCGTAGCCGATCGTCTGCGCCTGCCACAGCGTACCATAATCCTGCAGCTCTTCACGCATCAAGGCAGAGGGTTCATAGGCCAGAATCATCCAAGGTTTGGGATTAACCACCTGAATCAGAGTGCGCCAGGCTGCCTGCGTACTGCCGCTGGCCTCCCCCGCAATCCATTCCGGATCCGGACTCAGCTCACGGTGCAGCTCATTCAGCAAGGCCTGCAAAGGCCAGGAAGCCGCAGCCAGCGGAAACGCTTCAACCTGATAGGAATTTTCCGGTTCCACTTTGGCAGTACAGCCGCTGAACAACAATCCGAGGATCAGGATTATCCTGCTTATTCGTTTCATCCGCTGTCCCTCCTTAGTCATCCCAGCCTAAGCTGTAAATCGAGCGCTGCACCAGCCACTCACCCTGACCATTGATCAAGCCGGCAGTTTCACCCTGAAGCAGCGCAAAGCGATCTTGCCCACGGCTGTAAATTCGATTTGCCCCGGCAAAGATCACATTTCCGTTTAAGTCGAGAATATCAGTCAGTTCTCCCGTTTGTTCACGGCGAACGGCAAGCAGGTAATCCATCGGCTGGATCCAATAATCCTGCAGCGTCGCTATCGAAAGCGTCTCATAGGTTTCTGCCGGAATCACAATCTGAAGTGCGCCATCCAGCAAGCCGGTTCTGATTTGACCTTCCGCGTTATAGGCTTCGTAAAAATACAGTCCTTCCCGATCACAATATAAGCTTGATAATCCGGGGATCGTCTGTTTCTTCAGAATCCGGCCGCCGCGGTCGATCAGCATCGCCGTTTCCTTTTCAACCGCTAAAAATCGTTCCGCTTTAGCTTTGGAGGACTGCGGTTGGGCGCTGATCAGATCTTCGCCGCGGAATAATTCGTTGCCATTCAAATCCAGCATCACCATTGCTTCTTCCTTCGTATTCGCATCGGTACGGTAAACCAGCATCAATTCGCCATCAAAATACGTCCATTCCCAATCCGGATCCACGACATAAACCGGCTTCAGCGTTTCCCAGCTGACGATTGCCGTCTGTTGTTTCTGATAGGTAATAAAATAGGGGCCATGCAACCCTTTATAAACCGTATTGATGCGCGGGGCGCTGAACAGCGGATTCAAATGAATATCCAGCAGCGTGTCCGTGCGGCGGGCTTCGTTTTCCAAAAAACTGACCGAGCTGGCGACAATCCGCCCCTGTGCCGCCTCTGGATCATAATACGTTTTAGCTGCCGGAAATCCGGATACAGCTTGCCCTTCACCGTCCACCACGCCTAACAAGCGGCGTTCTTTATCCACCGCAATTAAATTTTCATGATCCATAGCTTTCAGCTGAAAAACACCATCTTGAACTACGGTCTGTGCTGCCCCGTCGATCAGAGCTGTTTGATAGGTTTCCGGCAGTTCCATCATTGAATCAAATTCATCGGCATAGTCCCGCCGAATGACCAGTCTGCCTGTCCCGCCTTCATAAATGACGTCATCCCAATCAGCCAGACATTGATCCTCAAGCGTATAGAGTGCCGACTGGTTAGTATAGATCGGCTGATCATATTCATCCGCTTTTCCCGACCAAATCCGCCGGGTTTTCACTTTATACTGCGGCTGGCGTGTCAGCTGATCATAGATCAGCGCTGACTGCGTCTGAGCCTCAACCGTTTCACCCTTGCGGTTGACCAACCACATTCGGCCAGGTGTTAATTCAATCGGGTAAACACGGTTCTGTTCCGTAAAGCTTAAATTCTCATCCGGCAGCGGCGGTTCTGTTTCCCCCGCTGCGATATTTCCGGAATTCTGCGGAGCTTGGGATACCGGAGCGCCGCACCCGCCTAAAAACAGAAAGCCGGATAAGAGAAAGCAGTGCAGTCGTTTCCAGCGTTGCGCCATTGCCATCCCTTCTTTCTTATTGATCCTCCACTGCCGCAAATGGCTAGCGGACATTTCTATTTCTTGTGATCTTCTCACTGTGTTTTTTCTGCTTTGAATTGTTAGAAACCAGATTTCCCGCCACAAATATCAGGTGATTGGTTTCACCTTTATTTTACCATTATCCGAACAACCTGACTCTTACACTTTTATTACGGTCATAGAACACGAACTGTCCTAACATAGAAAAAACGTTTCCTGCATTGTGAAAATTAACTCAGAAATTTCATCTTAATCCGACTGATTTCTTGATCAAGATGAAATTAAGCTCATCAGTTACGTTAAGAACGCTAAAATATTCTCTAAGAACACAATAAAAAAAAGCTACATGATTTATATTGAAATTTCTCATGAATGTTAGTCTATTCTTGGATTTCAATAACCTTGTCTGTCAGACGACTTAGAACCTCAATCTTCTCTGAGGTCATGGGAAAGGATGTTTTAAACTCCAAAATCAAAGCCCTATTTTCTTTAAGCAGAAACACATAATTTAGATAATACTTGTTTTCCGGATAGTTTTGATCATCATAGAGCGCATAGGCCTGTTCTGCATTCCATACATCCGGCTCCAATCTGAAAAAGTCCTGATCCATGTCGATGCTTTTTAGGCTGTCGATCGCGAAACAGCCGCTCTTACATTCTGAAAACCATTTCTGTTCCACTTTTTTACGGAAAGCATTTCTTCCTGCAGCATGCTGTACGCTTGATTTCCATCCGCGGCTTCAACCAATGTAATACTGAGAAATTGATATTGTTCATCCGATAAATCCGAAGTATTCGCGATTCGTAAACGATATAGATTGATATTCTTACGATAAGTTCTGTAATCGGCACTTTCTGTAACCGAGTTTTCATAACCCAGCTCCTTCATCGTCAAGATTACAGGGATATTCTTATCCATCCATGATGAATGATGACCGAGATACAAACTCAGCACAACGATGCCAAAGAAAATACAATAAATCCAGTTCCAGCAGCCCCTGGACAGCAATTTATTTATCCCTTTCCAAATGTTACGAAACATGCTTGCGAACCTCCCCCAAATATGAAATTTCGATCGTTTACACGATGGTGGATTATAGAATAGTTCCCGTTATCCATGGCATGAATATCTGACAGCTGACCGCAGACAAACGGGGACTTCCCTTTTTCTTTATTTGATTTCATTATAGCCTGTTTACACAAAATGCAGAAGACGAAAATCTGACACACGAAATAAATGTTACCAATCATTAAAGATCATTCAAAAAAGCCACAAGAAAGTGATGCAAGCATCACTTTGAAAGTCTAAACCTTCAGAGCCCCTCTCTGTTTCTTGCCAGGAGAGTATTCCTG
>ERZ1106981.1382-NODE-1382-length-10821-cov-54.568735_pt1 | contig 10821 bp, 7 predicted proteins | sample MGYA00403692_ERZ1106981 | MGnify/ENA primary metagenome ERZ1106981 (study PRJEB35170, sample SAMEA104062431) | human gut metagenome | biome: human gut; feature: human-associated habitat; material: faeces | place: Denmark | collected 2012-06-22 ... | reverse complement strand
AAGCAGAGCGGCAACGGGCGCGATAAATCGCTGCACGCGCTGGAAAAATTCACCGAACTGAAAACCATCTGGATTGCTCTGGAGTCTTGATCATGACTGAACATACCACTAGCTACTACGCCGCCAGCGCCAATAAATATGAACCGTTCCCGACGCTGGAGGAATCAATCACCTGTGATGTCTGCGTCGTCGGCGGCGGCTACACCGGCCTCTCCTCGGCCCTGCATCTGGCCGAAATGGGTTACGACGTGGTGGTGCTGGAAGGCGCGCGTATCGGCTTCGGCGCCAGCGGCCGTAACGGCGGACAGCTGGTTAACTCCTATAGCCGCGATATCGACGTTATTGAGAAGAACTACGGCCCGGATGCGGCCAAAATGCTCGGCAGCATGATGTTCGAAGGCGGCGATATTATTCGCGAGCGCATCCAGCGCTACCAGATCCAGTGCGACTACCGCCCAGGCGGCCTGTTTGTGGCCATGAACCATAAGCAAATGGAAACGCTGGAAGAGCAAAAAGCCAACTGGGAGCGCTACGGCAATACCCAACTGGAGCTGCTCGACAGCCATGCCATTCGTCGCGAAGTAGACAGCGACCGCTACGTCGGCGCCCTGCTCGACCACAGCGGCGGCCATATTCACCCGCTGAACCTCGCCATCGGCGAAGCGGACGCTATTCGTCTTAACGGCGGCCGGGTGTATGAGCAGTCGCCGGTGACCCGAATTCAGCACACCAGTCCGGCGGTGGTCAGTACCGCTCGCGGCCAGGTAACCGCGCGCTACGTGATCGTCGCCGGTAACGCCTATCTCGGCGACAAGCTTGAGCCGGAACTGGCGAAACGCAGCATGCCGTGCGGTACTCAGGTCGTGACGACCGCACCGCTGCCGGAAGCGCTCGCCCGCTCGCTGATCCCGAAAAACTACTGTGTGGAAGACTGTAACTACCTGCTGGACTACTACCGTCTTACCGGCGACAACCGCCTGCTGTACGGCGGCGGCGTGGTCTACGGCGCCCGTGATCCGGACGACGTCGAGCGGCTGATTATGCCGAAGCTGCTGAAAACCTTCCCGCAGCTGCAGGGGGTGAAAATTGACTACCGCTGGACCGGCAACTTCCTGCTGACCCTGTCGCGTATGCCGCAATTCGGCCGTCTGGATAACAATATTTACTACATGCAGGGCTACAGCGGCCACGGCGTAACCTGCACCCATCTGGCCGGACGCTTGATTTCAGAACTGCTACGCGGCGATGCCGAGCGCTTCGATGCCTTCGCCAAACTGCCGCACTACCCGTTCCCGGGCGGGCGCAGCCTGCGAATTCCTTTTACCGCCATGGGCGCCGCCTACTACAGCCTGCGCGACCGCCTTGGGGTCTGATTTGCCGTTCGGTTCCGTGATTAACTTTTGCTAAAGGGTGTTTATTATGAGCAACAATGAATTCCATCAGCGTCGTCTTTCCGCTACCCCGCGCGGGGTGGGCGTTATGTGCAACTTCTTTGCCCAGAGCGCGCAAAACGCCACCTTGACCGATGTCGAAGGCAATGAATATATCGATTTCGCCGCCGGCATCGCGGTGCTGAATACCGGCCATCGCCATCCGCGGATGGTCGCCGCGGTTGAACAGCAGCTACAGCAATTTACCCATACCGCCTATCAGATCGTGCCTTATGAAAGCTATGTGTCGCTGGCGGAGAAGCTCAACGAACTGGCGCCGGTAAAAGGCCCGGCAAAAACCGCCTTCTTCTCTACCGGCGCGGAAGCGGTCGAAAACGCGGTGAAAATCGCCCGTGCCCATACCGGACGCCCCGGCGTTATCGCCTTCGGCGGCGGTTTCCATGGCCGTACCTATATGACGATGGCGCTAACCGGTAAGGTCGCGCCGTACAAACTGGGCTTCGGGCCGTTCCCCGGCTCGGTATACCACGTGCCGTACCCGTCAGCGCTGCACGGCATCAGCACCGCCGATTCGATTACCGCCCTTGAACGCCTGTTCAAAGCCGATATCGAAGCCAAACAGGTGGCGGCGATTATTTTCGAACCGGTACAGGGCGAAGGCGGTTTTAACGTCGCGCCGAAAGAGCTGGTTGCCGCAGTACGCCGCCTCTGCGATGAGCACGGCATCGTGATGATTGCCGATGAAGTACAGAGCGGCTTTGCCCGCACCGGTAAATTGTTCGCCATGGATCACTATGTCGATAAACCGGATCTGATGACGATGGCCAAAAGCCTGGCGGGCGGCATGCCGCTTTCCGGCGTGGTTGGTAACGCGCAGATTATGGATGCCCCGGCGCCGGGCGGCTTAGGCGGCACCTACGCCGGCAACCCGCTGGCGGTGGCGGCCGCGCATGCGGTGCTGGATATCATTGATAACGAAGCGCTTTGCGAGCGCGCCCAGTTCCTCGGCGAGCGCCTGCTGGCGACGCTACAGGAAGTTAAGGGCTGGTGTCCGGCGCTGGTGGAAGCGCGCGGCGTGGGTTCGATGATCGCCGCCGAGTTCTTCGATCCGGCGACCGGCGAACCGTCGGCGGCGATTGCGCAGAAAATCCAGCAGCAGGCGCTGGAGCAGGGTCTGCTGCTGTTGACCTGCGGTCAGTATGGCAACGTTATTCGCTTCCTCTATCCGTTGACCATCCCGGATGCCCAATTCTCCCGCGCGCTGACGATTCTGCAGAGCGTCACTCGTCTGTAACGCCCTCCGCCGGCGGCGCTGGTCGCCGGCTGTTTTCCTCGCTGCTGACGATACACTGCTGGGGATAGTGCTGCTGAAAATAGTGGCGTAGAAACTCCACGGTGGTGCGAATTTTGGCTGAGGTCGCCAGCCGCGACACGTAGACCGCCCAGACGTTGGCGGGCTGGAAGTAGTCCGGCAGCACGTGCACCAGATGGCCGCTGGCGATATTTTCACTGACATCCCACCATGAGCGTAACGCGATCCCCTGCCCATCCAGACACCACTGATGCACAATCTCTCCATGGTTGGAGGAGAGCGGCCCGGTCACCTTGATCGCGTGCTGACCCTCTTTGCTGTGCAATTGCCAGACGCCAAACGGATGGTCGCGCTCTTTAATCACCAGACAGGGCAAGCTAGCCAGATCGCTAAGCTGCTTCGGCTGCGGATGGCGGGCAAGAAACTGCGGCGACGCGCAGAGAATACGGTGGTTGGTCGCAAGCTTGCGGGCAATCAGATTCGGCGCGATATCGTCGCCGACGCGAATATCGAGATCCACCCCTTCATTGACTAAATCCACCAGCCGGTCCTGGACATCGAAGCGCAGCTCAAGTTGTGGGTACTGGCGCGCCAGCGCCGACAGCGCCGGCGCCACCACCCGACGGCCAAAACCAAAGCTGCTGATAATACGCAGCGTTCCCTGCGGTACCTGACGCACGTCGGAAAGCTCGTCCATCATCTCATCCACATCCTGCAGAATGCGCTGCGCCCATTCGTAGATCCGCTCCCCCTCTTCGGTAATGGTGACCCGACGGGTGGTACGGTGCAGCAACATCACATGCAGGGTTTGCTCCAGCAGCGAAACCCGCTTGCTGACAAACGCCGGTGAGACGCCAAGCTCCTCGGCGGCGGCGGCAAAACCGGCCCGGCGAGCGACCAGCATGAACACGCGTAAATCATTTAGCAGCGGCAGATTATTCATGATCTGTGTTTTATGTTTCACCAGTTAGCGTGATTAATTATGAACCAGTCAATTATAGGATAGGCAGGTGGTCAAACATCATCGCTAAAAAGTGAGAACCGGAATGAAAAAAACCTGTCGTATTGCCGCCATCCCCGGTGACGGAATTGGTAAAGAAGTTCTGCCTGAAGGTATTCGCGTGCTGCAAGCCGCCGCGCAGCGTTGGGATCTGTCGCTGAGCTTCGAGCAGATGGAGTGGGCAAGCTGCGAATATTACGCCCATCACGGCAAGATGATGCCGGACGACTGGCGCGAGCAGTTGCAGGGCTTCGATGCTATCTATTTCGGCGCCGTCGGCTGGCCGGATACCGTCCCCGACCATATCTCGCTTTGGGGGTCGCTGCTGAAGTTCCGCCGTGAGTTCGATCAGTACGTCAACCTGCGCCCGGTGCGCCTGTTCCCCGGCGTCCCCTGTCCGCTGGCAGGTAAAAAGGCCGGCGACATCGATTTTTACGTGGTGCGCGAAAATACCGAAGGCGAATATTCCGCCCTCGGCGGCCGCGCCAATGAAGGCACCGAGCATGAAGTGGTGATTCAGGAGTCGGTCTTCACCCGCCGCGGCGTTGACCGAATCCTGCGCTACGCCTTTGAGCTGGCGCAAAGCCGCCCGCGTAAAACGCTGACCTCAGCAACCAAATCTAACGGCCTTGCGATCAGCATGCCCTACTGGGATGAGCGCGTGGAAGAGATGGCCAAAAGCTATCCTGAAATTCGCTGGGACAAGCAGCATATCGATATTCTCTGCGCCCGCTTCGTGCTGCAGCCGGAACGTTTCGACGTGGTCGTCGGCTCCAATTTGTTTGGCGATATTCTGTCGGATCTCGGCCCGGCCTGTACCGGCACTATCGGTATTGCGCCGTCGGCTAACCTGAACCCAGAGCGGACCTTCCCGTCGCTGTTCGAACCGGTTCACGGGTCGGCGCCGGATATCTACGGTAAAAAAATCGCCAACCCGATAGCTACCGTTTGGGCCGGGGCGATGATGCTCGATTTCCTCGGAAACGGCGACGAGCGCTACCATGCCGCGCACAACGGCATTCTGGCGGCGATAGAGCAGGTGATCGCCAGCGGGCCGAAAACCCCGGACATGAAAGGCAACGCCTCAACGCAGCAGGTCAGCGACGCTATCTGTAAGGCCATTTTGGCGTAATTACTCCGGCCGCCCCCCGGTGGCGCTGCGCTTACCGGGGCTACAATGGCACGCTCATGTAGATATCGCATCGGTTTGCAACGGTTTTGGTCCGGGAAAAACATGTGCTTTGTGTTAATTCAGAGCACATTGCGCTCCCGATATTTCTTCTGCGTTATAGCTCTCATGGCGCAGGGAGCGCACAGAGGGCGGCCATTCGCCGCCGCCCTCTGTACTCCCGGGCTCTGGCCGCCAAAATCGCCACTTCGTGGTACCTTCGACTTATCCCTGCAGGCTTCGGGTCGGGCCGAGGCAGCGTCCTTGCAAAACACGGCCCTCAGCCCGCATCCATGCGGGCTGCCCCGGCCTTCCGGGAACGTCTCAGCGATTTTGAGGCCACCAACACCAGCAGTTTCAGCCAGCGTGGTGAATAAATAAAAGGCAGGTCGCTCGGACCGTAGCCCGGGTAAGGCGCAGCCGCTACCCGGGAAAACTCGCGCCAACTCCCCTCTCTCCTCTGAATGCAGAAAACCCCACGATTGACAAGTGAACCGCATCACAGCGGCGAACTTTATTGATTCCTGAAAGGAAAGAACCTGCGCCAATTCACCTTTTATTATTTCCGTTCCGTGTTTTATTGCTTCACGAATCGGCCAATTGTTTAATTCATGTAACGAAGAAATAATCCAATTGTTAATAGCATTTTGCTACGAACCCTGACCCCTACAGCGTGATAACAACGACAGGCTAAAGCCACCGACGGGCAACCGTGCCCAGGAGATCACTCATGTTGAGCAACGTAAAGAAAAAAGATGTGCCGCTGATTGTCATCAGCCTGGCGGCCATTGTTTTCATCGCCGCTACATTAAGTCTCTTCCCCCAACAAACCGCGCAGGCGGCTAATTCGATTTTTAACGGCGTTACCCGCCTGCTGGGTTCCGCGGTACAGGTGCTGGTGCTGCTGGCGCTGGGACTGGTGTTATATCTGGCTACCAGCAAATACGGCAATATCCGGCTCGGCGAAGGCAAAGCCGAGTACAGCACTCTCTCATGGCTGTTTATGTTTATCTGCGCCGGACTCGGCTCCTCTACCCTGTACTGGGGTGTTGCCGAGTGGGCTTATTACTACCAGACCCCTGGCCTGAATATTGCGCCGCATTCAGCAAAAGCGCTGGAATACAGCATCCCGTACTCTTTCTTCCACTGGGGCATTAGCGCGTGGGCGACCTACACCCTCGCCTCGCTGATCATGGCCTATCACTTCCACGTGCGGAAAAATAAGGGCCTCAGCCTTTCCGGGATCATTTCGGCGATCACCGGCGTTAATCCGCAGGGCTTTTGGGGCCGCCTGGTCGATCTGATGTTCCTGATCGCCACCGTCGGCGCGTTAACCATTTCGTTGGTGGTCACAGCCGCCACCTTCACCCGCGGCCTGTCAGCTCTCACCGGACTGCCGGATAACTTCACCGTCCAGGCGTTTGTGATCCTGCTCTCCGGCGGTATTTTCTGCATGAGTTCGTGGATTGGTATCAACAACGGCCTGCAGCGTCTGAGCAAAATGGTCGGCTGGGGGGCGTTCCTGCTGCCGTTGGTGGTATTACTGATCGGCCCGACCGAATTCATCACCAATAACATCATCAACGCCATCGGTCTGACGACCCAAAACTTTCTGCAGATGAGCCTGTTTACCGACCCGCTCGGCGACGGCGCCTTTACCCGCAACTGGACCGTCTTCTACTGGTTGTGGTGGATCTCCTATACCCCTGGGGTGGCGATGTTCGTCACCCGCGTCTCCCGCGGCCGTAAGATTAAAGAGGTGATCTGGGGGCTTATCCTCGGCAGCACCGTCGGCTGCTGGTTCTTCTTCGGGGTGATGGAAAGCTATGCCATGCATCAGTTCGTCAACGGCGTGATTAACGTGCCGCAGGTCATGCAGACCCTCGGCGGCGAAACCGCCGTCCAACAGGTGCTGATGTCGCTGCCGGCGGGCAAGCTGTTCCTCGCCGCCTATCTGTTCGTGATGATTGTTTTCCTCGCTTCGCACATGGATGCGGTGGCTTACACCATGGCGGCGACCAGTACCCGTAACCTGCGCGAAGGCGAAGATCCGGATCGCGGCATGCGCCTGTTCTGGTGCGTGGTGATCACCCTCATCCCGCTATCGATTCTGTTTACCGGCGCTTCGCTGGAAACCATGAAAACCACCGTGGTGCTGACCGCCTTACCGTTCCTTGCCATTTTACTGATCAAGACCGGCGGCTTCGTACGCTGGCTAAAACAGGACTACGCCCACGTGCCTGTGCATCAGATAGAAACCCATACGCCCGAGCCGATCGTTAAAGCCGAGACGCTGCCGGTTGGCGCGGTACTCAAAGGCGACGGCCAGTCGCTGTAAAAAACGCTTACTGACAATAATCACAAGGTGACCCTACATGAGCAATTTAAGCCCTGACTTTACCCTGCCGATTAACTTTTGTGCCAATCCACAGGACGCCTGGACCATTCCGGCCCGTTTTTACACCGACAGCCAGGCGTTTGAGCACGAGAAAGAGCGTATCTTCGCCAATAGCTGGATTTGCGTCGCCCACGGCAGCGAAGTCGCCAGGCCGAACGATTACATTACCCGAGAGATCATCGGCGAAAATATCGTTATCGTCCGCGGGCGCGACAACATTCTGCGCGCCTTCTATAACGTCTGCCCGCACCGCGGCCACCAGTTGCTGAGCGGCGAGGGTAAAGCCAAAAACGTGATTACCTGCCCCTATCACGCCTGGGCCTTCAAGCTGGACGGCAATCTCGCCCACGCCCGCAACTGCGAAAACGTGGCGAATTTCGATAGCGATAAGGCAACGCTTGTGCCGGTTCGCCTTGAAGAGTATGCCGGCTTTGTGTTTATCAATATGAACCCGCAAGCGGAGAGCGTGGAAACGCAGCTACCGGGGCTGCAGGACAAAGTGCTGGAAGCCTGCCCGGATGTTCATGAGCTGAAACTGGCGGCGCGCTTTACCACTCTTACCCCGGCGAACTGGAAAAATATCGTCGATAACTATCTGGAATGTTACCACTGCGGCCCGGCGCACCCGGGCTTCTCGGATTCCGTGCAGGTTGACCGTTACTGGCACACCATGCACGGCAAATGGACGCTGCAGTATGGCTTCGCCAAACCCTCCGAGCAGTCGTTTAAATTCGAAGAAGGCACCGACGCCGCGTTCCACGGTTTCTGGCTGTGGCCGTGCACCATGCTCAACGTCACGCCGATCAAGGGCATGATGACTGTCATTTATGAATTCCCGGTGGATGAAGAGACCACCCTGCAGAATTACGACATCTATTTCACCAACGAAGAGCTGACCGACGAGCAGAAAGCGCTGATTGAGTGGTATCGCGACGTGTTCCGCCCGGAAGATTTGCGTCTGGTGGAAAGCGTGCAGAAAGGGCTGAAGTCCCGCGGCTATCGCGGCCAGGGACGGATTATGGCGGATAACAGCGGCAGCGGGATCTCCGAGCACGGGATCGCCCATTTCCACAATCTGGTCGCCCAGGTATTCCAGCCGTAATCATTGAAGGAGTTGGCCATGTCCGTGTTTCACTCAAATCTGTTTCGCCAGCAGGCGCTGATTGCCGGAAGCTGGCGCGACGCCGCCGACGGTACGACGCTTGCCGTCAGCAATCCCTCCACCGGCGCGACGCTCGGCCAAATCCCCAATATGGGACGAGCGGAAGCGCAGCAGGCGGTGGATGCCGCCGCAGCCGCGCTGCCGGCATGGCGCGCGCTTACCGCCGCCCAGCGCGCCGCGCTATTGAAGAACTGGCACCGCCTGATCCTCGAAAACAAGACCGCGCTGGCGCAGATAATGACCGCCGAGCAGGGCAAGCCGCTGGCGGAAGCGGAAGGCGAAATCGCCTATGCCGCCTCGTTTATTGAGTGGTTTGCCGAACAAGGGAAACGCGCCAACGGCGAAATAATCCCTTCCCCCGGCGCCGATAAACGCCTGATGGTGATCCGCCAGGGCGTGGGGGTCTGCGCGGCGATCACCCCGTGGAACTTCCCGGCGGCGATGATCACCCGTAAGGCCGGCCCGGCGCTGGCCGCGGGTTGTACGATGGTAATTAAGCCTGCCAATGAAACGCCGTTTACCGCGCTGGCGATGGCGGAACTGGCGAATCAGGCCGGGATCCCGCAGGGCGTCATTAACGTTGTCACCGGCCAGTCGCGTGAGATTGGCGCGGTGTTCACCGGCGATGAGCGGGTGCGTAAGCTCTCCTTTACCGGTTCGACCGAAGTCGGCCGCGTGCTGATGCGCCAGTGCGCGGAATCCATCAAAAAGCTCTCTTTAGAGCTCGGCGGTAACGCGCCGTTTATCGTCTTTGACGACGCCGATATCGATAAAGCGGTCGAGGGGGCGCTGATCGCCAAGTTCCGCAACGCCGGGCAAACCTGCGTCTGCGTCAACCGCTTCTATATTCATCGCGCCGTCTACGACCAATTCTGCGATAAGTTCGTTGCCCGCGTCGCCGCCCTGAAAGTGGGCGATGGCAGCGAGTCCGATGTGCAGATTGGCCCGCTTATCAACGCCGACGCCGGGCGCAAAGTCCAGTCCCTGCTCGACGACGCCATGAGCCGCGGCGCCACGCTGTTAACCGGCGGTAAAGCGCATCCGCTGGGCGGTAATTTCTTCACCCCTACGGTGATCGGCGACGTACAGCCGGGGTCACTGCTGCTGCAGGAAGAGATCTTCGGCCCGGTGGCCGCGCTGGTGAAATTTGAGGATGAGCAAGAGGCCATTGAGCAGGCCAATAACACCATCTACGGCCTCGCCTCCTATTTTTACAGCAACGATGCCGCCCGTATCTGGCGCGTCTCCGAGCAACTGGAATACGGCATGGTCGGCATCAATACCGGGCTGATTTCCAACGAAGTCGCGCCATTTGGCGGAGTGAAACAGTCGGGTCTTGGCCGCGAAGGCTCGGAACACGGAATCGAAGATTACCTGGAGATGAAGTATCTCTGCCAGGGGTTGTAAATGTCCTCTCCCGGCGACGGCACTGGCCACGCCGGGATTTTTTGATGGAGTTCCGCGATGTCTGATTATCAAATGTTTGAGACGATCGTTCGCGATGTTGAACAGATCACCGCCCAGGTTAAGCGTTTTACGCTGGTGTCGCCGACCGGCGCCCCGCTGCCGGGATTCAGCGGCGGTAGCCATATTATCGTCCAGATGCAGGATGGCGAGCAGCGCTACAGCAATGCCTATTCGCTCATGAGCTCGCCGCTGGATACCACCAGCTGGCAGATTGCGGTGCGTCTTGAGTCGCCTTCCAAAGGCGGCTCGCGTTTTATGCATCAGCAGGTGCGACCGGGCGATACCCTGACGGTGTCCACCCCCAACAACCTGTTCGCCATCGAACCGCAGGCGCGCAAGCATCTGCTGATCGCCGGCGGCATCGGCATTACGCCGTTTTTAGCGCATATTCCTGAACTGGAACAGCAGCAGGCTGACTGGCAGCTGCACTACTGTTTCCACGACGCCGACAATAATGCTTTCGTCGAGGCGCTCAGCGCAGCGCCGTGGCGCGACCGGGTCGATATTCACATATCAGCGCTCGGCAGCCGCCTCGATCTGTCGCGCCTGTTCGCCGATATCGAACCCGGCACCCACATCTATACCTGCGGCCCGGCAGCGCTTAACGAGGCGGTGAAAGCCGCCGCCGAACGGTATCAGGTTCCCGCCAGCCAGCTGCACTTTGAGCAATTTATCGTTGAAGATAAAGGCGGAGAGGCATTTACCCTGGTGCTGGCGCGTTCCGGGCGCGAATTTACTGTGCCGCAGGACATGACCATTTTGCAGGTGATCGAGAATAACAAAGCGGCGAAGGTGGAATGTCTGTGCCGCGAAGGGGTGTGCGGCACCTGCGAAACGATGATTCTGGAGGGCGAAGCCGACCACCGCGATCAGTATTACAGCGATGAAGAGAAAGCCAGCCAGCAGAGTATGCTGATCTGCTG
>ERZ1106981.1375-NODE-1375-length-10887-cov-8.119645_pt1 | contig 10887 bp, 7 predicted proteins | sample MGYA00403692_ERZ1106981 | MGnify/ENA primary metagenome ERZ1106981 (study PRJEB35170, sample SAMEA104062431) | human gut metagenome | biome: human gut; feature: human-associated habitat; material: faeces | place: Denmark | collected 2012-06-22 ... | reverse complement strand
TCACCCATTTCAGATCGTAAAGCTGAATGCCAAGGGAGTCCAGGACAGGCAGAATCAACGTCTTGATGTTTTCCAACTGTTCCATTTTTCTCTCCTTATAACACGAATGAAGGAGTGGCTTTCACCACTCCTGCTGTTTCTTTATGCATCTCAACTATACACAAAAATGGTGTAAAAATCAAGCCTTTTCGCAAATCGCCCGGTCTTTTTGTTATAGTTTGTGCTCATCATCGACTTTCCGGCGAAATTTCAGCAGTCCTAAATACCGCAGAATCCATAAGCTCCAATGCAGCCGAGCGCCAACACAAAAGATGACCAAAAATACGATCACCAAGGTCTGTTCCGGCAAAAACAGTTTAAGGATCGTAAACACAAGGATGAACAGGATCAGCGCCGCCACTGGAAACAGCTGCATCAGTGAAGCCGCAAACGGATCCATTTCAATTCGGTAATGACAATGCGGGCAGTCAAATTCGCGGACTTCCGTGAGCTGGGAAGCCGATATTTCTTCATGACAGACAGGGCATTCAATTTTCATAGCGACCGCTTCCTTTTTTACAACAAACTTCCTAGTTCTATTATAACAGGAAAATCCGCCCGCAGGCGGATTACTTCATCAATTCACGGGAAGCTCAAGAAGCTAAAACAAACTCAGCTGGTTTTCTTCCTGCATGCCTTCCAGCGTTCCCAAGACCTCCAGCTTCCGCATCAGCGTCTGGGAGAGCTGCGTGCGGTTGATCAGATCTTCTTTAGATAAGAACTCGCCCTGTTTGCGGGCTTCGACAATCGACTTGGCCACGTTGGCGCCCAATCCATCGACCGTTGTAAACGGCGGGATAATCGTTTTGAGATCCTCCGGCAGCACGCGGAATTCCGTCGCCAGCGATTTATCAATATCAATATTGGAGAAACGATAACCGCGGGCGTACATTTCCAGACAGGCCTCAAACATCGAGTACAGATCTTCATCCTTCTTGGTTACCTGCCGCTTCGTTTCCGGATTCGCTTTCATCGCCTGAATCTCATCCATCCGCCGTTTAATGGCATCCATGCCTTTGATCATCGTTTCGATTTCATAGGCATCGCAGCGCAGCGTGAAGAATGCCACATAGTACCAATAGGGATGATGTACCTTAAACCAGGCGATACGAATGGCCATCATAACATAGGCAACGGCATGCGCCTTCGGAAACAGATACTTGATCTTCAGGCAGCTGTCAATATACCACTGCGGCACATTGTTTTCCTTCATCATTTCAATCCATTCCGGTTTTAAGCCCTTGCCCTTACGGACGCTTTCCATGATGAAGAACGAATCTTTTTTCGGCATCCCTTTTTCAATCAGATACGTCATGATATCGTCACGGCAGCCGATAACGTCATGCAGCGTCAGTCCGCCGTCAATCAAATCCTTCGCGTTGTTCAGCCACACGTCAGTTCCATGCGACAGACCGGAAATTCTTAACAGCTCAGAGAAGGTGCTCGGTCGGGTCAGCTCCAGAATACCGCGCACGAATTTCGTACCGAATTCCGGCAGCCCGACTGCCCCGGTCTGTTCGCTATACACCCGCGGATCGGCTTTCAGCGCATCAACGGAATTGAAGATCGACATCGTTTCCGGATCATTCATTGGAATCGTTGTCGGATCAATCCCGGAAATATTCTGCAGTAAGCGCATCGCGGTTGGATCGACATGGCCGAGGATATCAAATTTTAACACATTATCGTGAATATCATGGAAATCGAAGTGTGTGGTCTTCCATTCTGAATCGGGGTTATTGGCCGGATATTGAACCGGGGTAAAATCATAGACGTCCATCGTGCTTGGAATGACAATGATGCCGCCAGGATGCTGTCCGGTCGTCCGCTTCACCCCTTCGCAGCCGTTGGCTAGACGCAGCCGCTGGGCCTGCCGCATATTTTCCAAGCCCATTTCCTCAGCATAGCCGCTGACGTAGCCGAAAGCGGTTTTCTGAGCTACGGTGCCGATCGTACCGGCGCGGAAGACGTGATCCTCGCCGAAGACGGTCTTGGTAAAGGCATGCGCCTTATCCTGATATTCGCCTGAAAAGTTCAAGTCGATATCCGGGACTTTATCGCCTTCAAAGCCCAGGAAGGTTTCAAAGGCAATATCATGGCCATTGACGATCATTTCTGCACCGCACTTTGGACATTTCTTAGCCGGCAGGTCAAAACCGGATTTGACCGAACCATCAGTGATGAATTCTGAATGCTGGCAATCCGGACAGACATAGTGCGGAATCAGAGGATTGACCTCGGTAATTCCCGACATCGTCGCGACAAAGGAAGAACCGACTGATCCTCGCGAGCCGACCAGATAGCCATCTTCATTGGACTTCTTGACCAGCAGATGTGAAATATAGTAAATCACCGCGAATCCATTGCCGATAATCGAATTCAGTTCACGTTCCAGGCGCTTTTCCACGATTTCCGGCAGAACTTCGCCATAGGTCTTATGCGCGTTTTCATAACAGATTGTTTTCAGTTTTTCTTCTGAGCCCTCGATGACTGGTGTATACAGCCGATCATGCACCGGCAGGACTTTCTCAACCTGATCCGCCAGCGCATTCGGGGCTTCCACAACCATTTCATACACCAGCTGACGATCCTGGAGCCAGTCGAACGCCTTGAGCATCTGGTTGGTCGTCAGAAAGTGCTGATCCGGCGAAATCGTCCGCATTCTTCGTTCCTTATCATAGATATACAGTGGATGACGGACACCGCCAATCCCCTGCGTCTGAATGTAGATGTCGCGCAGAATCTTTTCTTCCTGTTTGCAATAATGCACGTCGCCGGTCGCTACTACCGGCTTGTTCAGCTTCTTTGCGGTTCGGATGATCCGCATCAGCACCTGCTTCAGCCGTTCGGTATCCGGTACGGAATGGGATTCCACCAATGGCCGGTAATTTTCCAGAGGCTGAATCTCGATGTAGTCATAGAAAGCAATCGCCACTTCCAGATCCTGTTGATTCCGGTTGGCTGCCAGCTCAAACACCTCACCGTTATAGCAGGCAGAGCCGATCAGAAGATTTTCACGCAGATCCTGAATGCAGCGCCGCAGAATCCGCGGTTCAGCCAGGAATTCTTCCCCGCTGCTTTTGGAATTAGCCTTGCCGAAGACCGCCAGATAATCGGTATTCGACAACGTGACCAGCTTGAACAGATCCTTAAGTCCGGCCTGGTTTTTGGCAATCACATTGACATGCCGCTTCATAACCTTGACAAACGCCTTCTTATCCTGAAGATTCTGCAAATCCGCCACAGTTTTCGCGCCGCGGTCTTTGCATTCCTTGATCATCAGCATGAACACGCTGGACAAGACATCTGCATCATAGTCGGCACGGTGCGCGACTTCCTCATCATAGGTAATCCGGTAATGCCGGGCGATGTTGCCTAACCGATAGCTGCGCCGGTCCGAATGCAGCGCGCGTGCCAGATCCAGCGTATCGACAACAGGATTGGTCAACGGCGCCATGCCGATCCGTTTGAGTTCTTCATTCAGGAAATTGTAGTCAAAAGTCGCGTTATGCGCAACCAGCACTTTGTCGCCGATAAAATCGACCAGCTCCTGCGCCACTTCAGCAAACGATTTCGCGTTGGCTACGTCTTCATTAGTAATGTTGGTCTTTTCTGAGATAAAGGCATTGATCGACACCGGCGGTTTGACGAACAGCTGTTTGGTTTCTTTAATCTCACCGCGTTCGATGACGACCGCACCGAATTCGATAATGTGATCAAAACTGCAGGACAAACCTGTGGTTTCCAAGTCATAGACGACATACGCCGTATCGCTCAGCGAATCTGCGCGGGGATTGCGGACAATCGTCAAGAACTCATCGACCATGTTCATCTCAACGCCATAGAGAATTTTAAATTCGCGTTCCTTATCGCCTTTCAAAAGCCTTGCCGCACAGCTTTGCGCCTTCGGGAAAGCCTGACAGGCCATATGATCCGTGATCGCAATCGCGCGATGTCCCCACTTAAACGCCTGCGTAACTAGTTCTTCAACTTCGCAGACGCCGTCCATTTCTGATTTGTTGGTATGGCAATGCAGCTCTACCCGCTTCACCTCAGCGGTATCCTGTTCTGCTTCCTTCTTCTCCATTTTGACGATATCGTCAGGAAAGAAGACCAGCTCCTTGGAAAAAGAATCGTAGCGGACCGATCCATAGACCCGGACAAGATCCCCGACGCTTACTTCGTTGAGTTTCTCCTTGGGACAGCGGGCGCTCTCGAACCGCTTGCAGGTAATCGCATCGTCATTATCCTTAACATACAGCGTCTGAATTTCATTACCGGTTTTCTTGATCGTAATCGAATCCTTTTCAAAGATCGTTCCGACAAACTGAACATTTTGAATTTCATCGGTCATTTCTTTTAAGGTCAGCACCGGATAATCTTCCATTTTGGTGCGGCGCGAACGGTATTTAGGCTTATCCTGCGAAACCGAAGGATTGGTCTGCGGCTTCGGTGCTTCTTTCGGCATTTTGACCTCAATTTGCGTAAAGCTGGCAGTACGGCAGGAAAACTCAAAATCATAGGTGATGCCGACGTTCTGCATAAAGTGATCGAGTTCTTCCCGACAGGACTGAGCCTGCTGCTTCAGCGCTTCATCGGTAAACAGGCAATCCACGATCCGATCCTTCACGGTTGGAATCGCATCCTTCAGAACATGTCCATAGCGGGAATGCTCGCTGTAAAACTTACAGTATTTCAGCATTTCACCAGAATCCAGATCGCAGACATCCGCACTGATCCGCAGCTCAACCGGGCAGCCGATCAACTGAACCAGTCCATGATTAAAACACAGCAGCTGTTCCAGCGGCAGCGTCTTCGGCAGCTGCATGTCCAACACGACTTTCTTTTTCGCCGTAATAAATTTACAATGTGTTATTTTTCCCTGTTCAAAATAAGTATTGTCCAAGCCTTCAATTCGGGCTTTGCTTAGCGTTTCTTTTAATTCAATTGTTCCCATCAGCGCATCTCCATCCTGTTCCTGGGTATCATTCTAACATCTTTCACCCTGAAATAGAATTGAAAATATCTTTCATCCTTGTCACACGAAATGAAAATCTGTTTCGTTCATCGTCACATGCTTTCGTGCATAAGCAGCTTAATGATAATGAATTTCTTTTTTCTTTTTCTTAATCCTCTTTTGATCCAAAGAAAAAGGGCGGAATAACCGCCCCTTCGACGAGAAGATGAAAATTTATTTGTTGTTCTGACGGCTGCTGTTCTGGCTGTTCTGACGATCAGACTGGTGCTGACGGTCAGACTGATGCTGACGATCGCTGTTGTTCTGCTGGAATTGGTTTTCCTGCGAGAATTCAGAGCGGTACTGGTTGTTCTGACGGCTGTTGCTCTGATTGTTTTCACGATCGGACTGGTGCTGACGGTCAGACTGGTGCTGACGATCGCTACTGTTCTGCTGGAACTGGTTTTCCTGCGAGAATTCAGAACGATACTGGTTGTTCTGACGGCTGTTGTTCTGGTTGTTTTCGCGATCAGACTGACGCTGACGATCGTTGCTATTCTGCTGGAATTGGTTTTCCTGCGAGAATTCAGAACGATACTGGCTGTTCTGACGGCTGTTGTTCTGGTTGTTCTGACGATCAGACTGATGCTGACGGTCGTTGTTGTTCTGGCTGTACTGGTTGTTCTGATTGTTCATGATTTCCATCTCCTGTCCAAATTCGGTGGCATGTTTGCAACTTTCTTTTTGCTTCACATGTTGAAGATACTCGCTCTTGCGTTCGACCAGAGCTTCCTGGTAATCAGCGCCTAACTCATAAGCCAGCTCATACTTGTAATCATTCTGACTTTTTCGGGAAGGACACTGATAATCCCGCTTACGATAATCCATCATTTTTCTCACCTCACTAACAGTATGGCTGAATTGATCTTTCAGCATTCAAAGAAATAAATTTTACCCTTTGGGAAGAAATGGAAAAAACCGGGATTCTTTTTCAGATTCCCGGTTTGGTTTCAGCTTCTATTTTTAAAATAAATCGTCTTCCTGGGACGTTGTCGGCGTTACAATAACAGTTTCCATTTTTTCAATGCATTCATCGATTAAGGTTTCAAAATCCCAGCCCACTTCCATCTTCTCCGCCTTCTCCGGATGCGGCTTTGTCACCGGGTTTTTCGGTGTGAAAATAGTACAGCAGTCTTCAAACGGCAGAATTGACGTCTCATACGTATTGATGCGTCGGGCAAGGTCGATGATTTCCAGCTTATCATAGGTGACCACTGGCCGGATGACCGGCATATCAATGACTTGGTTGATCGTCTGCATGCTTTCCAGCGTCTGCGAGGCTACCTGGCCGATGCTTTCCCCATTGACGATAGCCAGACATTTGTATTTCTGGGCCACCCGCTGGGCAATCCGATACATCATCCGGCGCATAATGGTGATTGCATAGCTTTCATCACAATGCTTGTAAATCGCCAGCTGCAGATCGGTAAACGGGATGATGTGGACCTTGATACGGCCTTGATATTTGGAAATGATTCCAGCCAGATCCAGCACTTTCTTCTGGGCGCTACTGGAAGTATACGGTGGGGAAGCATAGTGAATACATTCGATTTCAACGCCGCGCTTCATCGTTAAATAGCCGGCGACCGGCGAATCGATTCCCCCCGAAAGCATTAACAGCGCTTTGCCGCCCATGCCTACCGGATAGCCGCCTGCCCCTTTGACAGTATCAGCCATCACGTAAGTGAATTCCTCTCGGACTTCAATGCCGATCCGCAGATCCGGATGATGAACATCCACCTTCATTTCGCTTTCTTTTAGGATTTTCGTTGCGACTGCGCGATTGATCTGATCGCTGATCAGCGGAAATTTCTTGTCATGACGGCGGGTTTCGACCTTGAACGTCCCCTGCCCCCGCTCCATCGCAACCTGAAAGCCGGTTTCCACAATCGCATCCAGGTCAGACCGGATTTTCAGACAAAGTGAAAACGAGCTCAGACCGAAAATCTCTTTCAGAATCGTACAGATTTCCTCCGGCTGGGTTCCATGAAGATGGATATATAACCGGTCAAAGGTCCGTTCATAGGTCAGTTTGTCATAAGCGCTCAACGAAGCTCGAATGTTATCCGTCAGCTTTTTGATAAAATCCTTGCGGTTTTTTCCTTTCGTCGACAGTTCGCCATAGCGCACTAAAATGTGATCATATTGAATGTGTTCCATATTTATGTAGTATCTCCTTGAGTTCCCGCAGAAATCGATCGACTTCTTCCGGCGTGTTGCGGCTGGAAAAACTGCAGCGAATGCTGGATAAAGCACGCTGTTCGCTCAACCCCATCGCCACTAAGACGTGGGAGGGCGTTTTTGACTTGCTGGAACAGGTGCTCTGGGCAGAAACACAGATGTTCCGGCTGTTCAGCGCATTCATCATGACTTCCGAAGGAATCGTTTTGCATGAAAAGTTTAAGATCGCGCCAACCCCATCCATCGGACTGTTCACCTCGATTTCAGGCAGCTGCGCCAGCCCTTCGCGCATCCGCTTATTCAGCCGGCCTGTCACTTCGCGGTAATGAACCTGTTCTTCCAAAGCCAATCGCAGTGTCTTGGCCAAAGCAATATTGGCTACCGAATTGGCCGTCCCTCCGCGCAGTCCCTGTTCCTGCTGACCACCGCTGATAATCGGCACCAGATTGACATGCTGCTTTTTCATCAGAATTCCGCTGCCCTTCAGCCCTTCAATCTTATGGGCAGAAAAACTGGCCAGATCGACCTGACTGAGATCGAGATCGATGCGCTTCAACGCCTGAACGCAGTCGATATGCAGCAGTGCATGACTGTTTTTTTTCACAATTTGTTTTATCTCTTCCAGCAGCATGACACTGCCAACTTCATTGTTGACCGCCATAATCGAAACTAACGCTGTTTTTTCGCTCAGCGCCTGTTTTAACTGATCCAGCCGAACAACGCCGCGTTCATCCACATCCAGCCACGTGACTTCAAAACCAAATACCTCCTCCAGCTGATGCATGGCATTGGTTACGCTGGAATGCTCAACCTTGGTAGTAATCAGATGATTTTTTTTGCCTAATGCCGCAAACGCTGCGCCCTTGATCGCCATGTTGTTGGCCTCACTGGCCCCGCTGGTAAACAGAATTTCCTGCGGCTGAACTTTTAACAGCGCAGCAATCTGCGAACGGCTCTTTTCCATCAAGCGATAAATTTCCATTCCCTCATCATACAGAGATTCGCTGTTGGCAAATGAGGTTTCCAACAGCGAGTTAACCAGCCTGCGGACTTCCGGATGCACCGGCGTCGTACTGGCATTATCAAAATAAATGGCATTCTCAGGCAGCACTTTGCGCATTCTCCTTTATCAGCTTCTCATACGAACCCGGATGAATTCTTTCAATCGTTGCCAGCGCCACAGTCAGTGCCTGGGTGTATTCGCCATTGCGGAAGCACAGTTCGGCGCGGGTCAGTTCAGAGTCAATATCCGGATAGGTGGAACGGTATTTGTTTCCGAAAACAATCGTATTCTCAACCATAATCGCCATCGCAACAAGGTTGTTGACGTTGTTGTAGAGCTTGTAAATATAATCGATCGCATCATTGAGCGTGGCATTCATCAGCTGCACATTCAGCGGTGTATCCGTTAACAGATCTTCAATGGAGCGGACATATTCCACCGCTCTTGCCAAATCCCCTTCATACGTTGCGGAAATCGCCGGCAGTTTGTTCTTGCGGATTTTCACCTGCATCTCATTCATGATCAGCTGCAGCTTCAGCAGCTGTTTCTTGCCGCGGGCCTCATCGCTGCAGGCGCTGTCCAGCCGGGCTTTCAGCTGATTGACTTCGGTCAGTACCGCTTCCGCTTCCTGCTGCAGTTCTTTTAATGAAATTAGAATCGTCGAAGCCGGAACGGAATTGCCCTTGATCATCTGCATAATCTTGACGCGCAGATCTTCAATTTCAATAATCCGCTGTTCGCGCACCCGAATCTGATCGCTGAGATCTTCAATCCCAAACCGCACTGAAACTTTCGCTACCAGCTGACGAACATACTGACTGTTTTCCTTCAGCTGCATTACGGTCTTTTCGGCTTTTTCCTCGGCCTGGCGCATTTCATCATAACTCTGGCCTTCTTTTTCAATCTGCGCCAGCAGCTGGCTGAGCCGTTTTTTATCTTCATCCAAATGTGCGCGAATATGCACCGCCGTTCCCTGCTTCAGGGCGGCGAGATCTTCTTTCAGCGTTTCGCTGATCACTTCCAGATTGCGCGGCACCTCCAAATGATGTAAATATACGCCTTTTTGTTTCTGCATCGAGTAGCTGCGCGAAACTTCGTCGATCAAATTCGGAATCAGGCCGCGGGCTTCCTGAAGCAGCTGCGGCAGATTGTTGATGATATCGCTCAGGTCCTCCAGCGCTTCACGGATTTCTTCCAGTTCCTCTGAGGCTTTCTCAAATTCAGAAGCATACATCCATTCCTCAAAAGCGGAGAACATCTTCTCTGTGGCGGCAATCCGATTTTCAATCGTTTCCCAACAGAATGAGAGCTGCGCGCTCTTTTCCTGCGCCTGCAGCTTCAAGGTGCGGAATTCTTCTTTCATCTGCGTAACTTCCGCCCGCTGCGCGGTTTCTTTTTCCAGAATCTTATCGAGGAAGGCTTCCAGCTGATGAACCTGTTCTTCACCGAGCTCCATCATGTTGTCCAGATCATCCAGATTAATCCGGGCATCCTTTAGCTTGCCGACTAAAATCATATCTTCCGTATCGGCCAGCATCTGGGCAATTTGCTTTAAATTTGCCTGCGCCAGTTCAAAATCATCCTTGCAGTGCGTGACCTGCGCCATCGTTTCCTGATTAACGCGGGCAATCGCCACCGCTTTATTCAGCTTAAACGGCAGCGGAACACTTTTAATCGAATTGTAACGAACTTCCAATTCCGACAGCTGCGCCTTGCAATTTTTAATCTTTACTTTTCTTACGATAAACCAGATTATAAATATAACAAGAATGACCACCATTGCGATGATCACTTCTTTTCGTGTCAGAATTTCCAATACCTTCTCCAACGCATACCACCTCTTAGTTCTTATTTTATCATAAAGCGACAAACTCTCATAGGTTAAAATATCGCTTTTTGATAACTTCCGGCCAGCATTTTTATCAAATCCATTCTTACCTTACCCTTTTTTAAACCTTTGGTTTCCGTTCCGTGTCCTGTCAAAAAACAAGCCATCACAGATTTCAATCCCAGTTAAGCGAAAACAGAATTTCATCCTCATCCCGCTCGCCTGTTTCCACAAAGCCCAGCGACCGATACAACCTCTGCGCGATCTGATCAGCTTCCCGACAACATAAAACAATTTGCTTGGCCTTCGACTTTCGCAGTTTCTGGAGCAGTTGTTCCATCGCTCTGCGGCCATAGCCTCTGCCTTGAAAACATTGATCGATGAAGAACTGATCCAACACGATCGTTTGACCTTGATCCGCTTCGCGAATCATGATAATGCCAACCGCTTCTTCCTCCGCTTCGATCAGCCATACCTGGCTGTTCTGCTGCCGAAAAGCATAAGCACGGGCTAAGATCATCGGTGCACTGCTCAAATATCCGCGCTGTTCGGGCTTTACGCTTAACGCACAAGCCTGTCTGTAATTCTGAGGTTCAATTTCAGTAAACTTCATGTTTCTTACGCTTTCCTTTCCTCTATGGCTTCCCTTTGCTTTCTTTTTTAATTATAATCAGGCCAGACTTTACAATGCAACTCCCAATTGTACAAAACGCCTTTAGATAAAGGGAATTATTTCATTTTTCAATTGACAGAAAGCCGTTAAGTCTGCTATACTTACCTAGCGTTTAATAATAGCAGCTTACAAAGTTGCGCAACCGG
>ERZ1106981.1371-NODE-1371-length-10912-cov-4.697154_pt1 | contig 10912 bp, 6 predicted proteins | sample MGYA00403692_ERZ1106981 | MGnify/ENA primary metagenome ERZ1106981 (study PRJEB35170, sample SAMEA104062431) | human gut metagenome | biome: human gut; feature: human-associated habitat; material: faeces | place: Denmark | collected 2012-06-22 ... | reverse complement strand
AGTAATTCTTACCCTGCTTTAGCGAACGCGTAATGGCGCCGCCAAACGCGATTTCTCGCCCGGTCAGGTGTTTCTGGCTCGGGTGATAGATATCGACACCGGCAATATCCAGCGTCTGTGCCGCCGCAAAATGGTCAACTCGCGGCTGCACGCCGTAGGAGTAGCCGCGCCATTCAAAATCGAAGTTGTGGGTGACGAACTGATGCGGCTGGGCATATTCGCGCACGATCTCCGCCTGCCAGGCGAGATACTCCGTCACCTGCTGGCGCTGGTAGCGGGAGAACGTGCAGGCGAGGCTGGCGTTGATAGTGTTTTCGACCGGCGGAAAATCCTGCCAGCTATCGATGCGGTTGCTCCAGTAGTCCAGACCAAAATCGTTATTCAACTGGTCAAGGTCGGGGTATTTTTCCTGCAGGCTGCGTACAAAACCCTCCTGCATATGGCGGCCGATATTATCGTAATGCTTGGTTTCGTTATCCAGCTGCCAGCCAATAATCGCCGGATGGTGCTGCACGTGCGCCATTAGCGTACGGATAATCTTTTCGGCATAGCGGCGAAAGGTCGGGTTGACGATATCCATAATCTGGCGCGGGCCATATTTTTGCTGCCCGTTGACGGTAGTGACCAGAATATCCGGGTGCTTCGCCGCCAGCCAGGCCGGGACGGCGTAGGTTGGCGTGCCGATAATCACCGCGATCCCCGCTTTATGCATGGCATTCAGCACCCGGTCGATATGGTAGAAGTTATATTCGCCCTCCCGGGGCTCCAGCGTACTCCAGGTCGATTCGGCAATCCGCACCACGTTAATGCCCGTTTCCTGCATTAAGGCGATATCTTTCGCCAGCCGATCTTCCGGCATATATTCATCGTAATACGCCACGCCATAAAATAAATCAGACATACAGGTTACCTCCTTAAATTAATGCGCGGGCGCCGGCTGCGGGGCAAAAGCGCGCGCTTTGTCCAGCGTAATAAATGAAATCAGGGTAAAGCACAGGGCGATACCGCCGAGCACGATATAGCTGCTGGTAAAGCCCATGCTCTGGTACATGTGACCGATGCCGATAGAAAGGAAAATAGAGCTAAAGCTTTTCGAAAACTGGAAGCCGATTAAATAAACCGTGGCCGAAAGCAGCGGGTTGAAGTTGGCCGTAATATATTTCAGCGCGGCGACGAGTAATACCGAGCTCTCAAAACCGTGCAGCAGTTTAATCAGGCTAATGGACACCGGACCGATAGCCCAGGCCGAGCCGATAATGCGCAGACTCATAATCATTCCGCAGTACAGCAGAGCATTTTTCGGGCCGATTTTATTCACGAACCATGGGGCGAAAAACATCACGACCGCATCAAGGAAAATCTGACCTGTGGTTAAATAGCCGAAGACTTCCGCGCCGCGCGCTTTGCTCTCAAAGAAGTGGCTGTAATAGATGGCGAACTGCTGGTCGTAGGTTTCATATACCGCGCCGACGCCGATCGTGTAGATCGCGAAGAACCAGAATTTCTTCATTTTCAGCAGCGAGGTGGCGTCGCTCAGGGTGACCGGCGAGGCTTTACTGCTGTGTATCGCGCCTTGTTTATTCGTGCTAATCTGCATTTTCCAGACAATGACCAGCAGGCATACGCCGGCACCGCTGGCCAGCCAGAAAATCATGTTCTGGTCGATCCCGTAGAGCTTGCCTGCCGCGAAGGTGCCGATAGCCGCGCCAATGCCGCCAAACATTCTGGCGCGACCAAACTCAAAACCGGAAGCGCGGCTGACTTTATCAATGTAAGCTTCGCAAATACCGCAGCCTGCGCCGTAGGCCATGCCAATATAAAGGCCGCCAGCCAGCGCGCCGAGGAACACATTTATTTTTAACAGGGGAGCAAAGACATAAATCCAGTAAGGGGCGAATAACGTGATAATAATCGCCAGCATCCACATCAGATTCTTACGATACACCAGTTTATCGGAGATGAAGCCGAATAATGGCTGAACGCAGACGGCGACAATGGCGGTGAAAGAATAAACCATACCGACGTCTGTGTAGTTAATACCGATGGTTTCCGTCAACCACAGGGATAAATAAGGGTAGCAGCATCCCCAACCTATAAAGAAGAACAGGAAAAACAGACAGCTGATAAAGTAATTTTTATTTGACGTTATCATGGTAACCCTCGCTTCCTTTATTCAGGAATATGATCGTGTAGACGCGAGCAAAGTTACCTTTTTGCGCAGAGGGGAGTCATGAACGTTTCGCTGTGGAGCAGTAAAAATCTGCTATCGCCCGAGGGGCGTGAGCCGCCTCACATTCGGGCAATAAAAAAGGCGGATTTTCATCCGCCTTGTCGGTTCGTCAACGGTTTTACGCTGACTCTTTATCGCTGTTGGCCGCATCCGGCAGCTTGGGCACCAGCACCGTCGGCTTATTGTCGATACGGGTCACCAGCAGCTGATCGATGCGGTAGTTGTCGATATCCACCACCTCAAATTTATAACCCGAGAACTTCACCGAGTCGGTGCGTTTCGGGATTTTACGCAGCATAAACATCATAAAGCCGCCGATGGTCTCGTAGTTGCCGGACTGCGGGAACTCGTCGATATCCAGCACGCGCATGACGTCGTCAATCGGCGTTCCGCCGTCGATCAGCCAGGAGTTTTCATCGCGCGCCACGATTTGTTCTTCCAGACCCTGGCCGACCAGGTCGCCCATCAGCGTGGTCATCACGTCGTTCAGCGTGATAATCCCGACCACCAGCGCGTATTCGTTCATGATCACCGCGAAGTCTTCCCCCGCCGTCTTAAAGCTTTCCAGCGCTTCAGAGAGGGTCAGGGTGTCCGGCACGATTAATGTGTTGCGGATCTGCACGCCGCTGTTAAGCGCCATACTCTGGTTTGCCAGAACGCGGTTGAGCAGATCTTTAGAATCAACGTAGCCGATGATGTGGTCGATATCTTCATTACACACCAGGAATTTTGAGTGCGGATGCTCCGCGACTTTATTTTTCAGGCTTTGCTCATCTTCGTGCAGATCGAACCAGATGATGTTTTCACGCGATGTCATGGAAGACGGCACGGTACGTGATTCCAGCTCAAACACGTTTTCAATCAGCTCGTGTTCCTGCTTACGCAGCACGCCAGCAAGCGCCCCGGCTTCCACGACGGCGTAAATATCGTCCGAGGTGATATCGTCTTTACGCACCATCGGGATTTTAAACAGGCGGAAAATGCTGTTTGCCAGGCCGTTGAAGAACCACACTAAGGGGCGGAAAACGAACAGGCAGAAGCGCATCGGGTTGATGATACGCAAAGCCACGGCTTCTGGCGCAATCATACCGATGCGTTTCGGGGTTAAATCGGCGAACAGGATGAACATACCGGTAACTAACGAGAAGGAGAGCACGAAGCTTAACTGCTCGGAGAGTTCTGGCGACATATAGTTCGAGAACAACGAATGAAAGGCCGGAGAGAATGCGGCATCGCCGACGATACCGCCCAGAATGGCGACAGCGTTAAGGCCAATTTGCACCACGGTAAAAAACGTCCCGGGGTTTTCCTGCATTTTCAGGATGCGTTGCGCATTGATGTTGCCTTCATCAGCCAGCAACTTGAGTTTTATCTTTCGTGAAGCGGCAAGCGAGATCTCGGATATCGAGAAGAACGCACTCACAGCGATCAGGCAGAGTATAATTAAAATACTGTTTAACATATCTTATCCGACCGTTCAGGTCAGATCCTCGGAAGGGGAAGTTGATAAATCCGTGTGATATACACATTGAAAACCGGCCCGAAGGATGTGGGCCGGTAATTTCAGTCGCTAGTATAGCGTAAGGAACTGTAAAGCCGCCAGAGGCGCTGAATTAACCTTGCGGCGGTAAGCACACGCCGATCCCGCCAATGCCGCAATAGCCATACGGATTCTTGTGCAGATACTGCTGGTGATCGTCCTCGGCATAGTAAAACGGGGTGGCGGTGTTGATCTCGGTGGTGATGTGGCGATCGTCGTTTGCCGCAGTCATCGCGCTCTGGAAACGCGCCAGGCTGGCATGTGCGGCGGCGTTCTGCTCTGGCGTTAACGGATAAATCGCCGAGCGGTACTGCGTTCCGTGATCGTTGCCCTGCTGCATACCTTGCGCCGGATCGTGATTTTCCCAGAAGACCTGCAACAATTGTTCATAGCTGATAACCTGCGGATCGTAGACGACGCGTACCGCTTCGGCGTGGCCGGTTTGCCCGGAGCAGACTTCCCGATAGGTTGGGTTTGGCGTATAGCCGCCGGTGTATCCCGCTGCGGTGCTGTAAACGCCGGGTAATTGCCAGAACAAACGCTCGACGCCCCAGAAGCAACCCATGGCGAAGAGGGCAATTTCCATCCCTTCGGGCACGTTTGTCATTGAGTGTCCGTTTACCGCATGTAAAGTTGCCACTGGCATCGGGGTATTGCGTCCAGGTAGGGCATCTGCTTGTGAAACAAGATGCTTTTTATCAAATAAACTCATGGGCCATTCTCCCGAAATCAGTAATTGGGGTTAAGGTTGTAACGAGACGCGTCTTTGCACACAATAGTTACAGTGAATGCGTCTAGAGTAAACATAAGAAATATTTGGGTTGTCGTCTGTTTTTCAATCCCGGTTGTTGGGTTTTTGTTAAGCCGTGGAGCGGCATTGTGATTTCCTTCCAGGGGTGGGAATAAGGGATATTCAGGAGAAAACGTGCCATATATCCGTCAGTTATGCTGGGTTAGCTTACTGTGCTTAAGCGGTTCTGCCGTAGCCGCAAACGTCCGTTTACAGGTCGAGGGGTTATCGGGCGAGCTGGAAAAAAACGTTCGTGCGCAGTTGTCTACGATTCAAAGTGATGAAGTGACGCCGGACCGGCGTTTTCGCGCGCGCGTTGATGATGCCATCCGCGAAGGATTAAAAGCGCTGGGCTACTACGAGCCGACCATTGATTTTGAGCTGCGCCCGCCGCCGGAGAAGGGGCGTCAGGTCTTGCTCGCCAAAGTGACGCCAGGCGAACCGGTTCGCATCGGCGGAACAGAAGTGATTTTACGCGGCGGCGCGCGTACCGACAGGGATTATCTGGATTTGCTGAAAACGCGTCCGGCCATCGGAACCGTGCTGAATCATGGCGACTATGACGGCTTCAAAAAGTCATTAACCAGCGTGGCGCTACGTAAAGGCTATTTCGACAGTGAATTTAATAAAAGCCAGTTAGGCGTGTCGCTCGATCGTCATCAGGCGTTCTGGGACATCGATTACAACAGCGGCGAGCGCTATCGCTTTGGCCAGGTCACTTTCGAAGGTTCGCAGATTCGCGACGAGTATCTGCAAAACCTGATCCCGTTCAAAGAGGGAGATTACTACCAGTCGAAAGACCTGGCGGAACTGAACCGCCGTCTGTCGGCCACCGGCTGGTTTAACTCGGTCGTCGTCGCGCCTGAATTTGATAAAGCGCGCGAAACCAAAGTATTGCCGCTGCACGGCGTCATGTCTCCACGTACTGAAAACACCATTGAAACGGGCGTCGGCTACTCTACCGACGTCGGGCCGCGTGTGAAGGCGACGTGGAAAAAACCGTGGATGAACTCCTACGGCCACAGCCTGACCACCAGCGCCAGTATCTCCGCCCCGGAGCAGCAGGTCGATTTCAGCTATAAAATGCCGCTCTTAAAGAACCCGCTGGAACAATACTATCTGGTTCAGGGGGGGATTAAGCGCACCGATCTCAACGACACCGAAGCGGACTCCTCCACGCTTGCCGTTTCCCGCTACTGGGACCTTTCCAGCGGCTGGCAGCGCGCCATCAATCTGCGCTGGAGCCTCGACCACTTTACGCAGGGTAACGTCACCAACACCACCATGCTGCTCTATCCGGGCGTGATGATCAGCCGTACCCGATCGCGCGGCGGCCTGATGCCGACGTGGGGGGATTCCCAGCGTTATTCCATCGATTACTCGAACACCGCCTGGGGTTCGGACGTGGATTTCTCGGTATTTCAGGCGCAAAACGTCTGGATTCGCTCGCTGTACGATCGCCATCGCTTCGTGATGCGCGGCAATCTGGGTTGGATTGAGACCGGCGATTTCGACAAAGTGCCGCCGGATTTGCGTTTCTTCGCCGGTGGCGATCGCAGTATTCGCGGTTATAAATACAAATCTATCTCGCCGGAAGACAGCGACGGCAACCTGAAAGGGGCGTCGAAGCTGGTGACGGGCTCGCTGGAATACCAGTACAACGTGACCGGAAAATGGTGGGGGGCGATGTTCGTCGACAGCGGCGAAGCCGTCAGCGATATCCGTAAGAGCGACTTTAAAACCGGCGCCGGGGTTGGCGTGCGTTGGCAGTCTCCGGTCGGGCCGATCAAGCTCGATTTTGCCGTGCCGGTTGGTGACAAAGACGAACACGGTTTACAGTTTTACATCGGTCTGGGGCCTGAATTATGAGTTTATGGAAGAAAATAAGCCTCGGCGTACTGATTTTTATTCTGCTGCTGCTGGGAACCGTGGCGTTCCTGGTGGGCACCACGACGGGGCTGCATCTGGTCTTTAACGCGGCGAACCGCTGGGTGCCGGGGCTGGAGATAGGTCAGGTAACTGGCGGCTGGCGTGACCTGTCGCTGAAAAATATTCGTTACGATCAGCCCGGCGTGGCGGTGAATGCCGGTGAAATCCACCTGGCGGTGAAACTCGGCTGCCTGTGGGACAGCAGCCTGTGTGTTAACGATCTGTCGTTGAAGGACATCAACGTCGCCATCGACAGCAAAAAAATGCCGCCTTCCGAACCGGTGGAGGAAGAAGAGGACAGCGGGCCGCTGAATCTTTCCACGCCGTATCCCATCACGCTTTCGCGCGTGGCGCTCAGCAATATCAATCTCAAAATTGATGATACGACCGTCTCGGTGATGGATTTCACCTCCGGCCTTAACTGGCAGGAGAAAACCCTGACTCTGAAGCCAACTTCGCTACAGGGACTGCTAATCGCGTTGCCAAAAGTGGCGGAAGTGGCGCAGGAAGAGGTGGTTGAACCGAAGATTGACCATCCCCAGCCGGATGAGAAGCCGCTTGGCGAGACGCTGAAAGATCTGTTCTCAAAGCCCGTGTTGCCGGAGATGGCCGATGTGAATCTGCCGCTCAACCTTAATATTGAGGAGTTTAAGGGCGAACAACTGCGCGTGACGGGCGATACTGACCTGACGGTGCGCAACATGCTGCTGAAAGTCAGCAGCATCGACGGCAATATGAAACTGGATGCGCTGGATATCGACGCCAACCAGGGCACCGTCAATGCGACCGGAACGGCGCAGTTGACCAACTCGTGGCCGGTGGATATCACCCTCAACAGCACGCTGAATATCGATCCGCTGAAAGGCGAAAAGGTGAAGCTGAAGGTAGGCGGCGCGCTGCGTGAACAGCTGGAGATCGGCATTAACCTCTCCGGGCCGGTGGATATGGATCTGCGCGCCCAGACGCGCCTCGCCGAGGCTGGGTTGCCGCTGAACGTCGAAGTGGCAAGCCGCCAGGTTTACTGGCCGTTTACCGGCGACAAGCAGTTCCAGGCCGACGATATCAAACTCAAACTTACCGGCAAGATGACCGACTACACGTTGTCGATGCGCACGGCGGTGAAAGGGCAGGACATTCCGCCCGCCACCATTACCCTGGATGCGAAAGGCAACGAACAGCAGATCAATCTCGATAAGCTCACCGTGGCGGCGCTGGAAGGGAAAACCGAGCTGAAAGCGCTGGTCGACTGGCAGCAGGCGATCAGCTGGCGCGGCGAACTGACGCTGGACGGCATCAACACGGCGAAAGAGATCCCGGACTGGCCTTCTACGCTTAATGGCCTGATCAAAACCCGGGGAAGCCTCTATGGCGGCAGCTGGCAGATGGATGTGCCTGAGCTGAAACTGACCGGTAACGTGAAGCAGAACAAGGTCAATGTTAACGGCTCTCTGAAGGGTAACAGCTACATGCAGTGGATCATTCCGGGTCTGCATCTGGAGCTGGGACGCAATAGCGCCGATGTGAAAGGCGAACTGGGCATTAAGGATCTCAATCTCGACGCCACGATTGATGCGCCGAATCTGGATAACGCGCTGCCGGGGCTGGGCGGTACCGCCAAAGGGCTGGTGAAGGTTCGTGGTACGGTCGATGCGCCGCAGCTGCTGGCGGATATCAACGCGCGCGGATTACGCTGGCAGGAGCTGTCGGTGGCGCAGGTGCGTGTGGAAGGGGACATCAAATCCACCGACCAGATCGCCGGGAATCTTGACGTTCGCGTTGAGCGGATTACGCAGCCGGACGTCAATATCAACCTCGTCACCCTGAATGCCAAAGGCAGCGAAAAGCAGCATGAACTGCAACTGCGGATTCAGGGCGAGCCGGTCTCCGGGCAGCTTGCGCTTGCGGGTAGTTTTGACCGTAAAGAAGCGCGCTGGAAAGGCACGCTCAGCAATACGCGCTTCCAGACGCCGGTGGGGCCGTGGTCGCTGACGCGCGCCATTGCGCTGGATTACCGTAACCAGGAACAGAAAATCAGCATCGGGCCGCACTGCTGGACGAACCCGAATGCGGAGCTGTGCGTACCGCAAACAATCGATGCCGGGGCAGAAGGACGGGCGGTGGTGAATCTCAACCGTTTCGATCTGGCGATGCTGAAGCCGTTTATGCCGGATGCCACGCAGGCCAGCGGCGTCTTTAGCGGGAAAGCGGATGTCGCGTGGGACACCACCAAAGAGGGGCTGCCGCAAGGGCAGGTCACGCTGTCGGGTCGTAACGTGAAGGTAACGCAACGGGTCAATGACGCGCCGTTACCGGTGGCTTTCGACACGCTGAACCTGAATGCCGATCTGCACAATAACCGGGCGCAGTTAGGCTGGATGATCCGTCTGACCAATAACGGCCAGTTCGACGGGCAGGTACAGATAACCGACCCGCAAGGGCGGCGTAATATTGGCGGTAACGTCAATATCCGCAACTTCAACCTGGCGATGGTCAACCCTGTCTTCTCGCGCGGCGAAAAAGCGGCGGGCATGTTGAACGCAAACCTGCGTCTGGGGGGCGACGTGCAAAGCCCACAGATGTTTGGTCAGCTACAGCTGAGCGGCCTGGATGTGGATGGCAACTTTATGCCGTTTGATATGCAGCCAAGCCAACTGGCGATGAATTTCAACGGTACGCGCTCAACTCTGCAAGGCGTGGTGCGCACGCAGCAGGGGCAAATTAATCTGAGCGGCGACGCCGACTGGAGCCAGATAGATAACTGGCGCGCCCGCGTGGCGGCGAAAGGCAGCCGCGTGCGTATCACCGTGCCGCCGATGGTGCGGCTGGATGTTTCCCCGGATGTGGTCTTTGAGGCGACGCCGAGCCTGTTCACGCTGGATGGACGTGTGGATGTGCCGTGGGCGCGTATCGTGGTGCATGAACTGCCGGAAAGCGCGGTAGGCGTCTCCAGCGATGAAGTCATGCTCAATAACGATCTACAGCCTGAAAATCCGCAGAGCGCGTCGATTCCGATCAACAGCAACCTGATTGTCCACGTAGGGAACAACGTCCGCATGGATGCGTTTGGCCTGAAAGCGCGTCTGACCGGCGACCTGAAAGTTGCGCAGGATAAACAGGGACTGGGGCTTAACGGGCAGATCAATATTCCTGACGGGCGCTTCCATGCGTATGGTCAGGATCTGATCGTGCGTAAGGGGGAACTGCTGTTCTCTGGCCCGCCGGATCAGCCACTGCTCAACATCGAGGCGATTCGTAATCCTGAATCGACGGAGAACGACGTCATTGCCGGGGTGCGCGTGACCGGCACCGCAGATGAGCCGAAAGCGGAAATCTTCTCCGACCCGGCGATGTCCCAGCAGGAGGCGCTATCTTACCTGCTGCGCGGCCAGGGGCTGGAGAGCGATCAGAGCGACAGTGCGGCGATGACCTCAATGCTTGTTGGTCTGGGGGTTGCACAAAGTGGTCAGGTTGTGGGTAAAATCGGGGAGACATTTGGCGTAAGCAATCTGGCGCTGGACACGCAAGGGGTGGGCGACTCATCCCAGGTTGTGGTCAGCGGATATGTGCTGCCAGGTCTGCAAGTGAAATATGGTGTGGGTATATTTGACTCTTTGGCGACGCTCACGTTACGTTATCGCCTGATGCCTAAGCTATATCTGGAAGCAGTGTCTGGCGTAGATCAGGCACTTGATTTGCTCTATCAGTTCGAGTTTTAGCAATGCGAATATTTGTCTACGGCAGTTTACGCCACAAACAAGGCAACAGTCACTGGATGACCAATGCCCAGTTACTGGGCGATTTCAGTATCGATAACTACCAGTTGTATAGCCTGGGCCACTATCCAGGCGCAGTTCCGGGAAACGGATCGGTACACGGTGAAGTTTATCGTATTGATAACGCCACGCTGGCCGAACTTGATGCCTTGCGCACCAGGGGCGGCGAATATGCACGCCAGTTAATCCAGACACCGTACGGAAGCGCATGGATGTATGTGTACCAACGTCCGGTCGAAGGGTTAACGCTGATTGAAAGCGGTAACTGGTTAGACAGAGACCAGTGCTGATAAAAAAACACGCCACCTTCGGGTGGCGTTGTTTTATGTGGTGCCATAATCATGCTGCGGATGCTTGATGGCGCTGCGTCCTTCACCACCGCCACTGGAGGTGGCTTAGGATGGATAAAAAAAAGACCCTCAATAAATGAGGATCTCCAATAGTGACGTTGGCCTTAACGCGAAAACGAACTTATTTCTTCGCTGCGCGCTCGAAGGAAGCAACGATTTCAGCTTTAGCCGCTTCAGCGTTGTCCCAGCCGTCAACTTTCACCCATTTGCCTTTTTCGAGGTCTTTGTAGTGCTCGAAGAAGTGGGTGATCTGCGCTTTCAGCAGTTCCGGCAGGTCGTTCACATCTTTGATGTGATCGT
>ERZ1106981.1365-NODE-1365-length-10969-cov-3.095199_pt1 | contig 10969 bp, 24 predicted proteins | sample MGYA00403692_ERZ1106981 | MGnify/ENA primary metagenome ERZ1106981 (study PRJEB35170, sample SAMEA104062431) | human gut metagenome | biome: human gut; feature: human-associated habitat; material: faeces | place: Denmark | collected 2012-06-22 ... | reverse complement strand
CTCGATGACGGCGCGGATCCTGAACAGCAGGACAACAAGCGTATCCCACAGCGCGTACAGTACCAACAACACGCACAGCCACAAGCCTGCAACCATAGAAACAACGTATGTCATTAACGTTTCCTTTCAAAGAACACAGACGACAGGTGCAAGGCTTCCATCTGCTCTGCGATTTCGGTTCGGATAAGGCGTTTGGTCGTACCAATGATGTCATTCTTGTACAGGTCTTTGCAGACCTCGCAGTCGAACTTGGCACTGGCGGCCATCGCCAGCGATGCCAAGATGGAGCTGAACAGCTTGAAGAAGAACACGACAATGAATAACAGTTCTGCGAACAGCCACAACAGACCAGCAGGGGCGAAGATAATCAATGCCAGTGGGGTCAAGAAATACTTACTCATAATTTAACTCCTAAGATTTTGGATTCATGCGCCGCCCAGTCGAACACCGACAGGCCGGTCTTATTCTCAAGGGTGCGCAGTTCGCCCTCTGCATCGAGCAATATGCCGCGCAGGAACTTGAAATCGTTAGCCAACATAATCTGCAACCAATCGGAACGTGGTCGGCTCGCCGGCGGCGACTTAGGTACAAGAGTGTGTACGTCGTACAGGTGGTTAGCCCACACGATGATGTCAGTACGGAACTCGTTGTACGGCAGGCCGGAAGCCTTAGCCGCTTGGCGCACGTCCTTGCCGTTGACAACGGCGACAAACTCGTCGCGCAACTCGCGGCGCAGGGTAGCCGTGATGCACACTTTCTTGCACACCTGCTGGGCGCGGGTGTAGTTCGTCAGGTACTCGAACAGGTGCTGGCTGAGATGCTCGTAGCTGTCAGCGATACACAGGCAGGCTGTGTACAAGGGCGACAGCACCTCGCGTCGGCGTTGCGGACTCTCCAGCTCGTCGAAGTCAGTGAGCCACGTTACCAATGCAGAGTAGGCCACCTTGCACAACTCAACCGTCTTGCCCATGTTGGGCTGGGCGTACATTCGTGCGAGGATATGGTAAGCATTCAGGGCGCGAGTGAAGAATGTCAGGGTGCTGGGGTCGGTCATGTATGGCATATCGCCCAGTCGCAACCACATCTCTGACAGGTAGGTGTACAGGGTGTCGCGGTCGATAAGGGGCGCGTCCATCATCTTCTTGCAGTACAGCTTCCGACCATTCAGCACCTTATTGTCTCGGTTGCGGTCGGTCTTGAAGCTGGCATGGGTCTCACGCTTAGTGCGTTTTACCAAACGTTCGGCTTGCTTTTGCAGTTTCGCCTCTTTGCGTTTGGCGGTCAGTGAACTGGCTGTTTGCATGATTCAGGTCGGTGGAGTAAAGGGATTGTTATTCAAGGCTTCTCGGATTGCTTCGGCACGTTTCTTAATCACACATGACGTACTACCAGCAAGGGCGGAAGATACAACCTGTTGCTCAATGTGCTTGCGGAGGGTCGTAAACTCCGTCGCAAAAGTCATCAAGTTGCGCAGTTCTGTTGCATTAATCATTTCTTCAACCTTTGGTAAATAATATCGAGTTCAGGGATAAGGGTGTCGGCATCGCCCCACAGGGCGAAGCCGCCGGCGGACGTGATGCGCCCCAGTTGCAGGCGTTGGTTGGTGCGTGGTGCTTGGCCTTTCGCCTTACACTCGACACCGACGAACCGTCCGCAGATGCACAGCAGGAAGTCAGGCACACCCACCTCGCCAGCTTGTACCACACGGACGAGATACACATCGGGTTTGTCTTTAGCCCACTGCTTCACGGCATGGACGACTGCGCTCTCCGGCGTGGTACTGCTACGGCTGGTCTTGGTTGTCCGCACACCCAGTGGTATGGCATCAATCTTAATCATGCGCCCACCTGTACATTGAAGTATGCCAGCACTTCCTCGTCGCTCTTATCTGCGAAGTCGGGGTATCGGGCGCGTAGCGCGTTGGCAATAGCCGCAGTCGCATCGTCAGGCGCAGGGGTCAGTTGCATATCCACGTCAAGGGTATCTACCAACGCCAGCAGGCTGTCGATTTGCGCCTTGAGTTGGCGCAGTACCGAGATGGGGACATCGCCCCGTGCTTTGAGCAGGTCGGCATAGGTTTCAGGTGTGTTATTCGTCATGTTCCACCTCCAAGAAAGCAATATAGGTTTCATCAGGGCTTGGTACACCGAGACCTAAAGCAGAAGTGTTCCACTTCTCACAAAAATCTTCCGCTGAATACAGCCACCAACCATCAGCAATGCCAAGTATCTGCCCGACTGCTTCACCCATAGCAGATATGGTGCGGTAGCGTTTACCAATCAGGGATGCCATATCCTCACTACAAATGCCAAGTCCGGCAGACACTACCAGTACATAGGTTTTCATCGGCTGGCCTCCGCATCTCCGCGCACACGCTCCATCGCATCGAGCTTGTCGTACTGCTCTTCTACGAGGTGCGCTTGCTCGTACATCGCCACTTGGTTCTCAAGCTCGGCGACACGTTGGGCGCATTGATGGTCTGTCATACCACTGTTACTGCTCATGGCGTACACGCCACCGCCAACGGCGGCAATGGCGAGGATAGTTCGGATTGCGTATTTCATGATTGCTCTTTCATGTATTTAACAAAATCTGTCAGGTCGGTTTCAAACTCACGGTACTTCTGTTCGAGGGTCAGATACGGATTGCAAAACTCATACTGCTCGGTCAGGGTGTACATCATATCGCCGTCGGTATCGAGGGCATCTTCGAGGTCGTAGGCCGACACGCCGTCGGTCTCATCGTGAATGGTCTCACACATTGCACGGACACTTGGCGGCGGAGGTTGGTCGTTTACTACCACATCAAACCAATCAGCCAAGACGTTCTCATGCGGATAAGGGTAGTTGCTGGTGTGCCAGTATGGGTGGGTGCTGAACACTTCTTTTACCGCCATGATTTTGGCGTAACGACTTTCTACATTTTCATCAATCATGATTTACTCCTTTTCTTCGGTTGTGCTCCAGCCGATAAAGACCACTGCGTTCTGACCTATTGCTATGTCTTCGCATAAATGGGGGAATCCAGCATCGGCAACGAGTCGCGTAAATAATTCAGTGTCATACTGCCACGTTTTGTAGATAATCAACGTAGGGTAATCCGTATCTACCGATATTAATGCTATGGGTGGGTCGCTACCCATAGCCCGCCATACAAGCCGTACACCCTGTCCACCGTTTGCGGCTATGATATTCATCTCGCGTAATACCATGCGCCAAAGCAACCGAGTAATAGGGTGGCGGCGTTGCGCCACACGCTCCTGAAATTCCGAATGAGTCGTGAGTGATGTATCTACTTCTGCAGTCATTATTTACTCCCAAGAAATAATGTCAATTAACGTACCGTACTTCTCGCTCGGCATAGTTTCAATAGAGAAGCCGTCTGACTCCAAGCGTTTTATCAGGTCGGTGTGGTTGATTAATGCGGCTACATTGATACGAACATCGACCACATTATAAATGTAAGTGTCATAAGCGAACGACACTACAACATACGGTAGTTTTTCATCGTTGGCGTAAGATAGGCTCAGTTTTGTCGCGCCTTTGGCAGATTCGGACTCAATAATACCCAACAACGCATGATATACGTCCACATTACACTGGGCGCGATACTTGGCAACCGCTTGTCGTGCGCGGTCGGCAGGGGTTTCAGTAATAGGTGCGGATTGCAGGTCTAATGCTTTAGTCAAAGTAACCATTTTGTTTTACTCCGTTAAGGTTTAAACTAATAATACGAGATAATCTCTCGTGTGTCAATATGTTTTACACAGCGGTGTCAAGCCAGCCTGCGAGTGCAGCCATCACGCTGTCCACTGTCTCGGTCGGTTCGATTACCACCGCCATGCCTAATGCGTTGACGGCGCGTTGCAATGCCTTGACCCAAGCCTCCGGCGCGTTGTACACGCCGTGTGAGTGCGCCCACACGCCATAGTCGTCCATCACTGAGAGGTTAACCACTGTTGAGCGTTGGGTCGTGAAGCCTTGCACCTTGATGCGCTCGGCCTGCCCTGTGGGTGTAGCAACCACGTCGGGTGCATACAGGGGCGCGTTAGCCAGTCGGCTGGCTCGCATGGTCTTGCGGATACCTCGCACCTTAGACTGGCAGTAGATACCATCGGGCGCATAGAATGCGTTGCCGTCATGTGTCCAAAACTCAGACTGTCGCAGTCGGGTCTCAAAGGCTTGCTCGAATCGGGCTTTCGCCATCGGCGATACAGGATTCCACACTATCGGCAAGTTCGGTTCAGGGCGTGTCGGTGTGTAGGCAGGGTGTGGCGGTAGCAGGGCGTGTCGGTGGGGTGTCAGGTTTACCACGTCATCACCCACGAAGTTACCATCAACCAGTGGCATGATTGCGCCACAGGCAAGGGCTTCACGATACGCGCCCTCGTCATGGCGCAGGTAGGCTACCACCTCGCCCGCCGTCAGCCGTGCATTGCGCATGGTCTCACGGCGTTGAGCTTCAAACACATCGGTCACAGTGATTTGTGTGATGTCGCCTTGTGCTAACATCTTCTTCAGCTTATACACACTGACTCCTGTCGCTTGGCTCACGGCCTTGATTGATTCAGCCATTGGGTTGCTCCTGTTTGATTGACATACCAATCACATAGACCATGGCTTCGGCCAACTGATTAATATTAGATGCGTTCTGCTCGGCGATAGCCTCGTCCATCAAAGGCTTCAGGATAACAGGGATAATTTCGTCCACGTTATCTACCAATTTTTGCCCTTTGTACTCACTATCGAAGTACAGCAAGGTCTCCAGCTCGACATAACACACGCCAGCGTCCCAATCGAAGTAATACACAATAACATCGGAATCGGGTGGGTACTTCAGCTCTTCACACTGGCGCATACACTTGTCTACCATGTCATAATGCTTGGTAGCGTCCTCAATATACTCGCCCACACTATTGGTGTATGGTGTTTGCAATCGGTCGTAGATTTGGTGCGCATCCAGCCCCTGTGCAGACAGGTCATTGATAATTGCTTTGCGCATATCGCACAGGTTTGCCAGTTGTTCTTCGTAGTTGTACATAAATGTCCCTTTCTTACAGACGATTCCATAAGTGGACAATCAGGTCGGGTTCTTCGGCCAGTGCTTTGTCCAGCATAATGCTATATCGTTGGGCGATTTCAGGCGTGATGTCGCTGTCGGTTTGGAAGTCCTCGTCATCGCCGAACAGGTGGTAGATTAAGGCTTCGCCCAAGATATAGACCACCATGTCAGCCACCCAACAAGGGTCGCCATATTGCAACGCCGGTGCAGTTTGCCCGAAGTTGGTCTGCTCATATTCCATCACGGCACGAACGGCAAGAAATGTACCAAGCTGTTCAAGGGCGCGCTCGGCATCTACACGGTAAATGTAAGTTTGGTCTTGGTCGTACACAATATGGTGCATATCAACAGTGGACACGCCGTCCAAGATACCATCGGCAAAGGCGTTAATCAGTTGGTTTTCTACTTCTTCAAAAATTGCAGGTTTCATTATACGTACTCCTCCATAGCTTGTTTAATCACTTCCACCAACCGCTTGACCTCTTCAGTGTCGCAGTCAAGGATAGCGGTTTTCAGTTCTTCGGCGGTTACAATGCCGAAGTAATCAATAGCACTTGCAAACAGTTGCTGGCCTTGATACTCCACATCTTGCTCGTCCAAGCGTAACACAAGCTCGTCGGCATAATCCCATACCACAGATTGTGTTTCCTCGTCATACCAATAGACAGGCACATGGTCGGTCATGGTTAAACTAATGTTTTGCAACCATCGGCAGGCGTTGGCAATCAGGTCATACCACTTATCAAGCTGTTCGATATGTCGGGCTTCGGTAGTGTTGCGGATTTCTTCCGGTGTACCGGCAGGGCGGTCAACCAGTCGCAAGATTGTGTAAAAATCGTCCACATGGTTGTTTTCCATCAAGGCGCAGATGGCTTGCGTGCGTTTGTTTGATAATGCCAAGATTGCATCTCGGCGTTCAAGTGAAATAATAGGTTTCATAAGTTGCTCCAAAGGCGTTCAAATAAGTTTGTTTCCTCGACCGAGCGGTCGAATGTTGCTTGCATATATTCCCATGCTTCGGGTGGGATTGCGCCGGTGGTGTCCATCTGATTCTCGAACAACCGCCACACCAAGTCATCGCTTTGCATGGAACATCTCACGGAATCGGTGTTCCAATAACGCAAACAGCTTGGCTTTCATTTGTTGTCTCACTTCCTAAAGAATCGTTTAAACCAAGACAGTTTGCAAGACACAGGCACTCTTGCCACCATCTCGCCCTCGTACACGGCGGTTGCTTGGGCGCGGATTTTGCGCTTTGCTTCGTCCACGTTGTCGGCGAAGACGGAGGCCGTCCAGTCCTTGCCGTTGAATCGGTACTTGAAGATGTACTCTTTCATGTCTTGGCTCACAGGTTCACGGTCAGGCTGTCGCCTGTTCCATCGTTGTAGATGTACTCAATATCAAGGACTACATGGTTGTATCCCTGCTTCTCGGCTTGTGCCACGCAATACCGGCGGACGGACTCTTCAGACCATCGGCCACGCAACAGGATAGACTCATGGCGGAATAAGGCGTTGCGTGGGATATATTTACAGGTCGGCGTTGCCAGTTCGGGGAACATAATACAGGCGCGGACTTCAGTCATCTCTTTTGTTCGCATTATTCAAAATCCTCTGGTGTCCAACCGTAAGCGGTTGGAATGCCAAAAATAACCTCCGATACAGTAAAGACCATACCGTTGTTTTTATCTGTCAATCCGACACTACCACTTTGTGCCATTTTACGAATAAGGGCGATGGTATTAAGGTTAGTAACAGTCTCGGTGTAATGCCCCAATCCCCACGACTGGCTGTTTCCACGCTCGTACTTACGGCATGGGCATTTAATAATCATGTGGTCATCATGGTCGGTGATGGTGTATTGGGTATCCCAAATGTCGAACTTAACAGGGATAGTGTAGGTAGTTGGTTTCATACGGTTACTTTCAATTCAATAGTTACAGTCATACCCATTCCAGCTTCCGGACGGCCTTTGTGTTTGCGCTGAATTTGTGCACGGGTGTCAAACCATTTGACAGACAAGGCCGTCATACCCAGCAGGTGCAATAGCTCGGTCACACGCTTGCACACATCGGCACTTTCAGGCGGTAAGATACGCAGGTCATGTTGCAACACGCCACGCTCAATCTTGCAAATCACTTTGCCCTCGTACCATACACCAGCAAAGGCGGAAGTCGGGCGTTCTGCGCGGAATCCGTTGTTGCCAAGAATCAGGCCTTTAGCTTCAGGGTCATGTAAAAATTCGATTAGTTTGTTCATGGATGTTTGCCTTTTATGCACGTTCAATACGCGCGAGTGTCAATCGGTGCATGATGGTTACCATAGCCTTACCAACATCGTCAGCGGTGTAGTCCACACCGTCAGGGATAGTCATTGCCATTCCCCAGTCGCTATGCCAGTTGTCATTGTCGGCCATACGGCTGTCAGTCAGGCTTTGCCCGTAGGTAAAAGTGTTCAAATCAAAGTTACCATCTTGGTCGGTTTCAATGTACCCACAGACAGTGGCTTCAATGCCACAGGTCGGCCAGTGAACGGCCAGCTCGCATGGGTACTCACTACCATATGGTTCAGTGGCTAAGATACCAATAGTCACGTTTGGGTAATAGGTTTTCAAGGGTTTCATGCTTGTTTTCTCTCAAGTTGCTTCGTGTTTGAAGCGTTCAATCAGCAATATAGCCGTTATGTAAAGGGTTAAAGCCAGCCGCGCATTCGTCCATCAATTCATGCAACTCTTGGCGTTCAGTTTCGGTCAGGGTTTCATCGCTAAAGCGTGGGTTGGTATCGACAAACGAGTAGTCCAGTGTCTCAATATCAAAGTTACCATCGGGGGCGCCTTCGATTGCGCCTAAGACTTCCAGTGATGCCCAATTTCCCTTGTCGTCATGCCATTGCCATGTCAGGTCAACGAAGCGGGCGGGTGTTTCTCCACCGGCGGTGTCTAACCAATCATCTTGGATTGACAGGATAATTTCAGGTTTTGTATTTTTGATTAAGGCTTTCAAGGTTTCAAACATTTTGGTTTTCCTTTTGCTAAGACCACTTACTGAAGCCGTCAAGCAAGACGGCTTGGATAAGCAGACTATTGGTTACAGGTTACGGAAATAGTAGCCGTAGAATTTAAAGTAATCGTAATGCAACTCGCAGTCCCACACGGCCTGCCAGTCGATGTGATAGGCAATCCAGCTTGGCAAACCTTCGGGGATATATCCCAACTCTGCGCTCATGGTTTGGGCAAATTCCGCGCCTGTTGTGTAAGAACCGGCGTATGCTTCCATCGCTTCTTCAGGGTCGAAGTTATCGGTAGCTTCAGCATAGGCCATCACGATTTGCTGGTCGTACTCGGACAGGCCAAGATACTCTTGGATAGTGTCCCAATCACGCTCAAGGTCGATATAGTCAGGAATGCCACTTGTTCCCGTGACTTCGCCCAATTCTTCAATCTCTTCGTAAGAGTCAAAATCGGTGATGTCATACCAAGATTTATTGTCAATTTCAATACGCATTTTTGTTTCCTTTTAGTTGTCGATACTGGTGTAATCCATAGCTTGCACTTCTTCCAGTGCAAGAGATAGCAATTCAGGGTGCAAGTCTTTCATAAGGCGCAGGGACTCGCAGATAAGTTCTTTGAGATAGGCCAAGTCAGGGTCGGCATCATAGATTCCGCCCAATGAATCTTCGTCTAAGGTTTCGCCTGATTCACAGTCAATCAGGTCGATTGTGTAGTAATACGGCGTGTCGTAGGCATAGGACTCAAATGCACTGGCAAGGGCTTCAGCTTCGGATTCTTCCATTCCCAGCAGGTACAGATGCGCCCAGTCTCCCTGAGAATAGCCTGTCGCGGTGTAGCGGTAGGGTATTACGTCCTCTTCTTGTGCTGCTTCAAACCATTCTTTCCATGACACATCGGCAAGGGTGTAGCGCGTCCAGTCCCAATCAAAGATGGCTTGCCATTCTTGGCGTTCCTCTTCTGTCATACCATTGATTTCCTCTTCAGTCCATCGGGCGGAATCAGGGAAATAGGCATACAGATTACCATCAATTTCTTCAAGTCCACTTTCAGCAAAGAAATCTTTGAAGCCGATATATCCGCCGTCTTGGTCGTAGGACACACATATTTTCAAGAGTTGATTGTACTTTACAAATTCCATTTTTTACTTGCCTTTAAAGTCGTTAAGGATTGATACCAAGAAGGCGCGTAAGTGTTCATCTTCATACTTTGCCCAGTCTATATTGTGTGCGACAGTCGCGTACAAAATACCATCAGCCACTAATTCGCGGACTAAGGCTTTCACTTGTTCAATAGACATAATATTACCTTTCATTTTTGCAAAATATTGCTTCGTGCTTCACACTCAGCAATGAGAATACTCACCGAAGCCGTCATTCTTGACGGCTTGTATCAATAGACTCTATGTTGACCTTTGCACGCTAAACCATCATGCTGGCTATCTTGCATACGGCGGAGGCGATGCTCCGCTTCTGTGAGCAAACAGGGAAGAGGCTTATTTCATCCACTCCACACTTTACACCAACGCAATACTCTTACGGGCTGTTTGCCTTGTTTTGCTACTGAGACGGTTTGATACCATACTCAATACGCAGGATGGGGGTTTTCCAAATTGTTAAGGAGCATTCGGCTAAGGTCGAAACCAACGGCCTAGTTATAATTACAGGTTATAACGCCTGCTTTAGCTTATGGTTAGCTCATGCTTTGCAGTCGCTAAAGTTTTTACGATATGTTGCTATTATAACCGCTTTATTTTAGTTTGTCAAGTAAAATTTAGCTAGAAACTTAATAAGGCAAGCGGTTAAATTTAGGTAGAAGTTTATAACATCTTTTATAATAAGTCAAGGGTTATTTTTGTCATGCGCTATAATATATAGTCATCCCGTGTCAATAAGACTAAGGGGATTTATGACACCTTTTATCATATAGATTAGGGTTAATCAATTATAGGCTATGGCAAGATAAGGTCTGATTTATTATGTTTCGTATTATACCCTAGCGTTTAGAATAAGTCAAGGGATATAAGGGTTAAGGTAGTGTAAAGGTAGTGTAAGGAAATGTTTGTTTGAGAATGAACGAATTTTGGATAAGAGGGGGGATAATTGTAGTTAGTTAAAAACTTTTTTTGGCACCGGCGAGAGGTGAAACCAAAAATCAAAAAAAAAGTTTGGGAGGTGAAAAAATCCGTAGAAAAAAAAATAAGAAGATAGATATATAAAATAATATTTATTTATTATTATTATTACTTTTTTTTTCTTTCAAATCATGGTCTTATCTCCGGCGCGCCCGTTATTTCATATCATATAACTGCCGTTTTATTTTCGTTTGCGACGGTTGTATACTTCAGTTTCCCTTTAAAATCAATGACTTAACTTTTTCCTTTTAAATCAATAGCTTAAGTCCCTTTTCACTGATAAAAAGGGGGATAGACTATGCGATATAACTGACCTACAACAAACTTTTTTATCCCCCTTTTTATATAATTTGGGGGATATAGTATGCGCTATAATTAGCCCCTTATTTTTTTTACTAGTCAAAAATTTATAACTAGAGGCTTAGACGTGTTTAACATTCCTTAACAAATATGTATATCCGCCGTATTATTTTTTAAATGCCGTCTTATTAACAGGCCGATTATATAAGTACCCTGTTAGGATTAAATTTGATACCTATATCCGCCGTGTTATATGCAACGGCCGTCTTATATATAACCCGCGGTTTTGTCTCTTGTTTTTCATTATCGATGTTAATGATTTTGATATAAGAGGGGGTGTCGTTAGATAAGAGGGGGTGTCGTTAGATAAGAGGGGGTGTCGTTAGATAAGAGGGGGGATGTAGGATAGTGGCGGTTTTATTTTACTTCCCCCTTGTTTCCGTCGTTCGTTTTTACCGCCGTTTTATT
>ERZ1106981.1360-NODE-1360-length-11012-cov-3.605001_pt1 | contig 11012 bp, 10 predicted proteins | sample MGYA00403692_ERZ1106981 | MGnify/ENA primary metagenome ERZ1106981 (study PRJEB35170, sample SAMEA104062431) | human gut metagenome | biome: human gut; feature: human-associated habitat; material: faeces | place: Denmark | collected 2012-06-22 ... | reverse complement strand
TCCTTTCTCCAACAGTGTACGTGTTTAGGGAGTCGCCACGCCGTCCAAATCCACCATAAAAAACCCAATCAATGCTCCTTATTAGAAAATATCAAGCTTCTGACTGTGCTGACCTTGCAGAACTTTTTTACTCTACAGTTCACACTGCAAATGCAAAGGATTATTCAAAGGAGCAATTGGACGCTTGGGCGCCCAGGTCCAGAAATCTAAAGGACTGGAATCGTGACTTTGAAAAGCACATTAGTTTTGTCGCAATTGACGATCGGACGATCGTAGGGTTCGGGGATATAGAAGAGAACGGCTATCTTGATCGGCTATTCGTCCGCCCTGATTATCAAAGAATGGGAATAGGAACTGCTATTTGTAATAAGTTAGAAGGAGCGGTCCAAGGAAACGTCTTTACTCACGCGTCCATCACCGCAAAACCGTTTTTTGAAAAGCGGGGCTACAAAGTCATAAAAAGACAAACAGTAAAGAGGCGAGGCGTTTTGCTTACAAATTTCGTTATGGAATACCGTCGATGATTAAGAGCAGACGACACTCTTCGAGACGGGCAATAGGTCGTTAACATTAGAACGATCTTTTTCTCTCCGCAATAAGACCAAATATAACATCGAGACAACGCTGTCAAATTCTAAATTTCACGAGCTTAAACAGAACGCCGGAACGTGCCGGCGTCGAAATTTCAAACTTAGAAACCTTTACGGCGTCTTCAAATCAAACTTATGGCATTGATTGCAGGATGTCACGCTTGGTTTGTGTCCTGAATGGCAGGTTGAGCAATCACGTTCGCCGTAATGGTTGAAGTGAGGATTCGGTTTCAGATCTTTAGTTTTCTGCGCAACCACTTCATAACTCTGATGACAGGCTAAGCAGTTTTGTTTTCGGACTGGAACCGAAGTGTCGCCGGTCACGTGGCAAGCCTGACAGGGAACCTTCCGAGCAAGATGGCGGTCTGCTGTGTAAGGCTGTGCAAAAACAACAGAGGCGGTGAGCGCGGATAACACGAGCACTAAGAGGTGTTTCATTTTCAGATTCCTTTATCAGTTGTTTTTATGGAGAGAGGCCATCTTTCGGGCGGCGATTCTTCCGAAGACCGTTGCGCCTCCCAACTGTGTTCCGCCGATGTAGTTTCCGTAGAACAGACCGCCGGCTGCGTTTCCGACAGCATAGAGTCCCGGAATCACTCGTCCTTCGTTATTGATCACCTGAGCGTTTGCGTTAATCTTCGGACCGCCGAATGTTGCTGTAATACCGCCTTGGAACGGGAAAGCGTAGTAAGGAGCCTTATTTAACGGCTGAGGTTCCTTCAAAGAACACGGAGGATTCAGTTCTTTCAATTTATTGGCGGCAAGCGCGTCGTTGTACTCTTTGAAGAGCGAAAGAATAACCTTCGGATCGACGCCCATTCTCTTGGCGAGCTCTTCCGGCGTTTGAGCAACCAGGACTTTGGTGTTCATTGCCAGGAACTTCTTCGCAGCGCTTTCGGCTTTAGGCCAGTGAGCATCGATGATGTGATAAGCCATGTTTTCCGGCGTCTTGGTTGCCGTAGCCATAGACTTCTGAGTGTAGGTATAGATTTCGTCCATGAAGCGATGACCGCGCACATCCACATCAATACCTTGTCCGGCATCAATCACAAAGTTCGGATTAGCGTGCGTTTCCTCAACGATCGGGCCGCAGTGGAACTGGTCGATATGAACAAGCTGCGCTCCGACCGGTGCGGTGAGCATAAGGTTGTCCCCGGTTACATACGGGGATCCGCGAAGAACCAGGCGAGAAAGCGGACCGCCCATATAACGGCAAAGCAGTTCACGATTTGCGGAGAAACCGCCGGTCGCAATCACTACACCGTCCTTAGCAAAATAGTCCGTCTTGTGAAGATCTCCCTGGGCTCTGACACCGATTACGCGGCCTGCGTCGTTCGTTAAAAGTTCGATGGCCTTAGTGTTGTAGATAATCGGAATATTGCGCTTTTCACAGGCTTCGAGCAGATAGCGGACGAGACGAGCACCGCCCGTCAAACCCTGTCCGTCCACATTGTGCATTCGATAATTAAGTGGCCAGGGCTTCTTGCCGATCTTCGAGAACTTAACACCCTGCTTTTTGAGCCATTCGAAGTCTTCCGGAATATGGTTGACATAGGCGCCAACAAGGGCCGGGTCGGCACGATATTCGGAGACCTTCATCATGTCTTCTCTGAAAGACTCTTTCGTTTCGTTCCTGCCTTCTTCTTTTTGCTGAGAGGTGCCCCAGGCTGCAATACCACCAGATGCATACAGGGAGTTTCCAGCGCTGCATTCCATTTTTTCTAAGACGACGGGCTTCAGTCCGAGATCGGCCGCTTCAATGGCAGTGACTAAGCCACCGGTACCGGCACCGAGAATAACGACATCAAAATTGTTCTGAGACTTCTGCTGTACTTCGGAAGCAGAGGCTGTCTGGACGGCACAGGCTCCGAACACGGCGGTCAGACCTGTTTTCAGCATGTTTCTTCTTGAGACCATAATGTATTCCTGTTTGTTTAGAGGAAGTAACGAACTATTTTCTTGTCCGATTGAATGCATTATGTTTTTGAGACATGCCTAGGCATATTGTCTATTGTCAAACTATCGTCAATTAGTCGCTTGTGCCAATTTTCATGAGCTTCGTTCTCTTTTAAATTGAAAACATCCGACGCTTCGGTTTGATGGTCATATGAAGACTTTTCTGAGAACTCTTACTCTTCTTTGTCTGTGCGTTTTATCTCTGTCCGCTTTATCGGAAGAATCAGTTTCGCCCTCGGAAGTACTCGTTAAGCCATTCGGGAGACCGGATCCGAACAGCCCCTTCATCACGATGCTGGTGTCCCCGCTGGCACGTCCGAACGGTCAAGAAGACATCATTCCTCAGACTTTCCGTGCCCTCCAAGAAGTTTTCGGCCCGAACAACTTCCGTGCGGTGCTGTTTTCCGGAAACCCGGAAGACATCAAAGATGCCGATCTCGTCCTTGGCTCAACAGGAACATATCTTCGCATGCCGAACAAAGGTCTTCGAGATTTAGCGACTGTCGCTTCAGATCTGCATCCCGACCCCAACAAAGCGGAAGGCAGTCTTTTTGTCACACTAAAAAGCCGGAACGATATCAACACGCTGGAAGACATGAAAGGAAAACGGCTTGCAGCCACAGGCCCGAATGGATTTGCCGGCCACGACTTAGCTCTGGGAGAGTTGGCTCAGAGAGGCCAAGACCCAGATCATTTCTTCAGCTCTGAAATCTATACGCACTACGACATGCCGGCCGTCCTGACCAAACTTCGGAATAATCAGGCAGATATCGGCATTATTCGAAATTGCCTGTTGGAAAACTTGAAGAAACAAGGAGACAACGTTGACGATATCAAGCCGCTCCTAGTTAAAGATGTCGGAGAGTCTGAGCGCTGTCTAACTTCAACCGATCTTTATCCCAACTGGACAATCGCTGCAACACCGCGCCTCTCGCCTGAGCTTTCCCGCCGAGTAGTTCTCAAGCTGTTTTCACTTCCGTCTAACCCAGGCGGACTCCATTGGACCGTGGCCAGTGACTACTCAGGGGCGGATGCTATGTACAAGCAAATTCGCAGAGGACCTTATGCCTATCTTCGAGAGTGGAACCTGAAACGTTTCTGGGATATGTATTGGCCCTGGTGTCTCTTAGGTCTAGTTCTCTTGGCCACGGGCATTGCGCACAATATTCGAACCGGTTATTTAGTTGAAAAACGGACACGCCAGCTCAGAGAATCTTTTCAAAACCAAAGGAGATTGGAAGAAAAGGCCAGACGCGCGCAGGAAAAAATGGCCTCCCTGCAAAAGACTGGTGTTGTCGGTCAAATGTCTTTGATCGTCGCTCATGAACTCAGGCAGCCGCTCTCAGCGATTAGCGGGTACCTCCACGGAATTGAAAGGCTTCTAGACCAAAACAATCCGGCAAATTCCGCAATGCTGAGTTCCGGCATAGGTGCCATTAAATCTCAGGCTAAAACTGCAGAGTCTATCCTTGAAAAAGTTCGCTCCTATGCACGCAAAAAAGGTCAGCCTCGTTCTTTGTTAAATGCCAATGAGATTGTTCTTGAAGCCGTCAACACGCTCAATGAGGCCATGCTGTCTCCTACTAAAGTAACTTTTTCAGGGCTTAAGGGCAGAGACGACAAGATCTGGAGCGACAAGACGGAGCTCGAACTTGCGGTTCAAAATTTATTGAAAAACGCCCTCCACGCCGTTTCTTCTGAAAAGAATCCGTCTGTTAGCGTCTCCGTTCATAAGGAAAAGTCCTCCGGCGGTTCGCCACGAATTGCCATTAGCGTCAGCGACAACGGTCCGCGCCTGAGCGATGAGGCTTTTGAAAAACTCAGCTCCGTCTTATCCAGTTCAAAGATCGACGGTTTAGGGCTCGGCTTATCTATCGTGCGGCTGATTGTCGAGAATCACGGAGGTCAGTTGGAATTTTTCAGAGGTCCGGAGAATGGTCTGAAGGCAGTTATTTTTCTGCCGGAAGCCGATGAGAATCCCGGTTCTTCAGAATAAGTTCTGACCCGCGTGGCCGGCGCTCTTGCGCCATGCGTCGATTCTTTCGAAAAACAAAGCAAGCTCTGCGGGCTCTCGGATGTTCAATTTGGAAAGTGCCGCCGTTCTGTGGTGATCAACGGTTCTCTGAGAAATCACTAAACGCTCTGCAATCTCACGGCTAACAAGGCCTTTTGCGACTAAGCGGCAAATTTGCTCTTCCCGCTCGGTCAGTGCTTTAAAACGTTCAACTTCCTCTTTGATATCGCCTAAGCCGCTCTTGCTGATGCGAGCTTTTTCTAAACCTCTGGCAATCGCAGGAAGCAATGTCTCAGGATTGATCGGTTTTTGATGAAAATCGCAGGCGCCTTCCCGCATTGCCGCAACAGCCATGTCAACATCTGCGTGGGCCGTCAGAAAAATAATCGGCAGTTTATAAGCCCTCATATTGAGAACCTTAAACAGCTCCAATCCCGACAGCCCCGGCATTTGAACATCTAAAATCAGCAGACCCTCTCGGCTGGGTGTATCTCCGGCCAAAAAAGCTTCTGCCGAGCTAAATGACGCAACTTCATATCCTTCACAAGTAAGCATGAAGGTCAATGAGTTGAGAATCGCCTGGTTATCATCCACGATTCTTATAAGCGGCTTGAGTTTTTCTCTCTTGCTGTAGGTTGTCATAGGCTCGATCCTTTGCGGACATTCTACAAGAGCCGACTGCACGTCACCCATCAGTATCTCCACCACCACTAAACGGCATACAACGTGTGTTCTTAGGCATGCCTAGGCATATCGAAAAATCCTTCTCATTCCTACTTTGACTTCACGCAGTTAACTCTTGAACAAACAATACTTAATCTATAACCGCCTGTAACTTCAAGAAAATATCGCAGACAATCACGTCTTAATTTTCTAAAATTGAGCCTCGCTTTTATTAAGGACCCTTTCACATGTCAACAGAACCGCTGACTCCCGAACAAATCGAAGAACTGAAAAAACGTCATATCCGCAGCTTCTGCATGCGCCGCGGGCACATCAGCAACGCCCAGGAAAAAGCGCTGGAAGAACTGCTTCCACTGTATGAAATTCCCTATGACGCCAATCAAATGTTCGATGCGGTCAAGACATTCGGAAACAACAATCCGCTGGTCCTGGAAATCGGCTGCGGCATGGGCGAAACCACTGCTGCGATTGCACAGGCTCATCCTGAAATCAATTTCATCGGCTGCGAGGTATTTGCTGCCGGCGTCGGCGCCCTAAGCAAACGTCTTCATGACATGAACCTCAAAAACGTCCGTATTTTCCGTCATGACGCGGTGGAAGTCGTCAGAGACATGCTCGAAGACAATTCCTTAGACGGCGTGCATATCTTCTTCCCGGATCCTTGGAGAAAAGCCCGTCATCATAAGCGCCGTCTGATCAACGAGAGCTTCTTAAAACTTCTCGTTCCGAAAATGAAAAAAGGCGCCTATTTCCACTGCGCCACCGACTGGGAAAACTATGCCGAACAGATGCTGGAAGTCTTATCTGCAGAGCCGACATTAGAAAACCTCCACGAAGGAGCCGCTCCCCAGCCGGAAAATCCGCTTATTAAGCGTCCGACGACAAAATTCAATGAACGCGGCAACCGTTTGGGTCACGGCTGTTGGGATTTCGTTTTCCGCAAGATTTAAGGCCTCAGGAACACCAAACGGCGCCTCGGCGCCGTTTGGTTTGGATCGTTTCTTTTGACTCGTTACCACTGAACCAGTCCGGTCCACCACGTCAGAAGAATGACGCCGCCGAAAAAGATTCGGTACCAGCCGAATGCGGAGAAGTCATGCTTAGAAACGTAATGAAGCAGCCAGCGGACCACGACGAGTGCGGAGAAGAATGACACGACGAAACCCACGGAAATCATCGGAAGCGCTGTTGCTGTCAGTACGTCTCTGGACTTCCAAAGGTCATAAACTGTAGCGCCGAAAATCGTCGGGATTGCCAGGAAGAAAGAAAATTCCGTCGCTGCCTTTCTGGACAAGCCAATGCAAAGACCGCCGATGATGGTTGCGCCGGAACGGCTGGTGCCCGGGATCATGGCCAAGCACTGCAGAAAACCGACCCTCAGAGCGTCTTTCCAGCTCATATCGTCCATCGTCTCTACGCGCGGCTTGTAAGTCTTCTTATCTTGGAAGTATTCAACGATGAGGATGATCACGCCGCCTACAACTAAGGCCGTTGCGACCGCAATCGGGTTAAACAGCCATTTCTTAATATAGCTTGCTACCAATACGCCAATCACCGCTGCGGGCAGGAAGGCAACAATAGTGTTGATTGCCAGACGCTGCTGAACTTTATCGGAGAAAAGGCCCAAACAGATATCAATCAGGCGCTGACGATAGTGCCAGCACACCGCAAAGATAGCGCCGGCCTGAATCGCGATGTAAAAGGTATCTGCTTCCTGTCCTGTGTAGTCAAGTAAGCTGCCGGCAACAATCAAGTGACCGGTGGAAGAGACCGGCAAAAACTCCGTCAAACCCTCAACGATACCGAGAATGACGGCTTTTAAATAAAGAATCCAATCCATGAGAATACTGCCTACCTGACGGGACGGTTACTGAAATATTTATTGAAAATCGGACGAATGGCTTTCTTTTGTTCGTCAGACAGCTGGCTGAAAAAATCCTCTCCGATCTTATTGCAGTAGCCGGCTTCGTTAATAGAACGAACACCGCAGCGGAACAGCTCGAAAAGAACTGTCGAATTCATCATCTTCTCGGGCAAATTAATCGGAGCTAAATCTTTTTTAAAAAGCTGAAACTCTGCTCGGTCGAGTTCTAAGTTTTTCGCGTCGGTTTCCGCACTTTGCTGAAAGCACATGAAGGCACCGATCGACACCACTGCGATAAAAGCAAAAGCGACCCACGGAGCTCGATAACGAGAGACGATAAACATAGAAAACACCGACCAAAACAAAAAAGCAAGGCGTAATGATAAGTGATTTTTGACGTTCCTTCAGGCAGTTAGCGTGCAATCTATAGTCTTTTCACGGGAAGTTTTGATACCTAGTTGCGCATTCTTTTTCTGGCTCGAATCCGAATTTAAGCCCGCGCAGCCTGAACCTTCCTCGCCGCCTTTTCTTTAAATTCGCTATAGATGAAAGTCAGAATTCCAGCCCAAATAAACAGCAAAGGAATGAGTTGCTGGTGATTGAACGGCTCATGGAAGAAAACCAATCCGACAATTAGCGTAAGGATCGGATTCATGTACTGGATGAATCCAAGGATCGTCAGCGGAAGAACATTGGCCGCAGCCGAGAAAGCAATCATCGGCACGGACGTCACAAGCCCCACGCTGATGAGAAGAATCGTGATGTAGGTTCCGCCGGCAAGGAATGCGCCGACGCCGTTCGCATCAAGATAAAACAGGTAGGCAATGGCAAAGGGAAGCATGAGAGAGGCTTCTAAGGCATTGCTCACCCAAGGGTCAATCCCGAGGCGCTTTTTAAAGACCCCATAAAGCGCCCATGAAGAAGAAACACCCAATGCGATCCAAGGCATGCGGCCGAGTGTGTAGATCATGATGCACACGCCGAGGAATGGCAGGAATACACTCAGCTGCTTTAATCGGCTCAGCCGCTCTCTAAAAAGCACTACGCCCAGCGCGACAGTAAACAAAGGCGTTAGGAACATGCCGATGCCAAGTTCGACAACTTGGTTAGATGTTGCCGCGTAGACATTGATCCACCAGTTGATCGCCGCAATCGCAGCCGCAGCAAATAAATTGAAATACTGAATCGGTTGCTTTTTGAAAGTACGAAGCGTACTGAAAATCTCAGAAAACCGCCCGATTAGCATCAAAAATGCCGAGATCAAAATCAGAGACCAAAGTACTCGGTGACCGATGACTTCCCAACCTCGCACACCTCCGAATAAAGCCCAGTACAAAGGCATAAAGCCCCAGCAGAGGTATGCGCCGACAGCGGCAAGAAGTCCCTTGGTTTGAGCGGTCATAGATTGTAGTTTTTGAGGTTTGTTGTGGCTGATATTCTACGAGCCGACCGCAGGCTCAACAATGCTCCGTTTACCGAGGCTTTTTGAAAAATCTGCCTGGATCAATCGCACACAGAAGATCGGCCTCCAACGGAATCGGCTCATTAAACATTTGCGCTGCGATGACTTTAGCGGCAAGTTCATTGAACACGGTACCTCGAGACCCCATAGCACAGCTCACGTAAATACCTGTCGCATTCGGAAAGCCTTCCGCTGCCGGAACTTGTCCGACAACCGGCAGTCGATCCGGTGCAACACATCGAAACCCTTCATAAAATCCAGCCGCGTCAGCTTCAGTTAGCTGCGGAAATAGATCCGTCAAATGAGAAAGATTTTTGCCGTGTGCTTCTTCTGAAGACATCTGTTTGTCAGCGCTTTCATAGGTTGCACCGACACCGATCCAATCATCAGGACTGTGAATGGCATAACCCGGACCTGTTACCGCGCCTTTTAAATCCGTTAAGGCGCCCTCGCAGAGAAGAGATAATCTGCCTTTCCATCGGGTTAACGGAAGTTCGATTCCGGGAAGAAGATTAGCGGTTTCAGCCGCACAGCACACAACGACCGCATCTGCTTCAGCAATGATTTGTCCGAAGGCATCTTTGGCTTGACAATTTTTTCCTTGCTTCGACAGAGAGCCGACCCGAGTGTTAAACAGCAAGGAAGCACCCGAGCGGTTCAGACGCGCTCTAACCCATTCAGCCACAGCAACGATACCGGCGCCTTCGTGCCAGAGACCGCCTAATCGAGGCTTAAGACCGATTTTTGATTCGGCTTCCTCTGCTGACATCAGTCGGAGGAAATCTTTCGGAAAACTGAACGGCTTTAATTGAGCAAACTGCTGCTGCCATTTTTGAAGTTCGGCTCCATCTCTGGCCATCTGGTAAAGCCCCTCAGTCCGGACCAACTCCGGATAGCAGAGCAACTCTTCCCGCAGCATCTCCAAACCCGACCTTGTCAGCCTGAACAGCTGATTATCGTCACCTGAAGGCTGAGCATGCACCACGCCCCAGCGAAGCGCTGAGGCGCCGGAAGCACCGACGGGACCGGCATCGACGACCTGAACTTGGACGCCGCGGCGTGCCAGCTCGCAAGCCACCGCCGAACCGGCAAGTCCGGCCCCGATGACAATAGCTGACTGAGGTTTTTCGGCTGAATTTAAAAATGTCGTTGAGCGGCGATGCTTGAACTTAGGTTCAAAGCGGCCGACGGTCATTTCTGACTTATGCCCGAAACCCGGAACCTTTTGGATCGTGAATCCTGCTTCCGTAAAAGCTTTTCTGACGGCCGAAGCTACACACCAAGTCGCAAGTGTGGCACCTTCTCGAGCGTGCGAACAGATTGCTTTGAGAAGTCTCGGCTCCCACATCTCGGGATTTTTCTTCGGCGAGAAACCGTCCGGATAGAAAGCATCAAAAGCGCCGGAAAGCTTCTTGACGGCTGCAGAAGACGGCATGAAGTAAAGATCTAAGACGACGCGCCCTTCATCGAATGTCAGACGATGTACACCCGGCGTCAGGGTCGGCCATTTAGCTGCCAGCTCTTCAGCTTCAGCCTTAAGGCTTAAAGAGGCGAATGTTTTAATGTCCGACGCTTGGAGCGGAAAGCCTTCTATCGCCAAATAAAACAGCTTGCCGCTTCTCTGCGGATCTTCCCGCCATGCCTTAAGCGTCGTCAAGAAGTTTGTGCCGAGTCCAAACCCGTTCTCAACAATCGTGAACTGATCTCTGCCCTGCCATCTTTCAGGCAGCTGGGTTCCGCCTAAAAAAACAAAACGGGACTGTTCATAAACCCCGTCTTTGGATGCATAAACATCGCCGAACTCGGGGCTGTATGCACAGCCCCGGTCGTCAAGAGAAATTTTCCCTTGAACAATGGTCATTTTGACCCTTAGCTCTTGAGCGGTTTGAAGCGCAGTCTGTGCGGTATTGCCGCATCTCCGAGTCTGCGTTTCTTGTCTGCTTCGTATTCCGTATAGTTGCCGGCGAAGAATTCGACCTTGGAATCGCCTTCAAAAGCTAGAATGTGTGTAGCGATGCGGTCTAAGAACCAGCGGTCATGAGAAATGACCATAGCGCAGCCGGCAAATTCCAGCAACGCTTCTTCCAGAGCACGCAGTGTTTCAACGTCCAAGTCGTTAGACGGTTCGTCAAGGAGAAGAACGTTGCCGCCGGCAAGAAGCGTTTTGGCCATGTGGAGACGTCCGCGTTCACCGCCAGAGAGCGTTCCGACGATCTTCTGCTGATCTCCGCCCTTGAAGTTGAAGCGGCCGAGATAAGCACGGCTCGGCATCTCAAACTTACCGACTTTCAGAATGTCCAAACCGTCGGAAACCGCTTCCCAAACGGTCTTGTCGTTCGGGAGAGATTCTCTGGTCTGAGAAACCGCGCTGAGTTTGACGGTCGGTCCGATATCGATTTCACCGGAATCCGGAGTTTCTTTACCGGTGATCATCTTGAAGAA
>ERZ1106981.1353-NODE-1353-length-11058-cov-2.359993_pt1 | contig 11058 bp, 8 predicted proteins | sample MGYA00403692_ERZ1106981 | MGnify/ENA primary metagenome ERZ1106981 (study PRJEB35170, sample SAMEA104062431) | human gut metagenome | biome: human gut; feature: human-associated habitat; material: faeces | place: Denmark | collected 2012-06-22 ... | reverse complement strand
GATCTCCACCAACGCCACCGGTAATATTATTCCTGCGGGCTATCAAATTGCGGCGATTGCTCCCACGAAACTGACCTATAAAAACGGCGTGCTGATTGCCAGTATTATTAGCCTGCTGATCTGCCCCTGGAAATTAATGGAAAATCAGGACAGTATTTATCTTTTTCTCGATATTATCGGCGGCATGCTGGGTCCGGTTATTGGCGTAATGATGGCGCACTATTTTATCGTCATGCGCGGGCAAATTAATCTTGATGAACTTTACACCGCGCCTGGAGATTATAAATATTTCGATAATGGATTTAACGTTACCGCATTCCTGGTAACGATTGTGGCGGTTGTTTTATCGCTCGGCGGAAAACTCATTCCGCTGCTCGAACCGTTCTCCCGCGTGTCGTGGTTTGTTGGTGTTATTGTCGCTTTTGCCGCCTACGCCTTGCTGAAAAAACGGGCCCAGCCGAATAACCTGGCGCGCCCCAATGCTGTGAATTGATTTTATTATAATCAGGAAAGTTTATTTCATGGATGAAGCTTCAAGAGCCAAAGCCATTGATATTGCGGTCCACATGGCTGCAGACAGAAGTATGGCGGCTTAATCGTCTGTACACATACAAGGAGTTTTATATGTCTTTTGATTTAATCATTAAAAACGGCACCGTCATTCTGGAAAACGAATCCCGGATGATCGATATCGCGGTTGCTGACGGCAAAATTGCCGCTATCGGTGAAAACCTGGGCGAAGCGAAGCAGATCATGGATGCCACGGGGATGATCGTTTCGCCGGGGATGGTCGATGCGCATACGCACATCTCTGAGCCGGGCCGTACCCACTGGGAAGGATACGAAACGGGCACCCGCGCGGCGGCAAAAGGCGGCATCACTACGATGATCGAAATGCCGCTGAACCAGCTGCCAGCAACCGTCGATCGAGAGACCATTGAGCTGAAATTCGACGCCGCGAAAGGCAAGTTGACCATCGATGCCGCGCAGCTTGGCGGCCTGGTCTCCTATAACCTGGACCGGCTGCACGAGCTGGATGAAGTGGGCGTGGTGGGGTTCAAATGCTTCGTCGCGACCTGCGGCGATCGCGGGATTGACAATGACTTCCGCGACGTTAACGACTGGCAGTTCTTCAAAGGCGTACAAAAGCTGGCCGAGATGAAGCAGACGGTACTGGTGCACTGCGAAAACGCGCTGATCTGCGATGAGCTGGGCGAAGAGGCGAAAAGAGAAGGGCGCGTGACCGCCCATGATTACGTCGCCTCCCGTCCGGTATTCACCGAAGTTGAGGCGATCCGCCGCGTTCTGTATCTGGCGAAGGTCGCCGGTTGCCGCCTGCACGTGTGCCACGTCAGCAGCCCGGAAGGGGTCGCCGAAGTGACGCGCGCCCGTCAGGAAGGTCAGGATGTCACCTGCGAATCCTGCCCGCACTACTTTGTACTGGATACCGAACAGTTTGAAAAGATTGGCACCCTGGCGAAATGCTCTCCGCCGATCCGCGACGCGGAAAATCAGAAAGGGCTGTGGGAAAAGCTATTCAACGGTGAGATCGACTGCCTGGTGTCCGACCACTCTCCGTGCCCGCCGGAAATGAAGGCTGGCAATATCATGCAGGCCTGGGGCGGGATTGCCGGTCTGCAAAACTGTATGGACGTGATGTTCGATGAAGCGGTGCAGAAGCGCGGTATGCCTTTGCCGCAGTTTGCTCGCCTGATGGCGACCAACGCCGCGGATATTTTCGGCCTGAAGCATAAGGGCCGCATCGCGCCGGGCAAAGACGCCGACCTGGTGTTTATTCAGCCGAACAGCAGCTACGTTCTGCAGGCGGAAGACCTTGAATATCGCCATAAAGTCAGCCCTTACGTCGGCCGTACGATTGGCGCGCGGATCGCCAGAACCCTCCTGCGCGGCGATGTGATCTATGACATCGAGCAGGGCTTCCCGCACGCGCCGAAGGGGAAATTTATCCTTAAGCATCAGCAGTAACGGGGACCCGGGGAATCACTTGCCCCATTCCATGCTCAGCGCCTGTTTAACGGCAGGCGCTTTTTCAGGATTCAATCATGGTGGTATTTCCGCTCAATAAACGAAACACCCTGGCGGGATTTCAATGGTTCTTCTTTATTTTCTGCAACACCGTCGTGGTACCGCCGACATTACAGTCTGCTTTTCAGCTGCCCGCCAGCGCGCTGATTACGCTGACTCAGTACGGCTTTATCACCACCGGGCTGGCCTGCCTGGCGCAGGCCAGCTTGGCGCAGGCGCTGCTGGGCCATCGTCGGGCGATTATGGAAGGGCCTACGGGACTATGGTGGAGCACTATCCTGACCGTCACCGTCGGTGAAGCCGCGCGCGGCACTCCGTTTGCCAGCATTGCGTCAAGCCTGGCGGTTGGCATCTCTCTGTCGGCGATATTCACCATCATCATCGGCGTGAGCGGCATCGGTCACCGTCTGGCGAAGCTCTTCAGCCCGACGGTCATGGTCTTTTTTATGCTGCTGCTCGGCGCGCAGCTCACCACGATCTTTTTTAAAGGCATGCTCGGGCTGCCTTTCAGTTCGACCCAGGCTAACGTGGGCGTTCAGCTGGCGCCGTTTAGCCTGGCGCTGGCGGTGATGCTGTTGGTGCTGGGGATGATCATTTTTCTTACGGACGGCATTGCTCGCTATGCCCTGCTGTTTGGCACCCTCGTAGGCTGGGCTGGCTGGTACCTGCTGTTTCGCACTCCGCCCGCCACGATGGCATCCGGGCCGATTCACTGGCAGTGGTTTCCACTTGGCTACGGCGGGGAGCTACGCCCCGGCATTATTTTGACGGCGCTGCTGGCGGGGCTGGTGAATATTACGAATACCTACGGCGCAATTCGCGGTAGCGACGTTTTTTATCCCCAGCAGGGCGCCAGCAATACCCGCTACCGACGAAGCTTTATTATCTCCGGCCTGATGACCTTAATAACGGTTCCGCTCAGCGTGGTGCCGTTTTCGCCTTTTGTTTCATCGATAGGTTTATTAACCCAAACTGGAGAGACTTCGCGCCAGCCGTTTATTATCGGCTGCCTGTGCTGTCTGCTGGTGGGACTATTTACGCCGCTGACCCACTTTTTTACCACGCTGCCTTTGCCGATTAGCAGTGCGGTCATGCTGGTCTCCTATCTTCCGTTGTTATATTCCAGCTTATCTTTCAGTAAACAAATCACCTTCACCGCACGAAATATCTACCGGCTGGCGCTGCCGTTATTTATCGGCATCTTTTTAATGGGCCTGCCGCCGGTCTATCTCCAGACGCTGCCCCTGACAATTCGACCGCTATTAGGCAACGGCTTATTAATCGGCGTGCTGCTGGCGGTGGTGATGGAAAATCTCATTCCCTGGGATCGTATTAAGTAATGACATTAAAAAGGATGAACCATGAAAATAATTATTGCACCGGACTCTTTCAAAGAAAGCGTAAGCGCCAGCCGCTGTGCCCAGGCGATTAAGGCGGGCTTTACCTCTATTTTCCCGCAGGCGGAGTGCATCTGTCTGCCGATCGCCGACGGCGGCGAGGGGACGGTGGAGGCAATGGTTGAGGCCACTGGGGGTAAAATGGTGATGCTGCCGGTCATGGGGCCGATGGGCGATTTTGTCGGCGCCTTCTATGGCCTGAGCGGCGACGGACACACCGCGTTTATTGAGATGGCGGCGGCCAGCGGGCTGATGCTGGTTCCTCCCGACGAACGCAACCCCCTGCAGGCCACCAGCTACGGCACCGGTGAGCTGATTCGCCATGCGCTGGACGCCGGCGTCCGCCACATAATTCTCGGTATTGGCGGCAGCGCCACGGTGGATGGCGGAATGGGGATGGCTCAGGCGCTGGGAGCACGCTTTGTTGATCAATGCGGCGAGAGCGTCGGCCTCGGCGGCGGAGCGTTAGAGCGGCTGGTCAACGTGGATTTATGCGATCTCGACCCGCGACTTCGCGAGTGCCGGATTGACGTAGCCTGCGATGTGGATAATCCGCTGCTCGGCGAACGTGGCGCGGCGGCGGTCTTTGGCCCGCAAAAAGGGGCGTGCGCAGGCATGGTCGCCGTTCTGGAGCGCGGTTTAGAAAACTATGCTCAGGTGCTGCTGGCGGCAACCGGTCAGGATGTGACCGCGATGGTCGGCGGCGGCGCAGCCGGTGGGATGGGCGCGGCGGCTCGCGTATTCCTTAACGCCACGCTGAAATCGGGCATTGATATTGTGCTGGAGGCGGTTCATCTGGAGGAGGCGCTGCGCGATGCGGACCTGGTGATCACCGGCGAAGGGCGTATGGATTCGCAAACCGTTGGCGGCAAAGCGCCTGTCGGCGTGGCGCGGATCGCCAAAAAGTACGACATCCCGGTTATCGGTATCGCGGGCGTGCTGGGCGACGGCGTTGAAGCGGTGCATCAGCACGGTATTGATGCGGTATTCAGTATTTTACCCGCGCTGGCGCCGCTGGCCGAGGTGCTGGATCGCGGCGAGCAGAATCTTTACGCCTGCGCACGCAATATCGCCTGCGCTATCAAGCTTGGCCAGACGCTGCCTGCCTGAATAAAAAATGCCACGGTTCTCACCGTGGCAAAATCCAACATAGCTAAACAAAAATGTGAATTCTATGAGGTTGATAACCAACCTGTTTTGAACACCGCGCCCGTGGGCAATAGTAACGTTTTCCGCTTGTCAGCCATCAGATATCAACGTCGCGGTTGCAGTCTTTCGAATAGATGTAGCTGAACGCTTCCCGTCCGACGCCGTATCCCGCCTGCAGGGAGTAAGCGCCCATAAAGATATAATCGCCTTGCTTGACCGGAACCCAGCTGTTGTCGAGGTTATACACTCCCTGGCCGGAGAGAATATAGGCGCCATGCTCCTGCACGTGGGTTTCGATATAACCGTGGCTGGCCCCTGGCTCGAAGGAGAGAATATGCATGTTCATATCGAAGCCCAGCTCTTTTGGCAGGAAATCGATCAGGATAACGTCTTCCATTCCTTCATAATGAATACGCTCCAGCTGGCTGACGTTGCCGGTGACCAGATAAGGCGCATGGCCCTCTGTTGGAATATAGCGGCGCTTATAGAGGAAGAGCTGACTATCGGCTGAATGACTATTACTAAAAGTCATCCGCTCACCCGGCGGACAGTAAAGATAACCGCCTTCTGTCAGCGCGAAGGATTTACCCTGCGCCCCGGCGGTGATTTTCCCCTTAATCACATACAGGAAGGTCTCGATGCCTTCGCCGCCAAAACCGCTTTGATGACCGCCGTTTTCATGCAGCGTGACCAGATAATCAACAAAGGTGGCGCCTAATTTCGGCGTTGACAAAATAGTCACATCGCAATGTTCAAAACCCGGAATAACGTTCTTGACCAGACCGTCCGGCGTCAGCAGCGCGTAATTGCCGTGGCGCACGATGGAACGGCTGGCCAGTAAATCATCGCGATAGCCAAGCACATTATTTAAATAACCCATGATCGTTTCCTTATTCAGTCCAGGCCAGTTGATGCAACATTAAGGCGAGCGTTTTTACGCCTTCCGCCAGATCCTCGATATGCGTGCTTTCCGCCGGGTTATGGCTGATGCCTTTGATGCTCGGCATAAAGATCATGCAGGTCGGGAAGCAGGGAGCGAATATCTGCGCGTCGTGTCCCGCGCCGCTGTGCATCACGCGGAAATTCAACTTCTCTTTTTCACAAAGCGCGGTGAGCTGGGCCACCAGCTTCTTATCCATGGGAACCGGAGCCTCATCCATCCACAGGTCGATCTCAATGCCGATATCCATCTCCTGACAGATCCGCCGCATATCGGCCTCAATGACCTCAGTAAATGCCGTTAACTCCAGAGCATCGGTATGGCGGCAGTCCATAGTGAAGACGGTTTTGCCCGGTACCACGTTGACGGTATTCGGCTGCGGGTCGACTTTACCGAAGGTGAGCACCAGCGGGTCACCGTGGGCTTTTGCTTTGGCGATAGATTCGCAGCAGATACGGCTAAAGGCATGGACGGTATCGCGACGGTAGCCCATTGGCGTCGTGCCGGCATGGTTAGACTCGCCGGTGAGGGTGATGGTGTAGCGACGCTGTCCGACTATGGCGTTGACCACGCCGATAGACTGCTTATTGGTTTCCAGCACGCGACCCTGCTCAATATGCAGCTCTACGAAGGCTTTAATATCCCGGCGCGGCGCCAGCGGAGCGGCGGGTAGGCTGAAACCGCACTGCTTCATGGCATCGATAAACGCCACGCCTTTAGCGTCTTTAATTTCGCGTACGTCCGCCGGATTAGCGATGCCGACGATATTTTTGCTGCCCCAGAAGACGTAAGGGAAGCGGCTACCTTCTTCTTCCGCTAACGCCAGCACTTCCACGGTGCGCAGCGGCGCCCCGTAGGTCTCTTTTAGCCAGCGAACCGCCAGCCAGGCCGCCAGCGCGCCGAACTGGCCGTCAAGATTGCCGCCGTTAACGACGCTATCAATATGCGAACCGCTGAGGATAACCTCATCGGGAAAGCGCGTGCCGGGCAGGCGACCATAGAGGTTGCCCACTTCATCAAAGCGCGTTTCCAGTCCGCTTTCGCTCATTCTTTGTTTGAATGCCTGCTGCGCCTGCAGCCATTCTGGCGAATAGAGCAGGCGGGTTATGCCCCCGGTCGGGTCGGCGCCGAAAGAGGAAAGCCAGGGCAATGTCTCTTCTATTGCCTGTCGAAAATAATGAGCCATACGCAACTCCTGTATTTTAATTTATTGGGCAAACGGGGAATTGGTTTCATAAGAGCGGTTATATAAAGCGTCCGAAACCAGATAGTCATAAATCTCATCAACGATCTCGATGCCGTTGACGGCGCTGTTTTTCTCATTGATATCCAGGTTCTGCCCGGGGTAATAAACCTGGTTAAATCCGGGCGCTGGCGTAATGGCGTTTAATTCACGCATGGTGTCGCTGATATGCTGGCGGAATAGCGCGCTGGAGGAGAAAAATGCCGGGTTGATGACGATATGCAGCTGGCCCAGCTCGCGTCCCTGGCTCAGATTGTCGTACATAGAGCTGACCTGGCGGCCGAAGGGGAGGTTGAGCAAAATGCCGGAAAGGACGTCGATCATCATCATCAGGCCGTAGCCTTTCGGACCGGCTGCCGGAAGCAGGGCGTGAACGGCAAAAGGATCGCGGGTCGGCGCGCCGTTTTTATCCACTGCCCAGCTATCGGGAATGGTTTCATGGCGCGAGCGGGCGTCGAGAATTTTTCCCCAGGCCTGCACCGTGGTGGCCATGTCGAAGGTGATAATATCGTCGCCCTCGCCGGGCGCGGCAAAGGCCAGCGGGTTGGTTCCGTAATAGATTTCCGCCCCGCCAAAAGGCACGACCATCGGGTCCGACTGGCATAGCGAAATCCCGATTAGCCCGGCGCGGGCGGCCTGCCGGGTGAAGTAAGAGATCGCTCCGCTGTGGCCCATACGCCGGATGCCGACCACGGCCACGCCGTTTTCCCTGGCCAATTCTATCGCGTGCTCCATGCCCATTTTGGCGGCCACCTGACCGGCGGCATTATCGGCATGCAAAATACCGCTGCAGGGGCCGTTCTTTTCAAAGGTGAAGGTGGGATGACGATTGGTTCCGCCTTTTGAAATACGTTCCGCATAATATTCAACGCGAACCGCGCCGTGCGAATGAATACCCCTGGCATCGGCATAAACCAGTACATCGGCAATGATATCCGCGTGATTGCGAGTAAGCCCTGCTGTATTCAGCTTATTGGCAATAAGCTGATGAAGTGTTTCCCGACTGACTTTCATCTGTCTTCCTTTTAACGACGGTGTAGAGCCTGACTGCCAAATAAAATACGGGGAAAATAAACTTAAATTGTGATCTGTATTGGTAAAAATAGTTAGTTAGATTTTATTTAATAATCACCGTGGGTTTGTCAGAAGGGACCCGGTTAATCTATTCATTAAAAAACTCGGGCTAATGCCTTCGGCTTTATTTGAAAGCGTCTTGTAATAATTCTCATGTGATTCCGGTCACGCCGTCGATAATTTTATCCCGTTAGCCTGATGGCAGATTAACCATGCTCATTCAATTGCAATGGGTGCAATTATTGGGGAGTTATTATGATCCATGCCTTTATTAAAAAGGGCTGTTTCCAGGATTCGGTCAGCTTAATGATTATTTCACGCAAGCTGAGCGAGTCGGAAAATGTCGATGATGTTTCAGTCATGATGGGCACACCGGCAAATAAATCGCTGTTGGAAACGACCGGGTTCTGGCACGACGATTTTGCCAGCGCGACGCCAAATGACATTTGCGTGGCGATCCGCACCGATTGCGCGGATGCGTCGGTTACGCAAATGATCGCTGCCCGTCTTGATGAGGCCCTTACCGCCCTGGCGCAGGGGAGCGGGCAAAGTCAGAGCCTGAGCGTGGTTCGCCGCTGGCAAAGCGCAACGCAGAAGCTACCGCAGGCCAATATGACCTTAATTTCCGTTGCCGGGGAGTACGCCGCGGAGCTTGCCCATCAGGCGCTCAGCAGCGAGAAAAACGTCATGATCTTCTCCGACAACGTCACGCTGGAAGATGAAATCGCGCTCAAAACCCGCGCCCGTGACAAAGGGCTGCTGGTCATGGGGCCGGACTGCGGCACCGCCATGATTGCCGGCACGCCGCTGGCTTTCGCCAACGTTACGCCGGAAGGCAACATCGGCGTTATTGGCGCGTCCGGCACCGGTATTCAGGAGCTGGTCTCGCAGATTGTCCTCGGCGGCGAAGGGATCAGCCATGCGATCGGTCTCGGCGGCCGCGATCTGAGCGCCGAAGTGGGCGGCATCAGCGCGCAAACGGCGCTGGAAATGCTGACCCAGGATGCGCAGAGCCAGGTGCTGGCCTTTGTTTCTAAACCTCCCGCCGAAGCGGTGCGTCTGAAGATCATCGCCGCCATGAAGCGCAGCGCGAAACCGGTGGTGGCGCTATTTCTCGGCTATACGCCGCCGATCGCCCGCGATGAAAACGTCTGGTTCGCCCGCACGCTTGACGAGGCCGGGCGTCTGGCCTGCCTGCTGGCGCGAGTGGGGCGGCGTCAGGCAAGCCTTCCCGCGGTGGCGGGCAAGCAGATTCGCGGCTTATACACCGGCGGTACGCTGGCTGCTGAATCCGCAGGATTGCTGGCAGAACGGCTGAACATTACCCCTGATGCGCATCACCCGCAGGGCATGATGCTCGACGCGCAGGGGCACCGGGTCGTCGATCTTGGTGACGATTTTTACACTGTCGGCCGTCCGCATCCGATGATCGACCCCTCCCTGCGCAACCAGCTGATTGCCGAACTTGGCGCGGAAACTCAGGTTGGCGTACTGCTGCTGGACGTAGTGATTGGCTACGGCGCCACCGCCGATCCGGCCGGCTCGCTGGTCGAAGCATGCCAGCGGGCGTGGGCGACCAGAGCCGACGATAGTCCGCTGCACGTTATCGCGACGGTGACCGGAACCGAAAGCGATCCGCAGTGCCGCTCCCGTCAGATTTCAGTCCTTGAAGATGCGGGGATCGCCGTGGTCGATAGCCTGCCTGAAGCTACCTTGCTTGCCGCCGCGCTGATTAGCCCGCCGCGGAAAGCCGCTCCTGCCCCGCGCGCCGGCCTGCTGGACGGCGTGTCGGTGATTAATGCCGGCCTGCGCAGCTTTGCGCTCGATTTACAGACCGCCGGAACGCCGGTTGTTCACTATCAGTGGGCGCCGATTGCCGGTGGGAATAAGAAACTGGCTCGTTTATTAGAACGTTTGCAATAAGAGGTCTCTATTTTTACATCAGTGGCGCAGGCCAATGACGCAGTAATAGAACGAATTCGTAATGCACGTCCGCACTGGCTGGATGTGAAGCCGGCGGGTTCTTTAATCGGGGCGCTGAATCAAAACAAAACGCTGCTCCACGCCGGGCCGCCGATGCGCTGGCAGGAGATGACCGGTCCGATGAAAGGGGCCTGCATTGGCGCCTGCCTGTTCGAAGGCTGGGCGCAGGATGAGAAAACGGCCCACGCGATGCTGGAAAACGGCGAGATTACCTTTATTCCCTGCCACCACGTTAATGCCGTAGGGCCGATGGGCGGTATTACTTCGCCGAATATGCCGATGCTGGTCGTGGAGAACATCGCCGAAGGTAACCGCGCGTATTGCAACCTGAACGAAGGCATTGGCAAGGTGATGCGTTTCGGCGCCTACGGCGAAGACGTGCAGCAGCGCCTGCGCTGGATGCGCGATGTGCTGATGCCCGTCCTCAGTGCGGCGCTGAAACAGATGACGCGCGGCATTGATCTCACCGCGATGATGGCGCAGGGCATCACCATGGGCGATGAGTTCCACCAGCGCAATATCGCCACCTCCGCGCTGCTGATGCGCACGCTGGCACCGCATCTGGCGCGACTCGACCACGACAAACAACAGATCGCCGAAGTGATGGATTTTCTCGCCATCACCGATCAGTTCTTCCTCAACCTGGCGATGGCCTACTGCAAATCAGCGATGGATGCCGGGGCGCAGATCCGCGCCGGCAGTATTGTCACCGCGATGACCCGCAACGGCGATATGTTCGGTATTCGCGTTAGCGGACTGGGCGACCGCTGGTTTACCGCACCGGTGAATACGCCGCAGGGGCTGTTTTTTACCGGTTACAGCCAGGCCGATGCGAACCCGGATATTGGCGACAGCGCCATCACGGAAACGCTGGGGATCGGCGGCGCGGCAATGATTGCCGCGCCTGGCGTAACGCGTTTTGTCGGCGCAGGCGGTATGGGGGCGGCGCTGGAAACGTCGGAAAAGGCGCGCAATGACGATTACAACGCGGCGGAAAAAATCATTATGGCGAAAGCGCCCATCGCGCCGATTTATCAGTACACTAACGGGCGTCTGATTAAACCGTGGCTGAAAGGGTATCCGATAGCCAATCCGGAGGACGTGGCCTATAGCCGCACAATGTATATCCTGAAGCACTGATGCGTACTGACCTTCTGCTAACATCAGGCAACCATCGCTAAACCCACAACTGGCGCGGCTTACAGCGCCAGTGTCTCCTTTCGCAT
>ERZ1106981.1349-NODE-1349-length-11080-cov-4.281361_pt1 | contig 11080 bp, 13 predicted proteins | sample MGYA00403692_ERZ1106981 | MGnify/ENA primary metagenome ERZ1106981 (study PRJEB35170, sample SAMEA104062431) | human gut metagenome | biome: human gut; feature: human-associated habitat; material: faeces | place: Denmark | collected 2012-06-22 ... | reverse complement strand
GTTCTGAAATTACCCTCAGCCAGTTGTGGCAACCCGGCCGCAGCCGGCTTTGCATCACTGCGTTCCTCTTTCAGCTTCGCTTTTTCATTTGCCTGCTCCATCGTCATACAGGTATCCGACGTCGTGGCATTACATTGAAATTCAGTCTCTGTGCCCGCGCACCCGGTTAAGAGCAAAGCGCCGCCCAGAGGAATTAACAGCATTAATTCCTTCATGATATTTCTCGCTATTTATCGGTTATTTCTTCAGGTTCATCCTGATTTGGGTATTTTCCTTAATCGCCCGAACAAATTTATCCCCTTCACCCGGACTCATTTCATCGTAAACACGCTTAATCTGGCTGACATCAGATCGGGCTAGAATCAGCCTTGAAGAACCCGAACCAGACTCTCCGACGACAACACCGTTTTTCCGTATGATCCCCCTGCGGACAGGAGTCCGACGGAAAACCACAGCGATCCCGGTAAACACCACCGCCATCAGCAGCCAGAGCCAGAGAATATTATGCGTATAGCTCTGGTCGATATATGCTGCATACCCTGCCGCATCCGTACTGACGGTGGTGCAGTCTTCCTGTAAAACCGGAGGCAGTGGTGTGTTCACCGCATCACCATTAAGTTCTTTCGGCCCCGTGCAGTCCTGAATGACATATCCCTCCTGCTGCACAGACTCTACGGTTTTCACCAGCGTCTGGCCGAACGTGTACGGTCCCGTCCGGAACACCAGAACAACCAGTAACATCATCATGGCCAGCGGATACACCACCGCACACTTAACCAGCCAGTGAGCCCAGCGCAGTGCTGACAGAACAGCAGTAATGAGAGACTTAGCCATTATTTTCCCCCTGCGGCGCTGCGCCCGGAGAGAACTCACGCGGATCAAGTTTGCCCAGCTTCTTCAGCATCTCGTCAGTATTGAATCCGTTCATACCGCCGCCTGACTGATGATGTGCATCAGCCTGCGGTGCCGGCTCCGCCTCCTGATTCTGAGCCTGCTGTTGCCCGTTCTTTTCCGCTTCCAGTTCTTCAATCGTTTTCAGCTGGAATCCATCCTGGAACACGACGGTCACTTCGTTACCGGCACCAATCGGAATGACCGGGTGATACTGCTCGGCCCTTTTGATGTAGTACTCGCTCAGCGTCTGCGCAGCTTTAGATGCACCACCGCCGACCCCCATTTTCAGAACGTCACCGGCGCCAACAGATGCGGTTGCCCCCAGGCCAACTGCCGGCTGTGAAGCCCGTTCCATGCCCTGACCAATCCCGTCAACAAAACCGGCCCCCCATGCCCAGCCGAGGATTTTTCCGTTACGCATCACCACCTCTCCCTTAACCCCGTTTTTCCCCATAAAGGAAACGTGGCCGTTAATGGGCTGATCGATGGTTTTATCACCTTTGATACAGCTGATATTGCGGGTACGGACAATGGCGCGTTCGCTGGAGACATCGCCCCAGGCTTCAAGGCCCACAAAACACCCTGTCAGGTCGTAGGTTTTGCTGTTTGGCATTTCCACGCGACCAGTGATACGCAACTGCATCGGTACAGTTGATTCATTCCCGGTAACAGACGCGTTGGCATCTGCCCCCTCGATAAGCATACTTTTTGCAAAGCTCCCCGACGGAATGTACGGCAATGACTTCGTTTTTTTTCCTTTGTCGTAACTGAACGTTTTACGCTGTATCTGGTTTGGTACCGGTACAGACTGGTAGCTGACCTGCGGCGGCGGTGTCATACCATTCCCCGGATAGAATGCCGTCGGAGGCGGTACCGCGGCGCCGGTTTGCGGCGGATAACTGGCTGGCTGCGGCTCCCCTTCCGGACCGGGTGGCGGTGACGGAGGAGTCGGCGCGGGCTCGCCACCAGAGACAGCCGGTTTCACGCCCAGCGCCTTCAGCTGAGTCTGCATGGCTTCATTGTCACTGCTGAGCTTGTCGATACGTATCTGGTCAGCGGTTCGCGCCTTACTCAGTAGGTCCACTTCCCCCTGCAGGGAGTCAAAACGCTTGTTGAGATCAGCGGCAGTCGCCTGCATTTCTGTTGTCGCGTGCTGCTCCACCTTACTGTTGAAGCTGCTGTCGACCACCCCGGTCATATCCGGTGCGGGTTCGCCCTGAGCCGGGGCTTCCTCATCAGAGCTCATGTTCAGATCTGACAGATACAGCCCGCCTCCGACTGCTGCCGCGCCGCCCGCCAGAATGAGTCCCAGCCAGATATATTGCTTACGTTTGATCAGCGTGTTGAAGTTGGCCATCAGCGCTTCACTCCTTCATCTGACGTCGTGACCCAGATCTGCATGCGACCACCGGCAGTCAGCAGGCCCGCCGGGGTACTGAACATGACGGCACGTGTTCCGGGCTGCCAGAAATCGCTTTCACGCACCATACGGGCCGACAGGGAGACATTGTCCAGACTGTAACGGACGACTTTCAGGTGGTGGCCGACCCAGACCCTGTCGGCAGTGGCGCGCAGACCAGCCGGCACCTGCAGCACTTCAGAGGTGACGGGGACAGACTGATACTCATCGGGTACGCTGCCCTGGCGCACGGCGCGATTAAGCGAAACCAGTAACGATTCATAGGGGTTCGACTCTTCCCAGGCTTTTGCCGGACCGGGTGTCCCCGCCAGCTCGCTGACCAGCTGAATAGTCCGGCCTGAGCCCGCTCGGGGCACGGCACGAATGGAGAAGTTCAGCCCGCGTTCGGTTTCCACAATGAAGGTGAATGGTTTTTTACTGACGGTCGCCAGAATGGCACCGCCGCTGTCGGTCTGCTCCTGGTTTGTCAGGCCACCGTCCAGGCTGTTTATCGCCGTGATGCGATCGCCAGGTACTGTGAACAGATTCGGGTCGGTGTTACTCACGGCAATATTTGCCTGACCACCATTGGTCAGGGGGACCACTGTCGGCGCCAGCGTACCGCTGAGGGTCGCGGACATCGCGGGGGCGGCCAACAGCAGACAGCCTGAAATAAATAACGGGTTAATTTTTTTCATTATTTATTTCTCCAAAACGCGCCAGCCAGCTGACACCATCGACACGACTGAACTGAATGACATAGCTTTTAATTTCACTGTAGGGTTTGGAATCCCCAATCCACGTTTTCAGCTCACCCCGGATATCCACGCGGTTCTCTGCCGGCCAGGCACGGATCGACGTCATATAAAAGGTGGCATTAACGTTATTGTCTTTAATGCGTTTCGCATCTTCAGCCAGCTGGACCTTGAGGCTGTTCTGCGAGGCGGGTAATACATACCGGAGTAGCTGCTGATGCTGGGCATCAACCGTTTCCGGCGTGACATTCAGACGCAGGGCAACAAAGGACAGGCCCAGCTGCTCAATATAAGAGGCGTCAGCCTGGTTCTGAGACACCGCAAAGGGGGCACTGAATAACATCGGTGTCACTGCCACTTTCTGTTCTGTCTGAAGACGGTAATTATTTATGCCCTGGATAATATTGGTCGCAAGACTGAGGGTCAGGAGCGTCCCCAGACTGATAAATCCGACAGCGATAACGCGGGTGGTATTTTGTCTGGCACCATGTTCCATATGTTATTTCCCCGTTGATTTATTTAATCCACTGCCGGAAACAGGAGTCCGGAACATCATGAAAGAAACCTTTAAGAAGGGAGGTTGGCAGATACCAGTAAATCAGGTCGCGTAGCCAGGAACTGCCCCGCCCTTTTTTCAGTTTCTTGATACCCCAGAAAACCAGTACCGCTGAAGCTATGCCAAATATGAACTTGCTGGTCCAGAAACCCCAGCCGAGACAAATCACGGCCGGGATAAGTTCATCGAGATATAAGCCAAACCAGCGGGACTGGTTAGTCAGTGTTTCCGGGAAACGGTATCGCTTTAATTCGTCTCCCGTCATCACGTGCTTCCTGTCAGTAACCGGCGACCGACATACCTGTGAAGAACTAACTTATTTGATACTAACCAGAAATACGGGATCAGATTGGAATGTCCGGAAATAGCTGGGTGTTTTCAGGCGCTTGCAGGTGGGAATTGGAAAAAACGACGCGACCTTCTATTTGATACCATATCTGTGGATAACTTGAAAATTTGCAAAATAATTGATACATCCGATATATTGACTTCAAATTATTTTAAAGATCGAAAACAATAACTTAGCTAAAACAACAACCGGAAAACAAAGTTTTTTAACCCCTTTTATAAAGTCACATCCGTTTCTTTTTGTTATTTATTCAGTGGGAAAGAACCGGGATTCGCTCCTTTCCCGTATTAAACATCAATCTTGTTCTACGTTACTTACGCCTGACTGAGCGCTCATTGTTATACCTGGCGCATTAACTTTTACGCGCGTCACCTGTACCCGGTCATCTTTAACTGATACTTCAATACTGCCTTTTAATTGCTGCGGTAAGAATGGATATCCCGGCTGATTCTCTGGCTGCATAGATGCCCACGGCCTTGGGTCTGCAATCTGGGGGGCTTCACTGGCCGAATTGATCCAGTCAGACACTCTCGACCACACTGAAGGCCCTTTGGCGCGTTCCTGTGCCCACTTAACCATCCCGGCTTTCTCATTATCAGTCAGCTTAGGTTCTTCGGCAAGAAAAGGTATCGTTGCCGCCAGAGGTGACATCATCGCCACAGAGCCTAGCGAGTTACGCCAGCCGCCGCGCGGGTTTTTACCGCCGCCCATGTCAGGCACTCCCATACCGCCTGCGCCCATGTTCACCACATAGACGGGCATAACGCCTGAGCCGAACGTATCTGAAACGCCTTTGGGAATGCCTTTTGACTTACCACCACCAAACAAATCCCACGCGCCTTTACCCAACTGAAAAGCCTTGCGAGCTGCAATAATACCAGCACCTGCGATAGCAATTTGTTTGCCGACATTAAGCCAGTTCTGAACGGAATTCTGATCCACGGAATTAATATAATCAGCCAGTTCCCTGACGGGGCCTGAAAGCTGAGAGTTCGAGAATTTTTCCCACGAAATAGACAGGCGTTGTAATGAGGATGCGAAATCATCCGATGCATATTTCGCGTCTACAAAAATACTTTTTCCGTCAGCGACAACATTACGATAACGCTCCATGCGTCTGATTTCTTCGGGAGTGGACATTGATTGTAAAAATCGGACTGAATAATCATCAAAGCCCGCATCTTCAAGCAATGAAGTTTGCGATTTTTTACTTTTAAGACTGTAGTGTAGTGATTTTCTGGCAATCTCTGTCGCCAGCTCAACAATATCGCGGAATCCACCATCTTTATTGCGGGTGCTAATACCCGCATTTTTTAACGCTTTTTCTGTTTTACCACTTTGCAGATTGGTCAGCAGGCTTTGAATATGCGTGGCACTTATTGCGGGATTTCCTGTGAGGTCGTTTGCAGCCTCAGACAGGATACCCACATTCATAATCCCTTGCTGGCCCGGCTGCCCCATCGCAGCCGCCGCAGAAAAGAGAGAAGGCAGGTATTTTGCCATGTGGCTCAGCTCGAAGGAACCTTCCTTACCCAGACGGTTAAGGCCGTCGACGGCAAGTTTTAAATCTTCGGGGTTGGCTTTGTCAAATCCTGTGAATTTAGGGAACTGGGAAACAAGCGCCCCCAGTTCCTCGCCGCTGACACCAGTCGAAGCAAGTGTCGCGCCAAGCGTATCCTTGTTTTTTTCCGCAAACTCAACGCTTCCCATCATGCCATTAATAATGCCATAGGTTTCCAGAAGTGATTTAGGATCAATGCCAACTTTGAAGGACTCGTCCTGAATGCCTTCGTACATTGATCTCATCTCTGCGCGGGTTTTCTCCGCCACAATCCCCAGTTGCGTTAACTGACGTTCTGTCGCGGTGAAATTTCTGAGCATGGCGCTACCACCGAAACCAGCAATCGCAGCTGTATAGCGATTTCCAAGGGCATCAATACCACGACCCGCAGCTGAGGCAGTAGCTTTGACCACAGACATAGCCCGCTCACTGCGCCGTGCGAACTCGGACATGTTAGAACCATACTGGCGGGCTTTGGCGGTCAGGTTCCCGGTAAGGTTAATCAGAATCTCTGTATTCAGCCTGTTACTCATGCGGATTCCTTAATGATTAAAGGCTGGTTGAACCAGCCTTTAAAAGGGTTAAAGGTACGGACTGACGATGATTTCAACACGTTTGTAATTCGGGTTGTCTTCACCATTATCCAGCTGGCGGCGTAAGAGAATTTTCTCTGCTGCCGACCGCAGGGAGACCGGAACAACAATAATCGACGGAACAATACCGAGTGGATCGCCGCTGCTGCCCTTGATGGATAACATGCCGTCATAGACCTGGCCGAAAGATTCTTCCGTCAGATCGTCGTAAGATGCGGCGGCACACTGCCACATCCCGTACCCCACATTCAGACGACCATCCACGCCGAACAGGTAGCGGTTTTTAAGAAAGACTTCAGCATCTTCCGGGCGTGTAACTGCCGTCATAACGATGGGGCGACGGTTCTGATAAATAAAAGGCTTCAGCCCCTGAGTGGCATCAAACAAATACCATTTTGGTTTCAGGTTCGATTCCGACGCTGTGCCGTAGATGTTGGATAACGTGCCGTCATTAACCGGATGGTCAGTATCAAAGAAATTCTGGCCATCAATACCCAGTGACGTGTGGCCTTTAACCATCGCTTCGAACATAAGCTTGTCAGGAAACTGTGCTGCTTTCCGTCCGTATTGTTCGAAAATCATAGAATATTTGCCATAGTCATTATCTTCAAAATCTTCACGCTTGATTGAGATGCTGCTTTCAAACGTTTTATTCTTGAGAATATAATCCTGAGTGGACAATTCTTTTAACTGGCGGTCGGCGAGCCATTCTTTAATTTCCGGGAATTCTTCCAGAAAACCATAAGCGTTAGACCCGGAGGACGACGGAACTTCATTAGCAAGCTGAACATGGCTCGGCTGGTAAGCTTTTGTACCCTGTTCAAACTTAACGTTAAAGGCAACCTGAGCATCAGCAACGATGCCATCAATATTTACAGAATCAACCATTCTCTTTCCCCAGAGCAGTCATATAATCATCTTCGCTTACGCCAGTATTACGACACACAGCAACCTGACTCTCATTTAATCGACTATGTCCCGTACTTGAATAAGTACGATGACTTTTAGCCGTGTTCACCATTTTCCCGTAAGTATTTAACTGAATTTTGGTAAACTCGCGGAATTGCTCTTCACCAACCTGAGAGCACATAGCAATAAGGTGCTCGCGTTGAGCCGGACAGAAAATTGCCTGAGCAATAACTTCATCAACGATTTTATTGGTTGTCGATTCTTTTTCCCGGTTAAGGGCTTTTAGTATATCCTGAGGAGAACGGATACTTTCCACCCCTAACGCCTGAGCCACTTCCCCCCATTCATCCTGCGAGTTAAGTGCCAGCAGGGTTAAATTGGGCTTATTGGTCAGCGCCACACTTCTGAGGCGGGTGATTTCGCCACTCGTTGTGTGGTTGAATGCCGGAGAAATAAAACGGTATTCTTTATCGACAATTGAATTATTCGCTTTTTTAGTCCAGTCAACTTTCCCCCAGACCGAACCATCATCACGAACCTCCACAGATTCTATCCAGCCAGCGGCGGGAGCCTCGTCACCTTTTGGTGCTTTAACTTCTGTTGAATGCTCGTAGTCAATAACAAGAGACATGCCTTGTTTGTTGAAAGCCTCAGCAACTTTTTTAGGATCGCTCAGCCGCCAGCTACGACCATCACGGCCAACAATATCCGGCCCGGCCGGAAGTAACTCGATCCATTCCGGGGCCGCTTTTTCTGCGTTTAACTCAGAACATAAAGCCATTACGTTCATACTTATCACCACACCGTGTTCAAACCACGTTCAAATCGCTCCAGAAACGTTTAAGTGGTTTCAGGTGCTACACGTGTGTAACCTGAACCAGAAAAACGCCCAGAAGCCCGTTAATGCGTTTTTTGTTTCAGGCTTTCCCCGATGCCTGCAACCTCATCCTGGAATCCGTGAACCAGCAGGCTGATTTCTTCAACCTGTTTAACTGTCAGTTCATATTCGTCAGCGGCCTTTTCTGTGCCATAAACGTCGGCGTAAGCGGCAACTTTGGTGCAGAAAATGAGATGTGCACAATCCTCCTCTGCCTCCGGCATCAGGTTCTCTCCAAACTGAGCCTCCATTACCCGCACCATTACCCGACCGACAAAGGGAATGCCGTTAATTTGATGCTCCGGGTCAAGTCCAATATCTTTACAGGCGGCAATAACACCCTGTTCCACAGTTTTTAAAGGTTCAGGAAGATTCTTGCGCATCGTTTCGATACCAAGACTGATACCTGCGTTGAATAATTCTTTAGATAATTTCATTATTTCCCCTCATATTCTTTAATTGCCTGTCTGACGGATTTAATAACAAGCGTGATTGCTTTAAATGAAACGCCATACTTTATTGCGAGTTGCTGCGTACCCATCGTGTAGCTATCGGTATAAATATCTATTTTATTAACCACCCGTTTAAGTAATTCACCTTTGGGTAGATAAAATTGCATGCCGCCAATATCATTCATAACAGTCATAGCCATTATGAGCGCCTTGGTCATTCCGTTCATCTCATCTTCAGGATTTACACCAATTCTCTTTAGTGCATTTTCCAGTGCGCCAATAAGATAAGAAACACCTTCCCCCGGATTCTGGAGGTCTTTTTCTCTGACAGCCGTGAATGCGCGATTCCGAATACTCTTCAGATTCCCCGTGTAATTGAAGTCGGGATTGAAGTTTATCATTTCCTGATAAAATGAATCTTTATCATAAACAGCCATGAAGTCTTCGAAATACTTCGTACCAGCAACATCACAGAAAAAAACAATTTCTACACTGTCACCAAATTTTCTACGAGCCTCTTCAAACTGTTCTTTAACCAGCCTGATATAGATACTTGTCTCACAAAGGTTATACCTGTATCCCATCTTACGGATAAACGAAAGCGTTTCCTGTCCGGTGCGGGTAAAGCAGGAAGATGTAATAAATTTATTTATTGCTGTTATGTCTTTGTGTGGGGCCTGGGCCAGCAATGTATTAAAGTTTGTATTCACCATATTCCGCCTTTAGCTTTCTTATGTACCTGCACATGGCTGATTTAGAAGTTACATAACCGAGTAGTCCCGCGAACCTCATGTTATCTTTGACGTTTCTGAATCTGTTGGCCTTTATGTGTTCATCCAGCGCGTTCTTGTCATGGATGGTTAGAAACATTAACTTTTTCAGGATGCCTCCCTTTCTTTAACATCCGGGGCAGAGTTCATAAGTGGGGTAAAGTGATTCTAACTGGGAAAAAGTGGCATAGTAAAAGGAAGAGGGTAAATGTGAATTAAGAAAGGGAGCGTGCGCTCCCTTTTGATGGTTGGTTATCAGGCTCTATCTTTCTCCAGTAGTTCGAGTAGCCTGTCGAGTTTTGCTTCTACTCGTTGCATCCACTGGATATCATTTCCTCTGATTCTTTGTAGATCCAAAGACTGAAATCTAATGTGGTGACCTCCTGCGGGACCTTCCATTATGCCATCACGTTTCCTTAGCCCGGCTGAATACCGTGAAATTGAGGAGCGGGAAGACGTTACATTATAGAAACGTAACCATTCAAGTGCTTTATCATACCCCCCATAGCCATAGCGCCGTAACATATCATCAAATTCCATACGTTTATCTTCAGGAAGTTCAAGAATAAAGCTTTTAACTTTAGATGCCATTTTTAGTCCTTAATTCTCTGTCCCACCAACAAATCGAATTATTAACAAATGCAATGTACTCCTGAAGCCTGTTAATCTCCCCAAGTGCTGACAACCTTTTAACAAAATTAGGATCGTCGGGCGTTAAACCTGCAATGTGATCTAACATTTCATCAGCACAAAAAGACAATGCCTCTCTCATGGCATCAGCCTCTTCATGAAATGAAAATGCACCTTCTTCTCCGACGCTGGCGATGATTTTTTTCATATGGTCATCATCCAGGCTGAACTGAAGCATTTCAACAAGGTTGTAAGTTTTCATTTGGCACCCCCGGCAGGGAGGCGGCAGGAGAAAATGAGATCATAGTCCGGTGCATAACGTTCACGGGCGCTTTTTTCGTCGGTTGCAATAGTGCGGAGCATGACCGGGCGAGATTTCGGCAGGTGGCGGTTGATTGCCGCGAACACATAGGTAAACTTACTGGTAGCCATGACGTTATCCTCTTAACGGTACTGGTCAGCACTTCACGTACTGTTTGCGGCAGACGTGAAGTGCGCTTGTCTTAGTGTGACCTTCCATATAAAGTACACACTTTATAGTCTAGTAAATGATAAAGTGTGTACTATGTCAAGAGTGAAAGACAGAACGCCAAAGACTGGTGGGCAATCACCAGCATTCCAGATACGCATACAACCTGAACTCAAGGAGCAGTTACTAGAGGCTGCCAGTCAAGACAACATGACGCTTGGTAATTGGTTTAAAGAGCTTGCGCGGGCTGAATTGAAGCGTCGGGGAATGGAACCAAAGGGCTAACAGATAGCATCCGAGTTACTTTCTTTTCTCGCAACCACAAAAGAACTGCGATGAATCAATATTCATAATTAGTGAATATTGATTCAAATTAGATGTGAAATCATCCGTCTTTAAAAATACCCCGTAACAATCTGATTTCTATCATTTTTCCCTAATTATGTTTCTTTTCTTGGTATCAAATAAATTTCAAAACGGTATCAAAATTTTTCGTGCGCTATATACCGATGGTGATAAAGGTGGAAATAATCGCGAAGCCAAACAGGAACTTCACGTTTTTGGTCATCATGTACATGATGCCGCCGGCGACAACTTCCGCCAGAACCACCCATTTGACGACGCTGGACTGCTTACCAAACGTGCCTTTAACGGTCGCATCCCCGGACTTCATCAGGTCGGTTGCCGTGGTGGTGGCCATCGCAGCATCCGGGAAGAACGCCGCCACAGCAGCAACCGGCAGCGCAACTTTAGCGACTTTCAGGGCTTTCTTTTTATTGAAAACGCGGGACATAAAAGACGGTTTGGTTTTTTCAGAGACAGCAGAGCCCTGAACACTTAATACAGCATTCATATTTATTTCCTTT